>Ga0306924_10002480_pt1 | contig 17414 bp, 14 predicted proteins | sample sta12Can44000111_FD_203756 | JGI IMG/M metagenome (GOLD analysis project Ga0306924, IMG submission 203756) | Lab enrichment of tropical soil microbial communities from Luquillo Experimental Forest, Puerto Rico - statanox.12C.anox.44.000.111 (v2)... | ecosystem: Environmental > Terrestrial >... | reverse complement strand
GCACCCCTGGTGCGAACCGGCCCGTTCCGCTGGTTTCGCCACCCGAATTATCTGCTGGTGATCGTAGAAATCGCTCTGCTGCCGCTAGCCTTTGGTGCCGTCGCGATTGCGGTGTCATTTTCGGCGATCAATTTTGTGTTGATCCTCCGACGCATCCGGATCGAGGACAATGTTTTGGCCGCGCGGCGCGTTTTGGATCCGCAGCCATCGCGCCCGGAAGTGATCCACAGCCCCTCACCCCGATCCTCTGCCCGCCCCCTCCCTAACCCTCTCCCGCTCGCGGGGAGGGAAGGGTGGGGGCTGAGCGGGGAGAGGGAGGGACCCGCCGATCCCCGGATCTAGTCCGGGGAGGAGGGTAAGGGGGACAAGCGTCAGGTCTCGGCGTTTTTGGCGGCATTCGGAGCATGACGGGGTTTCCGGCACTGGCCGATATGGCCGGTATCAAGACCTGGGTCGGGTTCTTCGCCATGGCCGTGGGGATGTTCATGGCGATCCTCGACACGCAAATTGTCGCAAGCTCGTTGCCGGAGATCCAGACGGGTCTCGGCATTCCGCTCGACCTATTGAGCTGGGTCCAGACGGCCTATCTGATGGCCGAGATCGTCGCCATACCGCTGACCGGCTGGTTGACCCGGCTGATGTCGACGCGCGGTGCCTTTTTTATCTGCATCAGCGGTTTCACGGCCGCCAGCCTCGCTTGCGCCGCCTCCTCGAGTTTCTGGTCGCTGGTCCTCGCGCGGGTAGTGCAGGGTTTTTGCGGCGGTGCTCTGATCCCCCTTGTCTTCTCAGCGGTCTTTCTGATGTTCCAGTGGCCAGCACGGGAGCGGGCGATACTCTGGGCCGGGCTTCTGGCGATGCTGGCGCCGACCCTCGGACCGAGCGTCGGCGGCTTTATAACCGACCGCTATTCCTGGCACTGGTTGTTTTTGATCAATGTGCCGCCGGGGCTTGTCGTGGCGCTGCTGGTTGCCTGGGCAGTCGATGTCGATCGGCCAGACCGGCGCGCTTTCGCCTCGGTCGATCTGGTTGCTCTGCCGCTGCTCGCCATCTTTCTCGCCAGCCTGCAATTGTTTTTGAAGGAAGCGCCGCAGCGCGGCTGGACGAGTACCCCGATGCTGCTGCTCGGTGCCCTTTGTCTGGCTTGCGGCGGCGGCACCATCCGCCGCTCGTTATGCCGGCCGCTGCCGCTGATCGATCTGTCGGCGTTCCGCGACCGCAATTTTGCTGCCGGGTGCTGGTTCAGCTTTGTGCTCGGCGTGGGGCTCTACGGAGCCACCTACCTGTTGCCGGTGTTCCTCGGTCTGGTCCGAAACTACGACGCGCTGACGATTGGGGAGATCATGATGGTGACGGGGGCCGCTCAGCTGGTAATGGCGCCGGTCGCGACCGCACTCGAACGGCGTGCCGACACCCGGCTGGTGACCGCCGCCGGCTACATCTTGCTCGCCGTCGGGTTCATCGGCAACGGCTTTATGACCTTCGAGACCGACTTCTGGGGATTGTTCTGGCAGCAGGCTATGCGCGGTGCGGCGGTGATGCTTTGCCTGCTGCCGACCACCTCGCTGGCGCTCGGCGGATTCGACCCTTTTCTTGTGCCGAACGCCAGCGGTCTGTTCAACCTGATGCGCAATCTCGGCGGTGCGATCGGGCTGGCGTTGATCGACACCGTGCTCGACCAGCGTACTCCCACCCATGTCGCGGCCATCGTCGCGCGGCTTCAGGCCGGCGATGTGTCCGCCGCGCGCCTGGTCGGGCTGCCGACCGAGCGCTTCACCGGTGTACCGATCGGCGCGGTAGACGAGGCGACGCGCACCCTGGTTGCTCCGCTGGTCGAGCGCGCCGGCCTGGTCGCCGCCTTCAACGATGCTTGGCTCATTGTCGGCGGTGTGGTCGCCCTGTCGATGCTGGCTCTGCCGCTCCTGCGAGCACCGCGACCGACAGTTGGAACGCGACGCGACGATCCCGATCTTTCTGGTATCGCATAGTCGTTAACGGGCAGCTCGAGTGACCGAGGTATCGCCACTGGTCCTTGCGACACCGCATGCACCGGCCGGCGCGCTCTCCGGGCGCGCTATCGCCAAGGCGTTGCGCGACAACGCCATATTGGCGTTTCCGCCGGAGGCCTTCGAGGAGGATGTGGTCTACCGGAGCTTTTTCGGCCGCCAGCAGATAATTCTGAACAGACCTGCCGGGATCCATCATATCCTCGTCGACAACCCCGACAATTACCGTCGAACCCCGGCTACGATGCGAATGTTGCGTCCGCTGCTCGGTAACGGCCTGTTGCTAAGCCAGGGCGAAGAATGGAAGCATCAGCGCCGTACCGTGGCCCCCGCCTTTGCCCTGCGAACGATGCCGCTCCTGGCGCGCCATATCGCTCGCGCCACCGAGGCTACCGTCGCCGGTCTGGCGGCCTCTGCCGAGCGGGAAATCGACCTTCTTACGGCGATGCAATCTCTTGTCTTGGAGATTGCCGGCACGTCGATGTTTTCCGTCGCGATGGAGCGGTATCGTCCGGAACTGCGCGAGCTGATCACCCGCTATACTGCGGGAGCCGGCCGGCCAACCCTGCTCGGACTTTTTGCTGCCGCCGGCAATCCCGAGCCCGTGCGACCTCGCGCGCCGACGGGTGCGCCGACGCTGGACAGCGCTGATCGGGCGCATCATTGCCGAGCGTCGTGGAAAAGGGTCGGTGGAAGCGCCGCGCGACCTGTTCGACGTGTTGTCGACCGTCCGCGACCCTGAGAGCGGTGCCGCGTTTGCGGCGGAAGGTCTCGTCGACCAAGTGGCGACTTTGATCGCCGCCGGTCATGAGACGACCGGGGTCGCGCTGTTCTGGTCTCTATGGCTGGTCGTCGCAGCGCCCAATGTTCAGAAACGGCTTGCTGCGGAGGCCGAGACCCTCGATCTCGGCCCGGACAATGCGGCCGAGACCCCACCAAAGCTCGTCTACACCCGCGCGGTCGTGCACGAGGCGCTGCGCCTCTATCCGCCGGCATTCACCCTGGTGCGTCAGGCGCGTGCTGCCGACGATGCCGGCGGCATTCCGGTACCCCCCGGCGCGATTGTGTTCATCGCGCCCTGGGTGTTGCACCGGCATCGCCGATTGTGGCCGCAACCGGAAGTCTTCGACCCGTCGCGGTTTCTCCCGGGTGCGGCGGTCCCCGATCGCTTCGCCTATCTGCCGTTCGGCGTCGGTCCGCGAGTGTGCATTGGCGCACGGTTCGCGCTGACTGAAGCGACCTTGGTGCTGGCTACCATGATCAAGGCCTTCCAGATCGAGCGTGCCGGCTCGGAGCCGGTTATTCCGGTTGGAATCGTTACCCTCCAACCCGACCACGCTCCGCTTTTCCGGCTGCAACGAAGGCATTAGTCCCGTTTCCGAGCAGTGCGGTCGGACATGACGGTTTTGTTGCGCGGAGCAATGACGCATGCTGTGAGCGGTCGCCGAAGGTGGAGAAAGCAATGCGTTCGCAACGACTGACGCTGATCATCTTTATCGGCATGCTGCTCGGTATCGCCGTCGGGTATGCATGCCATAGCCTATGGCCCGATCCACAGACGGCAAAGACGATCGCCGGCTACATCTCGCTGTTCACCGACATCTTCCTGCGCCTGATCAAAATGATCATCGCGCCGCTCGTCTTCACGACCTTGGTCGTTGGTGTGGCGCATATGGGGGACACCAAATCGGTCGGCCGGATCGGCGGCAAGGCGATGCTGTGGTTCGTCAGCGCCTCGCTCGTCTCGCTGCTGCTCGGCCTAATCATGGTCAACATCCTGCGTCCGGGCGACAACCTCAACCTGCCGCTGCCCGACGCGAGCGCTGCGACGAACCTCAACGCGGCTTCGCTGTCGTTCAAAGACTTCGTGACCCACCTCGTACCGAAGAGCGCGGTCGAGGCGATGGCCAATAATGAGATTCTGCAGATCGTCGTCTTCTCGCTGTTCTTTGGTGTTGCTGCGGCTGCGCTCGGCGAGCGGGCGGCGGGGGTCATCAAGATCATCGACGAGACCTCGCAGATCATCCTGACGATCACCGGATACATCATGGCGCTCGCTCCGATCGCCGTTTTCGCAGCGATGGCGGCAACAGTGACGACGCAAGGGATCGGGATTTTGGTGACCTACGGCAAATACCTGGTCCAGTTCTATTTCAGCCTCGGCATCTTGTGGCTGGTGCTGATCGCCGCCGGCTTCCTTTTTCTCGGACGCACAGTGTTCCGGCTCATCTCGCTGATCCGCGAGCCGTTTCTGTTGGGCTTCAGCACGGCGAGCAGCGAGGCGGCCTATCCCGTGACGATGGCGCAACTCGAAAAGCTGCCGGTCAGCAAAAAGATCATCAGCTTTGTGCTGCCGATGGGCTATTCGTTTAACCTCGACGGCTCGATGATGTACTGCACCTTCGCTACGATCTTTATTGCACAGGCCTACAACATTCAGCTGTCGGTCACCCAGCAGGTCACGATGCTGCTGGTGCTGATGCTGACCAGCAAGGGCATGGCCGGGGTCCCGCGCGCTTCGCTGGTCGTCATCGCCGCAACGTTGGTAACCTTCAATCTGCCCGAGGCGGGATTGCTGCTGATCATCGGCATCGACCAGTTCCTCGACATGGGCCGGACCGCGACTAACGTGATCGGCAACAGCTTGGCGACGGCGGTCATCGGCCGCTGGGAGGGCGAGACCGCCGAGACGATCGGCATGCCGGCGGAAGCGCAGGCCGCCTGATGCCGCGATCCTTGCTCGCCGCCGCGCTGATCGGGCCGTTGTTGGTCCTGTTCGGCGCCCGCGCTCAGGAGCTGACCGGAACTTTAAAGAAGATTAGGGACAGCAAGACTGTGACGCTCGGCTATCGAGCGAGTTCGATCCCGTTCTCCTACTTAAATAGGTTGCATGAGCCGATCGGCTATTCGATCGATCTCTGCAACGAGGTCGTCAAGGAGATCGCAAGCGAGCTCGAAGGGGTCGAACTCGCCATCAGCTACAAGTTGGTAAGAGCAGAGACCCGGATCAAGGCTGTGCGTTCCGGCGAGATCGACCTCGAATGCGGCTCGACCACCGCCAATTTCCAACCCAAGAGGGAGGTAGCCTTCTCGCCGATCTTCTTTGTTGCCGGCACCAAAATTTTGGTACCGCGTTCCTCAACCATCTCATCCTTTCGCGATCTAAGCGACAAGACAGTCGTCGTGACCGCGGGCACCACAAACGAAGCGGCCGTGCGGGCGATCTCTGAGAAGCAGCAGCTCGGCATCAAGATTATCGTCGGCAAGGATCATGACGAATCCTTTGCGATGTTGAAAGAAGGCAAGGCCGACGCCTTTGCCACCGACGATGTGCTGCTATACGGCCTCGTGGCGACGACCAGGACGGGTGACCAATTCCATGTCGTCGGCGAGTATTTGTCCTACGATCCTTACGGGCTGATGTTCCGCAAAGACGATCCCGATTTCGCTGCAATCATCGACCGGACTTTCAGCCGTCTCGCGCAAAGCCGCGAGATCGTGCAGCTCTACAACAAGTGGTTTCAGCAGCGGTTGCCGACCGGCGAGACCCTCGACCTACCGCTGAGCCCACAGCTTGAGGAGATCTTCCGCGTTGAGGGCGTCCCGGAGTGAATTCTTAGTTCGTAAGAGATAGGCCGGCTCCCGGCTACGAATCTGGTCCTGGGAGGCTTTCGAGGTATCGCGCATAGTCTCCGCTGCCCAGTTGCCGAGCCAATGTCAGAAGGTGCTCGCGGTCGATAAAGCCCATGTGATGGGCGACTTCCTCGACACAGGCGATCTTGAGGCCCTGGCGCATCTCGATTGTGCGCACAAATTCGGCCGCTTCGAGCAATGATTCGTGCGTCCCGGTATCGAACCAGGCATAACCGCGCCCGAACCTTTCGACCGTCAGCAACCCGCGCTCGAGGTAGATGTTGTTGATGTCGGTGATTTCGAGTTCGCCGCGCGCCGAGGGTTTAAGGGTGGCCGCGATCTCGACAACCGTCGGGTCGTAAAAATAAAGGCCGGTGACCGCCCATTGCGACCGCGGCTGCCGCGGCTTCTCTTCGATCGCGACCGGCTTACCGGATGCGTCGAACTCGACGACGCCGTAGGCCTCGGGGGTGCGGACCTGGTAGGCGAAGACGGTGGCGCCGGGGCGCGACTGCGCGGCGCGTTGCAGGATCGCCGGCAAGCCATCGCCGTAGAAGATATTGTCGCCGAGTACGAGGGCGACGTTGTCGCCGCAGATGAAGTCGCGTCCGATCAAAAAGGCTTGCGCGAGCCCGTCGGGCTGCAGCTGCTCGGCATAGGCAATCGACAAGCCCCATTGGCTGCCGTCTTTGAACAGCGCCTCGAACCGCGGGCGATCCGTCGGGGTCGTAATGACGAGGATTTGGCGAATGCCCGCAAGCATCAAGGTCGTCAGCGGGTAATAGATCATCGGCTTGTCGTAGACCGGCAGGAGCTGCTTGCTGACCGCCAGAGTAATTGGATAGAGCCGCTTGCCGGCGCCGCCCGCTAGAATGATACCCTTCATCGCCCCAGCCCTTTTAAGGTTGCCCAACAGTTGATAACGAAGATACCGCGGCAAAAACGCGGCCGAGCCGGATGAATCGGAACGCTCTCGGACGATGACTGATGTTATTCGGATACAGCGCCGCGGATGTGCTAGGGTTGCGCCACCGGCCGGCGGCGCTATCTAAACCTGAACCTTCTCACCGCCGTCTCTCCTTCAGCAGGGATCTCGAAGCGATCTTTTTTACATGCGCTTGTTCCGGTATTTCGAAACCCTCCTCGAGCCGACGGCGCTGCCGCCGCAAAGCCCGCCGCCCGCCGGGCTCGGCGCCTTTTATTGGCATTATGCGCGCCAGGCGCGTGGCCTGGTCGTAGCGCTTTTCGTTGCCGGCTTTATCGTCGCGCTGATCGATACCACGATACCGGTATTCGTCGGCCGGGTGATCACGCTCGTCTCTAACCACGACCCCGGCTCGCTGCTGCGCGATTCGTGGCCGCCGCTGCTCGGCATGGCCCTCGTCCTGGTGGTGGTGCGGCCGTTGGCGATGCTGCTGCAGAACATGCTGACCAACCAGGCGATCATCCCCGGCTTCTCCAACCTGATCCGCTGGCAGAGCCATTGGCATGTCGTGCGGCAGAGCTGGAGCTTTTTTCAGAACGATTATGCCGGACGAATCGCGCAACGGGTCATGCAGACCGGCCCGTCGCTGCGCGAAAGCGTCGTCGCCGCGACCACAGCGGTCTGGTACATCCTGGTCTATGGCGGCGGCGCGATCATCCTGCTCGCCTCGAACGACCCGCGACTGGCGATCCCGGTGCTGCTGTGGTTTGCCGGCTACGCGGTGTTGCTCCGCTATTTTGTGCCGCGGCTGCGCACTCGCTCGCGGCGCATGTCCGACACGCGTTCGGCGCTCACCGGCCGCGTTGTCGACAGCTACACCAATATCGCGACGGTCAAGCTGTTCGCACGGCCGCGGGACGAGGACGAGTTTGTCCGCGCGGCGGTGGACGATCTCACCGATGCGCATCGCGGGCAGGTGCGGCTGACGACGCTGCTCAATCTGTGCCTCGCCGTGCTGAATGCGACCATGGTGGTGGGCACCGCCACGTTGGCGATCTGGCTGTGGAGCGACGGGCGCATTGTGGTCGGTACGGTGGCGATGGCCTTGCCGCTGACTTGGCATATCGCCGCAATCGCCGGTTGGGTGGCGCAGAACGTCACGACAATCTTCGAGAATATCGGGGTCGTGCAAGAGGGTATGCGGACGATCGCGGTGCCCCGCCAGATGCCTGACCGGCCCGATGCCGTAGCGTTGCAGGTCACGCGCGGAGCGGTCCGTTTCGAAGGGGTGCGCTTCGGCTACGGCACCGCGAGGGGTGTCCTTCATGGCATTGACCTTTCGGTCGCACCGGGCGAACGGGTGGGTCTCGTCGGGCGGTCGGGTGCCGGGAAGTCGACCCTGGTCAACCTGTTGCTGCGCTTTTACGAGATCGAGGCCGGCCGCATCCTGATCGACGGGCAGGACATTGCCCAGGTCACCCAGGAAAGCCTACGCGCGCACATCGCGATGATCACTCAGGACACCTCGCTGCTGCACCGATCGATCCGCGACAACATTCGTTATGGCAGGCTGCAGGCGAGCGAGTGGGAGATACGGCGGGCCGCGACGCAGGCGCACGCGCTCGAATTCGTCGAGGGGCTCGAGGATTGGTATGGGCGGCGCGGCTTCGACGCGCATGTCGGCGAGCGCGGCGTCAAGCTGTCGGGCGGTCAGCGTCAACGGATCGCCCTGGCCCGCGTTATCCTCAAAGATGCCCCGATTCTCGTTCTTGACGAGGCCACCTCCTCGCTCGATTCGGAAGTCGAGGCGGCGATCCAGGAGCAGCTCGACAGCCTGATGCGAGGGCGCACCGTCATCGCCATCGCGCATCGGTTGTCGACAATTGCGCGCATGGATCGTCTGGTCGTGCTCGATCAGGGGAGGATCGTCGAAGAGGGCACTCATGCCCAGCTGCTCGCCCGAGGCGGCACTTACGCGCGGTTGTGGCAGCGGCAATCCGGCGGGTTCACAGACGTCGACGCCGCGATTCCGCTCGACGCCGCCGCGGCGGAATAGCCGATCAACCCGACCTCCGAAGATCGGTCGGAAAATCGCCATATATCGGCGGCAAAAGGCCGGGGACCAGCGAGCCGCCGACGCAAACACATGACCCTCGACGAGTTTCTCCTGCCTCCCCCAGCCTGCCCAGAGACGTGATCGATCGTCTCTATTCGCGCACGCTCGCGATCGCGGCGCACCGTCACGCGATGGCGGCGATGGCGCTGATTTCCTTTGCCGAGAGCTCGTTCTTTCCGCTGCCGCCGGATTTCCTGCTGGTGCCGATGACACTGGCGAACCCGCGCCGCGCCTGGCTGATCGCCGCGGTTTGCACGATCACCTCGGTCGTTGGCGGCTATGTCGGCTATGCGATCGGCTATTTCCTGTTCGACGCGATCGGCCGGCCTCTGCTCGAATTCTATCACGCGATGGACAAATACGACGCGTTCAAATCGGCCTTCGCCGATTGGGGCGCCTGGATCATCGTGCTCAAGGGGCTGACGCCGATTCCTTTCAAGTTGGTCACGATCGCCAGCGGTGCGGCGCAGTTCAATCTCGTCGCTTTTACCCTGGCGGCACTCGTCTCGCGCAGTTTGCGGTTTTTTCTGCTCGCCGCGTTGTTGTGGCGGTTTGGCGAGCCTATCCGCGAGTTTATCGAGCGCCGGCTGATGCTGGTGACCAGCCTGATAGCGGCGGCACTCGTTGGCGGGTTCGTCGTGCTGCGCTATCTATGAGCTTATGAGGGCCGATCACCACCGGTTTCCGGTCTTTGTTCTGGTGGCGAGCGCTGTGGTGCTGGGCGGCGCGCTGCTGTCGCAATACTGGGGTGGGCTCGCCCCATGCGAGCTTTGCTTGCTGCAACGCTGGCCCTGGCTCGCGGCTATAGTCATCTCGTTGGTTGCGATCATGGTCGGCAGCCGCGCGGCGCTGCCCTGGGTAGCGCTGCTGCTCGCCGCGGTCTTTGCGGTCGGCAGCGCTTTCGCCTTTTATCATGTAGGGGTCGAGAAGCATTGGTTCGCCGGCCCCAACGCCTGCACCGGGGCTGCCACCGCGGCCGATACGGTGGAGGCGCTGAAGGCGCGCATTCTCGGGCAAATGCCGGTGCGCTGCGACGAGCCGGCGTGGATGCTGTGGGGCATTTCGCTCGCCGGCTGGAACCTGCTGGCCTCGCTGGTGGCGGGAAGCAGCTGTCTTGCGGTTTTTTGGCGGTCGCGCCGACCGGGCGAGCGAGCCGAGATGCGCGGAGAAATCGCATGAGCGGGCAGCGCCCGCGCCGGCTGCCCGGAGACCGCCAGCCGACCGAGGAAATCGCTCGCATGCTGCGCGTCGATCATGCCGGCGAGTATGGGGCGACCCGGATCTACCAGGGTCAGCTCGACGTGCTCGGACGCGGTCGCGCCGCCGGGGAAATCCGCCGGATGGCCGAGACCGAGAAAGGCCACCTCGCGCGGTTTGAGGAGCTGTTGCATGAGCGGCGGGTCCGTCCGACCCTTCTCTACCCGTTATGGTCGGTTGCCGGCTACGCGCTCGGTGCGGCGACGGCACTCCTCGGCGAGCATGCGGCAATGGCCTGCACCGTCGCGGTAGAGGACACGATCGATGAGCATTACCGGGCCCAAGCGGAGTATCTGGCCGAAGAGGATCCGGCGCTACGAGAGACAATCCTTGCCTTTCGCGACGACGAATTGGCGCACCGCGAAATCGCGATCGCCCACGGCGCCGAGGAGGCCCTCGGGTACGAGCTTATCAGCCTCGCGGTGAAGGCCGGCTCACGGATCGCAATTTGGCTGTCGACCCGCCTCTGACCGGTGCCGCCAGGACAGCGTCCGCGCAAGACGCGGCCGCGCCATTGCAAGAGGCCTGGTATTACGCCGTGTCGGGCCGACGCTTGCGGCGCCGGGCGGTGCTGGCAAAGGTCATGCTCGGCGAGCCGATCCTGATTGGTCGCAACGCGGCCGGCGCCGTGTTCGCATTGCGCGACCCTTGTCCGCATCGCGGGATGCCGCTCAGCACCGGCCGCTTCGATGGGAGCGAGATCGAGTGCTGCTATCACGGTTGGCGCTTTGACACCGGCGGACAATGCACCTTGATCCCGTCGCTGGTGCCGGGTCAGGCCTTCACGCCCGAGCGTATCCGTGTGCGCAGCTACCCGGTGCGCGAGGTGCAAGGGAACATCTGGGTGTTCTTTGGCGATGATCCCGCGACGGCGCCGGAGATCCCGGTGCTGGACGGGTTTAACGGACGATCACCCGATCTCGTCGAGAGCGTCAGCTTCTCTGCAGCGATCGACCACGCCGTCGTCGGGTTGATGGACCCCGCGCACGGGCCCTTTGTCCATCGCGCCTGGTGGTGGCGCTCCCGCCGGTCGATCCAGCACAAGCGCAAGGCCTTCAACGCCTCACCGTTCGGCTTTACGATGAGCCGCCACTCCCCCTCGGCGAATTCGCGCGCCTACCGCCTGCTGGGCGGCGTGCCGGAAACCGAGATCGTCTTCCATCTGCCGAGCATCAGGATCGAGCACGTCCGCGCCGGCCGGTACTGCGTGGGCAATCTGACCGCGATCACTCCAGTCGATGAAGGAGTGACCGAGATCAACCATTGCGTCTATTGGACAGTACCCTGGCTCACCCCGCTAAAGCCGTTTCTGCGACACTATGTGCGCGTCTTTCTGCGCCAGGACGGGAGGATCATGGAGCGTCAGCAGCAGGGTTTGCGCTATGACCCGCCGCTGACCCTGATCGATGACGCCGACACCCAGGCGAAATGGTACTACCGCCTGAAGCGGGAATACCGTCGCGCCCGTGCCGAAGGCCGGCCGTTCGAGAACCCGGTCGAGCCGCGCACCCTCGAATGGCGCAGCTGAATAGGTCCTCAAAGAAAATAAGGGCGGCGTCCGCGACGCCGCCCCTATGATTGTTGAGTGACGGTTTTCTTTACACTCGGTTGCGGCGACGGCGTGCCACACCAAGTCCGAGCAGACCGGTGGCGAGCAACGCCAGTGATGCCGGCTCGGGCACGCTTGGGGCTCCCGACCCCGACAGCGGGGCGATGTCGTCGAGCGCACTCGCCAGAAACTTCTCTGCCACAGTTGCGCCGGCGCCGCCGATCAAATGGCCGGTCGCGCTGTCGTAGTCGATGCCCACTAGGTTGCCGTCATTGGACGCGACGAACAGATGGCCGGCCCCGTCGGCGGCGGCCTGGTCGAACTGCTCGCTGCCGCTGATACTGACCGTAACCGTCGATACGATGGTCCCGGTCGTCGGGTCGAACTGCTCGATCTCGTGGCCGCTGTTGATGATGATGTCATTGGTGAACGGGTCAAAAGTGAGACCGTGTGCCGCAACGCCGGACAACAGTCTTGTCAGGGTCGCGGTGGTGCCGTTGAAGCTGACTGTTCCGAAGTCTCCCGATGTGCTGCCGTCGCCCGCGGTCCCATAGTACCAGGTGCTGTTGACGGGGTCGAAAATGAGACCCCGGACATCATGACTCACACCGCCGGTTACCGCGATGTTGGTCGCCGTGGTGGCGTTCTGCAGCCCGCCGCCGGCCAGGGTGGTGCGCGAGAGATTCGCACCGCATTCGCCGTTGCACATGCTGTAGAGAGTGGCGGTCGGCGAGCTCGACGACAGCGCCAGGTGGTAGGAGCCGTCGAATGTGCTACCGTTAAACGGCGTGTTGACGTTGGCGACCGCGGCGCCGCCGGTCGTGATCTCATGGATCTGGGCGCCCCCGCCGCCGCCCTGCTCGCCAATCGCCAGGTTGCGGTCCGGCAGGAACAGCAGGCCGTCGGCTCCGGCCGTCGTGGCGATATTGTGGTTGCCGGTAAAAGTGAGGGTGGATCCGTTGAGGGTGACGGTGCTGACCTCATCGATGTTGGCGCCGCCCGAGAACGTCGTATAGAAGAGTGGCACGGTCACCGGGTCCGCCTGGGCTTGTGCCGCACACACAGCGCAGGCGAGGGCTGCCGTTCCGTAGAGCAATGGGTTGCGTGATTGCATGATATTTGTCTCCTTCTCAAATGAAGTTGACGACATCCCGCGCATCTTCCGTGCCAAGTGATGTTCATCAGTTATTTAGGGAATATTTAACCGTTAATAAAATTATTGATTGTAAGATTCCTCGACAGCGAGATTAGGGATCCCGCTGAGCGACCACACTGGAAAGTTGTAACGATATCAATATTTTACTAGCCTCAGCTAGCGCCAAAGGGCAGCGCAAAAAGTGTCAAATATTCCGACAGCAAAGATCAGGTCGATCACTCTTGGCCGCTCCGACGAGCGATCTCGTGGCCTGGCGGGCAAACGGCGGCCGCGCCACGGTTCCGCCCAAGGTCGGTCCGCAGCTGCTTGACAGCGCCTCCCCGGCGCCCCTTATGTTCTCGCCCGGCGCTGTGAGCCCGTAGCTCAGCCGGTAGAGCAACTGACTTTTAATCAGTAGGTCTCGGGTTCGAATCCCGACGGGCTCACCAACCAATCAACAGATAGTAGGCGGTCTCCGGAGATATTGCGGACAATTCTCCACACCATCGCCACACTCACCGACGTTCACTTTCGGCTCCCGCCCAGGTACGGTGGACGCCGAGGGTCCCGTTCTTCGGGTGTCGAGGAATCCGCAGCCGATAGGTCCCGGCCGACTGCCGTCTATTCGATCGATCTAGCAATGGCTGCAACTGAGCTACTAAGCCGGCTTCATCGGCGGCAGCACATCGGCAGGGTCGATACCTAATTCATAGAGGCCCAAGTTGTAGAGGCAGAAATCCGAAGGCGGCGGATGCAGCGGCCCGAGCGCGCCGTCGCGGAACAACTGCTCGAGCCGCGAGGTTTTGAAGATCCCGTGCGCGCCGCCGAGCGTCAGCGCCGTGCGGGTAATCCGGCTCACGGCCTCACCGACCATGTATTTCGCGCAGTAAAGGGCAGCGGTGGTTTCCGCCGTTGGCCCTTGCGTGTCGCTGAGCCAGGCTGAGCGGTAGGTGATCAGCCGCGCCGCCTCGAGATCGGCACTCATCTCGGCGATATGCCGGCGCACGTCGGGGTGATAGGCGAGCGGCTGCACATAACCTTCCGGTTGGCGGGTGTGGACGACACTGAGCAGTTCGTCAAACGCCGCCTGCGCAACACCGAGGTAGACCGGTGTATTGGAGCCCCAGAACCAGTTCAGATAGCTATGGCGGAACCGTCCCATATCGTCCGAGCGAAAGACCGCGGCGCTTTCCGGGAGCCAGCATTCGTCGAGGATCAACGAGTCGCTGCGGGTAGCGCGCATGCCGAGCACATCCCAATTCGAATCGACAAAGCGCCCCTCGATCTCGCGGGGCAGCATCAGTATGACCCCGGCCGACGGGCTCGTCGCACCCCCCGGATACGCCATCACCAAGACAAAATCGGCCGCTTCGAGCATCGAGGCGAACATCTTGCGACCGGTGATGCGATACCCGCCTTCGGCCCGCCGCGCCCGCGCTTTCAGCGGCCGTTCGCCGATCAGCGACGTGGTGACCGGCTCGGAAAAGTTGCCGGCGATCAGCTTGTGCTCGCGCACGACAAGCTCGGCAACGCGCTGTTTGGTCGCGACAGAAACCTCGGCACTTTCCAGTAGCGGCATGACGACCGAGGCATGCATGTTGAAGGCGAGCGCCGTCGACGGACACCCCTGGGCGAGCACCTCATAAGCGAGAGTGTGATCGAGAAAGCTTGCACCCGCCCCGCCCCATTCCTTACCAACCGTCAGAGCCAGGAACCCTTCCTCGCGCAGGCGCTCATAATTCTCGACCGGGTGACTTGCGTCGCGGTCGTGCGCCGCAGTGCGAGTAGCGAAATCAGCCGCCAGCTCTCGGCATTTGTTCCGCAAGCGTTGCTGTTCGGAGGTGAGTTGAAAATCCAAGCCTCAGACCTCCTTAGCCAACCGTGTCCGATCTTACGCGATGCTGACGCAACTTTGTGGGCCAATCAGTATCCCTGTAGCCACGGCTTCACTGGTCTTTTTCTCCTGCCGGCCCGTAAGGCGGCCAAGCCCTATTTGGGCCAGCTACGCCGCATGGGGATACCTCGTTCCCGCCGTCCAACACCAGCCGGACTTGTTTGCCAGCGACAAGGACCGGCGCCAGAAACTGTCAACGCTGATCGACCGTACCAAGGACCGTTACGGTCGCAACGCGATTGGCTTCGGTCTGTTTCCGCCGCCGTGCGGGGGTTCAGGGATCACGCAGCCTTTTCGCCGGGTGTCAGAACGACCGGAGTTTTAGTCTACCTTGAGCGCCTGCCTCGAATCGCGGCGCTGATGTTCGGTAATGGGGTTGCGTGCGCGCAACATGGCGACGTAACTTGGGCTGAACTCGCGCACCGAACTGGTCTACCCAAGGGTCCGCCATCGTCCGGCGCCCGGCGGTATGGGACCGTCTTCGCGGCGACTTCCCCACTAGGCCTAGGAGGAACTTCCATGCCGTTCTACCAGAAAGGCGATGTTCGTATCCGCTATGAGGAGACGGGTCCGGCTTCCCGCTTTTGGTGACCCCTGGCGGAGGGCTGAACTCGCGTGTCAGCAACTGGCCGACCGCGGTGATAAACGCGATGGAGGTGTTCAAGAACGACTTCCGCTGCATCACAATGGACCAGCGCAACGCCAATGGCGGCGAATCCACGGGCCCAGTGGCGGTCGACGATGCCGCTTTCCAGCCGCTGAAAGCCACTGAACGCGCCGATCACATATTTGCCGTCATAGGTTACCGCCAGGGTTTGCATGTCTGGCCCAATTCCTTGGATCTCCTTCCTGATCGTCCACGTGTCCGTGTCGACTACCATCACGCCGCTGCGCGCCGGCGCCGGGTGCAGCACCGACAGATACAGCTTCGAGCCGTCCATCGAGAATACCATATGGAACGGGTTTCGGATATTTGCCGCGCCACAGCGGGTCCTCGACATGGGCAATCTTTTTCCAGTTGCGTGGATCGGGGTCGCTCGAATCAAACACCGAGCAATTGTTTTCCCGCAGATTGTTCATCATGCAACAGAACCGGCCGTCGGGCGAGAACCCGACCTCGTGGCCCGGCGAGAAGATTTTGTCGAATTTCACCTCCCAATGATCGTTGTCGATCTTGGTGACCGGATAGTGGTCCGGCGAATCCTTGTTGAATTGAATAAAGGTCACCGGCTCAAAATTGTTTTCAGCGTCGAGGATGACCTGTCCCCCGCACAACCGGACGATGGTCGATGCCCAACGCCCGCTCGGATGCCAGATCGTGCCGTCGGCGCCGCTGAGGTGGAGCACGTCTGTGCCGGGAAGGGTCCCCTCCTCGACGAACAATTCGCCCATTGGCACCATTTCCCATTCGATTTTCTGGCCCTTGGTGCCGAGATAGTCGTGCTTGCCGGTCGCCGGGTCGGGATAGATCTTGGAGATTTTCAGCGTCCCGCCGTTTCTCCACGCCGTCGCCAAGTTCTGGTCGTTGGGCTCCCAGTCATATTTCAGCGCGACGATGACCCGTGACGTCCGGCGGTCAAAACACGCCGCAATGTCCTTTTGGCCGTCGGTCACGAAATACCGCTCGGCGGTTTTGGGATCGATGCAGACGTGCACGCCGAGGCCAAGACCAGTTGTTTCGGCGAAGTTTTCCATGACCTCCATCTGTGCGCCGTCATAGCGGACGCGGTAGATGTTGAACCCTTCGCCCGGCGTTTCGATATTGGTGGGAATGCCGTAGATCATGGAATTCTTCCCCCCTTGGGTGCTGTTGACCCACTCAAAGCCCTGCACCGGATCGGCGCTCGGGAAAGCGCATAGGTGATGGGAAATCGGGTTGTAATCGCCGTAAGGCCAAAAGCTGATCCAGGCCAGGCATCGGCCGGTATTGAGATTGACCGCATAAGTGCCGCCACCCATCTTGGTCGGCATCAGCAGAACCCAATTGCCAAAGCCTCTGCCGCCGATATCGGCCCTGGGATTGATCAGTTCGCGCTCGATATTATGACGCTGGGCTTCGGTGTAGGTGTCGCCGGCGTGCCTGGCGCCGTGCGCCGGAATTGTCTGGTCCTTGACGATCGAATAGCCGAGCGCGGCAGCCTCGCCGACTGCGGCCGTGCCGGCTACGACCGTCAGAAAGTTCCGCCGATTGACGTCTCTCGGCTTCGTCGTTGGGTCATCGCTGGGTTGGCGTTCTACCTGTTCGGCCGCATGTCGTCGGGCCCTTTCTTGTTCGTATTGCAAAAACTCTTCGTGGTCCTGCTGCGCCACCTCGGCTTTGCGCCGGAGGTAGGTCTCTTCGACGCTGAGCGTCTCGCTCGGCAAATCGTTGTCATCAGTCCGCAGATCTATCTTTAAATTCGTACGTTCTTCTTTCTCGGCAACTTTTCTCGCTGTTGGCTTCTCTGGCATCGATTGTCCCCTGGTATTTTTAGCGTGATCGACCTCACTGGTCTCGACCGCAGGCGATGTGGAAAGACGCGCCGCCGGCTCAGCTGCGTGCTGCGTTTTCAAGCAGGACATCCCTGGCCTCGTCGATTTTCATGGTCAGGTAATGCGTATCACCGAGTTCCGGCTGCAGTTGTCCGGCAAACGGCAATGCGCTTCGCAGATTTGCCGCGGCCCCGCAGTGGGCGCGAGCCCCAAAATATTTTGCGCGTCTTGCAGCGACAGGCGCCTATCCCCGGATCCATTGCCGGCACGCCTAAGAGTCCGTTTGCTAAAATGCCGGTCGGTCACTTGGAGCTATCGTGCCGTGCGGCGCATTCGATATACGCACTCAATGCAACAAGCGCTCGCCGTACGACATTCGGATCAAACGGCGCACCGGCGACGGTGCGGCCTGGCACGATGTCCGCGTCGA
>Ga0306924_10002477_pt1 | contig 17418 bp, 13 predicted proteins | sample sta12Can44000111_FD_203756 | JGI IMG/M metagenome (GOLD analysis project Ga0306924, IMG submission 203756) | Lab enrichment of tropical soil microbial communities from Luquillo Experimental Forest, Puerto Rico - statanox.12C.anox.44.000.111 (v2)... | ecosystem: Environmental > Terrestrial >... | reverse complement strand
GCTCGTCGCCGCGTACCTCGGGGCGACGCGGCTCATCGACAACGCGGCCCTGCCGTGACTTGGGGCCAGCGAAGGAATCCCCTCCCGTCGCCGAGGCGAGCGATCCGCGTCGCATCGCGTCGTTGCTCCTCCCTCACATAGCCTCCGGCTATGCTCGGTCGTCGCGCCTCGCGCTGCTGGCGGCTCGCTCGCCTGGCTCGGTCCGGGGATTCCTTCACAGGCCCTTCGACCGCGGCGCCGGCGCGGGGTAGGGTGCGCGCGTGAGCAAGTCCGGAAAAGCCAAGGCGCCCGAGGGCGTGCAGGTCATCGCCACCAACCGGCGCGCCCGGTTCGACTTCCAGGTGGAGGACACCTACGAGGCGGGGCTGTCGCTGACCGGCAGCGAGGTGAAGTCGCTGCGGGCGGGGAACCTGTCCCTCTCGGACGCGTACGCGCAGCCCCGCGGGGACGAGGTCTTCCTCTTCAACTGCCGCATCGGAGAGTACTCGCCGGCCGCCCAGTTCGGCCACGCTCCGCTCCGCGACCGCAAGCTCCTGCTCAAGCGCGAGGAGATCGAGAAGATCCGCGGGAAGGTGGAGCAGCGCGGCTACACGCTCGTACCGCTGTCGCTCTACTTCAAGCAGGGCTGGGCGAAGGTCGAGCTCGGCCTCGCCAAGGGGCGCAAGCACGAGGACCGGCGCGACGCCATCGCCGAGCGGGAGACGAAGAGGGAGATCGATCGCGCGATGTCGCGAAAGCGCCGGTAGAGGCAAGGATTCGCCGCCGTAGGCGGCGCAGCGGGAAGCGCGGCGCGCAGCCGCGCATTGCGCCGGTGAGCGCTCTCACGCCTTCCCGGTGAAGTGCTTCTTCAGCCCCCGCCAGCACTCGAGGTAGTCCTTCTGTAGCTGAGCCGTCTCGAGGGCGAAGCGCGTCGGGCGGATGACGAACCGGCTCTCGAACATGAAGGCGAGCGTGTCGTCGAGGCGGCGCGGCGCGAGGCTCGCCTGGCTCGCCTGCTCGAAGGTGGTCGCGTCGGGGCCGTGGCCCGACATGCAGTTGTGCAGGCTGCCGCCCCCCGGCACGAAGCCCTCGGCCTTCGCGTCGTAGTCGCCGTAGACGAGGCCCATGTACTCGCTCATGAAGTTGCGGTGGTACCAGGGTGGCCGGAACGTGTGCTCGGCCACCATCCAGCGCTGCGGGAAGATGACGAAGTCGACGTTCGCGAAGCCGCGCGTGTCGGACGGCGAGGTGAGCACGGTGAAGATCGACGGGTCGGGGTGATCGAAGCTCACCGTGTTGATGGTGTTGAACCGCGTCAGGTCGTACTTGTACGGCGCGTAGTTGCCGTGCCAGGCCACCACGTCGAGCGGCGAGTGGTCGATGGCCGCCCTCCACAGCTGGCCGAGGAACTTCGCGACCAGCTCGAACTCGCCCTCGCGATCCTCGTAGCGCGCGCACGGCATGGAGAAGTCGCGGGGATTGGCGAGGCCGTTGGAGCCGATGGGGCCGAGCTCCGGCAATCGGAAGGATGGCCCGAAGTTCTCGCAGACGTACCCGCGCGCCGAGGCCTCGGTCAGCTCGACGCGGAAGCGCACGCCGCGTGGGATGACGACCACCTCGCGCGGGACGGCGTCGATGACGCCGAGCTCGGTCGAGATCCTGAGCCCGCCCTGCTGCAGCACGATGAGCAGCTCGCCGTCGGCGTCGTAGAAGAACCGGTCCGTCATCGAGCGGTTGGCCGCGTAGAGGTGGACGGCGGAGCCGCTCTGCGCGGCCGGGCTGCCGTTGCCCGCGAAGGTGACGAGGCCCTCCAGGAAGTCCGTCGGCCGGGTCGGAATGGGCAGGGGATCCCACCGCAGCTGACTCGGCGGCGTGGGTACGTCGTCGAAGCTCCCGGCCAGGAGCCCGCGCTCGATGCGCTCGAACGCTCCGTGCACCGCCGCCGGGCGGATCCGGTACAGCCAGCTCCGGCGGTTCGCGCCGCGCGGCGTCGTGAAAGCCGTGCCAGAGAGTTGCTCCGCGTACAGCCCGTACGGGGCGCGCTGCGGGGAGTTCTGGCCGACCGGCAGCGCGCCCGGGAGCGCCTCGGTCGCGAACTCGTTACCGAAACCCGACTGATACCGCGACTCACCTTCGACCGGATTCATCGTTCGTTCCTTTCCGTCGAGGCATGCACACGGCGAAGAAGGCGGCGCCGCCATGAGCACGGGTAGATAACGGGGCTGCGCCCGAGAGGCGCGGTGGGGCCAAGGGTCGGCTCGAGCGGCCGCGATCAGGTCGCCTGACGGGCGTGCAGGGCGGCTCGGCCGGCTGCTCCCTCGGGACACCGCACCAATTCGATCGTGAGCTGGCTCGTCGCGCGAGGCAGGGTGGTGGGGCTGTCCTGGCGTGTCCTACATCCACCCTCATCGTCTCCATCGTTCGTGCGCAGGCTCGGTCGTCACCACGCCCGCGCGGAGCGTCTCGCCGCGCGCGCCGCTTTGCTACGCTCCGATGTCCCGAGGGCGTCATGTTCGATCGCGTCGTGGTGGCCCGCGACCTCGCCGATGTGTCCGGCGCCGTGCTGGCGCGCGCGGGCGAGGTGGTGTCGGTCACCTCCGTGCGCGGTGCCGCGCGCGCCGCCGTGCCCGGACGGCGGCTGCCCCTGGCGCGCAGCGCCGTCGCGAGCGATCTCCACCTGCCGCTCGCCGAAGCGCCGTTCCGTCACCTCTTCCGCGGGGAGGAGGTCCGGTCGGCCGTGGCGCGGGTGGTCCTGTCGGCGCGCCTCCCGCCCGTGCTCTTCGAGGAGCTCCGGGCGATGCAGGCGACCGACCCCGCGCGCTATCGCCATGCCGTCGCCACCGCGGCGGTCACGGCGCGGCTCCTCATGGCCGCCGTGGGCGAAGCACCGGCGCTGCCCGATCTGGCCGCGGCCGGGCTCCTCCACGATCTCGGGATGCGCCACGTCCCACTGAGCCTGGCGCGATCCTCGGGCGGGCTCGACGCGGAGGGGACGCGACTCCTGGCGGCGCACCCGCTCCTGGGCGCGCTCCACCTGGCGCGCCACCTCGGCGCACACCCGGCCGTGGAGGCGGCGCTCTGCCATCACTGGAAGAGCGGAGCCGGGTACCCGGCGCTGGCGCGCTCGCCCTCGCGATCCGTGGAGGTGGTCGGGGTCGCGAGCGCGTTCGTCGCCCTCACGCAAGCGCGCCCTTACCGCTCGGGCGCGTACGATGCGCGCGGCGCCGCCGACGTGCTCATCGACGAGGCGCGCGCCGGCCACGCCGATCGCGGCACCGTGCGCCTGCTCGTGCACGCCCTCCGCGGCAGCAAGGGGGACTCCCGGTCCGTGCTGTTCGGGCGGCAGCGTGTGGGGCAGGCGCCGGCCGTGAACCGCCACACGCCGATCGCGCCGACCGCGGCCGCGCTCTGACCTGGCCGGGCCGTCACCCGCCCGCGCCCTGCCACCACTCGAACGTCCGGCCGAGCGGGTCGTTCGCGTCGTAGAAGACGAGGTAGGCGGCCGCGTCGTAGGCGAGGAAGGCGGGCCGGCCGCGAGCCACGTTGCCGAGCTGCCGCAGCGTGCGCCAGGTGCCGGTGTTGAAGTAGCAGGCCGGCTTCCCGTGGATGAGGCCAAGCGGCGTCATGGCGGCGAAGTGCGTGTGGCCGTTCACGACGAAGCGGAGCCCGCGGTGCTCGCGCCGCTCGAGCGCCTTCACCGCCGTCCGCGCGAACCGCGCGTCGAGGAGCCGCATGAGCAGGTAGTACAGCTGCGTGAGCCGCGGCTCGTCGCGCGGTGGGGCGCGCGCCGAGAGGGTGAGCAGGAGCTTCACACGTTGCGCGAAGTCGAGCTTGAGGCGGCGGTGGTGCTCGCGCATCCACGCCTTCACCCACGGCTCCTCGAGGAACTCCTCGACGAGGTCGCGCCACACGCGCCCGACCACCTCCGACAGGAACTGCGGCCGCTCGCGGGCGGTGGCGCGGACCCAGCCCGGCACCGCCAGGATGGGGCGCACGTCGTCGATGTCGTCGAGGGCGGGGTCCGGAACCTCCGCCCGCCGCCGGATCTCGCCCGGGAAGCGCACGATGAGATCCGCCGCGATGACGTCGCCGAGAGGAGCGCTACCGTCGGGCTCGTAGCAGAGCAGGTCGGCATGGTGCCCGTGGTAGGCCAGGACGCCGTGCTCCGGGAAGACGAGCTCCTCCGGCAGCGGCGCGTCGCCGCCCTTCATCCCGAGCGCCGTCCGCACGGCGGCGCGCGCCGCCGGCGCGTACGCGAGCAGCCGGTCGTGGTTGCCGAGCAGGTAGTGGATCTCGAGCGTACCCTCCGCCACCTTCGCCTGGACCTTCTCGAAGAACGGTCGGTCGGCCTCGACCGTGGCGTCGACGATCGCCTTCACCTGCGCGGCCAGCTCCTGCGAGGGCTCGCCGTAGGGACGCACGGGCGAGCCGAGCCACTGCGGCGCCCGCACCAGGTCGAAGATGTCGCCGACCAGGCAGAGGTGGACGGGCGCCTCGGGCCGGCCGCCCTCGAGCCGCTGCCAGAGGCGGTCGAGCTGCGCCGCGCGCGAGACGGGGCTCGGGGCGCCGGGGCGGAGATGGAGGTCGGAGACGAAGACGAGCATCGGCGAGGCGCGACCGGAGCGGCGGCGCCGCGGCTAGGTCGGATCGAGCCCGGAGGCGCGGCGGAGGAGCGCCCAGGTGTAGATCCCGGTGCCGTGCCCGTCCGACCACTGGATCTGGATGGCGTAGTTGCCGACGCCCCGGACCTCGACCGGCCTGATGTCGGCCGGGATGGTGGCCGGATCGAGGATCTTGCGGCCGGTGCCTTCCTCGATGCAGCTCGCGCAAGGGCACTGGTCGCGGAGCTGCTTCGGCGGGATGGCGACCCGCGGCCCGCCCGGCCACACCACCACGAGCTCGCCGCGCTCGCCGAGGTCGATGCTCTCCGGTGGCGCGGTGGTTTCCTGCTTGAACGAGATGCGATCGAGGAGGCCCATGCGCGTCCTTGTGTCTGCCGCCGGCCCGGGTGTCAAGTTGGGGCCTGCGAAGAACTCCCCTCACAGGCCTTTGCGCGCGAGGTCGGCGAGCAGCTGTGAGCGGTCGTCGAACGGCGTCGTGCACGGCCGACCTTCCGAGACCCACAGCTCCGACGCCTGGAGCGACGGCGCGAGCCTGATCACGGAGGAGGAGCGCGTGCCGTAATCGCGCTCGTCGAGGTGGATGCAGACCGCCTCGCGGGGCGAGGGCGCGTGATGGGCGAGCAGCTCGCGCAGCCGCGCCAGGTCGGAATCGATCGGCCAGCGGCTCCGCACGAAGTCACCGCGCGCACCGCGCCCCTCGGCGTCTTGCTCCGTCACAACGTGCAGCCCTGGGCCGAGGTCGATGAGCGCCGTCTCGGCGCCGTCGTAGAGCCAGAGGAAAGCCGCCTCGGCGTCCGCCACGAGGAGGTGGAAGGGGTTGTACCGGGCGGCGTCCGCGACCGCGAAGGCGGCGCGCGCCTCGGCCGCACGGGCGTGCCCGAGCGCCTGCACGACGATCTCGCCGCGCGACCGACGGCGCGGGTCGGGGAACCCGCCCTCGGTCGCGTGGTGGTTGGTCAACCCGGCGAAGACGCCACGCGCGGAGACGCCGATCCAGGTGCCGCCACCGACCCGGTCGAGCGGTGCGGCGTAGCGCGGCCCGAGCCCGTGCTCGCGCAGGCCCCACGGCTCGGCCGCCCGGCGCAGCCGTTCGTCGCGATTCGCCGCCACGACGATGGGCCAGCGGCGATCGGTGCGCCAGGCAACGGCGAGGGTGCACATGGGAACCGCCTCCTCTCCCCGCTCTCTCCTCCAGAGGAGAGGGAGGCGCGATGGCCGGGGTTGCTCCCCTCCCCCTGCGCAGGGGAGGGGAGAGGGCCGCCGCGCTACTTCGCCGCCGCCGTCACCTTCGCGAGCAGGTCCTGCCTGAGCTGCTCGAGCTGGTGCGGGAGGGTCTTGCCGAGCTTCTGGAACCACTCGGCCTGGCTCTCCAGCTCGCCCACCCACTCGCGGAGGTCGATCCGCGTCGCGCCCGAGACGTCGGCGTGCTCGAGGCCCCGCACGTCGAGGTCGCCCTCCCGCGGCGTGGAGCCGAGCGCCGTCTCGTTCGCGCCGACCTTCCCCTCGCAGCGATCGAGCATCCACTTGAGGACGCGCATGTTGTCGCCGTAGCCCGGCCAGAGGAACTTGCCGTCCTGGCCCTTCCGGAACCAGTTGACGAGGAAGATCTTGGGCGGCTTCGGGATGCGCTTCTCCATCGCGAGCCAGTGCCCGAGGTAGCTGCCCATGTCGTAGCCGCAGAACGGCAGCATGGCCATCGGGTCGCGGCGCACGACGCCGACCGCGCCGGTCGCGGCGGCGGTCGTCTCCGAGCCCATCGTCGCGCCGAGGTAGACGCCGTGCTTCCAGTCGAAGGACTGCAGCACGAGCGGCACCGTCGTCGAGCGGCGCCCGCCGAAGATGATGGCGTCGATCGGCACGCCCTTCGGATCGTCGTACGACGGCGAGAGCGCGGGGTTGTTCTGCACCGGCGCCGTGAAGCGGCTGTTCGGGTGGGCCGCCTTCTCGGAGGAGCCCTTCTTCCAGGGCTGGCCCTTCCAGTCGATGAGCTCGGCCGGAACCTCGCCGTCCATCCCTTCCCACCAGACGTCGCCGTCCTTCGTCCGCGCGACGTTGGTGTAGAGGGTGTCCTTCTTGATGGTGTCCATCGCGTTGGGGTTCGTCTTCCGGTTCGTCCCCGGCGCGACGCCGAAGTACCCGTACTCGGGGTTCACGGCCCACAGCCGACCGTCGTCGCCGACCCGCATCCAGGCGATGTCGTCGCCGACGGTGCGGATCTTCCAGCCCTGGAACTCCTTGGGCGGGATCATCATCGCGAAGTTCGTCTTGCCGCAGGCGGAGGGGAATGCGCCCGCCACGTAGCGCTTCTCCCCCGACGGGCTCTCCGCCTCGAGGATGAGCATGTGCTCGGCGAGCCAGCCCTCGTTCCTCGCCAGGTAGGAGGCGATGCGCAGCGCGAGGCACTTCTTCCCGAGCAGCGCGTTGCCGCCGTACCCGGAGCCGACCGACCAGATCGTGTTGTCCTGCGGGAAGTGGCAGATGAAGCGCCGCTCGGGGTTGCAGTCGGCGACCGAGTGCAGGCCCTTGTTGAACTCCTGGCCGCTGGGGCCGAGGCGATCGAGCGCCACCTTCCCCATGCGCGTCATGATCCCCATGTTGAGCGCCACGTACACGGAGTCGGTGAGCTCGATCCCGATCTTGGCGAACGGGGAACGCGCCGGACCCATGACGTAGGGCACGACGTACATGGTGCGGCCCTTCATGGCGCCGTCGTAGAGCGCGGAGAGCTTCTGGTACGCCTCGGCGGGCGCCATCCAGTTGTTCGTCGGGCCGGCCTCCTCCTTCGTCGGCGTGCAGATGAAGGTGAGGTGCTCGACGCGCGCCACGTCGTTCGGGTTCGAGTGGTGGAAGTAGCAGCCAGCCAGCTTCTTCTGGTCGAGCGAGATCAGCACGCCGGCGGCGAGGGCCTCCTGGGTGAGCCGGCTCTTCTCCTCCGGCGAGCCGTCGCACCAGTACACGCGGCCCGGCTTGCACATCTTCGCCATCTCATCGACCCACGCCAGCAGCGCCGGGTTCGACGTGGGGAGCTTCTCACCGCTCTCGAAAGGTGCGCGCATGGGATCTTCCCTGGGCAGATGGTGGGTGAAGGGTAGGGGACGAAGGTTATCCGAGACGGCACGCCGCCGCCACGACGATCATGCCATCGCGCCACCCCTTTGGCGGCCGCGGCGAGGCGCGTCCCGACGCGCCTCGCCGCCTATCTTCGGGACATGACGCAACTCGCCCACGGACCGTCCGTCCTGTCGCGTGGCGTCCAGTTCTCGGTGTGGGCGCCGGCGCAGGAGAAGGTCGCGGTGCGGGTCGCGGGTGCCGACCGCCCGCTCGGGCGGGTGGACGGCGGGTGGTGGTCGGTCGTGGTACCCGAGGCGAAGCTCGGGGACCGCTACCAGCTCGTGCTGGCGGACGGCCGCGCGCTGCCCGATCCCGCCTCGCGGCGGCAGCCCGATGGGGTGCACGGGCCGTCGCAGGTATGGGATCCCCGTCGGTATGCGTGGCAGCACGCCTTCCCCGGGCTGCCGCTCGAGGAGCTCGCGTTCTACGAGGTGCACGTCGGGACCTTCACGCCGGAGGGGACGCTCGATGCCGCCGCGGCGCGGCTGGAGGACGTCGTCGAGCTCGGAGCGACCTGCGTCGAGCTGCTCCCGGTGCAGCCGTTCCCGGGTCGCCGCAACTGGGGCTACGACGGGGTCTCGCTGCACGCGGTCCACGAGGGATACGGCGGGCCCGACGCGCTGCAGCGCTTCGTGGATCGGGCGCACGCGGTCGGGCTCGCCGTGTGCCTCGACGTCGTCTACAACCACCTCGGGCCGGAGGGGAATTACCTCGGGGTGTGGGGGCCCTACTTCACGCATCGCCACAAGTCGCCCTGGGGCGATGGCGTCGACTACGACGGGCCGGAGTCTGGGCCGGTCCGTGGCTACGTGCTCCAGGCGGCGTTGCAGTGGGTGAGGGACTTCCGCGCCGACGTGCTGCGCCTCGACGCCGTGCACGCGATCCCCGACGGCAGCCCGCGGCACGTCGTCGGCGCGCTCTGCGACGCGGTGCGGACGTTCGCGGACGAGAGCGGGCGGCGCATCCACGTCGTGGCGGAGAGCGACCTGCAGGACCGCAAGGTGGTGGATCCGCCGGCGCGAGGGTGGGGCTGCGCCGCGATGTGGGCCGACGACTTCCACCACGCGCTGCACGCGCTCCTGACCGGCGAGCGGCACGCGTTCTACGAGGACTTCGGCGGGATGGCCCCCCTGGCGCGCGCGCTGCGAGAGGGATTCGCCTTCCAGGGCGAGCCCTCGCGGTTCCGGAACAAGCCGTGGGGCACCGACACCCGGGGCCTCACCCCGGCGCGCTTCGTCTTCTCCCTGCAGAACCACGATCACGTGGGGAACCGGCCGGGCGGAGAGCGCCTCGCCTCGCTCGTCCCGCAAGAGGCGCTCTTCCCGCTCGCGGCGCTCCTCCTCCTCGGCCCGGCTCTTCCGCTCCTCTTCATGGGCGAGGAGTACGGCGAGGAGAGCCCCTTCCTCTACTTCACGAGCCACGGGGACGCGGCGCTCGCGAAGGCGGTGAGCGAGGGCCGCAGGGCGGAGCACGTCGCCGACGCGGCGCCGGGCGGGGTCCCCGATCCGCAGGACGAGGCGACGTTCCGGCGGTGCGTCCTCTCCCACCGGCGCGACGGACGGCACGGCGCGCTGTGGCGCCACCACCGCGAGCTCCTGCGCGTCCGCCACCGGCACGCAGGAGAGATGGGCAGGCGCTGGCCGGAGGTGTCGGTCGATCGGACGAGCGTGCGGATGCGCCGGCCCGGGCTGGAGGTGGCGGTGAACCTCGGCCCCGAGCCGGCGGGCGGAATGCCAGGCTGGGGGTGGGAGGTCCGCGAGGGCTGAGCACCCGCCGGTCATCGACCCTCTCCCCCACCGGGGGAGAGGGCAGGGAGAGGGGCGCCGCCGGTGGACCGGCCCCCGCCTACGACTTCAGCTTGTCCCGCAGCAGATCGCCGAGGGTGCCGAATCCCTTGCCGCCCCGGCCCTGCGGCGCCGCCGAGCGCAGGTACTCCTGCGCCTCCTTGCGCTCGGCCGCCTTCTCCGCCTCCGCCTTCGAGAGCCGCAGGCGGCCCTGCTCGTCGATCGCGGAGATGGCGCACTCGAGCTCGTCGCCCACCTTGAACGCGCGGCGCAGGTCGGTGCCGCGAGGCGTCCCCGTCTCGCTGGCCGGGACGAGGCCGCGCCCACCCGCGAACCGGACGAACAGCCCGAAGGGCTCGATCTTGTCCACGGTGGCCTTGACCACGTCACCCACCCTGGGCGGCGGGGGCGGCGCGGTCGGAGGACGCGCCTCGCCGGGCGCGGGCGGCTGCGGCTCGGGACGGGGCGAGAGCGCGCGCACGGAGAGCGCGATGCGCTCGCCCTTCTTCGCGTCCTGCTCCAGCCGGAGCACCTGCACCTTCACGGTGTCCCCGGCCTTCAGGAGATCCTGCGGCTTCGAGACGCGATCCCACGCGAGCTCGGACACGTGGACCAGGCCCTCGATGCCGCCGAGGTCGACGAAGGCGCCATAGTCCTGCACGCTCGTCACGGTGCCGTCGAAGACGGCGCCCTCGGCGAGCTGCTCGCGCGTCTTCCTCGCGCGCTCCGCCTTCTCCTCCTCGAGCAGCGCCCGGCGCGACAGCACCGCGTCGCGCGCGTCCGCGCGCTGCACCTTGAACTGGAGCTTCTGGCCCACGAACGCCGAGGGGTCCCCCACGAAGCGGACGTCGATCTGCGAGACGGGGCAGAAGGCGCGCTGGCCCATGACCTCCACCTCGAGCCCGCCCTTGTTGACCGCCTTGACGACCCCCTCCACCGGCAGCCCGGTGCGCGCGGCCTCGACGAGCGCCTCGCGGTCGTGGTGCGCGCGGTGGCCGCGGCCCTTCGACACGACCACGCCGCGCTCGCCGCCCTTCACCACGACGCCATCGACGATGTCGCCGACGCGCGCGGTCAGCTCGCCGGCGTCGTTCAGCAGCTCGGTGACGTCGATCATGCCCTCGGCGAGCCCGGTCCCGAGCTCGAGGAACGCGACGTCGTGGCCGAGCTGGATGATCTTGGCGGCCACCTTTTCGCCCACCTGCCACCGCCTGCGCGGCGTGGTCTCGCTGCCGGCGAGGAGATCCGCGAACGAGCCCTCGTCCGGTGCGGGTGCCTCGGGGGGCGGCGGGGGCGGCTCGCCGCGCAGCTGCGGTTCGCGCGGCGCGGCCTCGCGGCCGCTTCCCTCGTCGCGCTCGCGCCGGGGTCGCTCGCCGCGCTGCCGCTCGCCGCGAGGCCGATCGCCGCGGCCGCCCGGTCCGCCCGGGCGCCCCGAACCCGGGCGCGCGACCTGGCCGGCGCCGCCGTGTGGCGCGCCCCCGCGCTGCTCGGCCACGCGCTGCCAGAGCGGGCGCGCGTCGGCCTTCTCGGGCGCGGGCGCTGGCTCCGCGCTCGGGGTGGGCTCGGGCGGTAGCGGCGTCACGACGCCCTTGCGGATCACCACCGGGCCCGCCGAACCGGGCTTCTTCTCGTCGGCCATGGGCCGCGGTTTATAGCAGAGGAACGTCAGGGGGGCACCCGCCGTAGCAGGTGTGAGTCGCCGCCGGAAAGTGTTATGGAAGCCGCCCCGATGGCCGGCCGGGTGGTGATCTTCCTGACGCGCGTGGACGCGACGACGCTCCGCCTGGCCGGGTCATGCGCTCTCGCCGCCGCCGCCATGGACGACCGCGTGGATCTGTTCCTCTTTGGCCCCGCGGTGGCGGCCGCCGTCGAGGCCGCTGGCGACCCGGATCACGCGGCCGCCCTCCTGCACCAGGCGCGAGCGACGGGCCGGTGCCGCCTCCTCGCCTGCAGCGCGAGCGCCGTGGAGCAGGGGGTCGACCTGTCGCGAGCGGAATCGGCGCTGGACGCGGTGGTGGGGTGGCCGACGGTCTTGGAGTGGAGCCGCGGCGTGGTCGATCGCTTCTTCTTCTGACGTTCTTTCGTGGGGGCGAGGAAGAGGCGCCCGGCCTCGGGCGTTCTCCCGGCTGCCCCCTCTACGGTGAGCCATGGTGAACCTGTCGATCGATCCCCCTCCTTTTGGCGGCCGTCGCCCTAGCGGCGGCGGCGGCCTCGCACGCTGGCTCGTCTACCCCCTTCTGCTCCTCGTCGGGCTCGCGGGCGGCTTCGTGGCCGGCCGGAAGACCGCGCCACAGGCACCGGGGACAGCGCATGGCACCGCGCCGGCGGCTCCGAGCGCCGCGGCACCTGCCGCCGGGCGCCCCCAGGCGGCGCCGGCAGCTCCAGCCGCGCCGCCTGCCGCTGCTCCGGCATCGGCTCCCGCTCCCGGCGCGGTGGCGAGCGCACCCGCGCCGGCGCCCGCCGCCCCGGGCACCGCCGCTCCGCCTCCCGCTGCCGTGACCCCGCCCAGCGCGCCCCAGGGCCCGCTCGTCCGGCGCGTGACGGTGACGCTCCATGGCCCGCTCGAGGAGAGCATCCAGCGCGCCCTGCCCGCTGCGGAACGGAGCTGGGGCGACCAGCTCACCCAGGTCGTGAACCGCCTCCTCGTCTGGTCGATGCAGGTGAGCCGCGACGGGCGCAAGGGAGACAAGCTCGAGGTCCTCTACGAGCTCCCCACCGCGCAGCCGAGCGAGATCCAGGCGATCGGCGACGGCGGGCCTGCGACGAAGGAGCCCGTCGTGCTCGCGCTCCGCTACGGGTCGCAGAAGCTGGGCAGGCTCCTCACCGCCTATCGCTTCAAGCCGGAGGGCGCGCCGTTCGCGCGCTACTACACGGCCGAAGGCGTCGAGGTCGAGGAGCACCTCGTCGACAGCCCGGTCGAAGGCTACGAGCAGATCACCTCGCTGCTGCGCGACGGCCGGCGCCACAAGGGCGTCGACTACAAGACGCCGGTGGGCACGCCGGTGAAGGCGCCGTTCGAAGGCCAGATCACGCGGCGCAACTGGCACTTCGGCGCGAACGGGAACTGCCTCGAGCTCGTCGACGCGAAGAGCGGCCGGCACGCGATCTTCCTCCACCTGGAGGCGGCGCCGAAGGAGATGCAGCCCGGCACGCACGTCGCGAAGGGCCAGGTGATCGCGAAGTCCGGCAACAGCGGTCACTCGACGGCGCCCCACCTCCACTACCAGCTCGAGGCGCCCGACGGCCGCGTGCTGGATCCGTTCGCCGTGCTGCCGACGAGGCAGGTGAAGCTCGACGGCAGCGCGAAGGCTGCCTTCGATCAGGAGCGCACCCGCCTCGACCCGATGCTGGTGGCGAACAGGTAACGGGCGCGCCAGCGGGAGCACGCGCGCGAGTGCGCGGCGTGGTGCTCCGGCCGCTGGTCCTCGCGCCGCACGTGTGACGCGGGGCGCGGCCGCGCGCTGCGGTCGCCGTCGGGCGGCCGGCGAAAACTCGCTCGCTTCCGTTCAGGTCGCGCGCGATGCGACGCGCGCTCGCTCGGACAGTTCGCCGGCCGCACGTGGGGCGCGAGGCGCGGCCGCGCGACCGCGGTGCTCGAGGGCGGCGCTGCGGAGGCGGCCTCCGACCGCAGCCGCCTTCATCGCGCGCCGGGCCCAGCGCTGGCGCTGGCGCGGGCCAGCAAATCTGATGTAGCCGCCGAGAAAACGAAAGAGCCGCCCGGTCTCCCGGGCGGCTCTCGTGCTTCAGGCCTGCGTCAGGCGAGGCTAGTCTTCCGCGCCCTTGCGGCCGCCGGCGGCGGCCCACTGCTCGAGCATCGCGGTGGTGACCGACTTCGGCCGCTCGATGGCGTAGCCGAGGCCGCGGTCCCAGATGATGTTGGCGAGCACGCCGAGCGCGCGGCCGACGCCGAACTCGACCGTGTAGAAGTCCCACTCGCGGACGCCGTAGTACCACTGGATGACGCCGGACTGCGCGTCGACGTTCGGCCAGGGGTTCTTGGTCTTGCCGTGCTCGGTGAGGACGCCCGGCGCGACCTTGTAGATCATGTTGACGAGCTTGAAGAGCGGGTCATCCGGCAGGTGCTTCTGGCAGTACTCCATCTGCGCCGTGTAGCGCGGGTCCGTCTTGCGCAGCACCGCGTGCCCGTAGCCCGGGATGACCTGGCCGCCCTTGAGCGTGTCCCAGAGGAACGCCTTGAGCTCCTCCTCGGTCGGGATCTTGCCGCCGAGCTTCTTCATCACGTTCTGGATCCAGCCCAGGACCTCCTGGTTGGCGAGGCCGTGCAGCGGGCCGGCGAGGCCGTTCAGGCCGGCCGAGAACGCGTAGTACGGGTCGGACAGCGCCGAGGCCACGAGGTGCGTGGTGTGGGCCGAGACGTTCCCCGACTCGTGATCCGAGTGGAGGATGAAGTACATGCGGGAGACGTCGTCGTACGGCTTGGCGATGCCCATCATGTGGGCGAAGTTCCCGCCGAAGTCGAGCTTGCGATCCGGCTCGATGTGCGTGTCGCCCTTGTACTTCATCCGGTAGATGTACGCGGCGATCTGCGGCAGCTTCGCCAGCAGGTTCATCGCGTCCTCGTACGTCGCGTCCCAGTAGTCCGTCTTCTTCATGCCCTCGGCGTAGCGGTGGGCGAAGACCGAGTCGCGCTGCATCGACAGCACCGCGGTCGAGAACATCGTCATCGGGTGCGTGTCGCGAGGCATGGCGCGCAGCACGTCGTAGACGTAGGCCGGCACCTCGGCGCGGGCGCGCCAGTCCTCCTCGACCTCGAGCGCCTGCTCGGGCGTGGGGATGTCGCCGGTGAGGAGGAAGTAGAAGAACGACTCGACGGTCGGCTGCTCGAACCCGCTCTTCCGCGGGAGCGCGGCGAAGGTCTCGGGGATCGTCTTGCCGCGGAAGCGGATGCCTTCCTGCGGGTCGAGGTACGAGATGTCCGTGACGAGGCAGCGCACGTCGCGCGCGCCGCCGATCGCCTGACCGATGTTGACGTGGTCGATGACGACGTTCCCGAATTCCTTGTTCAGCCGTTGCGTCCTGGGCCGGAAGGCCTCGATCTTCTCAAACAGCTTTGCCTTGAGGGCGGTGGTCCTCGGCTTCGGATTGGTCATGCGAACTCCCCGTCGAACGACGAAAAGGTAACTGCGGCAAGATGAACCGGAACTGGAAAATCCTACCTGTGCTCAGGCGCGCAGCGCAATCGTCAGCTGAGGCGATCTGACGCGCGACAAGGGAACGCTTGCGTCACGTCAAGAAAGACTGGCGAGCGACGTTTCGGTCGTCCGAAAAGCTGGCGGGAGATCGGGCGGGTAGACGCCTGGCCTACAAACAGGGCGCGAGCGATCCCGCGGCACCATGCCGCACCCGCAGTGCGCTAGCGGCGACCGCCGTGCAGCGCCGCGACGACCTGCGCCGCGATGAGCCCGGCATCCACCGGCTCGGGAGGCGGCGCAGCGTCGGCGACCGGCGCGCTGTCAGCGGCAGCCGCCGCGGGGCGGCGCCGCCGCGGGTTGTCGGCGCTCGAGCCGGAGCGGCAGGGCCGGCACCAGGGCTGGTTCCGGATGGCGCCGTCCGCCATGCGGCGCAGCCCGAACTGCGCCAGCGGCCGCATCTTGTGGCACTTGAGGCACATGAGGGTGATGAACACCTCGTTGCCATCCGCGTCGTACACGCTCGACCGGCGGCGCTTCGGCTTCGCGTCGCTCGGCTCCGCGCGCGGCTTCGACTGCGCTTGCGCGGTGGAGGCCTCGCGCTTCGCGATGGCAGGAGCGAGCATCACCTTGACGGCCATTTCTTCGTTTCCTCGTGAAAAGGGCACCGCCGGCGCGGAGCCGGCGGTCGCGAGGGTCTAGTTAGCCGGGGGGTCTGACAGCGTCGTCCTTTGGACCGAGACCGCGCCCGAGAGCTTGCCGGGCTCGGACTCGGGCTGGGGCTCGAGCTCGGGACGTCAGCTCCGCGCCGCGATCTGCCGCAGGACGTACGGCAGGATCCCCCCGTGGCGGAAGTACTCCACCTCGATGGGCGTGTCGATGCGGAGCGTGAGCGGGACGCGCTCCTCGCGCCCGTCCTTCCGGTGGACGACGAGCGTCACCTCCTGGCGCGGCGCGAGCGCGCCCTCGACGCCGAGCAGGTCGTACGACTCCGTCCCGTCGAGCCCCAGGGTCGCCGCCGAGACGCCCTCCGCGAACTGGCAGGGGAGGACGCCCATCCCGACCAGGTTCGAGCGGTGGATGCGCTCGAAGGAGCGGGCGACGACGGCGCGCACGCCCAGGAGCCGCGTGCCCTTGGCGGCCCAGTCGCGCGAGCTGCCGGTGCCGTACTCTTGCCCCGCCAGGACGACGAGCGGCACGCGCTCGCGCTCGTACCCGAGCGCGGCCTCGTGGATGGACATCTGCTTCCCGTCCGGCTGGTGCACCGTCACCCCGCCCTCGACCCCGGGGACCATGAGGTTCTTGATGCGGACGTTGGCGAAGGTGCCGCGCACCATGACCTCGTGGTTGCCGCGCCGCGCGCCGTACGAGTTGAAGTCCGCGACCGGCACGCCCTGCTCCTGCAGGTACCGGCCGGCCGGCGAGTTCGGCTTGATCGAGCCGGCGGGGCTGATGTGGTCGGTCGTGACCGAGTCGCCGAAGATGGCGAGCGCCCGCGCGCCGCGGAGGGCGCCGGCGGGGACCGGCTCCGGCGAGAACGGGACGAAGTAGGGCGGCTCGCGGACGTAGGTGCTCTTCGGGTCCCAGGCGTAGATCTCGCCGGACGGCGCCGGCAGCGCGTTCCACGCCGCGCTCTGCGACTGCACGCCCTGGTAGTTATTGCGGTACTGCGCCGGGTCGTCCGCGGCCTCGAGCATGGCCTGGACCGACTCGTCCGACGGCCAGATGTCCCGCAGGTAGACGTCCTTCCCGTCCTTCCCCTTCCCGAGCGGTTCCTTCGTCAGGTCCTTGGCCACGTTGCCGGCGAGCGCGAACGCCACCACGAGCGGAGGGCTCATGAGGAAGTTGGCCTTCACCGATTGGTGGATGCGCGCCTCGAAGTTGCGGTTGCCGGAGAGGACCGAGGCGCAGACGAGCTCGTGCTTCCCCATGAGCTGCTCGAGGCGCGGATCGAGCGGTCCCGAGTTGCCGATGCAGGTGGTGCAGCCGTAGCCGACGACGTCGAAGCCGAGCTTCGCGAGGGGCGCGAGCAGGCCCGTCTTCTCGAGGTAGGCGGTGACGACGCGGGAGCCGGGCGCGAGCGAGGTCTTCACCGTCCCCTTCACGGTGAGGCCCTTCTCGACGGCGTTCCGGGCGAGCAGCCCGGCCGCGAGCATGACGCTCGGGTTGGAGGTGTTGGTGCAGCTCGTGATGGCGGCGATGACGACGTCGCCGTGCCCGAGGGCGATGTCCTCGGTGGCGAGCGGCGCCCGCGACGAGGGGCCCTCCACGGGGTCCGGCGTGGGCCGGTTGTTCATCATCTCGAGCTCGGTGAGCGGGTTCGTGTTCGTCACCGTGAGCCCCGACGGCGCCGTGCGCGGGTCCTGCGAGCCGCCGCCGGGAACCGCGCCGCTCACCTCCTCGGCGCGATGCCGCGCCCCGAGCTCCGACGCCGGCCGCCCGAAGCCGTTCGCGTCCTTCGCGGTGAGCAGCGAGGTGAAGCGCTCCTTGAGGGCGCCGAGCTCGATGCGGTCCTGCGGCCGCTTCGGTCCCGCCACCGAGGGCTCGACGGAGGCGAGGTCGAGATCGACCACGGTCGAGTAGTCGCACTGGCCCTGACGCGGCATCCCGAACAGCCCCTGGGCCTCGTAGTAGGCGCGGATCGTCCGCACCTGCTCCGCGGAGCGACCGGTCGCCTCGAAGTAGCGCAGCGTCCGCTCGTCGGTGGGGAACAAGCCCATCGTCGCGCCGTACTCGGGCGACATGTTGGCGATGGTGGCGCGCATCTGCGCG
>Ga0306924_10002476_pt1 | contig 17419 bp, 12 predicted proteins | sample sta12Can44000111_FD_203756 | JGI IMG/M metagenome (GOLD analysis project Ga0306924, IMG submission 203756) | Lab enrichment of tropical soil microbial communities from Luquillo Experimental Forest, Puerto Rico - statanox.12C.anox.44.000.111 (v2)... | ecosystem: Environmental > Terrestrial >... | reverse complement strand
GAAGATCTTCCAGGCCTCTTCCGAGGTGAACGACAGGAAGGGCGCCATCCAGCGCAGCATCGCGTGGGTGATGTTCCACAGCGCGGTCTGTGCGCTGCGGCGGGCCAGCGATTTCGGCGCGGTGGTGTAAAGGCGGTCCTTCAACACGTCCAGGTAGAACGCGCCCAGGTCTTCCGAGCAGTACACCTGCAGCTTGGCCACCACCGGGTGGAATTCGAACACCTCGTAGTGCGCCAGCACTTCCTCCTGGAACTGCGCGGCGCGCGACAAGGCGTAGCGGTCGATCTCCAGCATGTCCGCGAACGCCACCGCGTCCTTGGCCGGGTCGAAGTCGCTGGTGTTGGCCAGCAGGAAGCGCAGCGTGTTGCGGATGCGGCGATACGCATCGACCACGCGGGCCAGGATCTTGTCGTCGCCGGCGATGTCGCCCGAGTAGTCGGAGGCGGCCACCCACAGGCGGATGATCTCGGCGCCGAGCTTTTGCGTGGTCTGCTGCGGATCGACGCCGTTGCCCAGCGACTTGCTCATCTTGCGGCCCTGCGCGTCGACGGTGAAGCCGTGCGTGAGCAGGCCGCGGTAGGGCGCGCGGCCATACATGGCGCAGGCGGTCAGCAGCGAGGAGTGGAACCAGCCGCGGTGCTGGTCATGGCCTTCCAGATACAGGTCGGCTTCAGGACCATTCTCATGCGCGGCCCCGGCGTGCGAGCGCTTGAGCACCGTGGTGTGGGTGGTGCCGGAGTCGAACCAGACCTCGAGGATGTCGGCGCTCTTGGTGTAGTGCGGCGCATCGGCGGCGGCCCCGACCTTGCCCAGGACCTCCTCGGTCGAGGCCTTGCTCCAGGCCTCGATGCCGCCTTGCTCGACCATGTCGGCCGCAAGGTCCAGGATCTCCATCGTTTTCGGATGCAGCTCGTTGCTGTCTTTGTGGAGGAAGAAGGGCAGCGGCACCCCCCAGCTGCGCTGGCGGCTGATGCACCAGTCCGGCCGGCCGGCGATCATGTCGCGCAGGCGCGCCTTGCCGTTTTCCGGATAGAAGCTGGTTTCCTCGATCGCGTCGAGTGCCATCTGCCGCAGCGTCTTGGGCGCCTTGTCCTTGGTGAACACGCCAACGCCCTCGTCCATGCGCACGAACCACTGCGCCGCGGCGCGGTAGATCACGGGCGACTTGTGGCGCCAGCAGTGCGGATAGCTGTGGGTGATGGTCTCGGTGGCGAACAGCCGATGCGCGTGGCGGATCGCGTCGATGATCTGCGGCACGGCCTTCCAGATGTTCAGGCCGCCGAACAGCGGGAAGTCGGGGGCGTACGAGCCGTGGCCCTGCACCGGGTTCAGGATGTCGTCGTAGGCCAGGCCGTGCGAAACGCAGGAGTTGAAGTCGTCCAGGCCGTAGGCGGGCGAGGAGTGCACGATACCGGTGCCATCCTCGGCGGTGGCGTAGTCGGCCAGGTACACGGGCGACAGGCGCTTGTAGCCGGGATCGACGTCGTACAGCGGATGCTGGAACTGCAGGCCGCCGAGCTTCTCGCCCTTGACGGTGGCGAGCACCTGGCCCTCGAGCTTGTAGCGCTCCAGGCAGCGGCCGACCAGCGAGGCGGCCAGCACCAGCAGGCCTTTCTCGGTGTCGACCAGCGAGTATTCGAGCTCGGGGTTGAGGTTGAGCGCCTGGTTCGCCGGGATGGTCCAGGCGGTGGTGGTCCAGATGACGATGAAGGCGTCCTTGGCCAGCGGTGCCACGCCGAACGCCGCCGCCAGCTTGTCCGGCTCGGCGCTCTTGAAGCCCACGTCCAGCGTCTGCGACTTCTTGTCGGCGTACTCGATCTCGAACTCGGCCAGCGAGGAGCCGCAATCGAAGCACCAGTACACCGGCTTCAGGCCGCGGTAGACGAAGCCGCGCTCGATCACGCGCTTGAAGGCGCGGATCTCTTCGGCTTCATTGACGAAGTCCATGGTGCGGTAGGGATGGTCCCAATCGCCCAGCACGCCCAGCCGCTTGAAGTCGGCCATCTGGATGGCGATCTGCTCGGTGGCGAAGGCGCGGCTCTTGGCCTGCATCTCGTCGCGCGGCAGGTTGCGCCCGTACTTCTTCTCGATGGCGTTCTCGATCGGCAGGCCGTGGCAGTCCCAGCCGGGGATGTAGGCGGCGTCCAGCCCCTTGAGCTGGCGCGCCTTCACGATCATGTCCTTGAGGATCTTGTTGACCGCGTGGCCCATGTGGATCTGGCCGTTGGCGTAGGGCGGGCCGTCGTGCAGCACGAACTTCTCGTGCTGGCAGCGCGCCGCGCGCAGCTTCTTGTACAGGCCCTTGTCTTCCCACTCGCGCACCCAGCCGGGCTCGCGCTTGGGCAGGTCGCCGCGCATCGGGAACGGCGTGTCGGGCAGGTTGAGCGTGGCTCGGTAATCGGTCTTGTCGGTCATGCGGGAACTCGTGAGGGCTTCGACAGGCTCAGCCCCGGCGGAAGGCGAGAGCAGGTGCGAGGGTCTTGCCGTTCGCCCTGAGCCTGTCGAAGGGCGGCGAGCGGACTGCCTGAGACCTAAATTCGGTCGCGCGTGGTCTGGCGGCGCGTGGAGGCGAAGAACGCGCGAGCCTCCGCGCAGTCGCGGCGGATACCGGCGCCCAGGGCATCCAGGCCGTCGTACTTGAGCTCGTCGTGCAGTTTGTGCAGCAGTTCCACCTGAATGATTTTACCGTACCCCCCCTCTTGGCCGAGGTGCGCGGGCCAGTCCAAGCAGTGCGTCTCCAGCAGCACCCGGCCGCCATTGACATCGCGCGGATCGAGCGAGGGGCGGATGCCCAGGTTGGCCACGCCCTCGATCGGCTCCTCGGCGAGGCCGCGGACCAACACAGCGAAGATGCCGCTGGCGGCCGGCTTCCAGTGCGAAAAGCGCAGGTTCAGGGTCTTGAATCCGAGCTCGCGGCCGAGCTTGCGGCCGTGGACCACGTGCCCGCTGATGCTGTAGGGCCGGCCCAGCAGCGCCGCGACGCCGTCCATGTCGCCGCGCGCCAGCGCCTCGCGCACGGCCGAGCTGGACACGCGCAGGCCATGCACCTGGTAGCTGTTCATGCGCGCCACGTCGAAGCCCTTGGCCGCGCCGGCGGCATCCAGCATGGCGTAGTCGCCGGCGCGCCGGGCGCCGAAGCGAAAGTCGTCGCCCACGAGCACATATCGCGCACCGAGCCCTTGCCCGAGCACGGTGTCGATGAAGGCTTCGGGAACCATGGACGACAGCCGCGCATCAAACGGAAGTACCACGCACTGGTCCACGCCGCAGCGGTCCAGTTCCGAGAGCTTGTCGCGCAGGGTGGCCACGCGCGCCGGCGCCAGTTCGGGCTTGCGTGCGATCCGGGCGAAGTAGTCGCGCGGATGGGGCTCGAAGGTGAGCACGCAGCTGGTCACGCCACGGTGGCGAGCCTCGTTGTTCAGCAACGCGAGCATGGCCTGGTGGCCGCGGTGCACGCCGTCGAAATTGCCGATGGTGACGGCCGACGCGGGGGCGATGCCCGGATGGTGGAAGCCTCGGAAGATCTGCATCGGCGGGTGCGGCGGTATCTTTTTGATAGCAACTCGTGCCCGCCCGCCAAGCAGCGACAAGGCTTGCGCTGTCGCGGTAGGTTCACGAAAAGAGGGTATATTGTGCTGTAGAGCGCGTTCGACGCGCGCTCGGCGTCACCTGAAGCGTGGTTTCCTGATTGAAAGGAGTCGTGTCTTGAAGGTTTTGAAGCTGTCCGCCCAAGGGCTGCCCCAGTCGTGGATCTCGCTGGAGCAGGCCGTGCTGCACTACGCGGCCGATGAGGTGCGCTGGGAGGTGGGCGCGCGGGTGGCCTTGTTCCGCGGCGGCCACAACGCGATCACCGGGTTGCAATCGCAGATCGGGATCAGCAGCATTATCGGCACCAAGGGCGTGCCCAACATCAATCCCTTCGAGCTCAAGCCGGGCCTGACCAACAGCAAGCTGTTCGCGCGCGATCGCAACGTGTGCGCCTACTGTGGCGGCCATTTCCACGAGGAAGAGCTGACGCGCGAACACATCATTCCCTTCGCGCAGAACGGCAAGGACCACTGGATGAATGTGGTCACGGCCTGCCGCCACTGCAACCACCGCAAGAGCAATCGCACGCCGGAGCAGGCGCGCATGCCGCTGCTTTACGCGCCCTACATTCCCAGCCTGTGGGAAGACTTCATCTTGCGCAATCGCCGCATCCTGGCCGACCAGATGGAGTTCCTGATGGCGCACCTGCCCAAGAATTCGCGGCTGCACGCCTGAGCGTTCTTGACACGGGCGCTGCCGCGCAACTGACCACGCCACCGACTCCAGTTCCGACGGACAAGTAGCCATGGCGCGGGCGCGCGGACCAGGAGCCAAGGCGCCAAAGCCCGCGAGAGGCTCCGGGTTGTGATCCGCGCCTGGATCGCGCTATGTCTGGTGGCCGCGTTCATGGCCGGCTGCGGCGGCCTGCCCTCGCAGGAAGGCCGAGAAGCATCGCGCGCGCTGGTCGACACTGACGGCACCCCCCTGGGGCAAGCCTGGGCGCCGGACGTGGCGAGCCATCCCGGCCTGTCGGGGATCTACTCCCTGGAGGACGCGCGCGACGCCTTCGCGGCACGCATGCACCTGGCGCGCGCCGCCGAGCGCAGCCTGGACGTGCAGTACTACATCTGGAAGGACGACCTGTCGGGCAAGCAGCTCTTCGGCGAGCTGGCGCATGCGGCCGACCGCGGCGTGCGCGTGCGACTGCTGCTGGACGACAACGGCGTCTCGGGGCTGGACGCGACCCTCGCGGCCCTGGACGCGCACCCCAACATCGAGGTGCGCCTGTTCAACCCCTTTGTCATGCGCAGCAAGTGGCGCCTGCTCAATTTCCTGACCGATTTCGATCGGCTGAACCGACGCATGCATAACAAGTCGTTTACGGCCGACAACCAGGTCACCGTGCTGGGCGGGCGCAACGTCGGCGACGAATACTTTGGCGCCACCGACGGCGTGGTGTTCGCCGACCTGGACGTGATGGCGATCGGTGCGGCGGTGAAGGACGTGTCGAAGCAGTTCGACCAATACTGGGCGTCGGCATCCAGCTATCCGATCGACCGCCTGGTGCCGCGGGTCGGGCCGGAACAGACCCAACTTGTCGAAACGGCCGCCGCCGTGGTGGAGCGCGACCCGGCGGCAGCGGCCTATGTCGAGGCGATCCGCAAGTCCGACTTCAAGCGCGAGCTGATCGAGCATCGCGTGCCTTTCGAATGGGCGCCCACGCGCCTGGTCACCGACGATGCCGCCAAGGGCCTGGGGCTGGCGGAGACCAATGAGCTGATCGCGGCCCACCTGAAGGACGCGATCGGCGATCCGGTCGAGGATGTTGCGCTGGTGTCGCCCTATTTCGTGCCGGGCGAGGAAGGCACGGAACTGCTCGTGCAACTGGCCCGGCGGGGTGTGCGCGTGCGCATCCTCACCAACTCGCTGGAGGCGACCGATGTGCCCCCGGTGCACGCGGGCTACGTCAAGCGACGCGAGCCGCTGCTGGCGGCTGGCGTGCGTCTGTTCGAGCTGCGCAGCACGGTGCCGCATGGCGCGCACCACGAGCGCGACTACCGCCTCGGCCTGGGCAGCGGCGGCAGTTCGGCGTCCTCGTTGCATGCCAAGACCTTCGCGGTGGACCATGCCCGCGTGTTCGTCGGTTCGTTCAACTTCGACCAGCGCTCGATCCACCTGAACACCGAGATGGGGCTCGTGATCGAGAGCCCGGCCATGGCGCGCAGGATCGAGGGGGTGTTCGACACCCGCATTCCGATGGCCAGCTACGAGGTGCACATGCCTGCGCCCGGCAAGCTCACCTGGACCGAGCGCGACGGCACTCGCACCATCACGTACACCAGCGAGCCGGGCGCCAGCCCGCTGATGCGCGCGGCCATCGGCGTGCTGTCCGTATTGCCGATCGAGTGGCTGCTCTGACCTTGCGCTCAAACAAGAAAAAAAGGCCCGCGACTCGCGGGCCTTGACTTCACTTTGACGCGGTGTCAGGCGAAGACGCCGGCCGTGTCCTGCATTCTCTGGGACACCTCGCCGAGGTGGTGCAGCGTGTCGCCGAAGGTCATCTCCAGCTGCGTGAGCTTCTTGAAGTAGTGGCTGCCGGCGTATTCGTCGGTCACGCCGATGCCGCCGTGCAGCTGCACCGAGTTCTGGCCGATGAAGCGCATCGAAACGCCGAGCTGGTACTTGGCACGGGCCATGGCGCGGCGGCGTTCTTCGGCCGGTGCGTTCAGCTTGAGGCTGGCGTAGTAGCTCATGGAGCGAGCCAGTTCCAGCTGCATCTTCATGTCGGCCACGCGGTGGCGCAGCGCCTGGAACGTGGCCAGCGTCACGCCGAACTGCTTGCGCGTGTTCAGGTACTCCACCGTCAGTTCCATTGTCTTGTCCATGGCGCCCACGGCTTCGGCGCAGGTGGCCGCGATGCCGATGTCCACCGCATCTTCCAGTGCGGCCAGGCCATCCTGGGTCACCAGCGTCGCCGGCGCCGACTGGAACTTCACCTCGGCGGCGCGGCTGCCATCCTGCGTGACGTAGCCGCGGCTGCTCACACCCGAGGCGGTCCGTTCGACGAGGAACAGCGCGATCTTGCCGTCGACGGCCGCGGAAACGAGGTAGGCCTCGGCGGCATCGCCGGCGGCTACGAGGCTCTTGTCACCGGTCACGGCCCATGCGCCACCGGCCGGGGTGGCCTTGGCCTCGCACACGTCCAGGTGGTAACGGGCCTTGCGTTCCTGGTACGCCAGCACCACCAGCGCCTCGCCCGCCGCAATACGCGGCAGCCAGGCGGACTGGAGCTCGGCGCCGGCGTAGCCACCGAGCACGCCGCTGGCGATCAGGGTCTGCGCCAGGGGCTCCATCACGATGCCGCGGCCCAGTTCCTCCATCGCCACCATCGCCTCGACCGGGCCCATGCCCATGCCGCCATGCTCGTCGGCAATGTAGAGTCCGGCCAGGCCCAGGCCCGCCAGCTCGTTGTAGACGGCGCGGTCGAATCCGCCCGCCTTGACGATGGCGCGGCGATGTTCGAAGCCGTAGCTGCGGTCCACCCACTTGCGCACCGCGTCGCGCAGTTGTTCCTGGTCGTCAGAGAAATTGAAATCCATGTCGTGCTCCTTCCTCAGCCCAGGACCGTCTGGGCCACGATGTTTCTCTGAACTTCGTTGGATCCGCCGTAGATCGTGGTCTTGCGGTAGTTGAAATAGGTCGCGGACAAGGGGGCTGCATAGGCGGCACCCACGTGCTCGCCCTGCCAACCGGCGTCCATCGCTTCCTTGATGAAGGGCAGGGCGTAGGGGCCGGCGGCCAGCATCATCAGCTCGGTATAGCGTTGCTGGATCTCGCTGCCCTTGATCTTCAGCAGGCCTGCGATGTCCAGCGGGTTCTTGCCGGACTTCTCGGCCGACAGCACGCGCAGCACCATCATCTCCAGCGCCACCACGTCTACTTCGAGCTTGGCGATCTCGTCGCGGAAGCGCTGATCGTCGTACACGCCCTCGGATTTGGCGATGCGCTTGAGGCGCTCCAGCTCGCGCTTGGCGCGGTTGACGTCGGCGATGTTGGTGCGCTCGTGTGACAGCAGGTGCTTGGCGTAGGTCCAGCCTTTGTTTTCTTCGCCGATCAGGTTCTCGGCAGGCACTTCGACGTTGTCGAAGAAGACTTCGTTCACCTCATGGCCGCCGTCGAGCATGATGATCGGGCGCACCGTCACGCCGGGCGTCTTCATGTCGATCAGCAGGAAGGAGATGCCGGTCTGCGGCTTGCCTTCGGTGGAGGTGCGCACCAGGCAGAAGATCCAGTCGCCGTACTGCGCCAGCGTGGTCCAGGTCTTCTGGCCATTGACGATGTACTTGTCGCCCTTGCGTTCGGCCCGGGTCTTGAGCGAGGCCAGGTCGGAACCGGAGCCGGGTTCGCTGTAGCCCTGGCTCCACCAGACGTCGCCGCTGGCGATGCCCGGGAGGAAGCGCTTGTGCTGCTCCGGGCTGCCAAAGCTCATGATGACAGGCGCCACCATGACCGGGCCGAAAGGCACCACGCGCGGCGCGCCAGCCAGGGCGCACTCTTCCTCGAACAAATGCTTCTGCACGGCAGTCCAGCCGGGGCCGCCGAATTCCTTGGGCCAGCCATGGCCGAGCCAGCCCTTCTTGCCGAGGATCCGGGCCCAGCGCTGCATATCGTCGCGGGTGAGGTGCAGCGCGTTGTGCACCTTGTGCGAAATGTCCTGCGGCAGGTTCTCGCGCACCCAAGCGCGGATCTCCTCTCGGAATTTCTGTTCTTCAGGGGTGAATGCGAGGTCCATGAATGTCCTTCGGAAGCTGCTGGGCGAGTTTAAGCACGATCGTTCGATTCAAGCTGTCCAGGCGGTGACAAACCCAGTTGGCCGCAGATGTCGAGCACCCAGGCGCGCATAGCGGCGACTTCGTTCTCCAGTGTCGCCACCCGCTCGAGCAGCGCGCCGTCGGCGGGCTCGGACGCGCTCGGCGCCGTCGCCAATGCCGCTGCGTCGACCGGACCGCACAGCAGGTGGGCCCAGCGCGCCTCGCGCGCGCCAGGCGCGCGAGGCAGCTGCACGACCAGCGGTCCGCCGCGGTCGTCGGGACGCGACTGCAATTCGTCCAGGAAGGCTTCGACCGAGGAAATGTCGGCAAAGCGGTACCAGCGCTCGCTGTGGATGCGCAGTTCGCCGGCGGTCTGCGGGCCGCGCAGCATCAGCAAGCCCAGCAGCACGGCGGACTGTTCCGGCACCTGCATCGCGCGCTGGAAGTTGTGTTCCCAGCGCGTGACCCGGTTGCCGCTGGAGGCGAAGACCAGTGAGCGCTGCTTCAAGCCATCGAGCGCCTCCTGCACCTGCGCTTCGGACAGCTGGGTCACCGGATCGCGGCTGCTTTTCTGATTGCATCCGCCGATCAGGGCATTGAGCGACATCGGATAGCTGTCGGGCACGGTGCGTGCCTTTTCCATCAATGTGCCGAGCACGCGGGATTCGTCAAAGGTCAGGGGCGTCGTCATGGGCGGGGATAATCGCGCCCGGCATGAAGAACATCGTCATTCTGGTCTCGGGCGGGGGTTCCAATATGGCCGCCATTGTGCGCGCGTCGCAGCGCGAAGACTGGCGCGGCCGCCTTGGCTCGCAGGTCGCTGCCGTGATCAGCAACCGCGCGGATGCGGGCGGCCTGGCGTTCGCGCGCGAGCAGGGCCTTGCTACGGCCGTCGTGGACCACAAAGCGTTCGCATCGCGTGAAACTTTCGACGAGGCCCTGGCCCGCACGATCGATGCGCACCAACCGGCGCTGGTCGTGCTGGCAGGCTTCATGCGCATCCTCACCCCCGGCTTCGTGGGCCGCTACGCCGGGCGGCTGCTGAACATCCATCCGTCGCTGCTGCCGGCGTTTCCCGGGCTGCACACGCACCAGCGGGCGATCGATGCCGGCTGCAAGTTTGCCGGCGCGACGGTGCACCAGGTGACGGCCGACCTCGACCATGGCCCGATCCTGGAGCAGGCGGTGGTGCCGGTCCTGGCCGATGACACGGCGGACACGCTGGCCGCGCGCGTGCTGACGCAGGAGCACCTGATCTACCCCCACGCCATTTCTCGACTGCTGCAGCCGAGGTAGCGTGGGGATGGACCGAGCGGACTTCATCCACCTGGTTCGCCTGTCCGAACAGGCCAGCGCCGACGACAGCACCGGCTATCGCCGCGGCGTGGCGGTCTTCGCCCTGCTGGGGTACGCATGGGTGCTGGCCTGCATGCTGGCCGCGGTGGGCATGCTGTGGTGGTCAGCGCACGCCATGTTCTACGGCCGCGTCCACGGCTACCACGCCATGACCGCGCTCGCGGGCGCCGGCTTGCTGTGGACGGGTCTGCGCGCGCTGTGGGTTCGGCTGGATGCGCCCGAGGGCCTGCGCATCGCGGCCCACGAGGCCCCGGCCTTGTTCGAGGCGCTGGAGCGGATCCGGCGCAAGATCAAGGGGCCGCCCATCCACGAGGTCGTCCTCACGGGGGACCTGAACGCCAGCATCGGGCAGCACCCGCGCTGGGGACTGTTCGGCGGGGCGCGCAACTTTCTCACAATTGGCTTGCCCCTGCTGATGGCGCTCGACCGGCAGCGGCTGCTGGCGGTGCTTGCGCACGAATATGGTCACTTGCGAGGTGACCACGGGCGCTTTGCCGCCTGGGTGTACCGCACGCGGCTCAGCTGGGCGCAATTCCACGAAGGTCTGCAGGAGAGCAACGGCGTTGCTGCCATGCTGACCCAAGGATTCCTGGATTGGTATTTCCCGCGCTTCGTGGCCAGGACCTTCGCCATGGCGCGCCAGGACGAGTACGAGGCCGACCGCATCTCCGCCCGCCTGCTGGGCGCCGAGGCCGCCGGCGCGGCGCTGATCGAGATCGGGCTCAAGGGCGACTGGCTGCAGCAGCACTTCTGGCGCGAACACTGGGCCCTGGCGGCGGCCAAGGCACTGCCGATTGGGCCGTACGGACACATGCAAAAGGCGCTGGCGCGGCCGCTGCCCGATGCCTTTGCCCAAGGAGCCCTGCGCCAGCACCTGCGCCAGGTGAGCAGCGTCGACGATACGCATCCGGTGTTGCGCGACCGGCTGGAAGCGCTCGACGTGCCAGCCAGCTTGCCCGCCGGGTCACGCGGCTCGGCCATGGCGCTGCTGGGCGCGAAGGCCGCGCCCGCCCTGGCGCATTTCGACAAGGAATGGTGCCGCGAGAACGCGACCAGCTGGAAGCAGTACCACGCTGTGCTGGGTCGCCTCCGGTCGCGCGTGGAGGCCCTCTTGGCCGCGCCATCGCGGACCGCGGCCGAATGGACCGAACTGGGCGATCTGCAGCGCCGGCTGGACCCCCACGCGGTGGTGCAGACTTGCTACGAGCAGGCCCTGGCGCAATCGCCTTCGGATGCGGATGCCCTGCGTGGCTTGTTTCGCAGCCTGCCGGCAGACGCCGGTCCGCGGCGTCTGGAGCTGCTGCAGCGGCTGCACGGTGCCGGGCCGGAAAACGCCTGGTGGGCGGCCCAGGAGGCGGTGTCGCAGCTGGAAGCCGATCCGCAACACGATGCGCAGCCCCTGAAGGAATGGCGGGCGCGGCTCAAGGACGCCGAAGCGGCGGAGCAGCGCGCCTGGTCGCAGCTGTCCGAGCCACCCTACCTGGATGGCGTCAGCCAGCCGGGCCTGACGGAGTTCGAGCGCGCCGAGTTCGAAGCGGATCTGGCGCGACATCCGCAGGTGGCACGCGCCTGGTTGCTGCGCAAGAGCTTGCCAGAATTCCCCAGGCGGCGGGCCTACCTGCTGTGCGTGGACCTGCCCGGGCTGGATGACGCTGAATGCTGGGCGGTGTGCCGCGAACTGGAGCAATCCACCTCCCTGCGCGGTGCCGTGCTGGCGCTGTGGCCGGACGCCGATTCCTCGCTGGCGAACCTGGGCCGGCACGGGCCGCCGCTGTACGAGCGTCACGCGACCTGAGCGCGGATGGGACAATCGCGTCCATGCATCCCAAGGCCTTGCTGGAGGCCTGCGCAGATCTCGTCGCGCAGGTCCTGAAGTTCGATCATCCCGCCGACGCCGTGGTGTCGCGGTTTTTCCGCGAGCACCGTTCACTCGGTCCGCGCGAGCGCGCCACCCTGGCGGAGACCGTGTACACGGTGCTGCGTCGCAAGCTGCTGTTCGACCACCTGGCGCCCTCGGGCAGCGGGCCGCGCCAGCGCCGCATGGCGATCCTCGGCTTCCATGGCCCGCGCGACTTCCTCAAGAGCGCGCTGACCGACCAGGAAAAATCCTGGCTCGACCAGTGCGATGCGATCCGTCCGGCCGACCTGCTCGAGCGCCACCGCCACAACCTGCCCGAGTGGCTGGTCCAGCCGCTGAAGGAACAACTTGGCGACGGTTTCTGGCCCATGGCCGAGAGCCTGAACCAGCCCGCACCGCTGGACCTCCGGGTGAACGCCCTGGCCGACAAGCGCGAGGACGTGCGCCGGGAGCTTGAACTGGCGGGCCTCCACTCGCAGCCGACGCCGTACTCGCCCTGGGGATTGCGGCTGCAAGGCAAGCCCGCGATCAACAAGCTCGATGCGTTTGCACGCGGCGCCGTCGAAGTGCAGGACGAGGGCTCGCAACTGCTGGCGCTCCTGCTGGACGCCAAGCGCGGCGAGATGGTGGTGGACTTCTGCGCCGGCGCCGGCGGCAAGACGCTGGCCATCGGCGCGGCCATGCGCAACACCGGGCGGCTGTACGCCTTCGACACCTCGGCGCACCGGCTGGACGCGCTCAAGCCGCGGCTGGCGCGCAGCAAGCTGTCGAACGTGCATCCGGCCGCGATCGCGCACGAGCGCGACGAGCGGATCAAGCGCCTGGCCGGCAAGATCGACCGGGTCATCGTCGACGCCCCTTGCTCGGGCCTGGGCACGTTGCGGCGCAACCCGGACCTGAAATGGCGGCAGTCGCCCGAGGCGGTGCAGGAACTGGTGGTGAAGCAAGCGGCCATCCTGCAAAGCGCCTCGCGCCTGCTCAAACCGGGCGGCCGGCTGGTGTACGCCACCTGCAGCGTGCTGCCACAGGAGAACGAGGACATTGCGGCCGCTTTCACTGCGTCCAACCCGGGGTTCAGCGCGCTGTCCGCGGGCGATGTGCTGGCGAACCTCAAAGTGCCGCAAGCCGACGCGCTGTGCTCGGGGGGCGACGATGGCCGGCAGTACCTGCGGCTGTGGCCGCATCGGCATGCCACGGACGGCTTCTTTGCGGCGTTGTGGGTGAAAAATTGACGGGCTGGCGCAGGGTCGAGCCTCGAAAATAGCGCGAACTCGGCCTATTCGGCGATGGCTGTGGTTATGCACAGCTTGCAAACGGACCCCGCGCCGTAAAATTCTCCCTGAGGATGGCCGTCCCGGCCTGTCCCGTACTCACGAGAGAGATTCCCAATCCATGTTGCTTCCCGATTGGCCCGTGCTGGACGCGGCTATTGACTGGCTTGCGAACGGCATGTTGCGCCTGTCCTGGTGGCAGGTCGTGCTTTACACGCTGGTGACGACGCACATCACCATCGCCTCGGTCACGATCTTCCTGCACCGCTGCCAGGCGCATCGGGCCTTGGACCTGCACCCGATCCCGTCGCACTTCTTCCGCCTCTGGCTGTGGCTCAGCACGGGCATGGTGACCAAGGAATGGACCGCGATCCATCGCAAGCACCACGCGAAGTGCGAGACCGCAGAGGACCCGCACAGCCCGCGCACCCGTGGGCTGGAGACCGTGCTGTGGCGCGGCGCCGAGTTGTATCGCGCGGAAGCGAAGAACAAGGAGACCCTGGCCAAGTACGGCCACGGCACGCCCAACGACTGGATCGAGCGCAACCTGTACACGCGCTACAGCTGGCAAGGCGTCGGCCTGATGCTGATCATCAACCTCGCGCTGTTCGGCGTGCTCGGCCTGTCGGTCTGGGCCGTGCAGATGGTCTGGATTCCGATCATGGCGGCCGGCATCATCAACGGCATCGGCCACTACTGGGGCTATCGCAACTTCGAGGCGCCCGACACCAGCACCAACATCTCGCCCTGGGGCCTCATCATCGGCGGCGAGGAGTTGCACAACAACCACCACACCTATCCGACCTCGGCCAAGTTCTCGGTCAAGAAGTACGAATTCGACCTGGGCTGGGTCTACATCTCGCTGATGCGCAAGATCGGCTGGGCCACGGTCAAGAAGGTGCCGCCCAAGCTGCAACTCGGTGTGGTGCGGCCGGTGGCCGACGAGAAGACGCTGGAGGCGCTGATCGCCAATCGCTATGAGGTGATGGCCGCCTATGGTCGCGAAATGAGGCGTGTCTGCAAGGCGGAGATCGCGACGCTCAAGGCCAGTCAGGCAGATTTCTCGGTGCTCAAGTCAGCCAAGCGCTGGTTGCATCGCGATGAAGACCGCCTGCCGGCGGCCGCCCGGCCGCAGCTGGCGCAGGCCCGTGCGGCGCACCCCGTGCTCGACAAGATGCTGGCCATGCGCGAAGAACTGCGCCAGATGTGGCTCAATACCTCGCAGTCTCGCGAACAGCTCGCCGTCGAACTGCAGTCCTGGTGCCGTCGCGCCGAAGAGAGCGGCATCGTGGCCCTGCAGCAGTTCTCGATGCGCCTGCGTTCGGCACACGCCTGAGCGCCAGTGTTCGTAGCAAAAAGGCCCCGCATGCGGGGCCTTTTCGTTTTCCGGCGCAGGGCGGCGTCAGTAGCGCAGCTGCCCGTTGGCGTCGATGATGGACAGTTCCACGTACGACGAGCCGTTGTGCGCATCGGGCGAGTAGCGCGCCTTGAAGCGGCCATAGGCGATCTCGCCGGCCGACTCCATGCCCTTGATGAAACTGTCGGTCGTCAGGTTCTTGCCGCCGCGCTTGAGGCCTTCGACCAGCAGCTTCGCATGCACGAAGCCTTCGAACTGCGAGGCCGAGGGCTTGGTGCCGGGTGACTTGGCGCTCAGCAGCTTGAGGTACTCGCCGACCACGGGAATCGAGCTGTCCTTGAGCGACGGCATGATCTGTGCCAGCACGATGCCTTGCGCGGAAGCGCCCAGCTCGCGGGTGATGCCATCCAGGCTGGAGACGGAGAAGCCGTAGAAGGTCGGGCGCGCGCCGGTGGCCCGCAGTGCCTTCACGAAGCTGGGGAAGGTCATGCCGCCGGTGGCCATGATGACGACCTGGGGCTGGGCCTTCGCTGCTTCGGCCGCGGCCGCCGCGAAGTCGGGCGCCTTGGGATCGACCTTGACTTCCGCCGCGAGCTTGAGATCTTCCTGTGCGGCAGCCTTGCGGGTTTCCTCCAGCAGCGTCTTGCCGAACACATCATCCTGATAGAAGGCCACGACGCGCGTGACGCCGATCTGCCGCAGCTGCGACGCCATGCGCCGCGCCTCGTTGGCATAGCTGGCGCGCACATGGAACATGTAGCGGTCGAACTTGTCGCGGAACATCGACGAACCCGTGATCGGCCCGAAGACGATGGTCTGGCTCGCCTGGGTCAGCGGCAGGATCGCCGCCGTGTGCGCCGTGCCCGAGTTGTTGTAGATCAGGAAGACTTTTTCTTCTTCGATCAGCTTCTTGGTGTTCTCGACTGCCTTGGGAACATCGAAGGCATCGTCCAAGGTGGTGTAAGTGATCTTGCGCCCGTTGACGCCGCCGCGTTCGTTGACGAAATCGAAATACAGTCGCGATCCCTCGCCGTAGGCCACGGTCTGCGGCCCGAGTGCCCCGCTGAGCACAGCCGATGCGCCGATGCGAATCTGGGTGGGGGTGACGCCTTCATTGCCAGCCAGGCTGCTGGAGGCCAAGGCCAGGCCCAATATCAAACCAGTGAGTCCGTGTTTCACTTTGTCTTTGCTCCTCGTTGCTCCTCGATGGGCCGGCGCGGGCGCCGGCTCGTCGGATCATCCTTCGGAACCAAGGACAGGTGGGTCGCCCGTGCGCGCGCCGTGGAGCGCACGGTTGTCCCAGATCAAGCTCAGCGCGACTGGTTTTCGCGCAGTTGTTCGAGGCCGAGCTTGCGGTGTAGCGGGCCTTCGTCGGCCATGAAGATGAAGGCCGGCTGGTTGCTGCTCTGGTTGCGCAGCGTCACTTCGCAATAGCCTGGGGCGCAGCAGGTATCGGCTTCAGCCAGCGTGAACAGCTGGTTGCCAATGCTGGCTTGCGCACCGCCCTCGACCACGTGGAACACGCAGGCGGGTGAGCGCTCGGGCAGCTTGATCGTCTGGCCGGGGCGCAGCATGAGCGCGTGGAAGCCCAGGATGTTCTGCGCGTCCGTGCCGGTTTCCGGATTCACATACGTCATCTGCACGCATTCCAGGTCGGGCCGGTCGGCGGCGAGCGAGAGCAGCGCCGCGCGGGCGTCGGCCCAGGGATAGCGCAGCATCGGATAGTTCTCGCGCCCGCGCTGGAACACCGGCGTGGGCACCAGGCCGCCACGGGCATAGGCGGCTTCGCCGTGGCCGGCGGTCACGGGCTGGCGCTTGCCTTCGATCGCGTAGGAGGTCTCGAGGTAGTACACGATCGGCAGGTCCAGCACGTCCAGCCACACCACGGGGTCCTTGCCGTCGTGGCCGTGTTCGTGCCACAAGCCGGTGGGCGTGAGGATCAGGTCGCCGCGCTTCATCGGGCACTTTTCGCCGTTGATCGTGGTGTAGGCGCCTTCGCCCTCGACGATCATGCGCACGGCGTTGGGCGTGTGGCGGTGCGCCGGGGCCCATTCACCGGGCAGCAGCAACTGCATGCCCAGGTACATCGCGGCACTGGCCTTCATGTTGTCCAGGCCGTGGCCGGGGTTGGACAACACCAGCACGCGGCGCTCGGCCTTTTCCATGGGCGTGAGCTCGCCGGCCTGCAGCAGCAGCGGCCGCATCGCCTGGTAGGACCAGAACGTCGGCTGGGTGGCGGGACGCGGTTTGCCCGGGGGCAGCACCGCGCGCAGGGCCGGCCACAGCGGCACCAGGTTCTGGGCACGCAGGTCAGCGACGTATTGCGCCGGCAAGTCTTCGAGTCTTCCGAGTTCGTTCATGCTCGTCTCCTTCTGTTGGGCCTCTTACTTCGCGAGGCAGTTGTCAACCTTCCAGCGGTACAGCCAGTCGAGCGCGTCGTAGAAGCGCTCGGGCGTACGGCCGCGTTGTCTCCGTCGTAGAAGCCGCCGATCTTGGGCAGAACGCGCAATCCAGTAAAGAGGTTAACATGCATTCATTCAATCAAATTTCTTGATTTAGATGGCGAAGCTGGACCTGGAGTGGTTGCATGTCTTCATGGAGGTGTACCGCACGCAGAGCGTCACACGCGCTGCCGAGCGCCTGGCACTGCCCCAGTCGAATGCCAGCGTTGCGCTGAACAACCTGCGCCGCTACTACGGGGATCGCTTGTTTTCGCGCACGTCGCGTGGGATGGAGCCGACCTCATTCGCCGAAGCCATCTACCCCGACGTGTGCGAGTCGGTGCAACGACTCATGCAGCTCAGTGGCGCGCGCGCACCCTTCGATCCGAGCTCAGTCGAGCGCAGCTTCTGCATCAGCATGGCCGACATCAGCGAGATCATCGTGCTGCCGCGCCTGGTCAATCACCTGCGAAAGAAGGCGCCCGGCGTGCAGATCACGGCCGAACGCTCGTCCGAACACTCCGCGCGCCGGCTCGAGTCGGGCGAGGTCGACCTGGCGATCGGTTTCCTGCCGCAGCTGGAAGCCGGGTTCTACCAACAAACGTTGCTCAAGCAGGATTTCGTGTGCCTGGCGGCCACTCGCCATCCACGTGTGCGGGGAGCGCTCACCAAGCAGGCCTTTCAGGCCGAAGATCACATCAGCGTGACCGCCCCGGGAACCGGCCACGCCATCGTCGACAAGGTGCTGGCGCGACACCGTATCGAGCGGCGCATCGCACTGCGTGTGCCCAGTTTTC
>Ga0306924_10002475_pt1 | contig 17419 bp, 12 predicted proteins | sample sta12Can44000111_FD_203756 | JGI IMG/M metagenome (GOLD analysis project Ga0306924, IMG submission 203756) | Lab enrichment of tropical soil microbial communities from Luquillo Experimental Forest, Puerto Rico - statanox.12C.anox.44.000.111 (v2)... | ecosystem: Environmental > Terrestrial >... | reverse complement strand
TCGTGCGCCAGTGCACCAAGTTCGCCCAGGCGTCGAGCGAGGGGTGCCCGATCTTCGGGTACGACGCCGACTCGAAGGGCGCGAACGACATCGAGGCCGTGCAGCGGGAGATCCTCGGGCGCATCCGCGCGGCCGGCGCCGCCGCGGGCGCGGCGGGAGCGTGACCATGCGAAAGGCCTTCGACGCGAACGTGCCGAAGCTGAAGCCGCGGCTGCGGAACGGGGCGGTCCCCGCGGTGCCGGTGGCGGAGGCGCCGCCCGCGGCGGTCGAGGCGGTCGAGGCGGTCGAGGCGCCGGCGGAGCAGGCCGAGCTGCTCACCGAGCCGACCGGGAGCGAGACTGCGACCCCGACCGCGACCTCGATTCCGACCCCGAGCGCGATCGCGACCACCACCGCGACCCCGACCCCGACCCCGACCGCGACCATTACCGCGACCCCGACGCCGACCCCGACCGCGACCGCGACCGTAACCCCGACCTCGACCCAGACCGCGACCGCGACGGCGACCCGAACCCCGACCCCACTCCACCGCGCTCCCATCCAGCCTCCCGCGCCCGCTCCCGCCCCCACGAACGACGACGTTCTCTCGCGCCGCGACCGGCTCGAGAAGATCAAGCGGCGCGTCGCCGAGGCCGCTCGCCCTGCGGCCCGCGTCGAGCCCGTCCCCGCCGATCCGGCGCGGGCGGCCGAGAGCGTGCTCGGGCTCGTGCGCGATCTCGAGATCGAGCTCGTGCGGGCCCGCGAGCGCGAAGACGCGCTCCGCAGCGACCTCGACCAGGCGCGCGGCGAGCTGGCGCGCACGGCCGGCGAGGCGCGCGCATCCGCCGAGCGGCTCTCCGCGGCGGAGGGCGAGCTCGGCGAGAAGCGGACGGTGCTCGGCGAGCTGCTCGCCGAGATGAACGCCCTCGAGGAGGAGCGCGACGAGGCGGTCCGGCGGGCGCAGGCGATGGCCGCGCTCGACGAGGAGCGCGCGCGCCTACTCGAGGACGTCTCGAAGAAGGCGGACGAGGAGGCGCGCCTCCGCGCGGAGCGGGAGGAGGAGGTCGAGCGCCTGTCCGAGGAGCTCCGCGGCGCCGCCTCGGAGGGCGCGCGCCTCCGCGCCGCCATCGGCGAGCTCGCGCGCGAGCGCGACCAGCTCGCCTCTGATCTGGACCGCACGCGTCGTGAACGAGACGATCTCGCAGCGGCCAAGCGAGCGCTCGAGCAGGTCCACGCGGCGCTGGCGCAGGCGCGCGCGCGGCTCGGCTGAATCGCTGCGCCGCAGTCGTTTCCGTCGTTCATCGCGACGGAGGTCGCACCCGAACGCACCGTTGATCCCGAGGGGGCAAGCTTGCCCGTGATCAATCGTGTGCTCTGGATGCCGACATGTGGCTGGCTGTAGGCCGCCCGTACGGAATGCCGCCCGCTTCCTTGCGCGTTCATGGAGCGCCGTACGCGACGGGTGCTCCTCACCGGTCTTCGCCCGCTCGCCCGGTCTTCCCTGGAGGGGGGAGACGAGAGGCCGATGAACACAGTTCGTGAAGTCTTTGCCGTCGCAGTCGTCGCGCTGTGCATGATGGTTGGATGCGGTGGAGCGGGCGTCGACGCGAACGCGCTCCCCGGGAATCCAGGCGGCGCGAGCCCCGCGCGGCAGAGCCTGGACGTCACGCCCACGCAGGTCGAGGTCGAGCCCACGGGCCAGCTCGACTTCGCCGCGACCGCCGCGGTCGTGTGGCAGGTGAACGAGCCGCAGGGCGGCTCGATCGACTCGAGCGGAACGTACACGGCGCCCCAGGCCGAGGGCACCTACCACGTCGTCGCGACGCGGCTCGACGGGACCAACAGCGCGACGGCCCAGGTCGTCGTCCGCCAGGGCGCCGCACGCGTCACCGTCTCCCCCGCGACCCCCGGGCTCACCGCCGGCGGCACGGCCACCTTCACGGCCGACGCCGTCGGCGTGAGCGGCGCGAGCGTGGTCTGGTCGGTCCGCGAGGGCGCGGCGGGCGGCGCGATCACGGGCGACGGCGTCTACACCGCGCCGGCGAGCGCCGGCACCTACCACGTCGTCGCGACGACGACGGGCACGCCGTCGCGCATGGGGACGGCGGTCGTCACGGTCAGCGCCCCGACCGCGAACGCGGCGAACGTGCGGGACTTCGGCGCGGTCGGCGACGGCGTGACCGACGACACGGGCGCGTTCCGCGCGGCCGCGGCGACGGGCAAGGACCTCTTCATCCCGGCGACGAGCGCGCACTTCAAGCTCACCGGCCGCGTCATCGTGCAGGGCTCGGTGAGGGGTGACGGCTCGATGCCGGAGATCCGCATGTACGGTGCGGACGGCGGCCGCGACAACCAGCACGTGATCTTCGAGATCGACGACTACGCCGGGTCCGGCGCGGTGTTCAGCGGCTTGAAGCTCAACGGTCAGTGGGACGGCGGCACGAACGGCGAATGGTCGCACCTCATCCAGATCATTCACTCACAGAACATCACCGTCGAGGGCAACATCCTGCTCAACGCGTACGGCGACAGCGTCCTCATCGGCGGCGAGACCTCGCCATACCCGAGCGAGAACGTCGTCGTGCGCAACAACACGATCGACACGATGCGCCGCTGTGCGGTCGCGGTCGTCGCCGCCCGGAACGTCACGATCGACGGCAACACCATCAAGAAGTGGAACGACTACGTCTCGGCGATCGACGCCGAGCCGAACCCGAACAACAATGACGTGGACAGCGGCATCGTCATCTCGAACAACGACTTCGAGTCGCCGAACGCCATCGCGGTCATGACGTACACCTTCCCGAACAACTCGCTCCCGAGCGGGAACGTGACGGTCACCGGCAACACGTCGAAGGGCTTCAAGTTCTTCGCGAAGCCGTACAACACCGGCACCTGGAGCCAGATCACGCTCACGAACAACAAGGTGACGGGGCCGTTCGCCGACGTCATCGCGCCCGTGAGCCAGGTCCGGATCGAGGGGAACCAGATCGCGGCGCCGTCCGGCTCCGACACGCTCAACGGCGTGACGACGCTCCTGAACAACGTCTGGACGGCCAGCGGCGGATACGCGGTGAACCTGTCGAGCTCGCCCGGGGCGCAGGTCTCGGGGAACCAGTTCAACGGCGTCACGTCGCAGCTGAACCCGTAGTCCGATCCGCGCGGCGGCGCTGGGCCATGACGCCCCGGAGCGAGCGCGCTTGCTCCGGGGCGTCTGTCGTCGGGGCAACCCGCGAACGCCGACGTCCCCCCGCCATCTGGCCCTCTGTCGGGCGAATTGCAGGCGCGCATGTGTGCGCCTGTAGGCCACTCGTCCGGGACTGCGCCTGCTTCCTCGTGCGTTGTACCGGCGCCGATACGGGCGGGTGCTCCTGCACCGGTCTTCATCCGCCCGCTCGGTCCTTCCCTGGGAGGGGAGACGAGAGGCCGATGATAACCATCCGTGAAGCGTTCGCTCTCGCAGTCGCCTCGTTGGTGATCGGCGTAGGCTGCAACGGGGCGCCTGTCGTCGACGCGACGACGCTCCCGGTGAGCCCCGGCGCTCCCTCCTCCACGAGCCAGCGCGTCGACATCAATCCGTCGCAGGCCGAGGTCGAGCCCGGCGCGAGCCTGTCGTTCGCGGCCACCTCCGCGGTGGCCTGGTCGATCTCCGAGGCCCAGGGCGGCTCGATCGACGCGACCGGCCGCTACACGGCGCCCGCGAACGAGGGGACTTTTCACGTCGTCGCGACACGCGCGGACGGGGCGAGCAACGCGACCGCGCAGGTCGTCGTGCGTCGCGGCGCCGCGGCCGTCACGGTCTCGCCCGGAACGGCGGACCCGTCCGCGAACGCGGCGAACGTGCGGGACTTCGGCGCGGTCGGCGACGGCGTGACCGACGACACGGCCGCGTTCCGCGCGGCAGCGGCGACGGGCAAGGACCTCTTCATCCCGGCGACGAGCGCGCACTACAAGCTGACCGGCCGCGTCATCGTGCAGGGCTCGGTGAGGGGTGACGGCTCCATGCCCGAGATCCGGATGTACGGCGCGGACGGCGGCCGCGACAACCAGCACGTGATCTTCGAGATCGACGACTACGCCGGGTCCGGCGCGGTGTTCAGCGGCCTGAAGCTGAATGGCCAGTGGGACGGCGGCACGAACGGCGAATGGTCGCACCTCATCCAGATCATTCACTCGCAGAACATCACCGTCGAGGGCAACGTCCTGCTCAACGCGTACGGCGACGGCGTCCTCATCGGCGGCGAGACCTCGCCATACCCGAGCGAGAACGTCGTGGTGCGCAACAACACGATCGACACGATGCGCCGCTGCGCGGTCGCGATCATCGACGCCCGGAACGTCACGATCGACGGCAACACCATCAACAAGTGGAACGACTACGTCTCGGCGATCGACGCCGAGCCGAACCCCAACAACAACGACATGGACAGCGGGGTCGTCATCTCGAACAACACCTTCCAGGCGCCGAACGCGATCGCGGTCATGACGTACACGTTCGCGAGCAACTCGCTCCCGAGCGGCAACGTGACGGTCACCGGCAACACGTCGAAGGGCTTCAAGTTCTTCTCCAAGCCCTACAACACCGGCACCTGGAGTCAGATCACGGTCACGAACAACACGGTGACCGGTCCGTTCGCCGACGTCATCGCGCCGGTGAGCCAGGTCCGGATCGAGGGGAACCAGATCGCGGCGACGGCCGGCTCCGACACGCTCCAGGGCGTGACGACCCTGCTGAACAACGTCTGGACGGGGAACGGCAGCGGCTACACGGTGAACCTGTCGAGCTCGTCCGGAGCGCAGATCTCCGGCAACCAGTTCAACGGCGTCGTGTCGCAGCTCAACCCTTAGGCGGCAACGACGCCGGGAGACCACGCCCTGGAGCGAGTCGCGCTCGCTCCGGGGCGTGCCTCGTTCGGGCGTAGCGATCGCCCAGGGGCCCCTACACGGAGCGACTCCCCCCACCTGCGGGCGTGAACTAGCTTGGCCCGTGATCGCCCGGGGGCTCCGCGGATGGAACCAGACCGCGCCGCCCGCGTCCTCCGCCGCCCGTACGGACCCCGTACGTGTAGTGCACGTGGCGAGCATCCCCATGACGCTCGGGTTCCTGCGAGGGCAGGCTGCCTTCCTGCGCGCGCATGGGATCGAGGTCGCCGCCGTGGCATCCCCGGGCGTGCTGCTCGCGCAGTTCGGCACCACGGAGGGCGTGGCTTGCTTCGCGGTGCCGATGGCGCGCGCGATCACGCCGCTGAGCGACGCCGTGTCGCTCCTGCGGCTCTGGCGCATATTCCGCCGGCTCCGGCCCGACGTCGTCGACGCGCACACGCCGAAGGGCGGTCTGCTGGGCGTGACGGCGGCGTGGCTCGCGCGCGTGCCGGCGCGGGTGTATCACCTCCACGGGCTGCGCTTCGAGACGGCGACCGGCATGCGCCGGCGCGTGCTCAGGGCGGCGGACGCGATCTCGGCGCGGCTCGCGACGCGGGTTCTGTGCGTGAGCCGGTCGCTCGCGGAGGCTGCCGCGGCCGAGTCCGTCGCGCCCCGGTCGAAGCTGCACGTGCTCGGGCCGGGCAGCATCAACGGGGTGGACGCGACGCGCTTCCGGCCTCCGGATCGCTCGGCGCGGGTCGCCGCGCGCGCGGAGCTCGGCATCCCCGCCGACGCCCGTGTGGTCGGGTTCGTGGGGCGGCGCGCTCTCGAGAAGGGCATCGTCGAGCTCGCCGAGGCCTGGCGATCGCTCCGAGACGAACTGCCCGACGCGTGGCTCGTCATCCTCGGTCCGGAGGAGCCGACCGATCCCATCCCGGGGCGCGTCGCGGCCGCCCTCGCGGCCGATCCCCGCGTGCGCACGTTCGACTTCGACGGCGACACGACCAAGTACTACCGCGCGATGGACGTGTTCGTGCTGCCGACGTATCGGGAAGGATTCGGAGTCGTCACGCTCGAGGCGGCCGCGACCGGCCTCCCCGTGGTTGCGACGCGTGTCACGGGGTGCGTCGACGCCGTCGAGGACGGCGTCACCGGCACCCTCGTGCCCCCGCGCGACGCCGGCGCGATCGTCGCGGCGCTGCGCGCGTACCTCACGGACCCTGCCCTCGCGAAGAGTCACGGCGAGGCGGGCCGCGCGCGCGTCCTCCGACAGTTCGACCAGGAGCGGATCTGGGCAGCGCTCCGCGACGAGTACCTGGCGCTCGCCGGCCGCGGCGGATCGGCCCGCGCCGACCCGGGACGCGCCGCCAGGCGACGTCGCGAGGAACGTCGAGAAGAACGCGCGGGGAGCTCGACATGGACCTGACGATCGCCCTCGAGCAACGCTTCGCGGGGACTCCGGACGGACGTGTCTGGACCGCGACGGCGCTCGCGCGGCCTTACTGGTCCCGCTACCTGGGCGTGTTCCAGCGCGTGCGCGTGCTCGGGCGAGTCCAGCTCGTTCGCGACCCCGACCCCCGGTGGCAGCGCGTCGACGGGGATGGCGTCGAGGTGATGCCAGTCCCCCATTACATCGGTCCAGCCGAGTACCTGTCCCACGCGCTCGCGGTCGAGCGGGCGGTGCGCGCGGCACTCGACGCCAACCCGGGGGACGCCGCGATCCTGCGCGTGCCCGGGACCATCGGCGGGATCGCCGCTCGCGCGCTGGCGAGGAGCGGGCGGCGATTCGCGGTCGAGGTCGTCGGCGATCCGTACGACACCTTCGCGCCGGGGGCGTCGGATCATCCGCTGCGCCCCGCCATCCGGTGGTGGGCGACGCGCCGGCTCCGCGCGCTCTGCGCCCAGGCGGACGCGAGCCTCTTCGTGACGAACGGCGCCCTTCAGCGGCGCTACCCGCCGCGTTCCGGGACACGCGCGTTCGCCGCGTCGGACGTCGAGACCGGCGACGACGCCTTCGTGGCCGCGCCGCGCACTCCGGACTGGCCGGCGGGACCGCCGTTCCGCCTCGTCCACGTCGGTACGTTGGCGGCGCTCTACAAGGCGCCCGACCTGCTGCTCGAGGCGGTCGCACGCTGCGCCGCGTCCGGTCTCGACGTCGAGCTCGAGCTCATCGGTGACGGCCGTCACCGCGGCGAGCTCGAGGCGCTCGCGGCTCGCCGCGGGATCGGCGGGCGGGTCCGCTTCGTCGGCCAGCTCCCTTCGGGCCAGGCGGTGCGCGACGCGCTCGACCGGGCGCATGCGTTCGTCCTGCCGTCGCGGCAGGAGGGCATGCCGCGCGCGATGATCGAGGCGATGGCGCGCGGGCTCCCCTGCCTCGGGACGGCGGTCGGAGGCATCCCCGAGCTCCTCCCTGCATCGGCGCTCGTCCCGCTCGACGCAGCCGCCCTCGCCGAGCGCATCCGGCAGCTCGCGGAGAGCCCGACGTGGCGCGCCGAGCTGTCGGCCGCCGCCGTCTCTCGCGCGCGCGAGTTCCACGAGCGTGCGCTACAGCCGGTGCGCGAGGCGTTCTTCCGACACGTCGCGGCCCTGACCGAGGGCGCGGCGCGCCACGTCCGCCGCGGGAGAGCGATGGATGTGGCGGGCGTGTGATCGCGCGGCGTCCGCCCTCGCGGTCGCCGTCGTCCTCGCCTTCGACACCGGCGCCGCCCCCGCGCGCGCTCCGCCGGCCGACGACGCGCGGTGGGCCGACGTGACGCGTTTCGGCGCGAAGGGGGACGGCGTCGCCGACGACACCGACGCCTTCCGCCGCGCCGCCGCGACGGGGAAGGACCTCCGCGTCCCGCGGCCGACGGCGCACTACCGGCTGACCGGGAAGGTGGTCGTGCACGGCTCCGTCGTCGGCGAGGGGATGCCGGAGATCCGGATGTACGGCGCGGACGGCGGGCGTGACAATGCCCACGTCATGTTCGAGCTGAACCGGTACGACGGCCCCGGCGCCGTGTTCCGCGGGCTCCACCTCGACGGTCAGTGGGACGGGCGGAGCACCGTCGGTGAGTGGTCGCACCTCATCCAGATCCGCGCGTCCCGCAACGTGACGGTGGAGGACAACGTCCTCGAACGCCCCTACGGCGACTGCGTGCTGATCGGCGGCGAGGGCTACCCTGCGCCCAGCGAGAACGTCGTCGTCCGGAACAACCGGATGACCGCGCCGCGCCGGTGTGCGGTCGCCGTGATCTCCGCCCGGAGGCTCCTCGTTCGCGGCAACACGATCTCCAAGTCGACGGACTACGTCGCCGCGATCGATCTCGAGCCGAACCCCGACATCCCCGAGCCGACGCCCGACTACCAGCTCGTCGAGGACGTCGAGATCTCTGGAAACCGGTTCGACGTGCCCGGCGGAAACGCGATCATGCTTCACTCACCGCCCGGCAACCGGCTCGCCAATCGACGTGTGACGATCTCCGGGAACACCGCGACGGCGCGGCGATTCCTGCTCAAGATGGCCAAGACCGGGACGTGGAACGCGGTGTCCGTCACGGAGAACCGCTTCCTCGGCGACGCGGCGCCGTACGGCAGCGGTGACGTCTCGTTCGTGAGGATCGACCACGATCCGCAAGCGGCGCCGCGCTCCATCCGCCAGCTCGTCGTGGAAAGGAACGTGATCGACGGAGCGGTGCGGCCCGGGCAGACGTACCGCGACTACATCCGCGGCGTCGACGGGCTGCGCCTCGTCGGGAACCGCTGGATGGGCGCGAAGAGCTACCGCCTGAGCGTCGTCGACAGCCCCGGCGCACAGCTGGCCTCGAACGAGCCCGCGAGGCTGCCGCCCTGATCGCACGCCGCTCGCGCCGGCGCCGCCATCCGCGTCGCGCGCCGTGCCTGCCCTGGGTCCACCTCGCGGAGCACCGCTGCGACCTCGCGGCTCCACCGCGCATACGAGTACCGCTCTCGCGCGCGGGCCAGCGCCGCCTTCGAGATCCGCGCCCGGAGCGCCAGGTCCGTCGCGAGCCCCTGCACGGCCTCGGCGAGCGACTCCGGGCGCTCCGGGTCGAACACGAGCCCGGCCCTTCCGCCGTCGATCACCTCCGGGAGCGCGCCGCGGCGCGACGCGACGACCGGGGTGCCGAGGAGCTGCGCCTCCGCGGCGACCAGGCCGAAAGGCTCGTCCCACACGGAAGGCACGATCACGACGTCGGCCGCGGCCATCATGCGGTGCACGTCGCGACGAGCGCCGATGAAGCGGACGCGCGAGGTCACCCCGAGGCGCTCGGCGAGCCGTCGGAGCTCGCTCAGGTAGTCGGTCGCGACGGGGTCGCCGGTGTCTCCCGTCACCCAGAGCACGTACTCGGGCGGCAGGTGCGCGACCGCCTCGACCGCGACGTGCACGCCCTTGTGACGCCGGATCGACGCGCACGGGAGGAGCATCCGCACCTCACCTGGCGCGCGGGGCATGAGCGGCTCCGGTTCGACCGGCGACGCGTGGTCCTCGATCGACGCTGCGTTCTCGACGGTGACGACGCGCCCCGGTTCGACCCCCATCGCGACCGCCTGGGCCGCGCAGAACCGGGAGATGGCGACCACGCGCGCACAGGAAGGCGAAGCCACCCGCACGAGCTGGCGCGCGCTCCAAGACCCGCGCGGTCCGGCGATGAGGTCGAGCGGCGGGGCATGCCAGTGCCACACGATGGCGGGCCGGGGGCGCGAGCGCATCGCGAAGCGCGCGGCCATGGCGAGGAGCAGCTCGCGGTGACCGTGCACGTAGCAGACGTCGTGGGCGCGCAGGTGATCGGCGAGCCGCGCCCCCATCCGCGCGAGGCGCGGGAGCTGGGACGCGATGCCGGCGAGGCGCAGCAGCCCCCGCCTGGCGCCGAGCGCGCTCCGGCCGGGGACGCCGAGCGCGCGGTCGACGGCGACGCCCGCCTGCTCCAGCGCGTCCATGTCGGCGTCGTTGCGGCATAGCTCCGCGTACGTCAGGTCGAGGCCGGGCTCCCTCGCGAGCAGCGGGAGCCCCGTGCCGAGGACGCGTCGCACGCCGCCGAAGTAGGTCGAGATGTACGGGACGAGCACCCGCGTGGCGTGAGCGGACATGATCAGGCGGCCTCTGCTTCCATATCGTCGGCGTCGGCCTCCTCGTCGTCCTCGTCGCCGTCGACGTGCTCGGCGGCGCCGACGATCGAGAAGAAGAGGGGGGCGAGGAAGACCGAGATCGGCACGACCGTCGCGGCGCCGAAGAGGAAGAACGCCACGAGCCCCGCCTTGATGAAGTGACCGCGGGGGTCGTCGCGCGAGCGGGCCTTGGAGACGAACGTCCACGCACAGCGCAATAGCGTCAGCAGGCAGACGAGCCCGAGGAAGCCAGCGGCGAGCAGCGTGTCGAAGTAGACGCTGTCCGCCGTGCCGTACTCGAGCCAGGCGCCGTCCCGAGCGGTCGCGCGCGCAAAGTTCGAGTAGCCGATGCCGTACGGGTGCGCCGCCGCCGTCCTCACCGCGAGGAGCTGCATCTGCACGCGCGCCGCCACGTTCTCCTCGCTGAACCCCTCGTAGTAGGCCTTCTCGATCCGCCGCTCGAACACGGAGCTGTACGACAGCCCGATCACGACCCCGATCCACGCGGTCGCGAGGAGCGCCACCTTCACGGAGATCCGCACCCGCGAGGTGAGGACGACGAACGCGAGGGCGCCCGCGGCCCCGACCAACCCGGAGCGGCTGCCCGACGAGGCGAGGCACGTCGCCGCGCCCGCGAATGCTGCGGCGAGCACGATGCGGTCGAAGAAGCCGGGGCGGCGCGGCAGGAACGTCGCGTGGAGGATGAACAGCGCGACCGACGCGTACGCGAAGTCGTTCGGGTTGGTCACGGAGCCGGTCGCCCGTCCGACCGTGGCGAAGATGTCTGCGTCGTAGTCCTCGGGGCGCGGGAGGCTGTCCTGCAGCGAGGGGTCGAGCTGAAAGGCGAAGAGGACGGCGATCATCACGAAGCTGGCGAGCCGGATCCAGGAGCCGGTGGAGCGCGAGCCGAAGAGCGCGCTCGCGAGCGGCACGACGGCGGCGAGCCCGAACCGCTTCATGAGGAGCGCCGTCTCGAGCCAGAGCCCCTTGCCGTCGAGGAAGGTGAGCTGCGCCCCGATGCCGGCGAGGAGGCCGATCACGACCGCGAGGACCGCGATGAGCGGCGCGCGGACATCCATCTCCGCGTCGCCGTGCACGAGCAGCGCGACGGCCGAGAGGACCCACAGCCCGAGCTGCGCGACGTCGCCCGCGGAAACGTTCCCTGCGCCCGGGATGTGCCCGACGGGGAGCCAGATGAGCGACAGCGGGATGACCGCGACGAGGAGGATGCGCCCGAGGACGGTGAGGAGCCCGACGCGCGTCGTCGTCTCGTCGGAGGCGGCGACTTCCAACGCGTGGCTGGTCTCGAGATCACGCACCGGCTTGCTCCGTGGCGACGTCGCCCGGCTCGGCGACGGGAGGGGCGGCGCCGCGGCCGCGCACGATCGCGGACGCGAAGGCGAGGGCGACGAGGAGGTGGACGCCGTACGCCGCCACGTGCGCGATCGAAAGCCCGAGCGCACCGCGCGTGCGGAGGACGTAGGACGTCGAGACCAGCACCGCCGCCCAGACGACGCTCAGGGCGAGCCCGAGCCACATTCGCCCGGCCCCGGCGATGGCATGCCCCACGATGGAGAGCGGGGCCGAGAGCGCGCCCGCGATCACGAGCAGCACGAGCACGCCGCTCGCCTCGACGAACCCGTGGCCGTACAGGTGCATGAGCCAGGGCGCGAGCCCGGCGAGCGCCGCCGCGCCCAGCGCCGACACGGCCGCGGTGAGCCCGAGGCTCGTCCAGAACGCGCGCGCGAACGAGCGCGCGCGGCCGCTGTCGTGGAGGTGCGCGAACAGCGGGAAGAGCACGGCGCCGGCCGAGGTCGCGACCAGCATGATCGCGTTCCGCCACTGGTTCGCCGCCGCGTACAGGCCCAGCTCGCGCACGCCGCCCAGCTGGTTCGCCACGAACGCCGACCCCACCCAGGTCACCGGCGCGACCACCACGTTCGTGAGCGTCATCGGTAGGCTGTACGAGAAGAGAAGGCGCCACTCCTTCAGCGCGTCGCGGTAGAGCGGCCGGATGCCGACGCGCCGCGCGGCCGCGTACACTGCGCGGCGATACATGATGGTGCCGATCGCCGAGCTCGCGACCGCGCCGACCGTCGCGCCGAACATGCCGTCCCACCAGGCGCCGGCGACGACGAGCGGGATGCTGAGCGCGGCGGCGAGCGTCGTCAGGCCGGCGATGAGCCGGAAGCGCTCGAGCCCCATGAGCACGCCGAGCTGGGTGCCGTTGATGGGGCCGAAGAGGAGGAGGAGAGAGCCGACGCGCAGGGCCGGCGTGAGCTGGGGCGAGCCGAGCACGTCCCGCGCGACCCACGGCGCGAGCACGGCGAGCAAGACGCCCGTCCCGCCCCCGACCGCGGCCGAGACGACCCCGGACAGACCGACCACGCGCCCCGCGGCGGCCGGATCGGCGCGGTACTTCCCCGCGAGGAACTTGGTCGTCGTCGTGTTCAGCCCGAACCCGCCGAGGGCCATCATCATGCCGGCGGTGGTCTGGACGAGGTTGTACTCGCCGAACGAGGCCGGGCCGAGCCGGCGTGCGAGGAGCACCGCGGCGATGAGCGCGAGCAGGCGCGAGGCGCCGGAGCCGAACACCGTCCAGAACGCGCCCGTCGCCACGCGCCGCGCCGTCGGCGAGGCCGCGAGCCGCACGACCGGGCTGCCGACGCGCGCGTCGAGCGCGGCGAGCTGCGCCTTCACGTCGTCGAACCAGAACGACGCGGTCATCCGTGCTCCTCGGCCGAGGTCGCGGCGACCGAAGCCTGCGCGCCGCGCTCCGGTCGCGCTCCCCGCGGCGAGGCCGGCATGGTCATCCCGCGCACGACGGTCGCGCGCGTGGCCGTCGCGCGCTTCGCCGGCGTCGGCGACACCGCCTCGCGCACCCAGCGCGGCACCCGCGAGGCGAGCGTTTGCGCCGCCCAGCGGGCGCGGGCGAGGGCGGGGCGCAGGTCGGAGAGCTCGACGGTCGCGTCGCAGTGGCGCGCGAGGTACGGCGCGACGTAGCTGGCGAGCGGGTGGCGCTCGGAGAGGCCGTCACGGAGCGTGTATGCGAGGTCGCGGAACAGGTCCGTCCAGTAGACGCCCTCGGTGGCCGGCCCGGCGCGGGGGGGCTCGCCGTACATCAGGTGGCGGTACTGGAGGAGCGGGAAGTTCACCCCGCAACGCACGGCGAGCAGCCCGGAGAGGTTCGGGCGCCCGTTCACGTCGAGCACCTTGTAGCGGCCGTCGCGCGGATCGCGCTTCAGCTCGACGCAGGCGAAGCCCTCGAACCCGAGCGCCGCGAGGATGCGCCGCCCGGGCTCGAGCACCTCGTCGATCCGCTCGCTCACGACCGCCCGCGGCGAGCCAAACCGCGGGGGCGCCTTCCGGAGCTGGCGCGCCGTGAACTCGACCGCCGGGCGGCCGTCGCACCAGTACGCGTTGTAGTTCACGACCTCGGCGTCGTCGCCGGGGACGATCTCCTGGAGCACGACCTCGAGCCCGGCGCGGCGGGCCGCCCCGAGGTGCTCGACCAGCTCCGCGTCGTCGTGGACGACCGCCATCTTCCGGCCGAACCGCGCGGCGAACAGGTGACTCTGCGAGGGTTTCACGATGAGCGGATATCCGAGGCGCGTGGCGTCCGCGGACGCCTCCTCGAGGCTCGCCGGCTGGAGGGTCGTCGGAACGGGGACGCCGGCGCGCGCGGCCGCCGCATACGTCCGTCGTTTCTCGAGCACCGCCTGCGCGACCGGAAAGTCCGGGCAGGCGACGACGTAGTCGCGCGCGAGCCGCTGCTTGTGGCGCGACACCGACGCGAGCGCCTCGTCGGACGCCGGGAGGAGCATCGCGCCCCGGAACAACGGCGCGAGGCGCACCACGGCGTCGACGAACGCCGCCTCGTCGTCCTGCGGCGCGGGGACGACGAACGCGTCGCGCACATGGCGCGAGACGTGGGCCATGTCGCGCGCGTCGTGGCGGAGCACGAAGACGGGGACGCCCGCCTCGCCGAGCGCGCGCACGGCGGCGAGCGCCATCGTGTGCGCGGACACGACCACCACCGGCTTCTCCGACCTGGCCCTGGCCCCCTTCACTCCGCCGCCCTCCCTCCCGCCTGCCGTTCGCGCGCTTACGCTAGTGACGCCCGCCTGCGTCGCCGCTTGCCCCGAGGGGCCCCCGCCCCGGCCTCCCGCACGAGCGCTCGCCTGCTCATTCGCTCGGCCGGGCGGTTGCGGCCGCCCGCTCGCATCCCGACCGTTCAGCCCTCGGCCGTGCGCACACCCGATGGGCTCTCGTGTGTGCCTGCGACCGGAGCACTAGCTTGCGCACGAGGTGCACAGGCGGCGGCGCGGACGGCGGGAGCGACACGGAATGCAATTCAGGCTGCTCGACGTGCGCTTTGCCGCCGATCGGAAGGCATGGGAGGACGCGTGGGCCCGCTGGCCCGCGCGCGAGGTCGCCGCTCATCCGGAGTATGCGCGCCTCTTCGCGCGGACGTGCGACCGCGTCGTGTGCGCGCTCGGCGAGGGCGACGGCGCGTTCGTGCTCTTCCCGCTCATCCTCCGCCCCATCTCGGCCGAGCCGTGGGCGGGCCCCCGCGACGGACGCTGGGACGCCGTGACGCCGTACGGATACGGCGGCCCGTTCGCCTGGGGGGCATCCGACGATCACGCGCGGTACTGGGAGGCATACGAGGACTGGTGCCGCGGGGCGCGCATCGTCTCGACGTTCGCGCGCCTCTCGCTGTTCCCCGACCAGCTCGCTCGCCTGCCGGTGCGCACGGAAGATCGCGCGCCGAACGTCGTGGTGCCGCTCGAGGGCGGCGAGGAGGCGCTCCGCCGCGAGTACCAGGGGAAGGTCCGGAGGTGGGTGCGCGTGGCCGAGCGGGCGGGGCTGCACGTCGAGCCCGATCTCGAGGGCGCGCGGCTCGACGACTTCGTCCGGATCTACAGGCACACGATGGAGCGCAACGGGGCGGACGCCTGGTACTTCTTCCCACGGGAGTTCTTCGACGCGATCGTGGAGCGGCTGCGCGGGCAGTTCGCCTTCTTCCACGCCATCACCCGCGGAGAGGTCGTCTCCTCGGACCTCGTCCTGCTCTCGGCCGAGAACGTCTACTACTTCCTCGGCGGGACGGTGCAGGCGGCGTTCCCGCTCGGGCCGAACTACCTGCTCAAGGACGGCATCGCCCGCTGGGCCATCGCGCACGGGAAGAGGCGCTACGTGCTCGGCGGCGGCCACGAGCCGTACGACTCCCTCTACCGCTACAAGCGGGCCTACGCTCGAAAGGGCGAGGTGCCGTTTCGAGTCGCGACATGGGTGCACGACGAGAGCGCGTACGCCGAGCTCGCGCGCGAGCGGGCCGCCTTCGCCGCGCGGGGCGCCACCGCGTGGTCGCCGCGCCCCGGATTCTTCCCCGCCTACAGGGGGTGAGCGATGCCGACGACGGCGCCCCTCCCGTCCACTGTCGCGCCGCAAGGCGGGCGACTTACCGTGCGATCGTGAATATGTCCGAGCGACTGGCCCTCGGCGCGAAGCGGGTCATCGACGTCCTGGGAGCGGCGGCCGCGCTGGTCCTGCTGCTGCCGCTCCTCGGCGCGCTCGCGCTCGCGCTCCTCGCGGTGCAGGGACGCCCGGTGCTGTTCCGGCAGCTCCGCCCCGGGCGAGCCGGGCGCCCTTTCCACATCGTGAAGTTCCGGACCATGCGCCCGCCGCGGGACGGCGAGATCGGGTACCTCACGGACGACGCGCGCGTGACCCGCATCGGCCGGCTCCTGCGCGAGCGGAGCCTCGACGAGCTGCCGGAGCTCTGGAACGTGCTGCGCGGGGAGATGAGCCTCGTCGGGCCGCGCCCGCTGCTCATGGAGTACCTCGACCAGTACACCCCGGAGCAGCGGCGGCGCCACGACGTCGCCCCGGGGATCACCGGCTGGGCCGCCGTGAACGGGCGACACGCGATCCGGTTCGAGGATCGGATGGCGCTCGACGTCTGGTACGTCGACCACTGGAGCCTCTGGCTCGATCTGCGCATCCTCGCGCGGACGGTCGTGCACGTGATCCGCAGGACGGACGTCTCGGCGGTCGAGAACGTCGACCTCGGTTTCCCGCTTCCGCGCAGCGTCGAGCCGCAACGGTGTACTCCCGTTCCGCCAGTGCGCCCGCAGGAGCCCGCGGGCGGCTCGTCCGCGGCGGGGGGCTGAGGTCGCGCGCTCGTCGCGACCGCGATCGTTGCGCCTCGCCGTACCGGATCGGGAGCTGCGAAGGGGTGGTGGGGGATGGCGAGGGTGTACCTGTCCGTGCCGCACATGGGAGCGAACGAGGCGCGCTACGTCGCGGAGGCGTTCGCGTCGAACTGGCTCTCGACGGTCGGACCGAACCTGGATGCGTTCGAGCGCGCCCTGGAGGAGCGCGTCGGGCGCCCCGCGGTGGCGCTCGGCAGCGGCACGGGCGCGCTCCACCTCGGGCTCCGGCTCCTCGGGGTCGGGCAGGGAGACGAGGTGCTCGTCTCGGATCTCACGTTCGTCGCGAGCGTGAACCCCATCCGCTACCTCGGCGCGACCCCGGTGTTCGTCGATAGCGATCCGGACACCTGGATGATGAGCCCGCTCCTCCTGGAGGAGGCCCTGCGGGATCGCGCCCGGCGGCGGCGGCCGCCCAGGGCAGTCGTCGTGGTCCACCTGTACGGACAATGCGCCGACATGGACCCGATCCTGGAGGCGTGCGGGAGCTTCGGCGTCCCGGTGCTCGAGGACGCGGCGGAGGCCCTCGGCGCGACCTACCGCGGGCGTCCCGCGGGGACGCTCGGCGACATCGGCGTGTTCTCGTTCAACGGCAACAAGATCATCACGACGACGGGCGGGGGTGCGCTCGTCGCGGACCGCGCGCGCGTCGACAGGGCGCGCTTCTGGTCGACCCAGGCGCGGGACCCCGGCGTCGCGTACCATCACACCGAGATTGGTTACAATTATAGGCTCTCGAACGTGCTCGCCGGGATCGGCCGGGGCCAGCTCGAGGTGCTCGACGAGCGCGTGCGGCAACGGAGGGCCGTCGCGTTCCGGTACCGCGACGCCTTCGCGGACCTCGATGGGATCTCGTTCATGCCGCAGGCGCCGTACGGGCTGCACACGAACTGGCTCTCGTGCTTCCTGATCGACGAGGAGCCGTTCGGAGCGTCGCGCGACGACGTGCTGCGCGCGCTCGCGGCGGTCGACGTCGAGGCGCGCCCCCTCTGGAAGCCGATGCACCTCCAGCCGCTCTACGCGGGGTGCGATCGCTACGGCGGGGACATCGCCGCCGACCTGTTCGAGCGAGGCCTCTGCCTGCCCAGCTCGAGCTCGCTCTCGCGCGAGGAGCAGGACCTCGTCATCGAGACCGTGCGCGCGGTGTCCCGGAGCGTGACGCGCGATGCGGCGACACTCGCGTCGGTGGTCCCCGAGCGAACGGTGACAACAGCCGGAAACCTTGGGGCGTTCGGCTGCTCGACCCGCGAGCCACT
>Ga0306924_10002472_pt1 | contig 17437 bp, 14 predicted proteins | sample sta12Can44000111_FD_203756 | JGI IMG/M metagenome (GOLD analysis project Ga0306924, IMG submission 203756) | Lab enrichment of tropical soil microbial communities from Luquillo Experimental Forest, Puerto Rico - statanox.12C.anox.44.000.111 (v2)... | ecosystem: Environmental > Terrestrial >... | reverse complement strand
CGCGACGGTCGCCGCACGGGGCAGCGGCGGCGGAGCGGCGATGTTGCCCGCGCAGGGCGTGGCAGAACGTGCCTTTATGCAATATTCGTTCACCCAGGAAGCTGCGGCCGATCACGCGGCCATGACGTATCTCGATGCCACCGGACAGTCGGCGCGGGGCTTGCTCGAGTTCTTCCAAATCCTTCAAGGCGCGGAGCTGCTCTCGGGAACGCACGAGGACCCTTACTTGCGCTCCCATCCATTGACCGCTCAACGCATCGACTACGTCCGCAACCATGTCGAGCATTCGCGCTTCTCGGACGTTCCGGATACCCAGACCAATATCGACTTGTTGAAGCGCATAAAGGTCAAGCTCGGCGCCTTCCTATCGCCGCCCGCGTCGACGCTCGCGGCTTATCCCGAGAAGGATCAGTCGGTGCTCGCCCGTTATGCACGTGCGATCGCCTATTATCGTATCCCGCAGCTGGACAAGGCTCTCGCGGCCATCGACGGATTGATCAGGGACTTCCCGCGGGATCCGTATTTTCGCGAGCTCAAAGGGCAGATGCTGTTCGAGAACGGGCGTATCGCGGACGCGGTCCAGCCTTACGAAGAGGCGGTTCGGCTGGCTCCCAGCGCAGCACTGCTGCGTATATCGCTCGCCCAGGTCTATGTGGAGTCGAATGACCCGAAAGAGAACAAACGGGCGATTGCCTACCTGAACGATGCCCTGCGCAGCGAAGACAAGGAGACCCAGGGCTGGCACCTGCTGGCAACGGCCTACGGGCGCGACAATCAAATGGGCATGGCCGCCTTGGCATTGGCCGAGGAAGGGCTCGCCGGCGGTAGGAAAAAGGAAGCCCGGCAGCAGGCGCTTCGCGCCAAGGCGCTGCTGCCGAAGAATTCGACGGCTTACAACCGCGCCGAAAATATCCATCTAGAGGCCGAGCATATGGAAGACGCGGGGGGCGGCGGGGCGAACTCCCGCTGAGTGCCGCCCGCCGATCCAGTCCCTTCGCGGTAGGAGTATCCATCGTCATGCAACTCCGTGCGCCGTACATTGCACCGGCGCTGGCTTGCGCATTGCTCGCCGTCGCGATGCCTCGCTCGGTCGCAGGCGCCGACATTTCGCCCGAACAGCGCAAGGCGATCGAAGGCATCATTCACGATTATTTGATGGAGAACCCCGATGTGCTGATCGAGGCGCTGCGGGCGGCCGAAGCCAAGGCCGATCACGATGCCGACGCCAAGGCGGCGCTGGTGCTGAAAGATCGCCGGAGCGAGGTCTTTGATGACCCCGCGACCCCGGTAGGCGGCAATCCACAAGGCGACGTGACGATTGTCGAGTTCTTCGATTACCGCTGTCCCTACTGCAAGCAGGTGCAACCCACACTGCAGACCCTGCTCGATCAGGATCACCGCCTGCGCTTCGTGTACAAGGAAATGCCCGTGCTCGGACCCTCATCGGTCCTCGCGGCGCATGCTGCTCTGGCGGCGCAGCGGCAAGACAAGTACGAGGCCTTCCACACGGCCATGATGGCGGCCAAAGGACAGATCAGCGAAGACGTGGTCTATAAGGTCGCGGGCTCCGTCGGGCTCGACCTCGATCGGCTCAAGCGCGACATGGCGGCGCCGGAGATCGAGGGGGCGCTGAAGGCCAATCTCGCTCTCGCGACGGCGCTCGATATTCGCGGCACACCCGGTTTTATAATCGGCGAGCACATCGTGCCCGGCGCGATCGATCTCGACGCCCTGAAGAACCTGATCGAGGAAGTCCGCAAGGGTTAGCGATACTCGGCGCCGAGCGCCAGGTTCAGGCCTTGCGATCGGGCTGGTGGTCCGGATGCGCGGCCCGGAAGGGTTCGAGCGCCATGCAGTTCCCGAAAATCCGGGTGATCGTCGGATACGGGCCGAGGTCGAGCCGGTAGCGCTCGGCGTTGACGACCTGGGGTACCAGCGCAACATCGGCCAGACCGGGCGTGTCGCCGTGGCAGAACCGGCCGGTCCGCGCATCCTCCCCGAGCAGCGTTTCGAGCGCCTGAAACCCTGCGGCGATCCAGTGGTTGTACCAGTTGGCGATCGCCGCCTCGTCGTGGCCGAGCGAGTGGGTCAGGTAGCGCAGTACCCGCAAATTGTTGATCGGGTGAATATCGCAGGCGACGATCTCGGCGAGCCCGCGAACCCGCGCCCGGTCATCCCGGTGCTCGGGCAACAGCGGCGGCTCGGGATAGGCCTCGTCGAGATATTCGACGATCGCCAGCGATTGAATCAGTGTGCGGCCGCCATCCACCAGCGTCGGCACCAGTCCCTGCGGATTGACCGCGAGATAATCAGCCTTGCTCTGATCGTTGCGGCGTAGATGGATCGGCGCGGTTTCGTATTCGAGCTTCTTGAGGTTGAGGGCGATCCGCACGCGAAAGGCGGCCGAGGACCGGAAATAGCCGTAGAGCTTTATCGCCACGGGGCGCCGCTCGTCACAAATAGCGGGTCGGCCGGATCAGGGTACGCCACATATGCGCCGCGGGGCTGCTGTCCCAGCCGAGCCCCTCGGTCGGCTGGCGGAAGTTGCGGCCGATAATGTCGGTGAACTCCTCGAGCTCGACATGCACATCGGGGTCGAAGGAATAGATGTCGTGGACCGTGATCATGCGCGCCGTCATGTACCATTTGTGGTCGCGGGCGCGCCGGTACTCCTCTTCGACATAGGGATCGGGCCGGTAGTCCGGGACGAAATTCTTGACGTAGGATTCGGGGTAGGAATAGCCGACCGACTCGTCGGGATAGAAGCGCAAAGCCTGATGGGCGCGGATCGCCCAGGCAACCTCCTCGTCGACATAAGGCGCCACCATCTGGGCGCCCCAATAACCGTGATCGGCACGGATAAAGCCGATGACGCCGATATCGTGCAACAGGCAGGCGAGAACCACCTTTTCGTCCATGCCGGCCCTGACCGCGTGCCGCGCGCTCTGCAAGAGGTGGTTCGCCGGGCCAAAGCGATATTTGAAGAAGTCGATCAGGGTCGGCCGCTCCGGCATCTTCGGGAGCCGCGGGTCGTCGCCCATCAGCATGTACTTGCCGGGGTTCGCGGCGAGCAACGCCGGACCGTTCGGCGCGCCGGTATCGCCGTCGGCAAGGTTGAACAAGCGCGACTTGACGATGATCGCATCGAGCTCGCGCATCATCTTGTGCTCAAGCGCGTCGGCGCGTTCGGCCAGGGTCATCGTGTCGTTCATTCGCGTATCCCTTGTGATCTACCGTCGAGAGATGCGGCAACGTAGCAAACCGCGGCTGCTCGACGCTAGCCCGGCGACGCGGTCAGCCGCAGCACGCGGCAGATGGCGTAAGCGTAGTCGCAATTTGGCTAATCTTTCGTTTGAAACGTGTACTGGCAGCTTGGCGATACGAGATAAGCGGTAACATGAATGCCTTGGACGCGCCCCGACATCTGCACGGTGCCGTGCCGCACCCGCGCGGAGGCTTTGAACATCCCGTTTTCATCGACCCTTCCGGTGAGTGTCGTGTCGAAATGCGGGATGTATGCGAACCGAACGACACCCTGGGATATTCGCAAAGGATAGAGCGCCCCGAGCGGGGGCTCGGTGCAGTCTCCCCTGATTATTTTTGTAAGCGTGAGCTCTCCGCGGTACTGGCCATCGAACTTGGCTGAGCCTTGCGCCCACGCATAGCTCATTAGCCCCGTGCCGAGCGCGAGGCCCCATCCCAGCCGTCTCAGCATTCGGTTACTCGATCTTCCGTCTTGACGATCCTCGACAAGATCCCACTCGTCGCCTCGCAACGGCAATCCATTTCGATTTCGTCGTTCAGCCGCCCACCTATGGTGTAGGATCGGCCGCGTGCGGGCAGTGTCCGCGTGTGCCCACAAAAGACGCCTGGAGCTTCGAGAATGACCGACACCCAAGATTACACGCCGCCGAAGGTCTGGAGCTGGACCAAGCCGAACGGCGGCCGGTTCGAGAACATCAACCGCCCGACTGCCGGCGCTCAGCATGAGAAGGAATTGCCGGTTGGCCGCCACCCGTTGCAGCTCTACTCGCTCGGCACGCCAAACGGCGTGAAGGCTACGATCATGCTCGAGGAGCTGCTGGCACTCGGCCACAAGGGTGCCGAGTACGATGCCTGGCTGATCAAGATCGGCGAGGGCGATCAGTTCGGCAGCGGCTTTGTCGCGGCGAACCCGAACTCCAAGATCCCGGCGCTGGTCGACCGCAGCGGCCCCAAGCCGATCCGGGTCTTCGAGACCGGCGCCATCTTGATGTATCTCGCCGAAAAGTTCGGCGAGCTGCTGCCGACCGAGCCGGCCGCGCGCGCCGAATGCCTGTCGTGGCTGTTCTGGCAAATGGGCAGCACACCCTATGTCGGCGGCGGGTTTGGGCACTTCTACGCCTATGCGCCGATCAAGATCGAATATGCGATCGACCGCTTCGCGATGGAGACGAAGCGGCTGCTCGATGTGCTCGACCGCCGGCTCGCGGAAAGCAAATATGTGGCCGGCGACACGTACACGATCGCCGACATCGCGATCTTCCCGTGGTATGGCGGGCTGGCGAAGTTCAACTCATACGGGGCCGCCGAGTTCCTGGCGGTGCACGAGTACAAAAATGTCCAGCGCTGGGCCGACACCCTTCTCGAACGGCCCGCTGTCAGGCGCGGACGCATGGTCAACCGCCTCTCCGGCAAGCCGTCGAGCCAATTGCACGAGCGCCACGACGCCAGCGACTTCGAGACGAAGACCCAGGACAAGCTCGCCGCTGCGAATTGACTGTTGTAGTCGCACAAGCAACAATCTTGCACCCTCAACATCGGAGGAGTCCGATCATGCCGCTCGATGCCGCCGTAGCTCCCAAGACCCTGACCTCGACACTCCATTACCTGATCCGCGGCACTGAAAAGCCGGCCGCGTACCGCATCGAGCCGCCGCCCGGTGTGCCGCGCTGGAACGGCACCGACGACCCGCGCGAGGTCACGATCGAGGATGCGCGCGGCCGTGAGGCCGAGTTCACGCTCGACCGCAACGGCTTTGCGCTGGTCAAGGCGCCGACCTCGGTCAAGGACTTCTACGATCCCGAAGAGATCAAGCGCGTCTACTACCCGGAGGTCGAACAGCTGCTGAAGGACAAGCTCGGTGCCAGCCGGGTCTTTGTCTTCGACCACAATGTTCGCAACGCGACGCGCGAGGGGTTGGCCAAACCCTCGCGGCAGGTGCACAACGACCATACCGTGATCTCCGCGCCGCGCCGGGTGCGCGACCATATGGGTGCGGACGCCGAGGAGCTGCTGAAGCACCGCTTCGGCATCGTCAATGTGTGGCGGCCGGTCCGCGGGCCGGTGCAGGATTCGCCGCTGGCGTTGTGCGATGCACGCAGCTTTACCGACGCCGACCTGATCGCCAGCGATCTCGTCTACGCCCATGTGCGCGGCGAGACCTCGCGGGTCGAATACAATCCGGCACACCGCTGGTACTATTTCTCGGAGCAACAGACCGACGAGGTGCTGTTCATCCGCGTCCACGACAGCGCCAATGACGGCCGCGCGCGCCTCTCGTTCCACACCTCGTTCGACAACCCGCTCACCCCCGACGCGCCGCCGCGGGAAAGCATCGAGGTGCGGACGCTGGTGTTCTTCCCGCCGGCCAACTGACCCGGTTCTGTTGACCGGGCGCCTTGCTCCGAATGCCTTCGGGGCAAGGCGACGGGCGCCGCCTGGAGTGGACCGGGCCGGATCTCCCAAACCGGTCGGCAACGGGGAATGCCGCGCGGACTTGCGAGGTCCCCCCGCGAAGCGGTCGCGCGCCTCGCGCGCGAGGCAAAAAGAGATCAGGGCTAAGTTCTTGATATTTCAGCATTCCATGTTTGAGAAACAGCTAATAGCAGCGGCAAAGTGAATCGTTAACGATCCTGAGATCATGGAGGCTCATCGGAGAGTGAGCTTGGAATGTACGTTCATGATACGTTCTTGTCAACACTCACCAAGCATTAGAAATCCGGTTTAGTCATGACCCTCCAATTTGGACCGCGTGGCCATCCAGAGGTCGGATTTTCCTGAACCGCCGGGACGGTTCGACGCGAAGTAGAGCGTCTTGCCGTCGAATGACAACGCCGGTCCGCGGTCGACAAAGCCACCGCCGTAGTTGATCGGACGCCCGGGGTTTACCGGTGTTGACCAGCGGTCGAGAGTACTGACCCGGGTCGAAACCCACAGGTTGAGGTTCAGCCGTGTGGGACCGATGCCGCCGGGCCGGTTAGACGTCAAGATCATTTCGAGCCCGTCACTACGGATGGCCATCCGGGTGTCGCGAAAGGGACTGTTGAGCTCGGGCACCAGCACGCCCGGGCCGAACACCCCGTCTTCGCCAAGAGCGCTGACGTAGATATTGTAGTCCTGATCCGGGTTCAGAAAATCGCCACCCGGTCCGTCGAACCTGGTGAAGTAAAGGGTGGTGACCCCGGTCTCCTGATCTCTGAAATAGACAGGCGAGTCCTCGTCGCTGGGCGTATTGATCACGCAGCCGAGGTTCTCATTGGACTCCCAGCCAAAATCGTCCTCGTCCTCCGGGTCTTCCTGTCGCGCACGCCAAAGGTCGCCGTTGCCGCTTGGCGCGGGTACACCGCAACCACCAGGACGGGTGCTCCCGAAGTAAAGCCAGAGACCATTTGGCGTTAGATTGGGGACACCAGTCGAAAAACCGGGTTTGTTGATCTGGGGTCCCAGATTCAGCGGAGGCTCCCAATCCGCGTCAAGATCTTCTCGCTGAGTGACCCAGATCTCGGGGAGTTGCCCGCCATTGACGCCGCCGGGACGGTCAGAGGTGAAGTAAAGACTGAGTCCGTCCTTCGAGATGCCCGGGTGGAAATCGTTGAACCCGGAATTCACTACTGGACCGAGATTGATCGGCTCAGACCAGTCGGAGAATGGGCCGAGTTGTCGGTTCGGCCTCGAAAAGACCGGGGTCGGGCGCAAGATCGCGGCGAAGCCGAGCGCTCCAGCGCCTTGCAGAAGTTGCCGGCGAGGCAATCCTGCCAGCGCGCTCGTTGTACCGATCGGTTGTGGTTGGCGACCTGAATGCATAGAAGCCTTCCGTCAAAATAGGTCAGGGGTTGGCGCCCGCGGGACGTAGATCATTTCAGGAGTCTGCTGGACGTGATTGAGCGCGCAACCAAATCGCTCTAAAGTTTTCTTAATTGGTCTAAAACGGGCTGGAATGCCTAGTCCGGCGGACAGCAGCGACTCGCGCAGCGCGAGAGAGGATGAAGATGTCGGCTTCATCCGAGATCTTCTTATTTGGGAAATTTCGCCTCGACCGCGCCGGCGGCGGGCTGTTCCGGCGTGACGCTGACGGCGTCTTCGTGCCGATTGCGATTGGATCGCGCGCGCTCGAGATCCTGGCGGTCTTAGTCGAGCGACGCGGCGACATCGTCCCGAAGGGGGAGATCATCGGCACCGGCTGGCCCAGGACGGTAGTCGCGGAGGGCAATCTGTTCGTTCAGATCTCGGCCCTCCGGCGGATCCTCGACGGGCCGCAATCGGGCCAGAGCTGCATCCAGACGGTCATCGGGCGTGGTTACCGCTTTATCGCACCTGTAACGCGGTGTGCAGTCGGCATGGAATATTCCGCCTCACTGGCCGATGAGCGCTCGCTGGAACCGCAACAATCATCCGTCTCATCGGCCGAGCGGCGGCAGCTGACGGTGATGACCTGCGAACTCGTCGGCGCGACACCGCTCGCCTCGCGGCTCGATCCGGAGGATTTGCGCGAGATCATCGCCGCCTATCATCGAGCCATCGCCGAGATCGCCGCCGGGTTCGACGGCCTTATCGGCAAGTATATGAGCGACGGCGTGACGGTTTATTTCGGCTATCCGAAAGCACATGAGGATGATGCCGAGCGGGCGGTTCGGGCGGGGCTGGGAGCGATCGACGCCGCCGCCCGCCTCGATGTCGGAGCCGGCAAATTGCAAGCGCGCGTCGGGATCGCCACCGGGCTCGTAGTGGTCGGCGATCCGATCGGCGAAGGACCGGCACGGGAACAATCGGTCTTCGGTGAAGCGCCGCACCTGGCGGCGGGGTTGCAAGCCCTGGCCGAGCCGGACACGGTCGTGATTGCCGCCGGCACACGTCGGCTCGTGGGCGCGCTCTTCGAATACCGCGATCTCGGCGCCGTCGAGGTCAAGGGCATCGTCGGAACGGTGCCCGCTTGGCAGGTGCTGCGTCCGGGGACCGTCGCGAGCCGGTTCGAAGCGTTGCGCGGGTCGACGCTGACCCGGCTGGTCGGCCGCGACGAAGAAGTCGACCTCCTGTTGCGCCGCTGGGCTCGTACCAAGGCAGGCGATGGCCAGGTCGTGCTGATCTCCGGCGAACCCGGTCTTGGCAAGTCGCGCATCGCTAGCGAGCTGGAGCAGCGCCTGCACACTGAGCCATGTCTCCGACTGCGCTATTTCTGCTCGCCCTATCACCAGAACAGCGCGCTGTTCCCGTTTATCGACCAGCTCGGCCGCGCGGCCGGGTTTGCGCGCGAGGATCCGCCCGCGGTCAAGCTCGAGAAGCTCGAGGCCTTGCTGGCCCGCGCCGCTGCGCCCGACGAGGACGTGGCGTTCCTCCCTGATTTGTTCTCATTGCCAGCTTCCGAGCGCCATCCCTTGCCGCCGAACCTCAGCCCACAGCGCAAGAAGGAGCGGACGTTGGAGGCGCTGATCCATCAGCTCGAAGGTCTGGCGCGCCGCCAGCCGGTGGTCGTGGTCTTCGAGGACGTGCATTGGATCGATCCGACCTCGCGCGATCTGCTCGACCTTGTCGTCGAGCGTGTCCGCAACTTGCCGGTTTTACTGCTCGTCACATTCCGCCCCGAGTTCCAGCCGCCCTGGACCGGGCAGCCGCAGGTGACGGTGCTGGCGCTCAATCGCCTGGACCGGCGCGAGCGCACCGCGCTCGTGGCGCAGATTGCCGGCGGCAAAGCGTTGCCTGGCGAGGTCGTCGCCCAAATCGCCGACCGCACCGACGGTGTGCCGCTGTTTGTCGAGGAATTGACCAAGAGCGTCTTGGAGAGCCGCCTGCTACGCGAGGAACAGGACCGCTACGTGCTCGACCGCGCGTTGCCGCTATTCTCGATCCCGACGACACTCCACGCCTCTCTGCTGGCCCGGCTCGACCGGTTAACGTCGGTGCGGCATGTGGCGCAGATTGGAGCCGCGATCGGGCGCGAGTTTTCTTACGCGCTGCTGCGCGACGTCTCCCGGCTTCCCGAGGACGAGCTGCAAGCCGCGCTCGTCCGCATCGTGGCCTCCGAGCTGGTGTTTCAGCGCGGCACGCCACCCAACGCAGTGTACACCTTCAAGCACGCGCTGGTGCAGGACGCAGCGCACGACAGCCTGCTGCGCAGCTCTCGCCAGCGATTGCACGCGCAGATCGCCACGGCGCTCGAAACCCATTCGCCCGAACTGATGCAAAGCCAGCCCGAGGTTTTCGCCCAGCATTATGCCGAGGCCGGGCTGGTCGAAAAGTCCGCCGCCTGCTGGGGCAAGGCGGGTCTTCGGTCTGCTGCCCGCTCGGCTATGGCGGAGGCGGCCGCACAATTGCAAAAGGCGCTGGACCAGCTAGCGCTATTGCCGGGCAACCGCGAACGCCTGCAGCAGGAGCTCGAATTTTGCAGTGCCTTGGGTGCGGTCTTGCTAACCGTCAAAGGCGGCTCCGCGCCTGAAGCAGGCCATGCCTATGCCCGCGCCCGAGAGCTGTGGGAGCAGCTTGGTTCTCCCGTGGAGTACACTCGGATTGCCTATGGGCAGTCTCGCTATCACGCCACCCGTGGTGAGCTCGATCAGGCGCGGCGCCTGGACGAGGATTTGTTGCGTCTAAGCAGCCAGCGTAACGATTCGACCGGGCTCGTGTTGGCTTACCTCTCGTCCGGTCGAAACCTGATGTTTGCCGGCAGGTTTGCGTCATCCAGATCGCGTCTGGAAAAGGTGCTTGCCCTTTATGACCCAGTGTCTCACGGCTCGCTCGTGCATCAAATCGGAAATTACCCCCAAACCTTATCACAAGCGGTTTTGGGGATTGTACTCTTCTGCCTCGGCTATCCGGACCAGGCATTGAAATGGAGCAGCGCGGCAATCGCTGAGGCGCGGAGACTGGCTCATCCGCCCTCTTTCGCTCAGAGCTTGGGATACGGCGCCAGGCTGCATGCGCTCGATGGAGACAACGCGGCCCTGGATGAGCGGGCGGGCCAGCTGATTGCGGTGGCGACCGAACAGAGCTTCCCCGAGTGGCGTGGGTATGGAGTGATCTATCGCGGCTGGGCAAAGGTCAAGAGTGGCGATGTGGCGGAGGGGATATCGCTCCTGCGCGATGGGTCCACTGCTTTGCATGTCATCGGGAGGGAGGTGGGATCGCCCGATTTTATGACCTTCCTCGCCAACGCTTGTGAGATTGCAGGGCAAACTGAGGAGGCTGTGACCCTGCTGGACGATGCCTTGGAGATCGTCGAGAGGATGGGCGAGCACTGGTTCACCGCGGAGCTGAACAGGCACAAAGGCCAGTTGCTGCTGCGTCAGGGGCATGCCGAGGCCGCCGAGGACCTTTACCGCAAAGCCTTGATCATCGCGCAGGAACAGGAGGCCAAGCTCTGGGAGTTGTGCGCCGCCAGGAGCCTCGCCCGGCTGTGCGGCGACCAGGGTCGGCGCGAGGAAGCCCGCAACATTTTGGCGCCGGTTTACAGCTGGTTCACCGAGGGGTTCGGCACCGCCGACTTGAGAGAGGCAAAAGCGTTGCTCGACGAGCTGGAGTGACCGCCGCCCTTTTTCAATCGATGCGGTCGCTGGGTGCGCCTTATTTTGAGCGACCGTAATCAGAATTGTCCGCGGGCTAGCGTCGGTGACGGGATTCTTCTTCGTCTGCCTCGTCGTTGCGGAGCTTGCGGCGTGTGGCGAGGTAGAGGTCTCGTCCCCCAAAGCCGCCGGGGCGATCGGAGTAAAAGTAAAGAGTCGTGCCGTCCGAAGATAGCGCCGGAGCGCCGGTTTGGTAGCCGTGGTGGTTCACTGTCGGACCAAGGTCGACCGGCGTCGACCAGGGATCGAGAGTGCTATCCCGCGTCGAAACCCAGATGTCGTTCGTTCCTATTAGTCCATCGGGGCGTTTGGAAGTCAGGAAGAACTCCAGCCCATCCCGCCGTATCGCGGTGCGGGTTTCCTCGAACGGGCTGCTCAGCTCCGGGACGAGGACGGCGGGACCGAACGATCCATCGTCGCCCAGCGTGCTGACCCAGATGTGGAAGCTGCCGGGCGCACTCCCGACGGGCCCGCCTGGACGGTTACTCGTGACGTACGCGCTGATGATCCCGGTCTCTTCGTCCTCGAAGTAGGTCAGGGCGGTTTCGTCTTCCGGACTATTTATCAAGGGGCCGAGGTTGACCGGTTCTTGCCAGCCGAAGTCGTCATGCTTGTTCGTTCGTCGAGATACATAGAGGTCAGAGTGGCCGAGACCACCCGGGCGTGTACTGCCGAAGAACAACTGATGGCCGTCCGCCGAAAAACTCGGGACGCTCGTCAAGCTGCCGACGCTATTGATGACGGGTGCACTGTTGAACGCGTCCAAGTTGACCGGGGCTTGCCAGGGGGCGTCGAGGCGGGCGCGCTGAGAAACCCAAATCTCTTGAAAGCCAGTGCCGTTGACGCCTCCTGGACGGTCCGAAGTGATGTTGAGGCTAAGGCCATTCTTCGAGATCGCCGGATGGCTTTCGAGGTATTGCGTGTTGACCACCGGGCCGAGGTTGACCGGCGCGGACCACGGCCCAAACGGGCCGAGCCGTTCGCCCTCATCCTCGGGTTCTGCAGAGACTGCGGTCGGACGCAGGATCGCAGCGAGGCCAAGCGCTCCAGCGCCTTGCAGAAGTCGCCTGCGAAGCACTCCTGCCAGCGTGCCCGCTGCACCGATCAGATTTTGCCGGCGATGTGAATACATGCGATCCTCCCATTGGGACGTCATTCTGCACGCGGCTGTTTATTGGCCAACGATAGCGCATTCAGATGGTCCCACGCTTGCGGACGAGCTTGATTTTTCCTGGAGAAAAGCATGATTATCCCTGGAGACAACCCGCATTACTCATAGGCGCCCGAGCTGCCAACCGGAGGGCTAATTGCGGTTTCTGTTCGGCGACCATGTGCTCGACACTGCATGTCGCGAGTTGAGCCGCGGCGGCGAGCGGATCGCGCTGGAGCCGCAGGTCTTCGACCTCCTCGTCTACCTGCTGCAGAACCGCGAGCGCGTCGTCAGCAAGGACGATCTCTTGGCGTCGGTGTGGGGCGGGCGGATCGTCTCTGATGCGACGCTCGACAGCCGGATCGCAGCGGCACGGCGGGCGGTCGGCGACAACGGCGCGGCGCAAACCCTAATCCGCACCTTCGCCCGCAAAGGGGTGCGCTTCGTCGGCGAGGTGCGGGAGGAGGCAAAGCCGGCGGCATTTGCGCCGGAAATGGCAGGGGAACCGCGGCAGCCGGAATTGGCGCTGCCCGACAAGCCGTCGATCGCCGTGCTGCCCTTCGCCAATCTGAGCAGCGATCCGCAACAGGAATATTTCGCTGACGGCATGGTCGAAGAGATCATCACCGCGCTCAGCCGCATCCGCTGGCTGTGCGTGCTCGCGCGCAATTCGAGTTTTACGTACAAAGGCCAGATCATCGACGTGAAGCAGGTCGGGCGCGAGCTCGGGGTGCGCTACGTCCTCGAAGGCTCGGTGCGGAGAGGCGGCAACCGTGTCCGCATCGCCGCGCAGTTGATCGAGGCGGAATCCGGCGCGCATCTCTGGGCCGACCGCTTCGACGGCTCGCTCGAAGACGTGTTCGATCTACAGGACAAGGTGGCGTCGAGCGTCGCAGGAGTCATCGAGCCGGAATTGCAGGCGGCCGAGACCGTCCGTTCGGCGAGGTGCCGAACCAGTGATCTCAGCGCCTACGACCTCTATCTGCGTGCTTATGCGATGTACTGGGCCTACCAGCTACGGCCGGCGCTGGCGCTGCTTGAGGAGGCCATCGCGCGCGACCCGCATTACGGCCCCACCCTTGGGCTTGCAGCGCAATGCTGCCAACATCTGGTCGCAAACCTCAACGCCCCGGATCGGGACGTGATCGGGCCGAAGGGGATCGACTTTGGACGCCGGGCGGTCGAGGTGGCGGGGGACAACCCTGGCGTTCTCGCCAACGCCGCAATGGCGCTCGCCGTTTTCGGCGAAGACCTCGATGCGATGATCGCGCTGGTGGATCGTGCCCTCGCCTTCAACCCGAACTACGCGCGGGGCTGGCATACGAGTAGTTGGCTCAGACTGTGGGCCGGCGAAGCGAATCTGGCGATCGAGCATGCAAAGATCTCTTTCCGCCTCAGCCCGCGTGCGACGGAAATGCCGACGGCGCTGATCGGTACGGCGCTGTTTTTCAGCGGACGTTTCGAGGAGGCAGTCCCAAGCCTCCGGCTTGCGATCGAGGATCGGCCGGCTTCCCCAAACCCCTACCGTTATCTGGCGGCTTGCTATGCCCATATGGGGTTGCTCGACGAGGCGCGCGCGACAATCGCGCGGCTGCGTGCGGTCACGCCCGAGGTGTCGGTGGATTTGCCGCTTCCGTACCGAAATCCGCAGCATCGAGAGCTGTTCTTGTCGGGGCTACGGCTGGCGCTGGGCGAGACCACCTGACCGGCGCTTCATTGGGGATTGCTTCGTTGCTTGGCTCCTCGCAATGGCAGGGTTCCTAGGCGCCATTGCGAGCGAGAGGGATTAGGATTGTCCGCGGGTTAGCGTCGGTGACGGGATCTTTCTTTGTCCGCCTCGTCCTCGCGGAGCTTTTCGCGGGTGGAGACATTGAGGTCTCTCCCCCCAAAACCGCCAGGACGGTCGGAGTAAAAGTAAAGGGTCGTGCCGTCCCAAGACAGCGCGGGGGCGCCGGTTATGTAGCCCGGGTAGTTCACTGTCGGACCAAGGTTGACCGGCGTCGACCAAGGTTCGAGCGTGCTGTCCCGCGTCGACACCCAGATATCATTCTTGCCAATTCGTCCATTGGGGCGAGTGGAAGTCAGGAAGAACTCCAGCCCATCCCGTCGGATGGCCATGCGCGTATCGTTGTACTGGCTGCTCAGCTCCGGGACGAGGACGGCGGGTCCGAACAATCCATCATCGCCCAGTGTGCTAACCCAGATGTGGCCGCTGCCAGGCATACTCCCGACAGGCCCTCCCGGTCGGTTACTCGTGACGTACCCGCTGATGATCCCGGTTTCTTCGTCCTCGAAGTAGGTCAGGGCGGTATCGTCTTCCGGACTATTGATCAAGCCAAGGTTGACCGGCTTTGCCAACCGAAGTCGTTATGCTTGTTGGTTCGTCGAGAAACATAGAGGTCAAAGCCGCCGAAACCACCTGGGCGGTCACTGTTGAAGAACAACAGATGCCCATCCGCCGAAAAGCTCGGGACGCCCGTCAAGCTGCCGACGCTATTGATGACGGGTACACTGTTGAACGCGTCCAGATTTACCGGCGGTCCCCAATCCGCGTCGCGGCTGGCGCGCTGCGAAACCCAGATCTCCACGAAGCCGGTGAAGCTTTTGCCGTTGACGCCTCCCGGACGGTTCGAAGTGATGTACAGGCTAAGACCATCCTTCGAGATCGCGGGGTGGTTATCGTCGAACGTTGTATTGACCACCGAGCCGAGATTGACCGGCGTGGACCACGGCCCAAACGGGCCGAGCCGTTCGTCCTCATCGTCGGGATCTGCAGAGACCGCAGTCGGGCGCAGAATCGCAGCGAGGCCGAGCGCCCCAGCGCCTTGCAGGAGTCGCCGGCGAGGCACTCCTCCCAGCCCGCCCGCCGCACCGATCAGATTTTGCCGGCCATGTGAACACATGTGATCCTCCGATTGGGGCGTCATTCTGCGCTGCGGCTGTTCATTCGCCGACGGTATCGCTTTGAGATGGTCTCACGCTTGCAGGCAGCCTTGATTTTCTCTGCAGAACAACATGATTATTCCTGCAGACAGCCCGGATTACTCCAAGACGACCGGGCTGCCAGCCGGGGGGCCTGATTGCGGTTTCTGTTCGGCGACCATGTGCTCGACACCGCGCATCGCGAGTTGAGCCGCGGCGGCGAGCAGATCGCTGTGGAGCCGCAGGTCTTCGACCTCCTCGTCTACCTGCTGCAGAACCGCGAGCGCGTCGTCAGCAAACACGATTTGCTGGCGTCGGTGTGGGGCGGGCGGATCGTCTCCGATGCGACACTCGACAGCCGGATCAGAGCGGCGCGGCGCGCGGTCGGCGACAGCGGCACGGCGCAAACCCTGATCCGCACCTTCGCCCGCAAAGGGGTGCGCTTTGTCGGCGAGGCGCGGGAGGCAAAGCCGGCCGCACGTGCGCCGGAAATGACGGCCGAACCGCGGCCGCCGGAATTGGCGCTGCCCGACAGGCCATTGATCGCGGTGCTGCCGTTTGTCAATCTGAGCGGTGACCCGGAGCAGGAGTATTTTGTCGACGGCATGGTCGAAGAGATCATCACCGCCCTCTCGCGCATCCGCTGGCTCTTCGTCATCGCGCGCAATTCGAGTTTTACCTACAAGGGCCAGGCGACCGATCTGAGGCGGGTTGGCCGCGAACTCGGCGTGCGCTACGTGCTCGAAGGCTCAGTGCGGAGGGCGGCAACCGCGTGCGCATCAGCGCGCAGTTGATCGAGGCCGAAACCGGCGCGCATCTCTGGGCCGACCGCTTTGACGGCTCTCTCGAAGACCTGTTCAACTTACAGGACAAGGTCGCGGCCTCTGTTGCCGGGGTCGTCGAGCCGGCACTGCAAGCCGCCGAAACCGTCCGCTCGGCGCGCCGCCCGACAAGCGATCTCAGCGCCTACGACCTCTATCTGCGCGCCTGCGCGATCTACTTTCCTTCGCACCGGCGGATGCGGGAGGCGCTGGCTCTGCTCGAACAGGCAATTCGCCGTGACCCGCAATACGGCGCGGCGCTCGGCCTCGCGGGGCTCTGCTGCACGCATCTGGCCACAGATGCTTCCGCTCCGGACCGAGAGGCGATCCGGCAGAAGGGAATCGAGTTTGGCCGCCGCGCCGTGGAAGCGGCGGGCGACGATCCCGGGGTTCTAGCGGACGCTGCATTGACGCTCGCCGTTTTTGGCGAAGACATCGACGCGATGATGCTACTGGTCGATCGCGCGCTCGCCTTGAATCCAGGCTACGCGCGCGGCTGGCACGTCAGCGGTTTCCTCAGGCTGTGGGCCGGGCAGACGGATCTGGCAATGGAGCATGCTGCTATGGCACTGCGGCTCAGTCCACGTGCACAGGCAGGAATGACGTCCTGGCTGATTGGTGCCGCGCTGTTTTTCAGCCGGCGCTTCGCAGAGGCAATCCCAAGGCTGCGAGTTGCGATCGAGGACACGCCGGGCTTCCAGACCCCTTATCGTTTTCTTGCAGCCTGCTATGCCCATATGGGGCGCCTCGACGAGGCGCGCTCGACGATCGCCCGGCTGCGCGCGCTCACCCCTGAGGTAACGGTCAATTATCCGCTCCCGTTCCGCGATCCGCAGCATCGCGAGCTGTTCTTGTCCGGCCTGCGGCTGGCGCTGAGCGAGACGACATGACCACCGCTCAGACCTCACCGGCCGCTCGGCACACGCCCCCTCACTGCATTCCGTAAAAGCGCATCGCACCGCCGGCCAGCACTTGGTGCCGCGCCGCGGGCGACAATGGCCCGATCCGGTCGCGGATCATCTGTGGCGCCCCCGGGAAGAAACCGTCCTGATGCGGATAGTCGGTTGCCCACATGATCTTGTGCGGGCCGATATAGTCCGCCAGCACGGCGATGCTGTTCTCGACTGGCTCGAACGAGATCCAGCAATTGCGCTGGAAGAGCTCGCTCGGCCGAAGCGTCGGCGCGGTTTCGTTAAATCCCTGGTCGTCAAAATGGCGGTCCATACGGTCGAGCCATGGCGCAATCCAGCCGCCACCCGATTCGAGGAACGCGATGCGCAGCCGCGGGTGGCGGTCGACCACACCGCCCCAGATGACGCTCAGCGCCGCCAGCATCATCTCCATCGTGTGCGAGATCATGTGGCGCGCCGCGCGGTCCGCCTCGAAGCGGTCGACGCCGACTGTAGGCATTGCGGTGGTCGAGCCTTCGTGAAAGCCGAGCGAGAAGTCGAGCTCTTCGGCCATCGTCCAAAACGGCTCGTACATCGGGTCGCTGATCATCTTGTTGCCGTGGTACGGGTTCGGCCGCAGGAACCCGCCGCGCATCCCGAGCCTTTCGCGCGCGTAGCGCATCTCGTCGATCGCGAGATCGACCGACTGCATCGGCAGCATCGCGACCCCGAACAGTCGGTCCGGGTAAGGCTCGCAGTAATCGGCGAGCCAGCGGTTGTAGGCGCGGCACATCGCGGCGGCGAGCCCGGGATCCGCGACTGCGCCGGCGAACAGACCGA
>Ga0306924_10002470_pt1 | contig 17451 bp, 13 predicted proteins | sample sta12Can44000111_FD_203756 | JGI IMG/M metagenome (GOLD analysis project Ga0306924, IMG submission 203756) | Lab enrichment of tropical soil microbial communities from Luquillo Experimental Forest, Puerto Rico - statanox.12C.anox.44.000.111 (v2)... | ecosystem: Environmental > Terrestrial >... | reverse complement strand
GTTCAGGGAGCGCGGCGCGGACCTCTCGACCGGTGGCGGCACGCTCATGCACCAGCCCGGCGTCGAGGCCGCGTACGCGCTCGACCCGCGCACGGAGGTCGGCGTGGCGTACCGCTTCGACGTGTTCCAGCCCATCACCGCGGGCTTCCCGTACTCCACCGCGAACGAGGTGCTGGCGGTCGCGCGGTGGCGGTGGAACCGCCGGGTCACGCTGGAGGCGGAGGCAGGCCCGGCGGTGTGGACGGGGCTCGGGACGACCTCCGTCGTGCCGCAGGCGGACGTGCGCCTGCTCGCCGAGGGCCGGCAGGGGCTGCTCCGCGTCGAGGCGAGGCACGGGCTCGGCATCTCCACGCTCGCGCGCCCGTCGATCGCCGACGGGTTCGAGGTGGGCTTCGCGTGGAACATGGTCCGGAGCATCCAGCTCCGCGGCGACGGCGGAATCTGGCGGGGCGCGCGGCTCCCCGACGGGAGCAACTCCAACCTGGGCTACGGCGTCGGCGGCGAGCTCGTTTGGATGGCCGCGCGCAGCCTCGAGATGGGCATCGGCGCTTCCCGCTACGCGCGGGTGGACCAACCTTCGCCGGCGACCGAGCGGAACGTCTACGGGCTCCGGCTCGCGTGGCAGCACCGGAACCGCTGAGCAGAGGAAATCATGGAACGCACCTACACCGTTCAGGACCTCCTGGCTGCGCTGAAGCGCCGGCGCCGCCTCGCGCTCGTCGTGGCCGGCGTCGTCCTCGTGGTCGGGGGCGTCGTGATCCTCGCGCTGCCGCGGGAGTACCGCGCGTCGTCCGTGACGCAGGTGGAGCCGCACCGGCTGCCGCCGGAGTTCTTCCCGACGAGCGCCGTCTCGTTCGAGGACCGGATGCGCACGCTGAAGCACGGGCTCCTCGCGCGGCCCGTGATCGAGCGCGTGATCCGGGAGACCGACTTCTTCCCCGACCTGAAGGACGACATGGATCGCGCGGTGGAGAAGATGCGCAGGCAGATCGAGATCCGGCTCGAGGGCGAGGTCGCGGCCGGGCCGCCGGCGCTGCTCTTCGTCGTCGACGTGAAGGGCGAGGACGCGCAGAAGGTCGCGAAGGCCGCGGAGCTCCTGCCCCGCTACTACGCCGAGATGACCGCGGGCGTGCTCGCGGATCAGGCGAGGAACCTGAAGGACACGCTCCAGAAGCAGGTGGAGCAGATGGGCGCGCAGCTCTCGGACCAGGAGAAGAAGCTCCTCGCCTACACCTCCGAGCACGCGACCGAGGTCCCCGCGGCGGCCGAGAACAACCTGCGGGCCACGGGGCGGATCGCCGCGCTCATGCAGATGCGGCTCGAGGCGATCCATGACGCCCAGCGGCGCCGCACCGAGGCGCTCATGCGCGTGCCGGAGGCCGAGAGCGATCCGGGGCGCGCGCAGGCCGCGCGCGAGGACGCGAAGCGCCGGCTCGAGGCCGCCCGCGCGGCCTACGGCCCCGATCACCCCGACGTGAAGCGGATGGAGCGCGCCTACGCCGACGTGACCGCGCGGGCCGACGAGGAGGAGGCGCGGTACCGCAAGGAGCGGCTGAACGCGACGGTTCGCCGGATCGACCAGGAGATCGCCGGGAACCAGCGAGACTTCGAGCGGCTCTCCCAGGAGCTCGCCGCCTACCAGAAGAAGCTCGACCTCACCCCCGCGCGCGGCGAGGCGCTGCGCGGGATGTCGCGCGACTACGAGGTGCTGCGCGCGAAGTACACGACGACCCTCGCCCGCGCGGCGGACGCGACGGCCGCCGAGCAGCTCCTCCGCGCCGACGCCACCAACCTCTTCCGCACCGTGCAGCCGGCGATCGCTCCCTCCCGTCCGGCTGGGCCCGAGTACCTGAAGCTCCTCGTCGTGCTGCTCGCGGCCGCCCTGGCCGCCGGCCTCCTGGCCGCCGCCGCCGCGGAGTACCTCGACAGCTCCCTGCGCGGACCCGAGGACGCGACGCAGCTCGGCGCCCCGGTCCTCGCCGCCATCCCGCGGATCGCCGCCGGCCGGCGCACCGCCTAGCCTCGTTCGAGAAGGAGAAGCCCATGTCCGCTCCTGCCCACACCCTCGACCTCCCCCACGGCTTCGACACGAAGAAGACGAGCGCCATCGCCGCGCCCGAGTCCGCTGCCGCCGAGCACTTCCGCGTGCTCCTGCAGCGCATCGACTCCGCCCCACGCCCGGTGCGCGTGGTCGCGGTCACCTCCAGCGCGCGCGGCGAGGGCCGGACGACCATCGCCGCGAACCTGGCCCTCACCGCCTCGCGCGAGGGGAGGGACGTGGCGCTCGTGGAGTGCGACGTGCGCCGCCCGAGCCTCGCCGCGGCGCTCGAGCTCGCCCCGCGCGCCGGCCTCGCCGAGGTGGTGCAAGGGCAGGCCGAGCTCTCCCAGGCGCTCACGCGCTCGAGCTCGCTCGCGGTCCTCGCGGCCGGCGACGCCCGCGATCCGGGCGCGATCCTGCGCAGCGCGCGCCTCGGGGCCACGATCGACACGCTGCGCAGCCAGTTCTCCCTCGTGATCCTCGACGTGCCTCCCGCGCTCGCGTTCGCCGACGCCGGCCGCCTCGCGGCCGCGGCCGACGGCGTGCTGCTCGTGGTGCGCGCCGGCCAGACGCCGCGCCAGGTGGTGCGGATGGCGGTGGAGTACGTGGGGCCGCGGCTCCTCGGCGTCGTGCTGAACGACGTGGACACCGCCGCCGCGCTGCACGGGCGCTACCTGTACGCGGATCCCGCGACGGCGTGAAAGAAGACGAGGGGGAGAGGGTCGAGGGACCCGAACCAGGGTGCAAGGGGGACGTCTTTCGGGGAGGGGGGCATCTTGGTTCGGGTCTTCAGTCACTGGCTCTCGCCGCGGAAGGCGGCGTTCTTCGTCGCGGAGGAGACGGCGCTCGTGCTCGCGATGCTCGCGGGCAGCTCCATCGCGCCGCTCGCGCACCCGTGGGTCGCGGTGGAGACCGGCCTCGCGCCCGCCTTCCTCCGCGCCGCCATCGCCTCCACGGCGTTCGCGGGAGCGCTCTACTTCGGCGACCTCTACGATCTGAAGGCCGCGGCGCGGGACCGGGCCGACGGCCGGCGCCTCCTGCGCGCCCTCGGCGTCGCCACGATCACGCTCGCGGCCGCCTACGTCGTCCTCCCGCTCTTCCTCCCCCTCGGCCTCCTCTCGCGCCGCTCCCTCGTGTTCGCCGTGGCCGGTGGCGCCCTCGCGGTGATCGCGGTCCGCGCCGCGTTCCCCGCCGTCGTGGGCGCGCCCATCCGCGTCCTCTTCCTCGGGAACGGGCCCAGGGCCCGCTCGCTCGCGCGCGACCTCGAGGCCGAGGCCGACGCGCTGTTCGAGGTGGTCGGCTTCGCCGAGGCTGGCAACCGGGTGGAGTCGGCGCCGCTCTCGTTCGTCGGGCCGCTGCCCCACGTGGCCCGCCGGCTCAAGGCGCAGGTGGTGGTGGTCGCGGTGGAGGACCGGCGCGCCGGGATCCCCGTGGATCAGCTCCTCGAGTGCCGCACCCGCGGGCTGCAGGTGATGAGCGACGTGGCCTTCGCGGAGGCGACGCTGAAGCGGATCCCGCTCGACCTCGTGCGGCCGAGCGCGCTCATCTTCGAGGAGGGCTTCGCGACGAGCACCGCCAGGCGCGCGGCGAAGCGCATGGGCGACGTGGCCGTGGCGGGGCTCATGCTCGTGGCGCTCGCGCCGGTGATGGCGCTCGTCGCGCTCGCGATCGTCCTCTCCGACGGGCGGCCGGTGCTCTACTCGCAGGAGCGCACGGGCCAGGACGGCCGCCGGTACCTCATGTGGAAGTTCCGCTCCATGAGGCGCGACGCGGAGCGGATGGGCGCCCAGTGGACGTCCGACGCCGACCCGCGCGTGCTCCGCGTCGGGCGGGTGCTGCGGAAGGCGCGGCTCGACGAGCTCCCGCAGCTCTGGAACGTCCTGCGCGGCGACATGAGCATGGTGGGGCCGCGCCCGGAGCGGCCGGTGTTCCTCCAGGAGCTGAAGGTGCGCTACCCGCTCTTCGCGCTCCGCGAGCTCGCGAAGCCGGGTCTCACCGGCTGGGCGCAGCTCAAGTACGGCTACGGCTCGTCGATCGAGGAGATGGGGAAGAAGCTCGAGTTCGACCTCTACTACATCAAGAACACGTCCTTCTTCCTCGACGCCGTGTGCCTCTTCCACACGGCGAAGGTCGTGCTCACCGGCAGGGGAGCGCGGTGAGGGCCTGGCCCGTCGAAGGGACCGACGCCGGCGGATCGCGCGCGTCGATCCGGGGCCGGGGCGGTGCCGCGGCCGCGCTCGCCACGCCGCTGCGGATCGCGGCGCTCGGCGGTGGCACCGGCCTCCCGCGCGTGCTCGCCGGGCTCTCCTCCGCGTCCGCAGCCCGACCGCTCGACGTGACCGCGATCGTCACCACCTGCGACGACGGCGGCAGCTCCGGCGAGCTCCGCCGCCGCTACGGGATGCCGTCGCCCGGCGACATCCGGAACTGCCTCGTCGCGCTCTCCCCCGCGCCCGGTCCGCTCGCCGACCTCTTCCAGCACCGCTTCCCGGGCGAGGGCGGTCTCGCCGGCCACACCGTCGGCAACGTCGTCATCACCGCCCTCGCGCAGCGGCTCGGCGACTTCGGCGCCGCGATCCGCGCCGCGGGCGAGCTGCTCGGCGTGCGGGGCCGGGTGCTGCCCGCCACCGATCGGCTCGCCGGGCTCGTCGCGACGCTGGACGACGGCCGGGTGGTGCACGGCGAGAGCGCCATCGCCGCGGCGCGCGGGAGGGTGGGGCGGCTCCAGCTCGACGCGCCGGTGCCGGCGCCCCAGGCCGCGCTCGACGCGCTGCGCGAGGCGGACCTCGTCGTCTTCGGACCGGGCAGCCTCTACTCGTCGGTGGTGGCCACGCTGCTCTGCGACGGGGTGGCGGACGCCCTCGCCGCGTCCCGCGCGGTACGCGTCCTCGTGGTGAACCTCTTTACCCAGCCCGGCGAAACGGCCGGCTACGCGGCGTCCGATCACGTCCGCGCGATCGAGCACCACGTGGGGCTCGTCGTCGACGCGGCGCTGGTCCAGGCGAGGCCTCCGCCCGCGGCGCTCGTCCGGAGCTACGCGGCACAGGGATCGCATCCGGTGGCGGTGGACCGGGAGGAGCTGCGGGAGCTCGGCGTGGAGGTGGTCGAGGCCGAGCTGTTCGGGGCCGGCGAAACGGCGCGGCACGACCCGTCGAGGCTGGCGGCCGCCCTGCTCGGGATGGTGGGGGCCGAGTAGCTGCGAAGCGGGGGGAGGCATCCACGGATGTGCGGCATCGTCGGGTACATCGGCGGCAGGGAGGCGGGTCCGTTCCTCGTGGAGGGGCTGCGCCGCCTCGAGTACCGGGGGTACGACTCCGCCGGCGCGGCGTTCCTGGTGGGCGGCCGCGTCGTCACGAAGAAGGCCACCGGCCGGGTGTCGGCGCTTGCGGCCGACCTCATCGCGGCCGGGCTCGGCGCGCGGAGCGGCATCGGGCACACCCGCTGGGCCACCCACGGTCGGCCGAGCGATCGGAACGCGCACCCGCACCCCGACTGCCAGGGCCGGCTCGCGGTGGTGCACAACGGCATCGTCGAGAACCACCGCCCGCTGCGCGCGCGGCTCGAGGCTGAGGGGCACCGCTTCGCCTCCGAGACCGACACCGAGGTGCTCGCGCACCTCGTGGAGAGCGAGCGCCAGGGCGACGGGCTCCACAACGCGGTCCGCCGCGCCCTCGCGCAGGTGCAGGGCACCTTCGCCATCGCGGTGCTGTCGATGGACCACCCCGACGTCCTCGTCGCCGCGCGCTGCGGCTCGCCCCTCATCGTCGGGCACGGCGACGGCGAGCGGCTCCTCGCGAGCGACATCCCGGCGCTCCTCCCGTTCACGCGCGATCAGGTGGTGCTCGAGGACGGCGAGGTGGCGGTGCTCTCGCGCGACGGGCTCGAGGTGCTCGCGCTGCGCGACGGGAGCCGGCACGAGCGGCCGGTGCGGCACGTGGAGTGGGACCTCGCGACCGCCGAGAAGGGCGGACACCCGCACTTCATGCGCAAGGAGATCCACGAGCAGCCCCGCGCGCTCCACGACACCATCGCCGCGCGCATCGCGGGCGGGTTGCCCGCGCTCGGCGAGATGGGCCTCGCCGACGACGCGCTCCGTCGCGCGGCGCGGGTCGAGCTCGTGGCCTGCGGCACGAGCTGGCACGCCGCGCTCGTCGCGAAGCGCTGGTTCGAGGAGCTCGCGGGGCTCCGCGCCTCGGCCGAGATCGCGAGCGAGTACCGCTACCGCCCGCCGGTCGCGGGCGAGGACGCGGCGCGCAACCTGGTCGTCGCGGTCAGCCAGTCCGGCGAGACCGCCGACACGCTCGCGGCGATGCGCGGCGCCGCCGAGGCCGGCTCGCCGCCGCTCGCGGTCGTGAACGTGGTCGGCAGCTCGATCGCGCGCGAGGCGAAGGGCGTGCTCTACACCCGCGCCGGCCCAGAGATCTCCGTCGCCTCCACGAAGGCCTTCGTCACCCAGTGCGCCGCGCTCTTCCTCCTCGCCGTCCACGCCGGCCGTGTGCGTGGCGCGCTCGACGACATCCGCGCGCGGGAGCTCTGCGCCGGGCTCGAGGCGCTCCCGGAGCTCCTCGAGCGATCGCTCCCCGAGCTCGCGCGCCAGGCGAAGCGGCTCGCGCCCCGGCTCGCGACGATGGAGGGGGCGCTCTACCTCGGCCGCGGCCACGGCTGGCCGCTCGCGCTCGAGGGGGCGCTGAAGCTGAAGGAGATCACCTACCGGCACGCCGAGGGCTACCCCGCGGGCGAGATGAAGCACGGGCCCATCGCGCTCGTCGGCCCGAAGACCCTCGTGGTCGCCGTCGCGCCGCGCGACCGGCTCCACGCGAAGACGATGTCGAACCTCGAGGAGGTGAAGGCCCGCGACGGGTTCCTCGTGGGCGTGGGGACGGAGGGCGACGAGGAGCTCGCACGCCTCGCGGACGCGGCGCTGTGGCTGCCCGAGACCCTGGAGCCGCTCGCCCCGATCCTGGCCGCCGCGCCGCTCCAGCTCCTCGCCTACGAGCTTGCCGTGGAGCTCGGGCGCGACGTGGACAAGCCGCGGAACCTCGCGAAGTCGGTGACGGTCGAGTGAGCGGGATGGCCCTCGCGAAGCCCCGCCGTGCCCCGGCTCCTCCCGCCGGGCCGCTCCGCGTGGACGAGGTCCGCGGGCACGCCGCGTTCGCGGCGCTCCGCGGCGAGTGGAACGACACGCTCGCGCGCGGTCCGGTGGACGCCCCGTTCTCGCGCCACGAGTGGCTCGAGGCGTGGCTCTCGGCCTTCGCCGCCGGCGAGGAGCCGCTCGTGCTCGCCGCGCGCGATCCCGGCGGTCGCGCGCACGGCTTCGCCGCCTTCCTCGAGGAGCGCGAGCGCGGCGTCCGGCTCCTCGTCGCGCCCGCGAACGACCACTCGTGCCGCGTGGAGTGGGCGCTGGGCGGCGAGCCGGAACGCGCCGCGCGGGCGATCTGGGAGCACCTGCGGGACCGGCTCCGCTGGGACGTCCTCCTCGTCCGCGACGTGCCGCGCGACGGACCCACCTCGGTGCTGCTCGAGCGGCTCGCCCGCGCCGACCGGCACCTCACCGGCCGCTGGGAGTCGCAGCGCAGCCCGTGGCTCCCGCTCGCCGGGCGCGACCCCGAGGCCGACGTCTCCGCGAAGTTCCTCGCGAACCTGCGCCGCCGCGCGAGGCGGCTCGGCGAGCGGGGCGCGGTCGCGATCGGCCGGGTGGACGGCCCCGACGGCCTCGAGCCGGCGCTCGCGCGCTTCTTCCGCCTCGAGGCGGCCGGGTGGAAGGGGCGGCGCGGCACCGCGATCGCAGCCGATCGCCGGCTCGTGGCGTTCTACACGTCGATCGCGCGCGCGGCGGCGTCGGGCGGCTGGCTCGCGCTCCGCGAGCTGACGCTCGACGGACGCCCGGTCGCGATGCACCTCGGGCTCGCCTACCGCGGCACCTACTCGCTGCCGAAGCCCGCGTACGACGAGGCGCTCGGGGTGTGCTCGCCGGGGCAGCTCCTCGTCCGCGAGGTGCTCGCCGAGTCCCGCGCGCGCGGGCTCGAGGCGCTCGACTTCCTCGGGCCCGACATGCCGTGGAAGCGCGACTGGGCCCCCCGCTTCCGCGCACACGACTGGCTCTACGTGTACCGGCCCGGGCTCGCCGGCTGGGTGCTGCACGCGGTGAAGCACCGCCTGCGGCCGCTCGCGAAGGAGGTGATCGCGTGGTGGCGACGCTGATCCCGGCCGCCCGCCTGCATCCGAGCGAGGAGGTCTCCGCGCCCCCGCGGTGGGTGCCGTGCCTGCCGACGCTCTGGCCGTCCATGCTGCGTCCGCGCGTCGTCGCGGCCCGCGCGTCCGCGCCGTTCCCGCTCGCCGGGCCGCGTACCCGCGCGTTCTACTTCGCGCGGAACGCGGTGTTCCATGGCGTGCGGCTCCTCGGCCTCGCCGGCGCGGAGATCCTCGTGCCCGCATACCACCACGGAGTCGAGGTGGAGGCGCTCGAGGCCGCGGGCGCGCAGCTCCGGTTCGTGCGGGTCGACGGGCGCATGCGCCTCGATCTCGAGGACCTCGAGCGGCGGGTCGGCGCCCGCACGCGCGCGATCTACGTGATCCACTACGCCGGCTTCCCGCAGCCGATGGACGAGCTCCTCGGCATCGCCCGGCGCCACGGGCTGCACGTGGTGGAAGACTGCGCGCTCGCGCTGCTCTCGCGCGACGGCGCCGTGCCGCTCGGCTCGCAAGGCGACCTCGGCGTGTTCTGCCTCTACAAGACGGTGCCGGTCCCGAACGGCGGGATCCTCGCGGTGAACGCCGATCTGCCGCTGCCGCCCGAGCCGGCCCCCGCGCCGCTCGGCTCCACGCTCTCGCACGCGGTGGGCGGGCTCCTCGCGAACGCGGCGGTGCGGCTCGGCTGGCCCGGCGCCGCCCTGCGTCAGGCGCTCCGGGCCGCGAACCGCGCGGTGCGCCGCGGCACCGGCGCGGCGCCGGTCTCCACCGGCACGCGCCACTTCGACCCGGCCGCGGCGGGGCTCGGCATGAGCGCGCTCTCGCGGGCGGTCCTGCGGAACCTCGACCCCGAGGCGATCGTCGCCGCCCGGCGGCGGAACTACTTCCTCCTGCTCGGACGCCTCCGCGACGTCTCCCCGCCCGTGTTCTCCGAGCTGCCGCCGGGCGTGTGCCCGCTGTTCTACCCGCTCGTCGTGGCCGACAAGTCCGGGCTGCGTGCGCGCCTCGCCGCGCGCGGCGTCGAGACGGTCGACTTCTGGCGCACGCACCACCCGAGCTGCCCGGAGGGCGCGTACCCGGAGGTCGACCTGCTCCGCCGCCGGGTGCTCGAGCTGCCCATCCACCAGGATCTCGGCCCGGACGACGTCGCCTTCGTCGCCCGCGCCGTGGAGGAGTCCCTGTGAGCCGGAACGTCGCCATGCCCTCGCCCGTCCGCGTCGTCGAGAGCCACGATCCCGCGCGCCTCGCCGCGCTGCGAGAGGAGTGGTCGGAGCTCCACGAGGCGGGCTCCGCGAACCCCTTCCTCTCGTTCGAGTGGCTCTCCACCTGGTGGCGCGTCTTCGGCGCGCGCCGCACGCCCTGGATCCTCGAGGCGCGCGACCGCGCGAACCGCCTCTCCGGGCTCCTGCTCCTGTGCTCGCGGCCCGGCCTCGGCGCGCGGCGCTGGCAGCTCCTCGGGAACGGCGTCACCGGCGCCGACGGGCTCGACCTGCTCGCCCGGCCCGGCTACGGCGAGCCGGTGCGCCTCGCCTTCGCGCAGGCGATCGCCGAGTCCTCCTCGCGCTGGGACGCCCTCGATCTCGAGGACCTGCCCTGCGGCAGCCCCACCGTGCAGGCCGTGCGGCGGGCGCTCCTCGATCGCGGCGCCCGCGCCGAGATCGAGCCCCGGTTCGTCTGCCCCGGCTTCGCGCTGTCCGGCACCTTCGACGACCACCTCGCGCGCATGCGGCGCCGGGAGACCTACCGGCGCCGGGTGCGCTGGCTCGAGCGGCAGCCCGGCCACGCGATCGAGGTCGTGGCCGACGAGGCGCGGGCCGTGGCCGCCGTCGAGGACTTCCTCCGCCTGCACCACCTGCGCTGGGACGGGGAGGGCGGCTCCTACGGCATCCCCCGCGGCGCCGCGGAGGACTTCCATCGCGAGGTGGCGCCCCGGCTCGCCGCGCGCGGGTGGCTGCGGATGTGGCGGCTCCTCCACGAAGGGCACGCGATCGCGGTGGTGTACGGGATCGAGCGGAAGCGCCGGTTCTTCTACTACCAGTCCGGCATGGATCCGGAGTGGGCGACGCGCAGCCCCGGCCTCGTCCTGGTGGGGAAGACCATCGAGGACGCCTACGCGCGTGGCCTCACCGACTACGACTTCCTGCGCGGGACCGAGCCGCACAAGCTCGACTGGTCCTCCGACCGGCACGAGACCTGCGCGCTCCGCGGCTGGGCCCCGTCGCTCCGGGCCGAGGCCGCCCACGCCGCGGAGGCGGCCTACGAGGCCGCGCGCGGCGCGGCGCGCGCGATGGCGCCGGAGTCCCTGTGGTCGGCGCTCCGGCGCGCGCGGCGCGCGTGGGAGGTGAACGGCGGCGGCACGGACACGGATCTTCGGGAGTGACCATGCGATCTCGATTGCCGAACGGCGCTGCGAGGCAGCGCCCGCGGGACGACGCGCGAGCCGAAGGCGAAGCGCGCCAGGGCCCCGCCGCCGGGGGTGGGCGTCATCGAAGCCGGGGCTCTGCCAGCGAGGCGGGGGCGCAGCCCCCGTGTGATCCATGATGCAGGAACGAGCCGACGACAGCCCGAGGTGGATCATGCGTCGCACGCTGAAGGCCGTGTTCGCGGGCGCGCTGTGCGTCGCCGGAGCGCGCCGGCTCGTGCGGGCCGTGCGCCGGCACGAGGCCGGCGGACCGCGCATGCTCGTGCTCTCGTACCACCGCGCCTCGCTCGACTTCCACGCCGACGCGATCGACTCGCTCCCGTCGCTGCTCGTCTCGGCCGACACCCTGCACCGCCAGCTCTCCCAGCTCGCCCGCGAGCGGGACATCGTGCCGCTCGACGACGCGGTCCGGATCCTCGCCGAGCCGGCCGGGCGGCGGGCGTCGCGGCGCGACCTCGCGGTCGTCACCTTCGACGACGGCTACATGGGGGTGCACGAGCACGCGCTGCCGGTGCTTCGCGACCTGCGCATCCCGGCGACGGTGTTCATGGCCACGGGCTACGCGGGCACCGCCCACCGGCTCGCGCACGACCGGCTCTGGGCCACGCTCCGGGAGCTGTGGCGCCGGCGCATCCCGCCCGCGGCCGCCGCGCTCCCGGCGCCGGAGCAGGCGCTCCTGAACGCGTCCACCGGCGCGGGGCCCGGCTCCACGCTCGACCGGCTGATCTCGCGCCTGCGCCACGACCAGCTCGTGGCGGTGGCGGCGGCGCTCGAGGCGCGCCTCGGCACGTCGGAGCTGGACCTGCCCGAGGAGAGCCGGCTCATGACCTGGGACGAGCTGCGCGAGCTCGAGGCGAACGGCGTCGCGGTGGGCGGCCACACCGTGAGCCACGCCGTGCTCGCGAACCTGCCGCTCTCCCGCGCGCGCGCCGAGATCGACGGCTGCATGCGCGACCTCCGCCAGCACCTCGCCCCCCGCGACCGGCACTTCGCCTACCCGAACGGCTACTACACGCCGGCGGTGAAGCGGGCGGTGCGGGACGCCGGCTTCCTCTCCGCCGTCACCACCGAGGACGAGGAGAACCGGCGCGGCGGCGATCCGTGGGCCCTGAAGCGCAAGGTGCTGTGGGAGTACTCCACGCTCGGGCTCTCGACCTACAGCCCGGCGCTCGCCGCCTGCAACCTCGACTCGGTGTTCGCGCTCTTCGGCTGGCAGCGGGCGGTACCCGGCGAGCGGCCCGACGCCGGGGACGAGGACCGCGGCGAGCCGGAGAGGGCGGTGGTGTGAGGATCGCGCTCGTCGGCGACTACCCACCGCCGTTCGGCGGGCTGAGCGTGCACGTGCGGGCGCTCGAGCGCGCGCTCCGCTCGCGCGGCGCCGACGTGCGCGTGCTCGACATCGGCAAGGGTGACCACTACGAGCCGGGTCGGATCCTGCGGGCCCGCGGTCCGGTCTCCTTCGCGCGCGAGCTCGCCGCCGCCGCCGCGTGGGGATACCTGCTCCACGTGCACACGAGCGGGGCGAACCCCAAGTCCTGGCTCGTCGCGCTCGGCGCCTCGCGCGCGCGCCGGCCGTTCGCCGCCCACGGCGTGCTGACGCTCCACTCCGGCCTCTCGCCGGCCTGGCTCGCCGGCTCCGGCGATCGCCGCGGCCTCGCGCGCGCGGCCTGCACCGGATACGGCCGCGTGATCGCGGTGAACGGGGACATCGCGGAGGCGGTCATGCGCTGCGGCGTCCCGGCCGATCGCATCGCGGTGCTCCCGGCGTTCTCTCCCTCGCAGGTCGTCGTCGGGCCGCTCCCACCGGAGGCGGGCGCGTTCCGCCGCCAGCGCGCCCCGCTCTTCGCCGCCGCGCTCGCGCCCGGGCCCACCTACGGCGAGGACCTCCTCGACGAGGCGTTCGCCGTCGTGCGCGAGCGCGAGCCGCGCGCGGGCCTGGTGGCGTTCGGTCCCTGCAGCGCCGGCGGACCGCTCGCGCGCCGCGGGCTCGCCGGCGGGGTGCTCGCGCTGGGCGAGATCCCCAACGAGGAGGCGCTCGCGACGATGGCGGCGGCGGACGTCTTCGTGCGCCCCACCCGCGCCGACGGCGACGCCGTGAGCGTGCGGGAGGCGCTCACCTTCGGCCGTCCGGTGGTGGCGAGCGCCGTCGGACACCGGCCGCCCGGCTGCCTGCTGTTCCCGGTCGGCGACGCGCGCGCGCTCGCGGCGCAGATGATCGCGGCGACGCGCCTCCCGCGGGACCCCGCGCCGCTCGTCCCCAGGAAGGACCCGGTGGACACGCTGTGGGCCATCTACGCGGCGCTGGGCCGCGCGAGCCCCGTCGGAAGGGGTCCCGCGGCGCACGCCCAGCACGCATCTTCTCGCCCGTGAAGACCCTCTCCGGCCGGGACATCGTCTGCTTCGCGAACGACTGGGACGGGGACCCCCTGTCGAAGACCCACCTCATGCGGCTCCTCGCGCGCGAGAACCGCGTGCTGTGGGTGAACTCGCTCGGGAACCGGACGCCCACCGCGAGCGCGCGCGACGCGCGACGGATCGTGAAGAAGCTGCGCGACGCCGCCCGCGGGCTCACCGAGCCGGAGCCGAACCTGCACGTGCTCGCGCCGCTCTACGTTCCCGCGTACGGCAGCGAGGCGGTCCGCGCCGTGAACGGCGTCCTCGTGCGCCGGCAGGTCCAGCTCGCGATGCGCCGGCTCGGGATGCGGCGGCCGATCTCGTGGGCGTTCCTGCCGAGCGCCGAGCCGGTGGTGGGCACGCTCGGCGAGGAGCTCGTGCTCTACCACGTCGTCGACGAGTTCTCGGCCTTCAGCGACGCCTCGGCGCACGTGGCCGAGCTCGAGCGGCGCCTCCTCCGCCGCGCCGATCTCGTGATCGCCTCGGCGGAGCGGCTCTACGAGTCGAAGCGCCGCGAGAACCCGCGCACCGTGCTCGTGCGCCACGGCGTCGACCTCGCCCATTTCGCCCGCGCGCTCGACCCCGCCACCCCGGTCCCGGCCGAGCTCGCCGCACTCCCGCGCCCGGTGATCGGCTTCTTCGGGCTCGTCGCCGACTGGATCGACCTCGAGCTCGTGCGCGCGGTCGCCGACGCGCACCCGGCGGCCTCGGTGGTGCTGCTCGGGAAGGTCGTCACCTCGCTCGCGCCGCTCGAGGGCGCGCCGAACGTGCACCTCCCCGGCCGCAGGCCGTACGCGGAGCTCCCCGGCTGGTGCAAGGGCTTCGACGTCGCGATCACGCCCTTCCGGCTGAACGAGCTCGCGCTGAACGCGAACCCGCTGAAGGCGCGCGAGTACGTGGCCGCGGGCCTGCCCAACGTCTGCACCGATCTCCCGGAGCTGCGCGCCGTGCCCGGCTGCGCGGTCGCCCGCTCGCGGGACGAGTTCGTCGCCGAGGTGGGCCGCGCGATCGCGGCCGGCGGCGGCCCCTCGCGCGCGCGCGCGGAGCTCGTCCGCGGCGAGGGCTGGGAGGCGAAGCTCGAGGAGATCCGCGGCCACGTGGCCGCCCTGCCGGTTGGCCGGCGCGCGGCGTAGCGGAGGACCCATGCACGTCACCGCCCTCCAGCTCCCGGTCGACCTGCAGCAGCGCGAGCTCGGCCTCTCGCACGCCGCCGACCGCTGGGGCCGTCTCGCGGCCTTCGGCGCCTACCTGTTCGTCGCGATGCTGTACGCGAGCCCCACCCACTGGTGGCCGGTGTTCGAGCGCTTCCGGCTCTCGCTCCTCGCGGCGTCGATCTGCGCCGGCGCGGTCCTCATGCGGCGCCTCACCTCGGGCGAGCCGCTGCGCGCCGGCGGTCCCACGGCCGGCTTCCTCTACGCCTACCTCGCGACCATCCCGCTCTCGCTCGCGTGGACCCTCCATCCGCCCTCCACGCAGCACGTGATCTTCGAGGCCGCGAAGCTCGTCGTCGTCTTCGTCGCGATCCAGACCGCCATCGACTCGCGCACGCGGCTCCGCACGCTCTTCCTCGTCGCCACCCTGGCCTCGCTCGCGCCGGCGCTCGGCTCGATCCGGATCTGGCGCGCGGCCGAGGACCTCGTGGATGGGTACCGCACGCACTGGTACGGCGTGTTCGCCGATCCGAACCGGCTCGCGATGAACCTCGTCGTCGTGCTGCCGATGACGCTCGCCCTCGCCGGGCTCGCGCGCCGCGCCTGGGTGAAGGTCGCCTTCGGCGCCATCGCCGCCGCGCAGCTCGTCTCGATCGTCCTCACCCACTCCCGCTCGGGCGCGGCCGCGACCCTCGTCGCCGCCTCGGCATACCTGCTCCGCGGCGACCTGCGTCGCGTCGCCCGCGGCGTCACCGCCGCGCTCGTGATCTTCCTCGGCGTCGCCGCCTTCGCGCCCACCACGTTCTGGCAGCGCTCCTCGTCCATCGCCGACTTCGCGGAGGACGCCTCGGTGGCCGGCCGCGAGCGCTCGTGGCAGGTGCTCGGGGTCATCTTCGAGGAGCGGCCGTTCACCGGCGTCGGCGCCGGGGCCTACCTCGAGGCGTGGCCGCGGTTCGCGCCGCTCGCGGCGGGCGGCCGCCGCCTCATCGCCCACAACGTGTTCATGGAGATCCTGGGCGAGCTCGGGATCTTCGCGCTCGTCGCCTTCTTCACCTTCGTCGCCATCCTGCTCGCGCGGCTCTGGATCGCGGGCCGCGACCCGCGCGGCGGGCTGGAGGCGCGCGTGGTCTTCGCGTCGCTCAGCGGCTACGTGATCGTGGAGCTCGTGAACGGCTACAGCCTCTCCTGGTGGCTGTACCTCCTCTTCGCGTGCGCCTGCGCGGCCATCCGCGTGCAGCGGTCGCGGGCGGCGCTCGCCGCGGCGGGGGAGGGCGCGTGAGCGATCCGCCGCCGGGCGCACCGGTGAAGGTGCTCGTCTTCTCGAACCGGTTCCTCCTCGGCGGGCAGGAGCGGCAGACGGTGGTGCACCTGCGCACGGTCGACCGCGCGCGCTGGCAGCCGGTCGTGGCCTGCCTGCACTTCGAGGGCGAGCACCTCGAGGACCTCGAGGCGATCGGCGTCGTCCCCGAGAGCCTCGACGTCCGGAAGATCGTCCGTCCGCAGACCGCCTGGCGCGTGATGCAGCTCGCGCAGCGCCTGCGGCGGGAGCGCATCGCCATCGTCCACGCGCAGGACTTCTACACGAACCTCCTCGGCACGCTCGCCGCGCGCCTCGCGGGCGTGCCCTCGATCGTCACGCGGGTCGACCTCCGCCACAACCTGGGCGCAGCGAAGCGCGCGGCGCTCACCGCGGTGTCCCGCGCCGCGACGCGGGTGCTCGTGAACGCGCTGTGCATCCGGGACCTCGCCATCGCCGAGGGGGTCGGCTCGGATCGCGTGGCGGTGGTGCGGAACGGGGTCGACCTCTCGGGCTTCGACGCCGAGCGGGAGCGGCCGCCGCGGGAGCCCGTGCCCGACCGCGACCGGCCCACGGTCGTGAACGTCGCGAACATGCACCATCCGGTGAAGGGCCAGGAGGATCTCATCGTGGCCTTCCGCGAGGTGGTGACCGCGATCCCCTCCGCGCAGCTCGTGCTCGTCGGCGACGGCGTGCGGCGGCCCGGGCTGGAGCGGCTGGCGCGCGACCTGCGGATCACCGCGAACGTCCGGTTCCTCGGCCACCGGCTCGACGTGCCCGCCTTGCTCGCGCGCGCGACGCTCACGGTGTCGTCGAGCTACTCCGAGGGGATCTCGAACGCGGTGCTGGAGGGGATGGCCGCGCGCCTGCCGGTGGTCGCCACGGCGGTGGGCGGGAACCCGGAGCTCGTCCGCGACGGCCTCACCGGCCGGCTCGTCCCGCCCGGCGCGCCGGCGCAGCTCGCCGGGCGCATGCTCGACGTGCTCGGCGACCCCGAGGGCGCGCGGCGCATGGGCGAGGCCGGCCGGCACGTCGTCGAGGCGGAGTTCTCGGTGGAGCAGATGCGGCTGTCGTACGACGCGCTCTACCGGAGCTGCCTCGAGACCACGCGGCCGCCGCTGCTGGCGAGCGCGTGAGCGTCAACACCAGGACCCGACGGCTTTGCCGGCGGGGCGGGGCCGCAGGCCCCGTGAAACGAAAAAGGCCGCCCCGCGGAAGCGAGGCGGCCTCGAAAGCCACGAGCTGTGGCGGGAAGCTACCCGCCCGACTCGGCGACCGCCTCGCGCACCGTGAGGCTCGCCTTGATGAAGTCGCGGTTCATCTTCGAGATCACCTCGAGCGGCACGTGCGCGGGGCACACCGCCTCGCACTCGCCGATCGTCGTGCAGTGGCCGAAGCCCTCCTCGCGACCCTGCTCCACCATCGAGAGCACGCGGCTCAGCCGCTCCGGCTGGCCCTGCGGCAGGAGGCCGAGGTGCGTCACCTTCGCGCCGGTGAAGAGCGCCGCCGCCGCGTTCGGGCACGCGGCCACGCAGGCGCCGCAGCCGATGCAGGCCGCCGCCGTCATCGCCCGATCCGCGTTGTCCTTCGGCACGAGGATCGAGTTCGCCTCCGGCGCGGAGCCGGCGCGGACCGAGACGTAGCCGCCCGCCGAGATGATCCGGTCGAGCGCGCTCCGGTCCACCACGAGGTCCTTCAGGATGGGGAACGCCGCCGCGCGCCACGGCTCGAGGCGGAGGCGATCACCATCGGAGAAGTGCCGCATGTGGAGCTGGCACACCGTGGCGTTGCGCACCGGCCCGTGCGCCTCCCCGTTGATGAGGAAGCCGCACATGCCGCAGATGCCCTCGCGGCAGTCCGAGTCGAACGCCACCGGCTCCTCGCCGGCGGAGACGAGCTGCTGGTTCAGCACGTCCAGCATCTCGAGGAACGACATGTGCTCGTTCGCCTCGACCTGATA
>Ga0306924_10002458_pt1 | contig 17491 bp, 16 predicted proteins | sample sta12Can44000111_FD_203756 | JGI IMG/M metagenome (GOLD analysis project Ga0306924, IMG submission 203756) | Lab enrichment of tropical soil microbial communities from Luquillo Experimental Forest, Puerto Rico - statanox.12C.anox.44.000.111 (v2)... | ecosystem: Environmental > Terrestrial >... | reverse complement strand
CAATGGTGACGGCGATTTCGCGGGGAGCCTGTGCGAAGAGCGGGAGCAGTGGAGTCAACCATAGAATCATAGTTAATCGAAAGATGGGGCGGTTTCGCATGAAGCGCATTTTAACTTATTCGACGGTGACGGACTTAGCCAGGTTGCGCGGCTGATCGACGTCGCAGCCACGGCGGACGGCGATATGATAGGCCAGCAATTGCAGGGGAACAATCTCCAGGAGCGGCACGAGCAGTTCCGGCGCAGGCGGCAGTTCGATGATGTGATCGGAGGCTTCGCGCGCGAGGCGGTCGCCGGTGGTTACAATCGAAATCACGATGCCGTCGCGCGCTTTCACTTCTTTGATATTGGAAACGCTCTTTTCATAAAGGGTCATGGACGCAGGATCGGACTCGTCGCGCGTGGCGAGCACGACGACCGGCAGGTTTTCATCGATGAGCGCATTGGGGCCATGCTTCATTTCGCCAGCTGGGTATCCCTCGGCGTGAATGTAAGAGATTTCTTTCAGCTTGAGCGCCCCTTCGAGGGCGATGGGGTAGTGAATACCGCGGCCTAGATAGAGAAAGTCTGTGTGACGGAAAAACTGGCGCGCGAGGTTTTCATAGAATCCAGTTTCTTCTACCTGCAACACCGTTTCGATCTTGTGCGGAATCCTGGTGAACTCCAACATAAGCTTCTGGGCCGCGTCAGGCGATAGCTTTCCTCGTACTTGTCCGAGATACGAAGCCAGCAGGAGCAGTGCGCTGAGCTGAGCGGTAAACGCTTTCGTTGAGGCCACGCCGATTTCTGGTCCGGCATGTGTGAGGATGTTGCCGGCGGCTTCGCGTGTGATCATGGAACCCATGACGTTGCAGATTGCCAGTGTCGGGGATCCTTTTAGCTTGGCTTCACGCTGCGCGGCGAGGGTGTCCGCGGTCTCGCCGGACTGGCTGATGCAGATGGTTAAAGTATGGAGGTCAATGATGGGGTCGCGGTAGCGGAATTCGCTGCCGTAATCCACCTCGACCGGCAGGCGTGCGAGCCGCTCAATCATGAATTTCCCTGCAAGCCCGGCGTGCCAACTGGTCCCGCAAGCCACAACACGCACCTTCTCAAACGCGCCAAACTGCTGATCCGTGATCTGCATCTCGTCGAGGAACACCTTTCCACTGTCCTGCGAAATACGGCCGAGCAAAGTGTCGCGAACCGCGCGCGGCTGCTCGAAGATTTCCTTCTGCATGAAATGCTTATAGCCGCCCTTTTCCGCCATGATGGGGTCCCAGGCGACGTGGTGCGCGGGGCGGTCCACCGGCTTGCCGTCCAGATCCGTGACTCGCACGCCCTCGCGCGTCAGCACAGCGACATCCCCGTCGGCCAGAAAGAAAATCTGGCGGGTATGCTCTAGCAGCGCGGGAATATCGCTGGCGACGAAATACTCGCCCTCACCCAGGCCAATGACCGAGGGCGGGCCGATGCGGGCCGCGATCAACTTTTGGGGATCCTTTGCAGAGAGGAAAACGAGCGAGTAGATGCCGCGAAGCTCCTTGAGGGTCTTGCGCACCGTATCCTCGAAGGAAATCTCTTTTGCATGCTTCTCGACGAGATGCGCGACCACTTCCGTGTCCGTCTCGGTGACGAACTTGTGGCCTTCGTGCTGCAACTTTTCTTTCAGCTCAAGATAATTCTCTATAATGCCGTTGTGCACGACCACATACTGCCCGGTACAATCCCGGTGCGGATGTGCGTTTTCCTCGGTGGGGCGGCCATGGGTAGCCCAGCGTGTGTGGCCGATTCCGTAGGTACCCTCGAGAGGCGAGTTCTGAACAACTTCTTCCAGGTTGCGCAATTTGCCGGCAGCGCGGCGCAAATGCATCTTGCCACCCGCGTCAACGACAGCGATTCCCGCGGAGTCATAGCCGCGGTATTCCAGCTTCCGGAGCCCCTCGATGATGACGGGAACGACCTTCTTGGCGCCGATATAGCCAACGATGCCGCACATGCAAAACGCTCCTGAATGCTAGATTTTCAGGGTAACACGCGAAATGAGCAGGCCCGGCAAAAAGAGGGGCGAAACGCCGGGAGAGTTACGGCTGAATGGGCTGATTCGCGGTGCGCACGATTTCCGTATTGTTGAGCTTGCCATGGGCGTCGAAATGGAATGTGACACGTGCCGTGACCGGCTCGACCCTCTCCGTGTCAATGTGGCGGATGACCGCGACGATCGTACCTGGTTTCTCAGGGGTTTCTATGCTGTAACCGCGAGTGGCAAGAAAGGAGTTGACGCGACCCGTGGTCGAACCCATGGGGAGTTGCTCGTCGAGCATCTGTTGAATGGGCCGGAGCTGCGGATCGCTGACTCGAAAGGTCTTCTGGCACCCCGATAACGACAATAACAAAAGCGCGACGAATGCGAGGGCCAGAACTCCGGGCCACACGAGTTGCCAGCACGCAGGCCGATGGAAGCTTCGGGTCATCAGTGGTTGCCCCTATTCCAGAATTTCGAAACGGTATTCCTCAATCACGGGGTTCGCGAGCACATCCTTGGAAATGCGCTCGAGCTGCTTCTGCGCTTCGTCACGATTCCAGCCGTCAAGATTAAGGACGAAGAATTTGCCCTGTCGTACATCCGACACCTGGGCGTAACCAAGGCTGCAGAGGGCATGGTGAATCGTCTGTCCCTGCGGATCGAGAACGGTCCGCTTCGGCATTACCCACACATGAGCTTTCATGAACACAGTATAGCAATTCTGCCCTGGCTCTTCACGCTGGCTCGGGGGACAGGCGCGCCCGTTCGACGCCGGGCAGGAACGAGAACCGGAAGGAATTGGCTACCAGACGCTGTTGTTCCTCTGCGCTGAGTCCCATGGCGGCTGCGTACTTGTATTCGTTGGAGAGCGAAGTGTGAAACATCGCCGGGTCGTCGGTGGATAGCACGATCGGGATGCCGTGGCGAAGGAGTTGCGAGAGAGGGTGCTGCTCGATCGTTGCTCTGGGGTTACGTAATTGCTCAGCGAGGGCGCCCGTACGGAGATTGCTCACCGGGCAGACTTCGAGGGGGATTTGCCGCGCCGCGAGGAGGTCCATCAGGGCCGGGTCATGGATCGCGGCGATACCGTGGCCGATGCGCTCAACGCCGAGAAGATCTACCGCTTCACGAATCTTCTCCGGACCGCCAATTTCCCCGGCGTGGATTAGGCGGTGGAGGCCGTATCCGGCGGCTCGAAGATACGCCCCACGAAACTCTGAAGTGCGGATGCTCAGTTCGTCGCCACCTATGCCGAAGGCAACGATGCGCGGAGAGGAGCAGCGCCGCGCGGATTCTACCACCTCAACGGCGGGTTCGGGACCGAACTGCCTCACTGCGTCAAAGATCCAGTTCAGGCGCAAGCCGCGAGACTCGAAAGATTCGGTGGCCTCGAGAATCGCCTCGAAGTTAGCCTGCGGATGTTGCTTGCGAAGAAGCATCACCCCGATGGAGAGCGTAACTTCTGCATAAACTACGTTTTGTTGAAGAAGTTGCTCCGCCAGATCGGCGGCTACAACCGCGAAATCACTTGGCTCCCGCAGAAACGAGGTCACCCACTTAAAAGCTTCGATGAATTCCGAGAAACTTGTGTACTTATAGCGGCGCTGCACTTCTTCTTCCGCGTAAGTGATGCCGTGACGCGAGGCCAACGCACAGGCGATTGCGGGCCGGATGGAGCCCTCCAGATGCAGATGCAGTTCTGCTTTGGGAAGAGAAGCGATGTCGTTGGGTGAAATGCCAGTGGCCACAGGAAGGATTCTAGCGCGGCAACTGGGGTTTGCCGGCGTTGATCCAGGCTGTCAACCAGTAAGAACCGACGTCGGTGGCAGCGTCGGAAAGCTGCTTGATCAGCGAGGCGGCGGTGAGGTTGTAGAAGCGATCGTAATACTCGTCCGTGTAGGAAGTGAGGCCGCGCTTTGCTTCGTGGTCCGCCAGTAGAATCGATTCAACCAGACTATGCGCCCACATGCACGAATTGAATGCATGGTCGGTCGGGTCGCCGATGAACGATGCGTCATGGGGACTAATGGGAAAGAAAGAGCCGTAGCGGTCGATCAGTACGGTATTGAATCGATCGTTGACGCCGTTCTGGCCGGTCAGTTTGCCATCGAAATTCTCCGTAGTGTTGAATGGGTCATGCGCTTCCGTGACGTAGTTCGCCAGGAAAGCCGCATCGATTTTCGCTTCGTCCCAACGGCCGTTTTTCATGTCCTCGGTCAGTTTTTGGCTATACACGCCGATCTGCCAAGGCAGCAAGCCGGTGGAATCAATCTTGGATTTCCCGTACTTGGCGAGAGCAGCCTTATAGCTTCGCGGCAACGCCTCGAACGGGAACTTGCCGTATTTATCTAACTCGATGAAATGGTTGTTCCGCTCGAAAGGGTTCTTCGCGATGACTACGGAAGGATCGTCAACGTGGTCCACGAAGAAGTTGCGGTTGGCTTCGAAGAACGGGCGGATTTCGTAGGGCATCGTATCCACGGCGTGATTGATGACCAAGCGCTGTGCGTTATTGCCCCACGCGACAACAGGGAGCGGCAGAACGGCGCAAAGAATCACCGCGGCCAGAAACAAAACCACGATGCCTCGGAGATGGAGGGAAGCGCGCCCGTACATTCCTCGAAAGCCCTCACTTGCTGGCGGTGGATAGCCTTAGCGTACTCTTTCTACGGCCGTAGAAATAATAAATCACCAGGCCAATCACCAGCCACGCAAAGAAACGTAACCAGTTCATGATCGGCAAGCCGGCCATTAGAAGAAGGCAAGTGGCGATGGTGATGATCGGGGCAATCGGGCCTCCAGGCGCCCGGAAGCTGCGCTTCCGGTCAGGCTCGCGATATCGAAGGATGAGTACGCCACCAGCCACCAGGGCAAAAGCGAAGAGCGTGCCGATATTGGAGAGGTCTGCAAGAGTTCCGATATCGAGGAGGCCGGCGGGGATTCCTACGACGATGCCCGCCAGCCAGGTGGAAAAGTCCGGCGTATGAAAACGCGGATGCACGCGGCCAAAGACTCTTGGTAACAGGCCGTCGCGGGACATAGCGAACCACACGCGCGCCTGACCGAGTTGAAAGACCAGCAGGGAAGAAATCATGCCCATCAGCGCTCCGATCAGGACCACCAAGCGCACGTTGCCAAAATGGAGCTTCTTCATAGTATTCACGACCGGGGCCGCGTCATCCATCAACGTTTGCCAGGGCACAAGCCCGGTCAGGACGACAACCACGCCGATGTACAGAATGGTGCAAACCACCAGCGTGGCGATAATTCCCCGAGGCAGGTCGCGCTGCGGGTTCTTGCATTCTTCTGCGGCCGTGGAGACGGAATCAAAGCCAATGTAGGTAAAGAAAACAATGGAGCCCCCGGTGAGGATGCCGGGCCAACCGTTGGGCGCAAACGGATGCCAATTCGATGGATGAATGAACCGCGCGGCAAATGTCGCGAAAACCATAATGGCCACGATCTTCAGAAAGACCATGATGTTATTGGTTTCAGCGGATTCTTTGATGCCGCGTACAAGAATCACGGTCAGCAGCATGACAATGATGAAAGCGGGCCAGTTGAACCCGAAATGCCATCCGGGAGCGTAGATGGTATTTCCGGTGAGATCCATCAATCCAGTGGGGAGATAAGCGGGAGAGATCCACTTCGGATCCGGGTGCCAGCCAAACCAGTCGAGAAGATCCACCATGTGAGCCGAAAAACCAACGCTGACGGCCATGTTGCTGACCGCATATTCCAGGATCAGATCCCAGCCGATGATCCAGGCGATCAGCTCTCCCATCGTGGCGTAGGTATAGGTGTACGCGCTGCCCGCGATGGGAATCATGGCGGCGAGCTCGGCGTAACAAACAGAAGCAAATCCGCAAACGATGGCTACAAGAATAAAGGAAAGAGCGATCGCCGGACCTGCGCCCGGTCTGCCGAACGAGGTCGAATGGTAAATGAGATATTGTAACAAGGGAGCGTTCAGAACCGAGGAGACCTGCATCCTCTGCCCGGCAATGGCCGTGCCGATGACGGTAAAAATCCCGGAGCCGATAACTGCGCCGATTCCCAGGGATGTAAGACTCAACCAGCCTAGCGACTTCTTCAATCGGATTTCGGCGTTTTCTGAATCGGACAACAGCTGATCGATGCTCTTACAGCGGAATAAATGTGAATCCAAGCAGGCTCCCCGTTCGCATCCGGCGCGATGGTCCCCTGGGTTCAGCCGGACACGGAGTAGTGAATTGATCGCGCTTCAATGTATCGCGATTGTGAGGGCCGGAGCAACTTTAGCGTAGTTCTGACGGGATTGGGCCGTTGGTTCAGGGCCCCAAAGATTACAACTGCTGAAGATTGGCGTAGCGTTCGATGAGTTTTTTTGTGCCGCGGCCCGGGAAACTCACCGAGAGGCGGCGATCGTCGTCTTCACCCTCGACCCCGACAATCGTGCCAACGCCGAATTCGGAGTGGCGAACTTTTGTGCCGAGCAAGGGGTTCGCCTGGGCGCCACGTTTAAGTGCCGATCCTCCGAATCTGGGTGCAGCCACGGATGGGGCCCGGCGCTGTGTCCCAAGTGTCGCAGGGCTGGTCATTCCGCGAGCCCGGCGCACGAATTCCTCCGCGGAGTAGGAATATTCGGGATCGGGCTCATAGCGCCGCGATTCACCGATCTCCGCCATCGAACCGCGCACGGTGTCCACCAATTCATTGGGAATTTCCCCCAGGAAACGCGAAGGTAGGGAAGCGCGCATCTGCTGTTCGTTACCAAAGATCCTTCGGTAAACGGCGCGCGTGAGCGTTAACGACTTTCGAGCCCGGGTCATGCCCACATAGACGAGTCGGCGCTCTTCTTCAATGCCTTTATCCTCGTTAATCGCGCGGCTGTGGGGACAGATTCCTTCTTCGAGGCCAGTGAGAAAAACGTGATCGAATTCCAGCCCCTTGGTGCTGTGGAGTGTTATGAGAGTCGCACCGGGCTTGCCCTCGAAGGAATCGGCGTCGCTCACCAGCGCTGCGGCGTCGAGAAAGTCCGTGAACGATTCACCTGCCTCCATGCTTTCGGCAACGGCACGAACCAGTTCTTCCAGGTTCTCGATGCGCGCCACATCGTCCGGCGTGTTGCGGTCTTTAAGCGCGCTCATATAGCCGGTTTCGTCCAGAACATGACGCAGAAAGTCGGCCGGTTCCTTAGAGGAATACGTCTCTTGCAGGCGGACAATGAGTTCGCGGAAGGCCCGCAAGGGAGCCACAGCGCGGCTCGCGTTGGGACTGGTCAATAAGGATTCCATGGCGTCCCAAAAGGAGAGATTCTCACGCTGCGTGATGTCCCGCAGGGTGTCCACGGTCGTTTTTCCGATGCCGCGCGCGGGCACATTCAGCACCCGCAGCAGAGAAATGTCATCTTCCGGATGGAGCGCTAACCTAACGTACGCGAGCGCATCTTTGACTTCAGCCCGATTGTAGAAGCTAAAGCCCCCGACAAGCTTGTAGCGCAAGCCGCGCCGCCGGAAAACTTCCTCAAATGAGCGAGATTGGAAATTGGTACGGTATTCGACGGCGCAGGTCTGGTCGCTATCATCGCTGAGGATGCGTTCCAGCTCCCCGGCAACGAATTCGGCCTCGGCCTGCGCGTCGCGAGCTTCGAAGTAACGCAGGTTGCCGCCCGGTTCGTTCTCGGCGCGCAGCCTCTTGCCAAGGCGGTCGGGATTGTTGGAAACGACACCCGCTGCCCCGTCCAGAATTTTCTGTGAGGAGCGGTAATTGCGCTCAAGGCGAATCACCCTGGCGGCGGGGAAATCCTGCGAAAAGCTGAGCAGGATGGAGACATCAGCGCCGCGCCACCGGTAGATGGATTGGTCCTCGTCACCGACAACACAGATGTTCTTCCGCTCATTGGTGAGCAGGCGCAACAGATCGTACTGCACTCGGTTGGTGTCCTGATATTCGTCAACGTGAAGGTATTGAAAGCGATTCTGCCAGCGTTGGCGAACCTGGGGCACCTCACGCAAGAGGCGGGCCGAGCACAGCAGCAGATCGTCGAAATCGAGGGCATTGCTTTGCTTCAGAAGCCTTTCGTAACCCGCGAAAATATCGGCCACCTTGCGGGTGTCCGGGCCGAAGGCTTCCGCACGCATCTGTTCGGGGGATTGCGCCTGGTTTTTGGCGGAGCTAATGCGGCTAAGAACGTTCCGCGGCGTGATGGCCTCGTCCTCGACGCGCAGTTTCCCCATCACCAGTTTTGCGGCGGCGAGCTGGTCGTCATCGTCATAAATGGCAAAATCTTTCGGCAAACCGGCGGCGGCTGCTTCGCGGCGCAGCAAGCGCGCGCAGAGGGAATGAAACGTGGAAATCCACGGGCGCTCGGGTGGGACGCCCGCGCGCAGAAGCAGGTCGGTGACCCGGTTCTGCATTTCGTCGGCTGCCTTGTTGGTGAAGGTAACAGCAAGGATGGCGTCAGCGGGGGTGCCCTTGGCGATCAGATTCGCCATGCGAAAGGTGATGGCGCGGGTCTTACCCGTCCCGGCGCCGGCAAGAATCAGCACCGGGCCTTCCGTGGTTTCTGCCGCGAGACGTTGTTCGGGGTTCAGTTGATCGAGAAATTTGAACATGTGTCCAGGGTATGGAAGTTTTATGTGACTACTCATAGTAGCCGACGGAGATGAACTCGGCAAATAGCCACCCGGAACAAGCTGTGCAAATCAGGAAGAAAATTAGTCTAATGCCCGACGGCCGAGCGGGATATCGAAATAGAGCAGCGGCTGTTTCGTGCCCATGGTGGTGAGATTCGGGACATAAAGACGCGCGGATTGCAACAATTCGATTTCCCCTCGCAAATCGAAATAGATCAGGCCGTCCAAGGTGCCGTGGGCTGCAAGGACCGTAGAAGGCATGCCGGCATTCTGGCAATCGTCCCTCAGTTCGGTCCAGTTTTTGTCGCGCCCGGCGGCAGGTTTTCCCAATGGAATAGGAAGCGGGACGCGCTTCGACGTCGGGTCCTTGCCATTGTTCTTGAGCATGACCGTATCGGCCACATCTTCGGCGGTGAGCGGGGCGAGTTCCTGGCGATTGTCTTCGCTCAGAAACACCAACAGGCGAATGTTCTGCAGGTCAATCTTGATACTCTCGTCCCGGTCATTGCGGAAAGAGAGGTGGATCGCGACGACGCCGCTATAGAACGGAGATTTCTTGGGAAATTTGTCCTTGTAGCGCAAGGCCGTTGTCCACGGGTCCACTCCGATGGTTACTCCCTCATGGGATTCCTCCATGGCGGCATGCATTGCTTTGGGTTGTTGCACCGGTTGGGCAGTCAAAAGGGCCGCTTGAAAGGAGAGAACGCAAGCAAGGAGTTTTCGCACGAGGATATAATAGACTGTTCGCATCTTGAGGCTTTCGATTCCTGGGGGAGAAGCGGGGTTGCCCTGCTTTGGGGAGCCGAGCCTGTTCGATATTCCGAGCCAAGACCGGAGTCATTGCGCGTGTATTTTCTTTATAGCTTTTTGATGAGCCTTGCGGTGTTGATTTCTGCGCCCTACTGGGTGGTGCGGGGTCTACGCCATAGCAAATATCTTTCGAATCTGCGCGAGCGCCTGGGATTTTCCATGTCGGATGTGGAAAAGTTGGCTGCGGATCGGCCTGGGGCGATCTGGATTCATGCTGTCTCTGTGGGCGAGGCGCTCGCGGGAGTCGCATTGGCGAAGAAGTTGAAAGAAGCCTACCCAAACAGGCCACTGGTGATTTCCACGACCACGATTACGGGCCAGAGTCTGGCGCGCGAACGCATGCCGTTTGCGGATGCGGTCATCTATTTCCCTTTTGACTGGGCGTTCTGCGTACGCAAGGTGCTGTCCGCGGTTAAGCCCTCCATCGTTGTCGTGCTCGAAACGGAAATCTGGCCTAATTTTCTGCGTGAGACCAGGCGGCTCCAAGTGTCGGTGGTTTTCCTGAGCGGGCGCATTTCCGATAAATCCCACGCTCGCTATCAGAAATGGTTCAGCTTTTTCGGATTTTATCTGAAGCCCTTGCTGGCATCGGCGCTAGGCAACGCCTCCGCGTTCCTGATGCAGACGGAAACGGACGCGCAGCGCATTCGCGCGCTTGGCGCGCCCGTCGATCGCGTGCTCGTGAGCGGCAATTTGAAGTACGACCAGGAGCTGCCAGCTCCTACGCCTCTGTCGGTTTGGCTCGCGGAAGAGTGCCAGCGCCGCGGCCGCTGGCCAGTGATTGTGGCGGGGAGCGTGGTCGCCACGGAAGAGCCGCTCACCTTGATCGCGTTTGGGGTTGTCCAGGGAGACTATCCCAAAGCGCTGCTGGTGCTGGCGCCGCGAAAGCCGGAGCGCTTTGCGGCCGCGGCTGAATTCATTGACGAATCGCATCGTCGGTTTATTCGACGCTCGGAACTGCCCATCGGCGGCCCTGGTGCTGTGGCCAAAGCGAACGGTGCCGGAATCCCGGACGATACAACGGTGTTGTTGCTGGATAGCATCGGCGAACTCGCCTCTGTCTATCGCGTCGCAGATGGCGCGTTTGTGGGAGGCTCCCTCGTGCATTCTGGCGGACACAATATTCTGGAGCCGGCGGCGTTCGGCAAGGTTCCCGTGTTCGGTCCTTCGATGGAGAATTTTGCCGCGATTGCGGCGCGCTTTGTCGAAGCCGGTGCAGCGATTCAGGTGAGTAGCCCGGAAGACGCTGGCGTGGAATGGATTCACCTGCTGAAGAATCCGGAAAAGATGAAAAAAATGGGAGAGGCGGCGCAGCAACTTGTAGAAAGCAGCCGTGGCGCTCTCGATCGAGCCGTGCGCGAGGTGGCAAAGCAATTGGGTGGCGCCGCGCGATGAAGATACCGCCGGTAGTGCGGCTGCTATTGTGGCCCTTATCGGTCGTATACGGAGTCGTGGTTCGGCTGCGGGTATGGATGTATGCCCGGGGAGTCCGGAAGCAGCGGCGGCTGAAGACTCCGGTCATCAGCGTCGGTAATCTGACCGTTGGCGGCACGGGCAAAACGCCCATGGTCATCTGGCTGGCGGAGCGGTTTCTCGCCGAAGGCAAGCGAGTGGGCATTCTCAGTCGTGGTTACAGGGGCGACGGCAAGACCAGCGATGAAATTGAGCTGATGAGGTACCGGTTGAACAATCGCGTGCTGTTTGGCGTTGGCAAGAATCGCTACGAGCAAGGAAGGCTACTCGAAGAAAAAGGTGTCGACGTCTTTCTCGTTGACGACGGGTACCAGCATTTGCAGCTTGCAAGAAACGCGAACATCTTGCTGCTCGACGGCTCACGGAAACTCAAGAACGAATGGTTGTTGCCCGCCGGCGAGTTGAGAGAGCCGATCTCCTCTAGCCGCAGGGCGGACCTGATTGTCGTTACGCGAAAAGCCGAGCATTTTGTCCTTGAGGCCCAGGATTCGCTCACACACAACATCTTCTATTCACAAATGCAGTTGCTGGGATTTAGAGACCTCGGGCGGCCCGAAGAAGAAAAATATCTATCAGAGATTGGCCCGGGCCCCTTTTTCGCGTTCTGCGGGATAGGCAACCCGGAGGCGTTCCTGGAGGATTTGCGCTGGTGGCACGTCCCCATTTGTGGCCACAAGTTTTTCCGTGACCATCATCGCTACCGGCAGGGTGACGCGAACCAATTGGAGGAGGCAGCCACAAAGAAAGGAGCGGTTGGCTTTGTTACAACCGAGAAGGACTGGATGAATTTAAAAGCTCTGGGAAAGCTTGCTATGCCCGTCTTTGTGGCGGCCGTATCGCTTTCCGTCCGGTCCGAAAGTGAATTCAGCGCTTGCCTGGAGCGGAAACTGAATTCCACTGGAGTGAGCATATGAAGATCCTGATCCGCGCAACAAATTGGGTCGGCGACGCGATTCTTGCGATGCCAGCTATTCGCGCGGTGCGCAAGAAATTTCCCGATGCGCAGATCAGCATTGTGGCGCGGCCTTATGTGGCGGAGATATACGGTGACCAAACGATTTGCGACGAACTGATTGCTTATGACCCGAAAGGTGAGCATCGCGGTTGGAGGGGCAGAGAAAGGGTTGCCGCGGCATTGCGCGCGAAGCAATTTGACGTCGCTTTGCTGCTTCAGAATGCTTTTGATGCGGCTTGGCTGGCCTGGCGAGCCAGAGTGCCGCAGCGAATTGGCTACGCGCTTGATGGGCGAAGCCTTCTGCTGACTGAAGCCGTCGCCGTGCCGAAGCCGGGCGAAATCCCAGCGCACGAAAAGTTTTACTACCTGGAACTTTTGCGCCGCGCGGGATGGTTGGAAGAACTGGAAGACGACGCGCACGTCGCACTGCACGTGCCAGACGCGCGGAGAAGGAAGGCCGGCGAGACCTTGTTGGAAGCAGGAGCACGCCCGCATGCCGTGCGGATTGCGATCGGCGCGGGAGCTTCGTACGGTTCGGCGAAATGCTGGCCTCCCGATCGTTTTGCCGAAGTGGCGAATCGCTTGCAAGCACAAATGGATGCGGACGTGGTGCTGTTTGGCACTTCGTCCGAAGCGGCCGTATCGAATGCCATTATTGCGGGCATGAACAGAAAACCGGTGGATTTGACGGGAAAGACGTCCATCGGCGAATTGCCCGCGCTGCTTTCGCAATGCCATCTCTTTTTGGGCAACGATTCAGGCGCGATGCACGTGGCGGCGGCCGTTGGGTTGCCGGTCGTCGCCGTTTTCGGACCGACGGATCCGCAAGGCACCTCTCCTGTGACGCTGCGGAGCACCATCGTGCAGGATAAGGTGTATTGCAGTCCGTGCTTTCTTCGCCGCTGCCCGACCGACCATCGTTGTATGAAGCGAGTCACGCCAGAGATGGTGGAGGCGGCCACGAAGCCCTGGCTCAATACCTTGGAGGTGCGTCCTGCCTGACGAGCGCACGCCTCGGCGAGCCGTTTTTCTGGACCGGGACGGAACCATCGCCGAAGAAGTGGGTTACTTGAATCATGCCAACCGTTTTCGTATGTTTCCCTTCGCGGCTGCTGCGATTCGCCGGTTGAACGAAGCGGGGCTAGCTGTGGTGGTGGTCACGAATCAGTCCGGTGTGGCTCGCGGCTATTTTCCCGAGTCGCTGGTGCACGAAGTTCACGAGGCGATGAAAAGGAAACTGGCGCACGGAGACGCACGCGTGGACGGCATCTATTATTGTCCACACAGCTCCGTCGATGGTTGCGATTGCCGCAAGCCGAAGACGGGAATGCTGGAGCGGGCGGGTCGCGAGCTTGGCCTGGATGTCAAACAATCGTTCGTTGTGGGCGACCGCTACGGCGATGTCCAGTTGGCCTTCAACACGGGAGCCCGAGGGATTCTGGTGCGCTCCGGCTACGGCGAGGGCGAGTGGAACTGGCATCGCGAGTCGTGGCCGAAAGCGCCTGACTATGTTGCGATGGATTTGCAGCAGGCTGCGGACTGGATCCTGAGGCAGGTGCGATGAAAAGAGTAAGAAACCAAGGAAAAGCATCTGCGGCTGTGGATTTATTGTCATTGGCCGAGTGCGTCGAGAAGTTTTCGGGAAAAAACATTGTCGTGCTCGGTGATTTCGTGGCAGATGCCTTTCAATTTGGCGATATTGCGCGGGTCTCGCGCGAAGCCCCCGTGCTAATCCTGAAACATCGTGAAACGCAGGTCGTCCCGGGCGGTGGCGCAAACGCCGCGAACAATTTCGCGACGCTCGGTGCAAGAGTCATATCCGTAACGGCCGTGGGAGACGATGCCGCGGGTCGGCGGCTGGTGGACATATTCCGCGCGAAGAAAGTGGATGTGTCCGGGATCTTGCGCGTAAAAGGCTGGACCACTCCAACCAAGACGAGGTTCCTGGCGGGTTGGGCCCACACCGTCGGTCATCAGGTTCTGCGCGTTGATTACGAACCCACTACACGGCTTAGCGAATCTTCCCGGACTTGGCTGCAGACAGCGCTGGCGGCAAAGTTGCGCAAGGCCGATGCACTCGCGATTTCGGACTACGGTTTTGGAGTGGCCAGCCCTGAGGAAGTCCGACGCGCAACGAGCAAGTTGCACCGCCCGATTCCCGTTGCGCTGGATGCACGGTATCGCCTAACCGACTACAAACGTTCGGGAATCACTTCCGCCACTCCCAACGAAGCTGAACTCGAAGCGCTGCATCACACCGCGATCGGGAAAAACGCCGCGGAACTCGAGCGCTGCGGCAAGAAAACGCGCGAAGAAATGAAGCTGGGCTCTTTGCTCGTCACCCGGGGTCGTGACGGCATGGCGCTTTACCAGGCCGGTCAGGGCGTCGTGCACATTCCCGTACATGGCAGCGATCAGGCGGTGGACGTGACCGGCGCGGGCGACACGGTTCTTGCGGCCTATACGCTGGGATTGGCGGCCGGCGCGTCGCCGCTCGAAGCGGCCCACATTGCCAACATTGCCGGAGGTCTCGTTGTCATGAAGCGTGGCACTGCGACGGTCTCGCAGGAGGAATTGCTTGAAGAAATCCGGCAGACGGCTTCCGGAGCGGCTTCGTAGCGTATGCGCCGTGCGGGATCCAAAATCGTTTCCAGAGAGACGTTGCGGGGATTACTGAGCGAAGCGAAACGTTTCGGCAGACGCGTGGTCTTTGCGAACGGTTGCTTCGATACGCTTCACGTCGGTCACGTGCGTTATCTCACAGGAGCGAAACGGGAAGGAGACGTGCTCGTCGTGGGCGTGAATGCGGACGCCAGCGTCCATAGACTGAAAGGCCCGGGCCGGCCTATCCTGGGCCAACAAGCGCGAGCGGAACTCGTTGCCGCGCTTCGCGATGTGGATTACGTGGTCATTTTCTCGGAGCCAACCGTCGAAACATTGCTGGAAGAATTGCGACCTGACGTTCATGCAAAAGGCACCGACTACACGGCGGAAACGGTTCCAGAACGCCTCGCTTCCGATCGCCTCGGCATTCATGTAGCCATCGTTGGCGATCCGAAGGAACACTCCACGCGCGGCTTGCTCGATTCCATCCGTAAGGCGTCGCATGGCGGATAAGCGCTTTTTGGTGGTGCGCCTGGGCTCGCTGGGCGATATCGTACACACGTTTCCCGCGGTTGCCGGGCTGCGAGAGTCCTTCCCCTCGGCGGAGATTGTCTGGCTGAGCCATCCTCGCTGGGTGGAGCTTGTCGCCAGCAGCCGTCTAGCAACCGAAATCTGGCCGGCCGACTCGCGAGATTTGTCTTCCCTGCGGTCTACTATCAGGAAAATTCGCAGCGGTGCCTGGGACGCAGCCATCGATTATCAAGGTTTGTGGAAGTCGGCGTTCCTGCCGTTTTTTGGCGGCGTGAAGAGCCGCATCGGGTTTTCAGCCGCCACCATTCGAGAATATGGCGTCCCAATTCTCTATACCGATCGCGTTGCCACGAATGCCGCGCATATTGCGGATCAGAACGGTGAGCTCACGTTGCGCGCAGGCGCATCCAAAGCCGTGGGGCAGGTCGCGCTCCAGATCGCCGAAGCCGATGTGCAACTTGTGCAATCGAGTCTTGCGAAGCAGGGCGTAAGCCCTTACGTGGCGCTGAGCCCTGGTGGCGGCTGGAAGTCGAAGTGCTGGCCGGCTGAACGCTTCGGCGCGCTGTGCCAGAGGATTACCGGCGAACTTGGTTTGCGTTGCGTGATCAATTGTGGCCCCGGTGAAAAGGAACTGGTTGCCGCAGTGCAATCGGCGAGCGGCGATTCACGGCCCCTCGCGTACGACGGAGAACTGGGGCAATTGATGGCCCTCCTGCGTGGGGCAGCGTGCGTCGTTGGGGGAGACACTGGGCCGCTTCATCTTGCCGTGACGCTCGGTACGCCCGCAATCGCGCTCTTTGGCCCGACCGATCCGGAGCGCAATGGGCCGTATCCACCAGGAGAAATTGTTCTGCGCAGCCCGAAGGCGACGACTACTTACAAGCGCGACGACATATCGGACGAGTCTCTCCTTCGGATTTCCGTAGAGGACGTGTTTGCCGCGGTCGCGCGGCGCCTGGGAGTGTGGTCATGACGGCGATGGACTTCTTCGCGCGTTGGCGCGTCCGCCTTGGCTACCTGCTGGCAGCGGTGGTGCTTCTGCTTGCCCGGCCGACGCCTCATTCCATTCTGCTTGGCGCAGTTGTCGGACTTCTTGGGCTTGGCATCCGAGCTTATGCCGCCGGATATCTGCATAAGCAGGAAGTGCTCACGATGACGGGTCCTTACGCTTACACACGCAATCCGCTCTACTTTGGAAGCAGCATCCTCGCCCTTGGCACCGCACTTGCGTTGCGGTCCTGGTGGGCGGCTGTGATTTTGCTGGTCTATTTCGCGCTGGTCTACACCTTCGTGATGCGCCGTGAGGAGCTGGAGCTTCGATCTCGACACGGATCCTCTTTTGACTCGTACGCCGCTTCGGTTCCTCTTTTTTTTCCGCGCCTGACAAGCAAAACCAATACCGGGGGAACAGTCGGGTCCTTTTCCTGGGCGCAATTCAGGAAGAACCACGAATACGAAGCCGCCCTTGGCTTTGTTTTGTTCCTGATGGTTTTGACTGTGATTTGGCGTCTGCGCGCACTCTGACGGAGTTTGAGCCGCGGCACAATTCTGAAAACAGCTGACTTGCAGACGATTACAGCGCTCAGAGGCACAGCCAGCATGTTCGCAATCGGCCCGGGCAGCGAAATGCGATGAAAATGGCGCGCCATCAGCGGCAGCATTCCTAACTGCAAGACGAACGAGAGAACAAGAAGTTCGCAACCGCGCAAAGACCATCCCAGGACCTTCACCAAGCCGCGTTGCGTACGTCGCGCCATCGAAGTAGGGAATCCAGAAGTCAATCCGCGCACTGCGTCCCGTAGATCCAGCCTAAATTGCACCTGGTGCGGTGCGAAGGCATTTTCGCGCGTGACATCGCGCCATTCAAGGAGGGCGCGCACGCACGGTTGGATGCGGCGCTCCATCCAGGGCAAGGCCAACCGGCGATGCATCCGATGGCCAGGAACTGGAAGCTGGCGTCCGAAATGGATCATGGTTTGGCCACAATCAGCACGAACGCCGCGAGGGCCGCAGAGTTGAGCAATTCCCTGCGGCGGTAAGAGAAGGAGCTCAACACAACGATGGCCGCCATCAGGCCCCCGCGCAAAACCGGAGGGCGTTGCTCGACTACAGCAGCCTAGGCGAGCAGGAGCGTCAGGATAAGCACGGTCGCCAATCCGTGCGGAAGGCGCAAACGCCGGGTCGCCCAAAAAAGAAAGAATGCTAGCGCACCGACATGCCGGCCCGCAACGACCAGAACGTGGAATACGCCGGTCTTCTGATACTTTCGGATTCCGCGCGCTCAATGAAAGAGCGATCGCCCAGAAGCATCGCACACAGCACACGTAAACAAGCGGCAGATGCGCTTGCGTCAGCACTGCCTCGGTCTCGCCCGCATGCAGCTCAGGCAAGGTTGGATCGGAATCCCCTGGGAGTGAAACCCAGGCGCATGCCCCCCGCGCAGGGGCAACGATCCGTCGGCGGTTTCGTGGCCAGTTCAAGGTCCAGAGCGCATAA
>Ga0306924_10002457_pt1 | contig 17493 bp, 17 predicted proteins | sample sta12Can44000111_FD_203756 | JGI IMG/M metagenome (GOLD analysis project Ga0306924, IMG submission 203756) | Lab enrichment of tropical soil microbial communities from Luquillo Experimental Forest, Puerto Rico - statanox.12C.anox.44.000.111 (v2)... | ecosystem: Environmental > Terrestrial >... | reverse complement strand
TGGAGGGCTGGGTCGACATCGGGCGGGTCTTTTAGCACCGCCGGCGGCTGGCTGCTCGGGAGGGGCGGAAAGCTCGGGGGTGGAGGGGCCATCTTTTCCGCCCAGATCCGGAAGAAGTTACAGAAGTGCCCACGGCAGGGCGTCGCAACCGGGCGAAAATGCGCAGACCCGTTTTCGGCAAGTCGCTTGCTAGTTCAGAACGACGTCCTCGCCGCCCTCGGGAGCCTCGCCATGAAGAAGACCGCCCCGATGAAGAAGGCCGCCCGCTTCCCCCGCAGGATCGTGACGACGCTCGGCGACCTCATCGCCGCCGCCTACGACGTGGCCGGGCCCTCGCCGAAGCGGACCGAACGCGCTGCGGCGCTGCTCACGCGCTCGCCGCTCGCGAGGGCGATGAGCCGCCACCTCGAGCTCTCCAAGGCCTAGGGAGCACCGCGCGGGCGCGCTCGCGGAATCCGGCAGGGAGCCATCCTCCCCACGCGAGCACTGCCAGGTACGCGACGGCGAAGGCGAGCCCCGCCGCGGCGAGCCGGAAGAAGGCCGGCGCGGGGAGGCCGTTCGCGGCGCCCCACGCGAGCGGCATCGCGACCGCGGTGGCGAGCGCGAGCCGCGCGAGCTCGCCCCATGGCAATACGCCCAGGAGCCCGGTGCCGAGGAGGCGTGCCGCGCGGCGGAGCTGCCAGCCGCGGACGATCGCCTCGGCGAGGACGAAGCCGCCGATGGCCCCCACCACCCCGACCGTGGAGAGCCCCGCGAGCACGAGCGGCACCGTGAGCGCGAGCTTCGCCGCGCTCGACAGGAGCATGAAGCGACGTGCCGCGCGGGCGCGGAGCACGCCGTCGAGCGGCAGCGCCGCGAGCGCCACGGTGAGCACGGAGACCCGCATCACCGGCACCGCGGCGAGGTAGCGATCGGTGAAGAGGAACGCGACGAGCCAGGGCGCGACCGCGAGCAGGAGGCCCATGGTCGGCACGAACACGAAGCCGAGCCGCGCCACTGCCTCGCGGAAGAGCGCGAGCGCGGCGCCGCGCCGTCCCTGCCGCTCCGCCTCGGCGATCCCGAGCTGGAGGATCTCCGAGACCGGCGTGTAGAGGACGTCCACGATCGGGAGCTGGAAGCAGCCCACGGCGTAGACGGCGAACGCCGCCGCGTCGACGTGGGCGGCCACCGCCCACTGGTGGAAGCTCTGCTGCGGCACGAAGAGCAGCGCCGCGACGCCGAACGGGATCGCGTAGGCGAGCTGGCGGCGCAGGTCCTTGCGCGAGAGCTCGAGCCGCGCCTCGCGCGCGAGGAGCGCGAGACCCAGGGCGGCGCGCAGCCCGGTGGCGATCGCGATGCCGGCGAGGACGCCCACCACCGAGTGGGTCCAGAGCGCGCCCGCCACCATGGCGAGGCCGCGGCCCACCTCGGTGAGGACCCGCACGGCAGCGCCGGCGCGCACGTTGCCGAGGCTGTTGTAAGCGACGTCGAGCGAGGTCCCGGCGAGGAGGAAGGCGGTGGAGGCGGCGATCCACGGCAGCGCGGAGCGAAGCGCCGGGTTGCCGAAGTGGGCATCGAGCGGCGCCCGGGCCAGGAGGAGCGCGGCGGCGGCGACCGCGCCCGCGGCGGTGGTGAAGAGGAGCGCCTGGCCGAGGAACGCCCCCCGCCGCTCGGGCTCGCGCGGCACGAAGTAATACAGGGAGAGCGTCATGCCGAGCGGGAGCACCTGGTGGAGCGTCGTCGCGACGAGCCACGCCTGCTTGTAGGTGCCGAAGTCGGCCGGGACGAGGACGCGCGCGAGCACCATGGGCACGCTCACGCCGAGCGCGGCCGCGAGGAGCCGTGCGAGCATGAGCGGCCGCGCGCGCCGCAGGATCGAGTCGGGCAAACGTGTGCTCCCCGCGCGCCCGGACGCCGGGCGCGACGGGGAGAAGGTGGCCACCGGACGTCGCCGCGAGAGCGCCCCGCGCGAGCGGACCGGAGCGGCGAGAGGGCCGAGCCCCCGCTCTCCGCCCTCGCGGGGTGAGCGGCCTCTACGCGGTCAGCACCAGCTTCCCGAAGCTGTCGTTCCGCTCCATCCGCTCGTGCGCCAGCCTCGCGTCCGCCATCGGGATCGCGGCGTCCACGATCGGCCTCACGCGCCCGGCGACGACGAGCGGGAGCACTTCGCGCTCGAACGCGCGGGTCGCCTCGATCTTCTCCTCCAGCGGCCGCGGACGCAGCACCGTGCCGACCACCGAGGCCCGCGTGCGCATGAGCAGCGAGAGATCGACGGTGCCCTTCGGGCCGCCCATCGTGCCGATGACCACGATGCGGCCTCGCGGCGAGACCGCGGCGAGGTTCTCCGCGAGGTAGGGCGCGCCGACGAAGTCGAGGACGAGCGGGGCGCCGCCCGGCGCGACCTTGCGCAGCTCCTCCGCGAACCGCGGCTCGTCCTTCCCGACGAGGATCCCGTGGTCGAGCCCGAGCGCCCGCGCGCGCTCGAGCTTCTCGGCCGTGCGCGAGGTGCCGATCACCGTCGCCCCCGCCGCCTTCGCGAGCTGGATCGCGACCGTGGAGACGCCCGAGCCGGCGGCGTGGACGAGCACCGTCCAACCCGGACGCAGCCCGCCGATCGTGAGGAGCGCGTCGTGGCTCGTGACCGCCGCCTCCATGAGCGCGCCGGCCTCCGCCCACGAGAGCGCGTCGGGGACGCGGACGAGCATCCGCTCGTGCACGACGGCGTACTCGGCCTGCGCCTCGCCGGACGCGATCGCCATCACGCGGTCGCCCTTCTTCCAGCTCGCGACCCCTTCGCCCACCTCGGCCACCTCGCCCGCGAGCTCGAGCCCGGGGACGTCGGGCCGGAAGCCGGGCGGGGGCGGGTAGAGGCCGCGGCGCTGCAAGAGGTCGGCGCGGTTCAGCGCCGCCGCCCGCACGCGCACGAGCACCTCGCCGCGCTGCGCGCGCGGCGTCTCCAGGTCGGCCCAGCCCACGATCTCCGGGCCGCCCTTGCCCGCGAACAACACCGCCTTCATGGAACCCTCCTCACGCCGGGCGCGCCGAAGTGGCCGGTGGGAGCGCCGAACGGCGCCTCCACCGAGGTGCCGTCCGCGTCGCGCGCGCTGCGCGCCTCGCCGGGTGCGACGCGGCCGAGAGGATAGCGGTCCGCGGGCGGCTGCGCGAGCCGCGAGCCCTCCACCGGGCAGACCGCGCCCGCGGCGAGCTCGGCGCCAGGGATCGCCTCGGGCGGATCGACGATCACCACGAGTGAATAGCCGTTGAACGTGCCCTCCCACGCGAAGGAGAGCTCGGCCGGCGCGCGGGCGGCGCGCGCGAGCGCCGCGAGGAGCGCCTCGCGGAAGGCGCGGAAGGGCGCCGTATCGTGGCGGGGGTCGGCGCCGGGCGGCGCCGGGAAGCGGGCGCGGAGGTCGTCGAGCGGGAAGGGGAGGAGCAGCGTCGGCGTCACCCGCCCTTCACCGGCACTTGCCGAGCGCCTTCGCGTACTGGGTGGCGCCGCGGGTCCCCTCGCGCTTCGCCTGCGCCTGCACCGCCGCGCACGCAGACGGATCGCCGGTGCCGGCGAGCGCGTCGGCCGCCGCGGCCCGCACCGACGCCGAGCGGGCGCCGGTGAGCACCGGCCCGAGCTCCGTCGCGGCCTCGGCCGGCGGGACGACGCGCGCGGCGCCGCGGAGCGAGGCCGCGCGCACGACGAATGGATCCCCCTCGGCGCGCGCGTGCGCGACGAGCGCGGTCCGCGCGCGGTCGCCGCCGATCGCGGCGAGCCCCTGGGCCGCGGAGGCGCGGCGGGTGGGGAGGTCGTCCGAGGCGAGCGCGGCCTCGAGCTCCGGGATCGCGGCCGGGCCGAGCGCCCGCCAGCTCTCGTCGCGCACCGGCCGGTCGATCGCGCCGAGGTAGGCCTGCACGCGCTCGTGCAGCTCGGCGTCGGACAGGGAGAGCGTGGCCGGCGCGGGAGGGGTGGTCGAGCCGGCTGCCGCGGGGCCGCCGCGGGCCGGTCCCGGAGCGGCGAGCACGGCGGCGAGGAGCGTGAGGGCGAGCATCATTTCTCCTGACGGTGACCGGCGGGGCTCGATTCAGTGCACGATCGGCGACGACCGCATCACGCTCGACTGCTGCGGAGAGAGGGACCCCTGCGAGACGGCGCCGTCGAGGAGCCAGAACATGAGGTTCTTGCCGCCGCCGCAGGTGGTGGTGGACTGGTTGCAGCTCGACGCCATCACCTCCGCGCCCGCGGAGCCACATTGGCTCGCGGCCGCGCCGGTGAGGCACTTGCTGCACTGGCACTGGAACGTGTCGTCGAGCGGGTCGAAGTCCGCGCCGGCGGATTCGGTCGTGTGGTAGAGGCCGAGGTAGTGGCCGGTCTCGTGGGCCGCGATGTACGCGGTCTGGTCGGCGCCGCAGGACGAGAGCGCGAGGCCTCCGGTGCAGTGCGCGGTGCCCGCGCGCAGATTCGCCGCCGACACCGCGGCGCCGCTCTGTACGGTGCCCGCGAAGCTGCCCGGCCCCGGGATCGTGCCGTCGATCCCGACGATGACGGTCTGGGTGGACGAGCCCTGCGGCTTCGCGAGGAGGTCGGGCATGAGGAAGAGGTTCATCTGGCCGCCCGCCGTCGATTGGGAGAGCGAGAGGAGCTGCCCGAGCTGCGCGTCGCAGGTGGTGGCGTCGAGGTCGAGCCCCAGCTTCCACTTGTCCTGCGCCCAGGCCGGCAGGTCGTACCAGGTCACCTGGCCGAGGCAGAGACCGCCGCCCGCGATCAGGGACGCGAGCGTCTGCAGGAAGCGCTGCGCGTCGGGATCGGTCTGCGCGCCGGCGGCGGTGAGCAGCCGGGCATCGGTGCAGGTGGTGCCGGTCGTGTCGTAGTTGGCGCCCGGGCAGGCGTGGAGGTAGACGCCCACGTTCACCGTCCCCTGCGCCGGCCGCGCGGCCACGTTCATGTTCACGGCCACGTGGTAGAGGCCGGTCCCGTAATTTGCGAAGTTGGCCGCGCCGGCCACGCTGGCGCCGCACTGCGCCGCGAGCGAGGTCTGGCTGAAGCACTCCCAGGCGTAGTCGGAGACCGTGAAGGTCCAGGTGCCGGTGGGGAGGCCCTTGGTGTCCACCACGTTCAGGCTCGCGGTCGTGTTCGGGACGCCGAGCGAGCCCACGCCGGGCGAGTTGCTCGCGAAGAACACGAGCTGCGTGCTCCCATCCGCCTGGAGCGGCACCATGTCGTCGTACCAGGTGGAGCCGTCGGGCGCGGTGAGAATGAGCGGAACTGCGGTGTTGTCGATCGTCGTGGTCGCTGCCCCGGAGGCCAGCTTGATCTGGGGGACGGCGTTCTCCGCCTGCATCACGATGGTGAAGCTCGAGGCCCCCGCCGGGAGCTGGAAGGAGACGTTGCTCCCCACCTTCTGGGAGCCGAGCTCCATGGTGGTCGATGGAGTGCCCGAGGGCTGCGTGCTGGTGGCGCACGGGCCGCCGCCGGGCGGCGCCGCGGTGGTGATCGCCGCGCCGACCAGCTGCTGAGGCGCGCCGCAGTTCGCCGGGGTCGCCGCCGGCTCCGGGACGACGGGCCCAGACTGCTGCTGGACCTTGAAGCAGCGCCCCGAGAGGCACACCTCCGTGGCGGCGTCGCAGCCGCAGACGCCGCGGCCGCTGTTGCCGTTGCAGCCTGCGAAGGCGAGCGCGAAGGGCACGACTGCGAGCGGAAGGAAACGCATGTTCCGCGAAAGGTAGCGAGGACTCTCGCGCCGAGGTGGAATGAAAAGCGGGGCGCTACTGCGAGGGATTTTCCTTTTTGGATGCCCTCGGTCCGGCCCTTCGGGAGGCTGCCAGGCGGCTGGACGTCCGGCGCGACCTGTGTGAGCGTCATGTTGTAAAGTGGAATGCCAGCAGCAGCCGTGAAGTTGAAAAGCTCGTCAAGTCGGTCAGTTGGCGGCCACGAGGCGAACCCGGAGGCGTCGATGCGAGAGCTCCCGCAACTGGGCGGGAAGGTGCGTGCCCTGCGCCGGCGCGAGAGCCTGACCCAGGTGCAGCTCGCCGAGCGGCTCGGGATCAGCCCGAGCTACCTGAACCTCATCGAGCACAACCGGCGGCCGCTACCCGCGCCGCTGCTCATCCGCCTCGCCGAGCACTTCCGGCTGGACCTGAAGGCGCTCTCGGGTCAGGACGACGCCCGCGCCATCGCCGACCTCATGGAGGTGTTCGGCGACGCGGTGTTCGAGACCCAGGAGGTCGGCACCGACGAGGTCCGCGACCTCGCGCAGGCGTCCCCGGCGGTCGCGCGCGCGGTGGTGGCGCTGTACCAGGCCTACCGCGGCGCGCGCGAGGCCGCCGACACGCTCACCGCCAAGCTCTCGACCGGCGGCGGCCTCGTGGGCCTCGATTCCCGCCTGCCGTCCGAGGAGGTGTCCGACATCCTCCAGCGCCACATGAACTTCTTCCCTGAGCTGGAGGAGGGGGCGGAGAAGCTCTGGCGCGACGCGCGGCTCGACGCCTCGAACCTCTACGGCGACCTCGTCACCTGGCTCTCCCGCGCGCACGGCGTCGAGGTGTGCATCGAGAAGAGCGGGGCGATGGAGGGCGCGGTCCGCCGCTACGACCCCGAGCGGCGCGTGCTCCATCTCTCCGAGGTGCTGCGGCGCGGGAGCCGGAACTTCCAGCTCGCCTACCAGATCGGCCTCCTCTCGCAGCAGGCGGTGGTGGAGCGCCACGCCCAGGTGCCCCACCTCACGAGCACCGAGTCCCGCGCGCTGGCTCGCGTCGCGCTCGCGAACTACTTCGCCTCGGCGGTGCTCATGCCGTACGGCCCGTTCCTCGAGGCCGCCCAGGCCGAGCGCTACGACATCGAGCTCCTCGGCCACCGCTTCCGCGCGAGCTTCGAGCAGACCTGCCACCGGCTCACGACGCTGCGCCGCCCGGGCGCCGAGGGCGTGCCGTTCCACATGGTGCGGATCGACATCGCGGGGAACATCTCCAAGCGCTTCAGCGCCACGGGCCTGCGGTTCCCGCGCTTCTCGGGCGCCTGCCCGCGCTGGATCGTCTTCAGCGCCTTCCTCACGCCGGGCATGATCCGGACGCAGCTCTCGCAGATGCCGGACGGCACGGGGTACTTCTGGGTCGCCCGCACGGTGCGGAAGGAGGGCGGCGGCTACCACGCGCCGCGCACCATCCACGCGATCGCGCTCGGCTGTGAGCAGAGCCACGCGCGGCGGCTCGTGTACGCCGACGGCGTGGATCTGGAGTCGCGCGAGGCGGTGGTGCCGGTGGGCGTCACGTGCCGGCTCTGCGAGCGGATGGACTGCGAGCAGCGCGCGTTCCCGCCGCTGCAGCACCCGCTGCGCGTGAACGAGAACGTGCGCGGCGTGAGCTTCTACGCGCCCGTCTCCAGGGACTAGCGGGTTCTCCGCGGCGCGGCCCGGGCATACGGCAGGTACCGGAACGCGTTACAACGGGCGCACATGTCGATCGCGCTCCTCCTCGCCCTGTCGCTCACCGCCGCGCCGCAGCGGCCCGACGTCCTCACCGTGCCGCGCCCGACCGCGCCCGAGTGGTTCGGCATCTACGTGATGGGCAAGAAGGCGGGCTACTCCTGGAGCTGGATCGGCCGCGAGATCCGGGACGGCAAGGAGGTGCTCGTCGGCCGGGCCGAGACGACGATCCGGGCGAACGTCGGCGGTCAGGAGGTCTCGCGCTCCACCTCCGACGAGAAGGTGTACGAGGCGCGGCCCGGCGGCCGGCTCCTCTCGTTCATCGCGCGCCGCGAGGGGGACGGCGGCACGCGCCGCATCTCCGGGCGCTGCGACCCCACCGGCTGCGCGGTGGAGCTCGAGGGCGACGGGAAGCGCGAGCAGCGGCGGACCGGACCGGTGCGCGAGACCGCCGACGACGCAGACGGGCCGAGGCTCGCCGCCTTCCGCCGCGACACGCGGAAGGGCGCCCAGTTCGAGCCCGACCGGCTGAGCGACAAGGAGGTGGAGACCCGCTTCGTGCGACGCGCCACCGTGCCCGCCGCCGGCGTGGAGGTGGGCGTCGCGGTGGTGGAGGAGAAGGATCTCGAGGCTCGCGCGGCGACCACGGCGCAGATCGCGGACGACGGCCGCGTGCTCGAGATCCGGGTCGGCGAGGCGGTGGTGGCGAAGGCCGAGCCCGAGTCGGTGGCGAAGCGGCTCGATCAGGTGGATCTCTTCGGCCTCACGCGCGTGAAGCTGCCGGGGCCGGTGTCGCGCGAGGTTCCGGGGGCGCTCCGCTTCCGGCTGCGCGGCGTGCCGGCGGCGTTCGCGAAGGAGGATCCGCGGCAGAGGGTGGAGCCGCTCGCCGGCGGCGAGACCCTGGTGACCGTGCGCGCCGCGCGGCCCGCGGCCTCCGATCCGGCGAAGGACCCGCCGCGCGGGCGGCCGGTGGCGGACCCGGAGCTCCTCCGCGCCACGCCGGAGGTGGACCACGACGACCCGCGGATCCAGAAGCTCGCCGCGGAGATCGTCGGCGGTACGAAGGGCATCTACGCCGCCTCTCGGAAGATCGAGGAGGCGGTGTACCGCCGGCTCGCGAAGGTCTACGGCTCCTCGCGCGACCGCGCGACCGAGGTGCTCGACGCGGGGAAGGGCGACTGCACCGAGCACACGCTCCTCTTCGTGGCGCTCGCGCGCGCCGCCGGGATCCCGGCGCGCCAGGTGCACGGCCTCGTCTACGCCCGCTACGGCGACGGCGTGGACGCGCTCTACTGGCACGCCTGGCCGGAGGTGCTCGCCGGCACGGAGTGGATCGCGCTCGACCCCACCTTCGGGCAGCCGGTGGCCGACGCGACCCACCTCGCCCTCGGGCACGGCTCGCAGGTCGACACCGTCGGCCTCATGGGGGCCATCCAGGTGGTGCAGGTCGAGCGAGTGAAGTAGCCTCGCGCACCTCCTCCCACCTCCCCGGAGCCCCGCATGAACGGCCTCGACCACGTCGCCATCCTCGTCTCCGACCTCGACGCGGCGGTAAAGCTCTACCGCGACGTCTACGGCCTCGAGCTCGCGGAGATCGAGGAGGTCCCGTCGGAGCAGGTGCGGGTGGCGATCTTCGGCCACGGCCACGGCCGGATCGAGCTCGTCTCGCCGCTCGGGCCGGACAGCCCGATGGCGAAGACGATCGCGAAGCGCGGCGAGGGCCTGCACCACGTGTGCCTCGAGGTGCCGGACCTCGAGAAGGCGATGGCCGCGCTGCGCGCGCAGGGCGCGCCGCTCCTCGACGAGAAGCCGCGCCCCGGCGCCGGCGGCGCCAAGGTCGCCTTCGTTCACCCGAAGGGCAGCCGTGGCGTGCTCGTGGAGCTGCGCCAGGGCGCCGCGAATCCTTGACTCCGCGCGCTCGCGCGTGGTCTGAAAGCCGGTCTTTACGAGTCCCGAGCGCACCCTCGCGCTCCTCGGAGGTAGGAACATGCTGTCCTTCTCGCCCGCCCGCGGCGGCCGGCTCTTTTTTGCCCTCGCCGGTCTGCTCGCCGCGACGAGCTCCCTCGCCCAGGCGAAGAGCCCCGCGCCGGCGGATTCCCAGCCGGCCACGAGCCCCGCCCCTGCGGCGCCCGCCGCGCCCGCGCAGAACGGGCAGACCGCGCAGCCGGCGGCGCCCGCGACCACGGACGAGGCCACGCGCGAGGCGATCCGGCGCGAGGTGGAGAAGGCGAAGCAGGAGATCCGGGACGAGGTGCGGGCCGAGATGCAGGGCCAGCAGTCGGCGAAGGAGTTCATGGCGGGCGCCGAGGCCGAGGAGCGCAAGCTCCAGTTCTTCGAGGTGAACGGCTACTACCGCATCCGCACGTCGCTCCTCGACGGGCTCGGCCTGAACCGCGGGCCCGACCCCGCCGGCTTCCTCCTGTACCCGCGGCCGCTCATCTCGCCCGACAAGCACTCGACGCTCACGAGCGCGAACATGCGGCTCCGGCTCGAGCCCACGCTCAACGTCTCCGAGCAGATCCGCGTCTACGCGCAGATCGACGCGCTCGACAACGTCCTCCTCGGCGCCTCGCCCGACACGCTCGCCCAGAAGGTCGACCCGACGCCGATCCCCATTGGCGTCCACTCGCAGCTCTCCCCCAACTCCGTGCAGGTGAAGCGCGTGTGGGCCGAGGTGCAGACGCCGGTGGGCCTGCTCGCCTTCGGCCGCCAGCGCGCGGAGTGGGGCCTTGGCGTCCTCGACAACGCCGGGCAGGGGATCGACGACGACCTGGGCAGCACGGTGGACCGGATCCAGTTCGCGATCCCGCTCCGCTCCACGCCCATCGGGTCGCTCACCGTGATCCCGATGTACGATCTCATCTCCACCGGTGTGACGAACGCCGGGAGCGCGCAGGCTCGCCTCACCGGCCAGGCGATCGACTCCGAGCCGTCGGACGACGCGAAGGCGATCGGCTTCAAGGTGGCGCACATGGAGACCGCCGAGGAGCGGAAGCTCAAGCTCGACCAGGGGCTCTCGAGCTGGAACTGGGGCCTCTACTACACGTACCGCTCGCAGGGGTACGACTTCCCCGTCTACGACCAGGGCCTCGCGACGACCACGAACGGCACGGTCACCGACCCCGGCCCCTCCGTCCGCCGGAACGCCACGGCGCACGTCCTCGACGTCTGGGGCCGCTGGCAGAAGAAGAAATACCGGCTGGAGTGGGAAGGCACCGGCATCATCGGGAACATCGAGAACGCCTCCAACGACCCCGCGAACCCCACGGGCCAGGTGATCATCCGGCAGTTCGGCGGGGTGCTCCAGGGCGCGATGATGCCCACCTCGCGCTGGACGCTCGGCAGCGAGCTCGGCTTCGCGAGCGGCGATCGCGCGCCTGGCTTCGGCAACTATCCCGGCCGTGGCTACGGCCAGCCGGGCGTGATCGACGGCGCGCAGTACAACGGCACCACCGACCGCGACTTCCGGAACTTCCGGTTCAACCCCGCCTACCGCGTGGATCAGATCCTGTTCCGCGAGATCCTCGGCAGCGTGACCGACGCCTGGTACCTGAAGCCGAGCGTCGACTACGAGCTCATCGACGGCCTCCTGCTGAAGGGGGCGATCATCTACTCCCAGGCGATCTACGCGGAGTCGACCCCCAGCACGCGCCACAAGCCGCTCGGCCTGGAGGCCGACCTCGGCATCCACTATAGGTCGGACGACGGCTTCATCGCCTGGATCGACTACGGCCTCCTCCAGCCGCTCGACGGCTTCAACGGCGCCGGCGACACCTCCCGCGCGCACGCGCTCCGCACCGGCCTGGCCGTGAAGTTCTAGGCAGGACGCCCGAGGCTTTATGAAGGCGAAGAAGCAGGCGAAGCCCGTCTCCCGGGCCGCGCTCTCGGGCGAGGCGGATCCCCGCCTCGTCGCGATGTCGGTGTCGATCCAGGACGACGCGGCGCTGTACGACGAGGACATCCGCGGCAGCCGCGCCCACGTGGCGATGCTCGCCGCGCAGGGCATCGTGCCGAAGGCCGCCGCGAAGCGCATCGACGCCGGCCTCGCCCAGGTGCGCGAGGAGTTCGCGGCCGGGAAGATCCCGTTCGACCCGAAGCTCGAGGACGTGCACACGCACGTGGAGCGGCGGCTCGGCGAGATCGTCGGCAAGGACGCGGGCTACCTGCACGCGGGGCGCAGCCGGAACGACCAGGTCGCGCTCGACGAGCGGCTCTTCGTGGTCGGCGCCTGCGACCGCTGCGACGCGGCGCTGGGCGCGCTTCAGCGCGCCTTGATCATCCAGGCGCGCGCGCACGAGGGGACGCTCCTCCCCGGTTACACGCACCTCCAGCGCGCGCAGCCGGTCTCGCTCGCGCACCACCTCCTCGCCTACGTCGAGATGCTCGGCCGCGACCGCGACCGGCTCGCCGACGTGAAGCGGCGCGCGGCGGTGTCGCCCCTCGGCTCGGGCGCCCTCGCCGGCACCACGCTTCCGCTCGATCGCGAGCGCACCGCGAAGACGCTCGGCCTCGCCGGCGTCACCCAGAACTCGCTCGACGCCGTGTCGGACCGCGACTCCGCGATCGAGCTCGCCTTCGCCTGCTCGGTCGCGGCGATGCACCTCTCCCGCCTCGGCGAGGAGATCGTCCTCTGGACGACGAAGGAGTTCGGCTTCATGAGCCTCGACGACCGGTTCGCCACCGGCTCGTCGCTCATGCCGCAGAAGAAGAACCCGGACGTCGGGGAGCTCGCCCGCGGGCGCGCGGGCGCCGCGCTCGGCGATCTCGTGACCCTGCTCGCGCTGCCGAAGAACCTGCCGCTCTCGTACAACCGGGATCTGCAGGAGGACAAGCGGCCACTCCTCGCCGCGCCGCGGATGCTCGTCGAGACGCTCGAGGCGCTCGCGGGCGCAGTGGAGACCGCCACCTTCCATGAGGGCCGGATGCGCGACGCGCTCGGCGGCGGCGAGGCGCTCGCCACCGACGCGGCGGAGTACCTGGTGGAGAAGGGCGTACCGTTCCGCGAGGCGCACGAGGCGGTGGGCGCCGCGGCCGCGCACGCGACGCAGAGCGGCAAGGCGCTCACGCAGCTCTCGCCCGCCGAGTGGCGCCGCTTCCACCGGAAGTTCGATCCCGACGTGATCGGCCGCTTCGACGCGGCGGACAGCCTCGCGCGCCGGGAGCTCCCCGGGGCGCCCGGGCCGAAGCAGGTGGCGAAGCAGCTCGCGCGCTGGGAGAAGGCGCTCGGAGTGCGGCGGTGAAGCGGCTCGGCGGCCTCGGAGCGGGCCTCCCGGTTTTCGCGGTCCTCGTGGCCGCGGCCTGCGGCGTGAAGGCGCCGCCGAAGCCCCCGAAGCCGCCTCCCCCCGAGGCCGTGAAGCCGGCCGCGGCCCCGGCGCCGAAGCCTCCACCGGCTCCGTCCGCGCCCGCACCGACCCCGCCTCCCGCCAAGGTCCCGTGAACCACTTCCAACGCCGCAACGGCGAGCTCTTCGCCGAGGACGTCCCGCTCGCCGCGCTCGCCGAGGCCTACGGGACGCCGCTCTACGTCTACTCCGCCGCCACGCTCACCCGGCACTGGCGCGTGCTCGAGAAGAGCCTCGCGGGGATCGACCACCTCACCTGCTACGCGGTGAAGGCGAACTCGAACCTCGCCCTCCTCGCGCGCCTCGCGAAGCTCGGCGCCGGCTTCGACATCGTGTCCGGCGGCGAGCTGTACCGCGTGCTGAAGGCGGGCGGCGACCCGGGCAAGGTGGTCTTCAGCGGCGTGGGGAAGCGCGACGACGAGATCGCCTTCGCGATCGAGGCCGGCATCAAGGTGCTCGACGTGGAGAGCGGCGCGGAGCTCGCGCACGTGGCCGCGATCGCGGCGCGGCTCGGCAAGAAGGCGCCGATCGCGCTCCGCGTGAATCCGGCGGTCGACCCGAAGACGCACCCGTACATCGCCACCGGCCTCAAGGAGACGAAGTTCGGCGTCTCCCCCGAGGAGGCGCTGCGGCTGTACGCGAACGCGGCGACGGATCCGGCGCTCGTGGTGAAGGGCGTCGCGATGCACATCGGCTCGCAGATCACCGACGTCGATCCGTTCCTCGACGCGATCGCGAAGCTGCGTGCGCTCGTGAAGGAGCTCGCGAAGCAGGGGATCCGGATCGGCCACCTCGACGTGGGCGGCGGGCTCGGGATCCCGTACGACGCGGAGGAGCCGCCGCACCCCGACGCGTACGGTGCCGCGGTGAAGAAGGCGCTGCGCGGCTTCGACGGGCAGCTCGTGCTCGAGCCGGGGCGCGTGCTCGTCGGGAACGCTGGCGTCCTCGTGACGCGCGTCCTCTACACGAAGCAGAACGGGCGCCGGAAGTTCGTCGTCGTCGACGCGGGGATGAACGACCTCGTGCGTCCTGCGTTCTACGGCGCGCACCACGCGATCGAGCCCGTGGGGGCGCCGTCCGCCGACGAGATCGTCGCCGACGTGGTGGGCCCGGTCTGCGAGTCGTCCGACTTCCTCGCGAAGAAGCGGCGGCTGCCGCGCCCCGAGGAGGGGGATCTCCTCTGCGTTCGCTCGGCCGGAGCGTACGGATTCACGATGTCCTCGACCTACAACTCGCGCCCGCGCGCGGCCGAGGTGCTCGTGGACGGCGACCAGGCGCTGCTCGCCAGGGAGCGCGAGAGCCTCGAGGACCTCGTTCGAGGCGAGCAGGCCGCGCCCCGCCCGCGGCGCTTCGGCGGCCGGCGGAAGTCGGGTTAGACTCAGCGTTCATCCCGTTTTCCTGCTTCCCAGCCGGGGGAGGACCGCATGCGCCTCGAGGGCTCGTTCGTCGCGATCGTCACGCCGTTCCGGAACGGCGCCGTGGACCTCCCGGCGCTCCGCGCGCTCGTCGAGTGGCACCTCGCCGAGAAGACGGACGGCTTCGTCCCCTGCGGCACCACCGGCGAGTCGGCGACGCTGACCGCGCAGGAGCGCGCCGACGTCATCCGCACGGTGATCGAGACGGTGAAGGGGCGCGCGCCGGTCATCGCCGGCGCGGGCTCGAACGCCACCGCCGACTGCATCGAGCAGGTGAAGCGGGCGAAGGAGCTCGGCGCCGACGGCGCGCTGGTGGTCACGCCCTACTACAACAAGCCCACGCAGGAAGGGCTGTTCCAGCACTACACGGCCGTGTGGGAGGCTGCGCGTTTCCCGGTGGTCGCGTACAACGTGCCCGGCCGCACCGCGTGCGACCTCCTCCCGGAGACGGTGGCTCGGCTCGCGAAGGCGGGCGCGATCGTCGGCATCAAGGAGGCGACCGCGAACCTCGACCGCCAGGTGCAGCTCGTCGAGAAGGTGGGGAAGGACGCGATCGCGTACCTCTCCGGCGACGACTTCACCGTGCTGCCGTACATCGCCTGCGGCGGCCACGGCGTCATCTCGGTGATCGGCAACATCGCGCCCCGCGCGATGCACGACCTCGTCGCCGCCGCGCGCAAGGGCGACCTCGCCGGCGCGCTCGACCTCCAGGTGCGGATGGCCGAGCTGAACCGGATGATGTTCGTCGAGTCGAACCCCGGGCCGGTGAAGGCCGCGACCGCGCTCCTCGGGCGCACGACGAGCGAGCTGCGGCTCCCGCTCGTGCCGCCCGCCGAGCCGGTGGTGGCGAAGATTCGCGAGGCGATGGTGCGGTTCGGATTGAAGATCGCGTAGCACCGAGGGCTCCACACATGATTCCCGTCATCGTCGCCGGCGCCTCGGGGCGCATGGGCAGCCAGATCGTCCGCATGATCCACGCGAGCGACGCGCTCACCCTCGTCGGTGCCACCGAGCGTCCCGGCACCTCGCCCGGGCTCGACGCCGGCGTGCTCGCCGGCCTCGGCCCGATGGGCATCCCGATCCGGGACGACCTCGGGGCGACGATCGGCGCGACGAAGGCCCAGGTGGTGATCGACTTCACGAGCCACGAGGCCTCGGCGGCGCACGCCGAGATCTGCGCGGCGCACGGGGTCGCGCACGTGATCGGCTCCACCGGCTTCACGTCGGGCACGAAGGCGCGGGTCGCCGCCGCGGCGGCGAAGTCGCCGATCGTGCTCTCGCCGAACATGAGCGTGGGCGTGAACGTGCTCTTCGCGCTCGCGCAGCGCGCGGCGGCGACGCTCGGCGACGCGTACGACGTGGAGATCGTGGAGCTGCATCACAAGCGGAAGAAGGACGCGCCCTCCGGCACGGCGGTGAAGCTCGCCGAGGTCGCGGCGCAGGCGCTGGGGCGCGATCCGGCGAAGGACCTCGTGTTCGAGCGGAGCGGGATCGTCGGCGAGCGGACGCCGCGAGAGATCGGCGTGCAGAGCGTCCGCGGCGGCGACGTGGTGGGCGAGCACACGGTCTACTTCTTCGGCGACGGCGAGCGGCTCGAGCTCTCGCACCGCGCGACCTCCCGCGAGCAGTTCGCGAGCGGGGCGGTGCGGGCGGCGCGCTGGGTGGTCGGCAAGCCGCCGGGGCTCTACGACATGTTCGACGTGCTGGGGCTCGGGAGGCAGGCGTGAGGATCTGCCGCTTCGAGCGCGCGGGGCGCGAGGCGTGGGGCGTGGTGGAGGGCGACCAGGTGCGGGCGCTCTCCGACGCTCCGTGGGCGGGCGGGCTCCCCGAGGGGCCGGCGATCCCGCTCGCCGGCCTCGCGCTGCTCGCGCCGGTGGCGCCGACGAAGGTGCTGTGCGTCGGCCGGAACTACGCCGCGCACGCGAAGGAGCTGGGGAACGAGACGCCGAAGGAGCCGCTCCTCTTCCTGAAGCCTTCGACGGCGGTGATCGGGCCGGGAGCGGCGATCCGGATCCCCGAGGTCTCGGCCGAGGTGCACCACGAGGCAGAGCTCGGCGTCGTGCTCGGCCGGCCGCTCACCCGCGCCTCGCCGCAGGAGGCGCGCGCGGCGGTGTTCGGCTTCACCTGCCTGAACGACGTCACGGCGCGCGACATCCAGCGCGCCGAGAAGCAGTTCACGCGCGCGAAGGGGTTCGACACCTTCTGCCCGGTGGGGCCGGTGGTGGAGACCGCGCTCGACGTGCGCGACGTCTCGGTGATCTGCCGCGTGAACGGCGACGTGCGCCAGCAGGGCCACACGCGCGACATGACCTGGGATCCCTTCGAGCTCCTCTCGTACATGTCGTGGGTGATGACGCTCCTGCCCGGCGACGTCGTGGCCACCGGCACGCCGGAGGGCGTGGGGCCGATCCGGCGCGGTGACGTGGTCGAGGTGGAGATCTCGGGCCTGGGGATCCTCTCGAACCCGGTGACCTGAAGCGACCTGCGAGCCGCGACCGGCCGCCGCGCCCGCTCAGGGCAGGCGGCGCTCGGGACGGCGGCGGTAGATTCCTCTCCATGCGCGCGTACGTCGGCGTCGGCTCGAACCTCGGCGATCGCTGGGGCACGCTCGCGCTCGCCGCGCGGGCACTGCGCGCCGCGCCGGGCGTGAGCGTGGTCCGCGCGTCGCGGGTGTGGGACTCGGCGCCGATGGGGCCGCCGCAGCCGCGCTATCTGAACGCGGTGCTGGAGCTCGAGACGGACCTGGTTCCGGAGGTGCTCCTCTCGGTCCTGCAGGACGTGGAGCGGCAGGCCGGGCGCGTGCGCGGCGCGCGCTGGGGAGCGAGGACGCTCGACCTCGACCTGCTCCTGCAGGGCGACCTCGTGGTCCGCCACGCGCCCGAGCTCGTGGTGCCGCACCCCGGCGTCGTCTCCCGCCGCTTCGTGCTCCACCCGCTCGCGGAGCTCGCGCCGGACCTCGTGGTCCCGGGCTGCGGCGCGAAGGTGAAGGACCTCCTCGCCGCCGCGGCGCCCGCCGACCTGTTCGCGGCGGGGCTCTATCCGGTCTGACCCTTCGACCATCGGCGCGGTCCGAGCCCAATGTGCAGAACGCGGGACCTACTCCGCCACGTGCGTGCCGGGCCGCTCCTCCGGCTGCTCGTCCTGGATCCATACCGACTTCGCGTTCGTGAACTCGCGGATGCCGAACGCGCCCAGCTCGCGCCCGTGGCCGCTCTTCTTCACACCGCCGAAGGGGACGCGCGGATCACTCGCCACCATCGCGTTCACGAAGGTCTGGCCCGCCTCCAGCTCCTCCACGAAGCGCGCCCGCTCGTCGGGATCGTTCGTCCACACCGACGAGCCGAGCCCG
>Ga0306924_10002456_pt1 | contig 17493 bp, 15 predicted proteins | sample sta12Can44000111_FD_203756 | JGI IMG/M metagenome (GOLD analysis project Ga0306924, IMG submission 203756) | Lab enrichment of tropical soil microbial communities from Luquillo Experimental Forest, Puerto Rico - statanox.12C.anox.44.000.111 (v2)... | ecosystem: Environmental > Terrestrial >... | reverse complement strand
TACGCCGCGAGCCTTCAGGTTAAGCGCCAGGTTCTCACGAACTTTCAGTGGTGGATAAAGAGCATAGTTTTCAAATGCCAACCCGATTCCCCGATCCTTTGGATGCATATCATTGATCACCTTGCCACCAATTAGCATTTGCCCCTCAGTGATTGACTCCAGACCCGCCACCATTCGGAGGGTCGTTGATTTTCCACAACCAGAGGGCCCAAGCAACGCCATGAATTCGCCATCGCGGATGTTGAGATTCAGATCGTCTACCGCGCGCGGGCTAGTAGGACCATACTGTTTAACCACGTTCTTTAGAGTTAGCTCAGCCATGGGTAATCCCCTCCGCCCGCAGCTCCGATCGCGCCAGCAAGCCTTGGGTGTCGGCGTCAAAAGTCAGCAGGGCATGCGGATCAATGGAGAACTGCACCCGCCGATCCATCTCGAATGTAAGATGACCGTCAACTAATGCTCTGATTCGCGTGCCATCCACGGCCTGAACCGTCAATATCGACTTCGTACCCAGCGGCTCGAAGCTGTAAACGACGCCGTGATAAGCATTTTTGGTTCCATCCGGCACAATGTTCATATCCGAAGGACGAATCCCGATTCGGACCTTCGTCCCGCGCTTTTTGTTCAGCACTTGCGCCACATCAGCAGGAACCGGCATCGGAATCTTTTCTCCCAACATCTCGAGATCCAATTGCGTACCATCTCGTGCCTTTAGCGCCGCATCGACCAGATTGACTTCCGGGTCGCCAAAGAGTTGAGCGACCAGTGTGCTTACCGGCCGGAAATAAATCTCCTTCGGAGTGCCAATCTGCAGCGTATGACCTTCATTGATGACCACGATTCGATCTCCGAGACTCATCGCCTCGAGGTAGTCGTGAGTTACATAAAGCGTCGTCGTGCCAAGCTGGCTACGCATCTCCTTGAGTTCCGCCCGCATGGAGTGCCGAAGCTTTGAGTCCAGATGGCTCAAAGGTTCATCAAGCAGAAAGATATCGGGCTTGCGAACAAGTGCGCGCCCAAGTGCCGTTCTTTGACGCTGCCCATTGCTCAACGCGGTGATTTGGCGGCCCAGCAGGTGATCAATTTTCATCATCTTCGCGTATTCGGTAACCCGTTGCTTTACCTGGTCCTCGGGGATTTTGAATTTCGGGCTGCGCAATGGAAACGCCATATTGTCGAAGACGCTAAACTGCGGGTAAAGGGCATAACTCTCAAACACCATCGCAACATTTCGCTCAGCCGGTTCCAATCCATCGATATCCCTGCCCGCGATCTTTACGGTGCCTCGGTTTGGCGTCACGACCCCGGCAATCAGGTTCAACGTTGTCGTCTTCCCCGCCCCCGCAGGGCCAAACATTGCTACAAATTCCTTGTCGCCAATGCTCAAGCTCAGATCCTCGATGCCTCGTCGTTTCCCGTACCACTTGGTTAAACCGTTCAGTTCAACGCTCGCCATAGTTATTATCCTTTAACCGCACCGAATGAGAGACCTCGCACCAGGTGCTTCTGAATCAGCAGCGCCAGAATGATTCCAGGTAGTGCGCAGATTAACGCCGCTGCCGCTACCCATCCGTAATGGACGGTGTCGGACGCAAGAAATCTTGTCACGGACACGGTCGAAGTTTGAGTATTCCCTCCACCCAACAGCAACGCGAATGTAAATGAATTCCAGCAAAAGATAAAGCAAAGCAGACCCGCAGCGACCAACCCCGGCTTCACCAGAGGCAGTAGTATTTTGAAAAATACCTGCCACCAGCTGTAACCGTCCAGCTGAGCCGCTGCCTCCATATCCTTGGAGAGATCCTCAAAGAAGCCCCGCAAGATCCAGATCAGAAGGGGAAGGCTGATGAGTTGGTAGACCCAGATCAGTCCGACGATGCTGTCTATCAGGTGGAGTTGTTGATAAATAAGGTAAAGAGGGATGATCACCAGGATCTCAGGCGCAAACTTGAATGAGAGAAAGGTGAACGCGATCTCTTCCTTTCCTTTGAAATCGAAACGACCCAGAGCATAGGCAGCAGGCACACCGATGACGAGCGAGAGCCCAACCGCAAGCACGCTGACAACAAGATTATTCCAGAGCGTTCTCACAAAATCTGACTCGGCAAAAACCGCTCGAAAATTCTCTAAAGTCGGTGTGAAGATAAATGTCGTTGTGAACATCTGGCTGTCCGGTTTGAAAGATAGAATCACCATCCACAGCAGCGGGAATAGTGCGAACAGCGCATAGAGAATCAGCAACACCGTCTTCGCTGCCGATCCTACTGCACCAAGAGCATTGCCTTCTTGTTTCATGATTTGCACCGCTCCTGATGATATTTTTTGAGCCTTCCTCCAATAGCCGATTAGAATGAAACAAACGGCGTAAATGGACGCCCAGAGGAAGAGAAGCATGGGAATCGATCCAGCCAGGTTATAAAAACGAAACGCCTGGTTATAAGCCGCGAGCGCAAGACTCAATGTTCTGCCCCCTGGCCCCCCTCGGGTCGCAGCAAAGATAATTGCGAATTCTTGCAGAGAGGTCATCAGCCGGAAAATGAGCGCAATAACTAAGACCGGTGCCAGCATCGGGAGCGTCAAGTTCCGAAAAACGAACCAGGCAGAACCGCCATCAATCAGCGCCGCTTCATACGGAGACTTCGGCAAGGAACGCAAGCCGGCAAGCGCCAGGATGACGACAAATGGGGTGTAAATCCAGACGTCAATCAGGATTACCGAAAATAGCGCCCAGTTCGGGTCTGCACTCCATCGAAAGCCCCCAAGCCCGATCCATGAAAGCGGGAATCGCAAAATTCCAACCGATGGATTTGTCATCAACTGCCACACCAGGGCCCCAATGGCGGGCGCGATCATCAGTGGAAAAATCAGTACCAGTCGCAAAAACTTGGATAGCCAGTTTTCTTCATTCAGAAGCAGGGCGATCCCGAGACCGAGCAACATTTCAACTGCCGTTGCGCAAAATGCATATAGCAAGGTGATTGATACGGAATGCCAGAAATCGGGACTGGTAAAAGTGGCGACATAGTTGCCAATCCCAATGATATTAAACTCAGAGCTGCGAAGCGTCAGGTCGGTGAACGAATAGAAAATCGCTACGATAAAGGGGATTAGAATTCCGATCGTTAGCAGAAAAGAGGGCGCTAATACGAGAAAAGGCCCCAAAGCCTTCTTCCGCGCGTATTTTCTTCCGGCTTCAGATAAATCTGTTCGCGGCGGCTCGCTCCCCCGTCGTCCAGGGGCTATTGTCGTTGTGTTCATGCTTGGGCGATTAAGTCAAAGAATTGAAATGAAGCCACACCCAGGTTCTTTTCAGATTGCCGCAACCAACTTTAGACGGTGCATCCCGAGTAGCCGGGCAGCAAGTTGCCGCCCGCCCTTCTCCCGGCCCAAATCAACGTACAGTCTGCGTGGGCGCTTCAGACGCCGCACCCGACTGGCTAACCTTTAATGTTGACGTCTGCTTCGAAATCTCCTTTGCCAAGCTCTTCATGGCGCTTTCAGGGTTCGCACCAGAGAGCACAATTTTTTGCAGTGTAGCCGCCCATGCCGTTGCTGATTGGATGAAATACGGTTGGGGCGTAAACTTTATCCCGGTGTTAGGAATCGTCTTTTGAAATGTCTCCTCGTAGCCCGGGACCTTTGCGATCTTCTGTTTGAAATCTTTATTTTCCCAGATCGACTGTCGCGCCGGATCCACCGTCTTAGCATTCAGGGCCGCCCAAAGGGTAAACTCCGGCCCGGTGAAATACTGGATGAAGAGCCATGCGGCCTTTTTGTTCTTCGAAGAGCGGTTCATCGCGAGCTGCCAGACCCATTCGTTGGATTGAGGTTGGTCGCCGGCCTTAAACACGGGCGCCGGCGAGAAGCCGATATTGCCCGCTTGCTTGGTGCTACCCGGAACGTTCTGAAAATATCCGTTGATGTCCGCGTCATACAGGATAGCCGCTTTCCCGGATCCAAGATCGGCCCCGCACTGATACCAGGTATAGTTCGACCACGCCGGAGGACCTCCATCTTTGATCATTTCCGCAAACTTAGCTGTAACCGCAATCGCCTCCGGCGAATCCAAGGCTGAGACGAGCTTTCCGTCTTTTATGACGAAGTCTTTTGCCCCGGCGCTACTGAAAGTCGACATATAACCCGGATGGATAGTCGCCCAGCTACGGGTTCCCCGAACTGCGACACCATAAGACCCGGGGCCGTTCCACCCCTTAAGCTTCTTGGCCAGCTCGATCAGCTCATCCAGCGTTTCAGGGGGCTTCAGCCCCTTCTCATCGAAATACTTCTTATTGTACGCGAGAGAATAGAGCTCAAAGCCTAGCGGGAGCGAATAAAGATTGCCGGTTCCCGTGGGCGACCCTGGCTTTAAATCCCATTTTCCACCATTGAACACACCCTCGAATATGTCCTTCGGATTATATTCTGTGCCGGTTAACGTGGGATCGGCAAGATACTTGTCCAGTGGTTCAACGCGCTCGGAACTCGCATAATCCCACATCTGGTAGACGCCGGTCATGAAGACGTCGGGCTTACCGGTCTTTGCCGACAAGCTTGTGGTTACCTTGTCAAAATAATTCTCTTCCGGCGTAACTTCCTGAGACACATCGATACCGGTCATTTCCTTGAATTTCGGCATTTGCTGGATAATAGCATCCGCATAGGGGTGCTGGTTAAATGCGATAGTTATCTTAGCACCGGACGCCTGCTTCCAACCGAATTTACTCTCCTCAGATCGCAGAGATGTGCCGGCCAGAATCGCAGTGGATAGAGACGCCACTAAGATTACAATATTGGGGGAACGGATTCTCATAAGGTATTGATGGTGGACATTTCTGACTCCGAGAGTCCCGGAGTTTTTCGATAATTAGACACAATAACTAGCACACTTATTTTCTACTTCTTCCTATCGCAATCGGAGAGATCCTTCGCGATTTGCGGCCCCAAATATCCGGTGAGATCTCGGTAAAAGACCGCGACAACTCCGCGATCATCGGTCGAGGGATTAATTTTAGGTCAACAAAACGCACTTTCAGACTGAATTGCACTCCTTCGCCTCCGTGTAGGCCCTGGAGGTGGTTACGTCAAGATGTCAGACGACAAAATTTTCTTCAAAACTTGAGGTATTTCCAAAGCAAGCAAAGAACCGAAGAGTAACGCAAAACTTGGGTGCAAAGGGGCAAATCCAAGGCAGTAAAACGCAAGCCGCATGGCAGTCCGGACAATCATTCTTCATGTGCAATAAGAACTTCAACGGAGGCACTTGCTAAGGCCTCCGCCAGATCGCCTGGCGCGTCAGGATCCGCCACAACAACACCGATGTTTGCAAGTCGTCTTGCAGAACACTACGATATATTCAGCCTATACCGTGTCCTGGACAGCGTGCGTTCGTTTAAAGAGACCCATGAATCACTGTCACGTTGATTCCAGATCCGCGGCTGGGAAAAGGGCGGCGTAAAACGCGGGATATCCGCGCGGAATGGATACTGGCTCCGAGAAGGTGCGGTGCTTCCGGCTGAAAGCGATTTTCGTCTTCCAACTTCGATTGCCTGCAAAATTGCGACCACCGTGGCAAAAAGTTTCTGTTTGCGGACTTTTGCGCACAGGACCTCCAACAATCGAGTTCTTAACATTTTCTAGCGCATATTGTCATTTGCTTTTCCACGCTTTTTGCGCTCGGAATCCTCTTCGTTTCTTCCGATGCGATTAGCAGATGTTGATATAGACTAGCATTGGATGCGCTCACTTTTATCTTCCAGCCGGTCGCAATCCGGCATCAGATTTAGCAGAAGGCAACCCTGTCCGAACAAATTTCACTTGCCTCCGAACCCGGCGACACGTAGAAGACTTTTAGCGCACAAACGATCCACATCGTAACGTGCTTACCCCCCTCCCAAGCTCCTCAAATCCTCATACTCTTAGAACCTAACTCATGAATAATCCATTCATCGGTGAGCTCATTGGCACGATGTTACTCATCATTTTCGGAGACGGCGTTGTTGCAAACGTCGTCTTAAGTAAGAACAAGGGACAGAACTCCGGCTGGATCGTGATAACCACCGGGTGGGCTATGGCGGTGGCCGTGGGTGTGTACGCATCTGGACCGATCAGCGGTGGCTTCATTAACCCGGCTGTTACGATCAGCTTCGCGGTCATCGGCAAACTTCCTTGGGCAAACGTAGTGCCATACATTATCGCTCAAATGATCGGCGCCTTCCTGGGCGCTGTCATCGTCTGGGTCTCTTACAGGAGGCATTTTGAGGCAACAGAAGACGCCGATTTGAAGCTGGCTGTTTTCTGCACAGGTCCAGCTATTCGTGATTACGCGGCAAACATAGTGACCGAAATCGTCGGAACCTTCACGCTGGTTTTCGGCGTTCTTTCGATGACCTATTTCGACGGCGCAAAGACGCCGGCGGGAATCGGAAGCACCTGGGGACCATGGGTTGTGGCGGTTCTGGTGTGGGCGATCGGCCTGTCGCTTGGCGGTCCCACCGGCTATGCGATCAATCCTGCGCGTGACCTGGGACCTCGCATTGCTCATGCAATATTGCCAATTCCGGGCAAGCGTAACTCGGATTTTGCCTATGGCTGGATCCCCGTTGTCGGCCCAATCATCGGCGGTGTGATCGGCGCACTTCTGTATGTCGCCACCTTCGGGAGTGCCCCGGCCCCCCACTAACCTAAACGCATCTCAGGAAATAATATGAAATACCTACTCACTTTAGACCAGGGTACCACGAGCTCTCGAGCTCTGGTGATCGATCGCTCGGGTAAAGTTGTCTCCGTTGCACAAATGGAATTTACCCAGTTTTTCCCCCAGCCTGGCTGGGTCGAACACGATCCAAATGAAATCTGGGCAAGCCAGATTGGTGTCGCAGCTGATGCGCTTGGCCGCGCGAATATCAGCCTGGCGGACATAGCCGCTATCGGAATAACAAACCAGCGCGAGACCACGCTCATCTGGGATCGAAAGACGAGCGAACCGGTCTTCCATGCAATCGTGTGGCAGGACCGTAGGACCGCTCCGATCTGCGATCAGATGCGTGCCGATGGCCTGCTGCCGCTTATCCAGAGCAAAACGGGCCTGGTGATCGACGCCTACTTTTCTGGAACAAAGGTGCGCTGGCTCCTGGACAACGTTCCCGGGGTCCGGGAAAGAGCCGAACGCGGCGAGCTCGCATTTGGGAACGTCGACTCCTGGCTCATTTGGAAACTCACAGATGGCAAAGTTCACGTGACGGATGAATCCAACGCGTCGCGAACCATGCTTTTCAACATTCACACCCGGGATTGGGATGACGAGCTTCTCAAGGCTTTGCACGTGCCTCGCTCTTTGCTGCCTGCGGCGAAGAGCTCAAGCGAAATCTACGGAATATCGTCGAGCGGCATGTTAAGCGGAATTCCTATCGCAGGGATCGCCGGTGACCAGCAAGCGGCTTTGTTTGGCCAGATGTGCAGTAAACCCGGCATGGTTAAAAACACCTACGGCACTGGTTGCTTCATGCTGATGGAAACCGGCACCGACGCCGTTCCGTCAAAAAACAATCTCCTCACGACCATTGCATGGCGAAGGAACAATAAGACCGAATACGCGCTGGAAGGAAGCGTCTTTATTGCAGGCGCCGTCGTGCAGTGGTTGCGTGATGGTCTCGGTATCATCAAAACAGCCCCGGAGGTGGAAAATCTCGCGGCCACTGTGCAAGACAACGGCGGCGTGTATCTTGTTCCGGCCTTTGTCGGCCTGGGCGCTCCACACTGGGATGCGTACGCAAGAGGCGCTATTGTGGGCCTGACCCGGGGCAGCACCGCAGCCCATATCGCCAGAGCCGCTCTGGAGGGCATTGCCTACCAGGTTGCCGATATCCTGACCGCGATGGAGTCCGACTCGTCCATAAAATTGGCGGAACTCCGAGTCGACGGCGGAGCAGTTGGGAATAACCTGCTGATGCAATTCCAGGCAGACCTGCTCGGAGTGCCGGTGGTGCGTGCGTCGAACCCTGAGACGACGGCAATGGGCGCAGCCTATCTAGCCGGGTTGGCCGTCAACTACTACAATTCGATCGACGAAATCGCCGCGCAATGGGGCGTGGACCGCACGTTCGAACCAAAAATCGGAAGCGACGAGCGCCAGAAACTCCGCGCTGGTTGGAACAAGGCATTGGAGCGCGCGAAAGCCTGGGCGTAAAGCGCCTTTCACGGTCGTGAACAGGAGCGTTGCAATCCAAGCGATCTCAGACAAGTCAATCCTCTGGGATTGCCTGGTTCTAGGCGGCGGAGCGACAGGTCTCGGCACCGCAGTGGAGGCTGCGTCGCGCGGATTTCGAACCCTTCTTGTCGAAAAAACCGATTTTGCAAAGGGGACCTCGAGCCGCGCGACGAAACTGGCTCACGGGGGCGTTCGTTACCTGCAACAGGGCAATATCGCCTTGGTGAGGGAAGCTTTGCATGAGCGAGGGCTGATGCTAAGAAATGCCCCTCACCTTGTCCATCCACTCAAGTTCGTGATCCCTGCCTATCACCTCTGGGAGATTCCCTTTTATGGAATAGGCTTGGGAATTTACGACAGATTGTCGGGAAAGCTCTCTCTCGGTGGCTCCAAGGTGTTGGGCAAGTCTGAAACCATTCGCCAGCTACCTACGGTCGAACAGAAGGCCCTGAAAGGAGGGGTTCTTTATTTCGATGGACAATTTGATGACGCGCGACTGGCCGCCACTCTGGCGCACACGCTTTCGGATCTCGGCGGCTTCCCGCTCAATTACGCCGAAGTCGTCGGAATTACCAAGCACGACGGCAAAGTAACTGGAGCGGTAATCCGGGACCGAGAGGGCGGATCGGAGTTTGAAGTCAAGGCTCGAGCGGTCATCAATGCGACCGGAGTTTTCGTCGATTCGATCCGGCAGATGGACGCGCCGGGAACCGAGAAGATGCTGGCGGTTAGTCAGGGTGCGCACCTGGTTCTGCCGCGGGCTTTTCTACCGGGTACCTCGGCGCTCATGGTGCCCAAGACCTCTGACGGTAGAGTCCTGTTTGGCATACCGTGGCACGACCGGGTGATTCTCGGCACCACTGACGGACCAGTTCCCGAGCCGGTGGAAGAACCCCGCATCCAGGCTCATGAAATCGCATTTATTCTTTCTGAGGCGGCCAAGTATCTTGCAAAGGATCCAACCGAATCAGACGCGCTTTCTTGCTACGCAGGGCTTCGGCCTTTGGTCAAGGCTGGAGCGGCCAGCAAGACGTCTGGGCTATCCCGCGAGCATACCGTCGCCGCTTCTTCTTCGGGCTTAGTCACAATCACTGGAGGCAAATGGACAACTTATCGTCGTATGGGTGAAGACTGCATCGATCAGGTCATCAAACTCGCCGGGTTGCCCTCCGTTCCTTCGCGTACATCTGAGCTTCCGCTTCACGGGCACAGCCGAAGCCCGGAAACTTTTGCATCCCCTCTCCATTTGGCTGTTTACGGGACCGATCGTCCGAGGATCAATGAGTTGGCAGCCTCAGACAAAGCGCTTGACGCGCCACTCGATCCCAGACTGCCCTATACGAAGGCCGAAGTTGTTTGGGCAGTGCGCGAAGAAATGGCGCGCACGGTCGAGGATGTACTTGCGCGAAGGACTCGCGCCCTGCTGCTGGATTCCACGGCAGCTGTCGATGCGGCTCCGGCCGTCGCCGAGATCTTAGCTAAAGAATTGGGACGCGACGCAGGCTGGCAGCGAAATCAGGTCGAGGCATTCAGGGGTGTTGCAAGAAATTATCAGCTTAAGCCGAAAAGCAACTGAGTCATGGCACTGAACGCGGAAGTCGGGCTTCGTTTTGGGCCTCGCGCAAAGGTACGCCGAGTCACGCAAAGGATCAGTTTTGAAATAGCGCGAAAATCTGACGAGCGCTTTGGCTCGTGAGATTTTCGGGTTAACCGGAAACGTTTCCATGAACTTTGGTGGCAACTTTCAAACGAAGCGCGTTCAGCGCAATAAAGCCAGTCGCATCCGATTGATTGTACGCCTTGGTGGGATCCGCCTCCATCGTCGCGATATCAGGATTATAGAGACTGACCTGGCTCCTTCGTCCGGCCGCGATAACGTTTCCTTTGTACAATTTTACTCGCACCACACCGGAAACATTCTTCTGCGATTCGCTGATCAGCGCCTGAATCGCTTCGCGCTCCGGGGCAAACCAGAAGCCGTTATAAACAAGCTCTGCATACTTCGGGCCCAGGGCGTCTCTGATATGCATCACTTCTCGATCCATCGTCAGGGATTCGATCTGCCTGTGCGCAAAAAACAGAATTGCACCTCCAGGGGTCTCATAGACCCCTCGGCTTTTCATGCCCACAAAGCGATTCTCAACCATGTCGACCCTGCCGATTCCATTTCGGCCCCCCAGAAAATTGAGCGCTTTCATGATCCAGAATGGGGAGAGCCGAACGCGGCCCCCCCGAGCTTCCGAGGACGAGCCTATTCGATCCAGAATCTCGCTAATCTTTGGGTGGCTGAGCGCAACGCAGGACCCTCTCTCAAACTCAAGCTCTACATATTCGCTGGCATCAGGGGCATCTTCCGGAGAGACGCTTAGCTTGTACATGTCCCGCATCTCGGGACTGCTCGCGTCAATCCAGGGATCTTCCAAAACGCCGCTTTCAAAACTTATATGGAGGAGGTTGCGATCCATCGAGTACGGTTTTTTTGCGCTCGCCGCGACACGAATTCCCTGCTCTTCAGCGTATCGGATCATTTCCGCTCGCCCGGGAAATCGTTTACGAAACTCTTCAAGCCGCCATGGGGCAATCACGATGATGTCGGGAGCCAGAGCCGCAACCGTCAATTCAAAGCGAACCTGGTCGTTCCCTTTGCCCGTTGCGCCGTGCGCAACCGCCTCGGCCCCCTCGGCGCGGGCAATCTCGACCATCCGTTTTGCAATCAGCGGCCTGGCAATGCTCGTTCCCAGGAAATATTGATTTTCGTAAAGCGCCGATGCTTGAAACAGTGGAAAAATGAAATCGCGCGCAAATTCCTCCTGCAAATCGTCCACATAGCATTTTGAGGCGCCGGTTTTCAGCGCCTTCTGTTCCAATCCATCCAATTCCTCTTCCTGACCGATATCAGCGCAAAAGGCGACGACGTCAGCAGCGTAGGTCTCTTTTATCCATTTCAGAATTACCGAGGTGTCGAGTCCTCCCGAATAAGCGACAACAATTTTCATTCCGCCTGCACCAATACATGTACGAGGAAGCGCCGTCGAGTCCAGGCTCGCTCTCGAAACTGGCTTGAGTGCCGATTTTGAATCATGGCGATCTTTGCGTCAACTGGCGCAGTGGCATCGCCCAGAATCGTCAGCCGGGCTTTCCGCTGCTCTTTGAACAGAAAGGTCTAAAACAGGTTGTCTGGAACGTCTGTCTTAAGAAATGGCTCTTAAACGGACGCGCAGCGTCCGTTTAAGAGCTCACTAACCCGCAATGAGCGCGTTGCTGCTCAAGGGTGTGATTTTTGCGGGTTAGGCTGTGTGATGTGCGGCTCCTTCAGATAAAGCGGCTCCAGAGAAGACTGGAACGAATCTCTACGCAATAACAGATATTCGGCGCGAGGCCGCACGATTGGAAGATCGGCGACACCGGGGATAGGTCCAACCGCATAAACCGGCCGCTGGCGAAGTTCTGGCAACAGGAGGCGAAACTCCTCTATGGAACGGAGTTGCGGCACGCAAACCAACCCGTTCTCTTCGATGCTCGCCAGAAATACCGAGCCGCGTCTCGCGTCGCCGACGACATAGTAGGTCGCCGCTCCATATGCAAGGACCGACGGGCAGCCGAATGCCGGGCAACCGAGTCCGATTTTAAGACCGATCGCGGTCGCAACCGCTACTCGAGTACCGGCATATGAACCCGGTCCCAGCCCTACGACGATTTCGGCCGGGGGACCGAATTCAAGAACGAAATCATGGATCGTAGCCGAAAGCATCCCGTGCTTCAAGATCTCGCCAAGCGCGAGAACCTCACTGCCGTCCGCCAGAACAACGGTTCCGGGGCTGCTCGAGTTTTCGATCAGAAGACTCTTCACCACGCGATCCTTCGCGTGTTGTTTTCGCGGATGGTCAGGACAATTTCAATGGAATCACGGGGCATGCGAGCAGGAAATTTGTCGGCCCATTCGACGGCGCAAATACCACCGGCTCGCAGGTAATCTTCAAACCCAATATCATCCAACTCAGCCTCTTCGTTCAGGCGATAGAGGTCCATATGAAACAATGGCAATCTGCCTCCACAATATTCGTGCACAAGAGTAAAAGTCGGGCTGGTGACAACTTGATTGTAGTTAAGGCCTGTTGCTAGACCCCTTACGAATTCAGTCTTGCCTGCCCCCAGATCGCCTATGAGTTTGATAACCGAACCGGCCATCAGGCTTCTCGCCAAGCCGGCCGCGATGAATCGCGTCTGATCCGGACTTTTGGAAATCCATTCGGTCGGCGAAATCATGCTCTACCTCGAAAATGATCGAACCCTTTTTGCTCGAATTCATGGTGGCCGGAGTCAACCAGTTGTCCAATCGGTGTCAGCTGCAATCTGGGAAAAGCTTTCTTCCATTCCAATTCAAGGCGCGATTTGACGGCTCTCGGAACCGCGAAAAGCAGCTCGTAGTCTTCTCCGTCCCGTACCGCGTTTTCCGGAACGCAACCTTTGTTTAACGGGAGATTTTCGAGGGCCACTTCAAATCCCACACCGCTTGCGGACGCCAGCCGGGGAAGATCACTTCCCAGACCGTCACTCAAATCCATCATGGCATGAATCGGAAAACGGCCGACCAACCAGCGAGCTTCTCTCACTCGTGGTGAAAACCGGAGATGTTTTCCGTCGATCGAGCCCCCAAGCCTTCCGGTAACGAAGAGCCAGTCCCCCTTCTTGCCTCCCGAACGACTAACATATTTACCTTTTTCGACCATACCGGTTAAACAGACTGACAAAAAAACTGGGCCTGGCGATCTTGCCGTCTCTCCGCCGACCAGGTTCACGCGGTAGGTAGAGGCAGCCTTACGTAGACCTCGATAAAGCTTTTTCAACCATTCAAATTCGGCATCGGAGCGGATTGCCACGGTCACTAAAGCATCCAGTGGCAACCCACCCATCGACGCTACGTCGCTGATTGAACGGCACATCGCTTTCCAGCCCACCCACATTGGATCGGCATTGGGACGAAAATGTATCCCTTCAATGATGCAATCTGTTTTCAGCAGCTGAAGATCACCCGCGGTTTTTACGACTGCGCAGTCATCGCCGGGACCAACAACGACGCGGCGATCCAAGTTCAAGCCCCGAGTCAAGCGCCGCACAACTTCATCTTCACCAAGCTCATTCAGCTTCATCGACCCGCAAAAAACACCTGAACGAGCGTGAGCGTGTTGAAAATTGCGTGCATGGCCATCGGGACCAGCAACGATCCCGAAAGTTCGTAGGCCAACGTCAACACGCATCCCAACAGAAACAGGGGCAGCAGCGAAGGAATATGCATGTGAATCGACGAGAACAAGAGAGCAGAGAAAACCAGGGCAGGCAGCGCACCCGCAAATCTCTTGAGCACTCCGTAAAGGAACCCGCGAAAGACGAATTCCTCGGAAATTGGCGCAATTACGACCGCAAGAATGATGAGTGGCACCCGCTTGCCCGGATCGCTTGCCCGTTCAAAAAGCTGCATAATCGGCTGAGTATCTTGTTGAGGGTTGGAGTGTAAAAATTCGCTAATCAGCGTACTGCTGGCCAGAATCAAGGGCAGCGCCGCAAACAGGAGACCCAAACTAAGCAAAAATACCCTGAAGAAACCGAGCCGATCGAATCCAAAGAGCGCGCTGGGATGCATGCCGCGCAATACGAAAGACAAAACAATGACTCCAATCACAAAGATCCAGAAAGCAAGCTGAACCATGAAGAGAAATGTGGTGTCGACCGTAGCGGGCAACGCGCCTCTTTTTCCACTCAGGCTCTGCAGGCATTGAACAACAAACATGGTTACACAGCCGAGAGCCAAGTAGGCATCAACCCGCGCGAAATGGCTCGCCACAACCTTCCCGCCGGCCTGCAAATAAATTAGTCGGAAAATCCGAAGGTAGAAAGCGACACTGGCGCCGACGAGCAGCGCAAGAACTAAAGTAGTAAGAGCATTCATCTAACAATTGGCGCAACCTACACGTGAACGAATGACGTTCAAAGCGTGGCTGCGAGAGGTGGATGTGTGCATCGCGCGATGCTGTTCGGCCGTACGCAATGCGATGGCCGTACCGGCCGGGCAAATAGCAGTTTTGGATAGGCCTGTGCCTTTTGCGAACTGAGCGTCCAACGGAAGCAGTATTCTGACAGTGGTTATGTCGCATCCCACGGATTGATGACCGTGAGGCCACAGCCTTCGAACCCGCTTATGTCACGCGTGACCACACTTGCGTTGTGGGATCGCGCGATAGAGGCGATCATGAGATCGACTGTCGCTGACGGTCGCCCTGCCCGCCTGCGGGCGGCGAAGATATCGGCATAGGCGAGGGCCGCATCCATGTCGAAGGACAGCACGCGTCCTTCGAAATCCTGCAGGAACATAGCCCTTGCCGCTGCTTCGAGATCGAGGCGACAGCGGCCCCCCGCCATGATCGCAAGCCCGGACAGGATTTCTGCCTGGTTGACGGACGTTGTGAAAAGGAGGTCGGCGGGCTGCCCAGCTATCCACGCCGCCACCTGCGGCACCGCCTGGGTGCTCATCATGGCGGATAGGATGTTGGTGTCGAGAACGAACATCAGTCGAACCGGGGAAGTTTGCGCGTGGGCTCGCGCTCCGGCAACTCAAGTTCAACGCCCCCCAGAGGCGCGAAGCGGGCACGGACGCGCTCATAGAGATTGCGCCCCGGCGGACGCGCTGCCCCCGTGAGGGCCGTCTGAAGGATACGCCTGGCTTCGGCTTCCATGGAGTGGCCGTTCTCCGCCGCGCGGACACGCAGCCGCTCCTTGATCGCCGGATCGAGGTTGCGGATCGTGATGCTGCTCATTGAGTATTGGGCTTCCCTGTCTTTACAATATGATCATAATCTATGATTGCGTTGAAATCAATGATTCCGATGCAGAACGATTTCCTTTTCATAGGGTAGACCCAGGCCACGTGAGGGTGCCGAAGCCGCGCTGCGGCGCGGGCTTCCCGCAGGAACCGCTGCCGCACGTTCGGGTCGGCCGCGACCCGAGCGTCGATGATTGAGCGCCACGGGGTGATGCAAAACCGTGTCAAAGGCTTTGTAGAAACGGGCGAAGGGCTAACGGGATCCTGAAGCGAGTTTGTTGTCAGAGCTTCCGTGCGACAGGCGTCACCGTTCAGCACCCTGTAGGTGCCGGTGATTGGCAAGCGCAGCGATCAGCCGTTAGATGTCTCGCGCGCTGCCGGCGGCTCGGGGTCGAAGACAATCGTCACGAAACGGGGGCGCCGGTCGGTATGGGCAGCACCGTCTGGCGCTCTTCCCACCGTGGGACCCCGATCAATGCTGTAGAGGATCGGACGGTAGACCCGGCCCTGACACCGACCCATACCGCCGGCCTGCATGCGACCCTCGATCGGTGAGAAAAGCTTCTCGTCGAGGGCATCGAGGAAGTGGGCGTCGAGTTGGCGGCGCCAGAGGGTTTCGGTTGCGCCAATGGACCGCAACAAATCACCCCATGTGCGCGGGTCGCTTCCGCCGGCCAGGTCGAACAGCGACATCGTGTAACCCGATGTGCCGTTCGGACCCAGTATCACTTGGGCCCTTTCGGGGATTCCTTTGGCGATGTCATCGGACTCGGACAGCGATAGGACGAGGCGATGGCACGGGTAGTACGTCGAGGCCGACCCCGAACGGCCGAACGCGTCGGCGATGGCGCGAGCCGCGGCCTCCAACTTGCTGGACGTGATGTCGGGCGCCAGCGCCCCTCGGCGCCAGTCGTCGGAAACCTCCCACGTCCGGCGGCACAACGAATTCAGAAGCGCGCGGACCTTGTCGGCATTGGCTGGCACGCCCTGAAGGTCGGCGAGCGGGCTTGGCGAGGCGTCGGCGGGGTTGAACAAGCAGATGACCGACCGGATCTCGCTTCGGTCGAATCGCGTGTACAGGCCCGTCTCGAAGAGGCACCAGTCCCAGTTCTTCGACGGTGCGGTGAACAGCAGCAGGAGAATATGGCTTCTCGCGAGCGCGCTGCGGATCTCGCGCCGCCAGTCCCTCCCCGCGGTGATGTCGACGCCGGATACGAAGCAGTCGATCAGGTCCTTGTTGAGGCTCTGTATCGCCTTCTTTACGACGGCCGCAAGTGCGTGATCCTCCTGCTTGTGGCTGATGAACACCCTAAATACGTCGTTTCCGATGGTCACTGTACCCGCCTCCTTGGTTCGACGCCGGTCCAGAAATCACGGTCCCCAAGGGTCGCGCAGCTCGGACCCAGCCCGACCCGCCCCGCTGATGAGAACCATGCCACGTCCGGCATTATCCTCCGCTCGCCGCGGTTGTGCCCTATCAAGCCGGTTGTGCCAACCAAACTCCCACTGTCGAATATTCCCAACGTAAGTTCCGATTTCTCGCTTGAATGCGAGATCGGCCTGGCTTGCGAAAAATGCTTTTTTGGGCTTCATAATAAGGCGTATATCGTAAAGTGGTAGAGGCATTGGCCCTCTGCAAAGGTAACCGATAGTGAAGTCAGGTCAATACGAGCCAGACGGGCATAAGCGTAGCGAATGAACTCGTTCACCACCGCTGAGATCCATCCGCATACCTTAGCAGCGCTGGGGCTGGGCAATATAGCCTGGCTTCGCTGCGCTACGACCCCGGCACTCAGAGCCAAGGGCTTGGTCGAGATTGTTGCGGGCTAAGACCTTTATCATCGACGCTGCACTGAAATTCCGCGACTGCTAACTTAAAATGTTCCTGGCGACGCTTCCTGCCGCCTTTGCGGCTTCGATCGCCTTGAAGACCCCGAGCAGTCTCTTACCGGCAGCGCTTTCCTTGCCAGCGATGTCTTTAGCAATGCTTTCCTCGGGAGCGATCATGGACAAAACCATATTGAAGACCGATCCCACGGAGGCAGTTACCAACTGCAATCGGTTCGCAGTTTCCTGCTGGTCCATGTAGAAGGTAGCGCGGCCCTGCTTTTGGGTCTGCTGCTTTTCCCAATCCAGGAACTCCTTTTTTACCTCGTAGGCGACGAGGTTACCGATCAGCTCTGCGACGGGTGCGAAGTGGTTGATGATTTCGTTCGCCACGGCGGGCACGAGCTGCTCGAGCGGCGATCCCCCTGTCCCGGAACCATTGTCCGACTTCACCGCATTGAGGATGCCTTGGAAATTCGCTGAGGTGATCCCGAACAGATCGAGTAAGTCGCCCACAGCTTCGCTGTCGGATTTGCCGGGATTGTCGTGGGTCAGGCTGGGGCCCGTGGTTTGCGTGATGGGCTTTGGCGGTGTGTGCCCGGGATGCTGCCCGCGATCCGCGCCCTCAGGGTCGCCTGTCTGC
>Ga0306924_10002455_pt1 | contig 17498 bp, 17 predicted proteins | sample sta12Can44000111_FD_203756 | JGI IMG/M metagenome (GOLD analysis project Ga0306924, IMG submission 203756) | Lab enrichment of tropical soil microbial communities from Luquillo Experimental Forest, Puerto Rico - statanox.12C.anox.44.000.111 (v2)... | ecosystem: Environmental > Terrestrial >... | reverse complement strand
ACCGCGCCCGTGACCGTGACCGCCGCCGGCGAGCGCCAGCTCACGCTGGGCTGCGCCGTCCTCGACGGCGACACCGGCGAGCTGCGCCGCCTGGGCCCGTTCGCGGTCCAGTCGGCCTTCCCCGACTTCTGGCGAGCGCCGACCGACAACGACGTCCGGGTCGCCGGCGCGTGGCGCCGGGCGGGCCTGGACCGGCTGGAGCGGCGGATCATCGCCGTCCAGCGCGGCGAGAACGCGCTGTCCACCCGGCTGAGGATCGCGCCCGCGGGCGCCGATTTCGGCCTGCTGGCCACCCTCACCTGGCACGCCGACGGCCTGCTGTCCGTCCACGTCGCGCCCGACGGCGCCTGGCCCTGCCCGCTGCCCAAGATCGGGCTGCGGCTGGTGCTCGACGCGGTCGTCGAGGAGGTGAGCTGGTTCGGCCGCGGCCCAGGCGAGGCCTACCGGGACACGTACCACGCCACCCGCGTCGGAAGGTTCACCGTACCCGCCGCCGAGCTCGCCACCCCGTACGTCCGGCCCCAGGAGAACGGCAACCGCATGCACGCCCGGAACCTGACCGTGACCGGCGCCGCCGGGCAGGCCCTGACCGTGACCGGCGACCCGCACTTCGACTTCGCCGTCCGCCGCTGGTCGCCGGAGCTGCTCACCGCGGCCACGCACACGCCCGACCTGGTCCCGGATGGCCGGACCCACCTCCACCTCGACGCCGCCCACCACGGCATCGGGAGCGGCTCCTGCGGGCCGGAACTGCCGCCCGGACACAGCCTCGCGGCCCGTACGGTCGGCTATACGCTCAGGTTCTCCGCGTTACGCACGCCTGGAGCAGCAGCGTTCTCAGCTGGTACAGGTCGGCGATCTGGATATCGGCCGGGACGCCCTTGAGCGCCGCCACCGTGGCGCCGGCCGCCCGCCCGGCCCTGACGCCGGCCTCGGCATCCTCCACCACCAGGCACCGGCCCGGGTCGGCGCCGAGCTCGCGGGCGGCCAGCAGGTAGCCCTCGGGGTCGGGCTTGCCCGCCCGCACGTCCTCGGACGTGACCAGCAGCGCGGGCCTGATCCGGGCCGCGGCCAGGCGGACCCGGGCCAGCGTGGGGTCGGCGCTGGTCACCACCGCCCAGGGCAGGCCCAGCCGGTCCAGCTCGCCGAGCAGCTCGCGGGCTCCCGGGGCCGCGGTCACGTCGGACACGTCGTCGTACTGCAGCGCCAGCTGGCGCCGGGCGGCCGCCGCGGCCTCGTCCCCGGACAGGTCCGGCCGGAGCCGGCGGACGTTGCCCAGGGCGGGCATGCCGTGCGCGATCAGCGGGACGGCGGGCCCGCGGTCGACGTGGTACTCGCGAGCCCAGGTTCGCCAGGCGCGCTCGACCGCCGCGTCGGAATCCACCAGCGTGCCGTCCATGTCGAGCAGGACCGCCCGCACCTGGCTCAGCTCCATCATTCCTCCCGGTGATCGCGGCCGGCCCAGTTCTTCAGGCCCTCGTCGGAGAGCGCCAGGGAAAAAGCCTCCTCGGCGGCGCCGACGAGCGGCGCCTCGTCACCGAGCCGGGCCGGGACCAGCGGCGGCGCGGGCGCGCGGAACGCCATCAGGCCGGCCAGGTAGGCCTGCACGGCGGGCTCGCCGGCCAGCTCGAGCAGGTCGCGGCCGAGGCCGCCGACCGTGACGACGTGCGGGTCGAGCGCGTTGACCAGCCCCGCGGTGCCACGCCCGAGCGACCGGGCGACCTGGCCCAGCGCGCCGAGCGCGCCGGGCTGGCCGGCCCGGCCCGCGGCCAGCACGCCGCGCAGGTAGCCGACTTCGTCCCGCGGCGGCGGATCACCCAGCAGGCGGGCGACCGCGTACCCGTTGAGGCTGGTGTTCCAGCAGCCCATCGCCCCGCACGCGCAGCGCAGCCCGGGGTCGCCGAACGGCATGTGGCCGAACTCCCCGGCCATCCCGTGCGCCCCCAGGACGGCCCGTCCCGCGTTGAGCATTGCCCCGCCGACACCGGCATCCACGTACAGGTGCAGCGCCGCCCCCGCTCCGGCCGCCGCGCCGCGTTGTGCTTCGGCGACCGCGGCCAGGGTGGCGTCGTTGCCCGCGACGAACCAGCCCCGGCCGGATCCGTAGTGGGGCCACAGCACCGACAGGTCCACGTCGTGCCAGCCGAGGTTCGGCGCGTGCACCAGCGTGCTGCCGATGACCGTGCCCGGCACCGCCACGGCCACCGCCTGGATCCGCGACCCGAACCTCCGGTGCAGGACCTCCAGCTCGGCGCTCACGGCGGGGAGCACCTCACGCTGATCGCGCCGGTGCGGGCGCACGGCCGCGGCCAGCATCGTCCCGCCCAGCTGGACCGCGGCGACACGCCAGGTCTCGTGCGTGATCGCCGCGGCGGCGACCACCGGGCCGCGGGGGTGCGGGTGCAGCGACGTCGTCGGGCGCCCGCGCTGCCCTCCCGGGGGCAACGGCCGCTCGGCCAGCAGCCCCGACGAGACCAGCCGGGCCGTGGTCTCAGTGGCCAGGCCGCTGCTCATCCCGAGCTGCCGGGCCGCGTCCGCCCGCGCGATCCCCGGCGCCCCGTGCACCGTCTCCAGCAGCAGCGCCCGCCACGACATCCGCTCGTCGTCACCTCCAGCCGCCGCCCCGGGGCAATTAAACTCGTCCAACGAGTATAACCCGCACGGCCCGCGCATTCCCGCAGCGTCACGCGCGCCAGCCTCGCGGCGTCACGCGCCCCAGCCCCGCGACGTCACGGGCGCCAGCCCCGCGACGTCACGGGCACCCCCAGGCGATGCCCTCTGATGCCCCTGCGCTCCTGGCGCACTCCCGTGACCCGTGATATCTGCCCTCCACCCTGGAGCGCCCCTTCATAAGGCGTGGATGCCACATCCACGTCGCTCAAACAGCATGGCTGTGGCATCCACGTCGTATGCGCGACGCTGGGCCGGGGCCAGAGTGACCAAAGTCTGTTTTCTTGCCCGCGTAGTACCCCGATGGCAGGGCCGATACTAATGGAGGGGCCGCTATTGTCCGATTTGTCCGGGTTTGCGAATCACCGTCGCCATAGCGCGGGCGTTTCCGCGGAAACAGCTTGTGCAATTGTGAAGCGTTTCCGCGGAAACGCCGGCCTGCCGTCCTGTGTGGAGATCGCAGGCCCGCCGCCAAGCCCCCAGTCGCCAATACGGTCCGCCCGGAATAGCCGGCGGCCCTCATCGGTTCAGGTACATGCAAACGCATATATCGGAGGAATGGCATGCAGTTCGGGATCTTCTCGGTTAGTGACATCACCCGGGACCCAGTGTCGGGCGAGACGCCCAGCGAGGCCGAACGGATCGATGCGATCACCCAGATCGCGCAGAAGACCGAAGAGGTGGGTCTTGACGTGTTCGCGATCGGCGAGCACCACAACCCGCCGTTCTTCTCGTCCTCGCCGGCCACGCTGCTGGCCTACATCGCCGCCACCACCAGGAAGCTCATCGTTACCACGAGCACCACGCTGATCACGACGAACGACCCGGTGCGCATCGCGGAGGAGTACGCGATGCTGCAGCACCTGTCCAAGGGCCGGATGGACCTGATGCTCGGCCGCGGCAACACCGGCCCGGTGTACCCGTGGTTCGGCCAGGACATCAGGCAGGGCCTGCCACTGGCGCTGGAGAACTACAACCTGCTGCACCGGCTGTGGCGGGAGGACGTGGTGGACTGGGAGGGCAAGTTCCGCACCTCGCTGCAGGGCTTCACGTCGATCCCGCGGCCGCTTGACGACGTGCCGCCGTTCGTCTGGCACGGCTCGATCCGCACCCCCGAGATCGCCGAGCAGGCGGCCTACTACGGCGACGGTTACTTCGCCAACAACATCTTCTGGCCCAAGGAGCACTACCAGCGCCTGATCAGGTTCTACCGGCAGCGCTATGCCCACTACGGTCACGGCACCGAGCAGCAGGCCATCGTCGGGCTGGGCGGCCAGGCGTACATCGCCAGGAAGTCGCAGGACGCGATCCGCGAGTTCCGGCCCTACTTCAACGAGGCGCCGGTCTACGGCCACGGGCCGTCCCTGGAGGACTTCATGGACCTGACCCCGCTGTCGGTGGGCAGCCCGCAGGAGGTCATCGACAAGACCCTGACCTTCCGCGAGCACTTCGGTGACTACCAGCGCCAGCTGTTCCTGGTGGACCACGCGGGCCTGCCGCTGAAGACCGTGCTCGACCAGCTCGACCTGCTCGGCGAGGAGGTCGTGCCCGTGCTGCGCAAGGAGATCGCGGCCCGGCAGGACCCGCAGACGCCGGAGGCGCCCACCCACGCCAGCCTGGTCAAGGCCAGGTACGGCGATCAGGCTCCGCGCCAGCCGCGGCCGAACGCGAACCGCGGCGACAACGTCACCGGCGCGTCCCCCTACCAGGACACCGACGCGCAGTACCAGGCCGAGTACCCGGAGCTGTGATGACCGCCCAGCCGAACCTCGCCAACGACGCGTGGGAGGCGCTGCTCACCGCGCACGCCACCCTGATGAAGCAGTTCGCGGCCGAGGACATCTGGGCCGACGTCTCCATGCGGGAGTACGACGTCCTCTACACGCTGTCCAAGTGCCCCGAACCCCTGCGGCTGAGCGAGCTGAACCGGCACGTCCTGCTCAGCCAGCCGGCCCTGTCCCGCCTGGTGGACCGGCTGGCCGAGCGCGGCCTGGTCGAGCGGCACGCCGACCCCGCCGACGGGCGCGGCCTCCGGCTGTCGCTCACCAGCGCCGGCCGGGCCCGGCAGCGCGAGATCGGGCGCCGGCACGCCCGCGGCGTGGCCCGCGCCATGACCGCCGGGCTGACCCGCGGTGAAATGGCCCAACTGGAAACGATCTGCCGGAAACTGGCCTGGGCCAACGACAAGAGTGAGGTCCCGATCCCATGACCGTTCCCACCGAAGCCGAACGGTTCCGGCTCGTCGTAGTCAGCGCCGGCACGAGCGACCCTTCCTCGACGCGGCTGCTGGCCGACCGCACCGCCGACCGGGTCACCGCCCTGGCGGCCCGGCACGGGCACCCGGTGACCGTCAGCGTCATCGAGCTGCGCGAGATCGCCGCCGACATCACCACCGCGCTGGTCTCCCAGCTGGTCACGCCGAAGCTGAAGCAGGCCATCACCGCGCTCGGCGAGGCCGACGGCATCATCGCCGCCGCGCCGGTCTACAAGGCCGGTCCCAGCGGCCTGTTCACCTCGTTCTTCGGTGTGCTGGACAACGACCTGCTCATCGCCAAGCCCGTGGTGCTCGCCGCGACCGCCGGGACCGCCCGGCACGCCCTGGTCGCGGACGAGGCGATGCGCCCGATGTTCGCCTACCTGCGCACGATGACGGCGCCGACCTCGCTGTTCGCCGCCCCGGAGGACTGGAGTGACCCGGCCCTGGACACCCGCATCGACCGGGCCGGGCGCGAGCTCGTGCTGCTGATGGAGAGCGGCTTCGCCGACCAGATCAAGGACGAGTCCTGGCAGAGCTACCAGCACGAATACGGCAGCGCGGGCGGCACCGAGACCGCCATCGACCTCGATACCGACCTCATGCGGCTGGCCACCGGCGGATCCGCTTCCTGAGCTGTATATCCTGACGGGACGCGATGACGCTGACCTAGCAGATGACGCCTGACCGCAATGCTCTCCACGACGCGACCGTTCAGGCCACCGCGAGGCGATGGAGGGGACCGCGATGAGCTTGAGCGCGTGGGAGCAAGACGCCCTGGACTCGATCAAAGAAGGCCTGGCCGACTCCGACCCCGCGCTGGTCGCGCGGCTGGCCATGTTCACCCGGCTGGCGGCCGGCGAGGCGATGCCGGTGCGGGAGAAGATCCAGGCCGTCTCGCGGCAGGCGGTCCAGCGCGGCGCGCGGCGCAGCCGCCGGCTGTACCAGCGGCTGGGCGTGGGCCGGACGATGCTGCTGGTGTGGCTGGTCACCACCCTCACGCTGATCGCGGCGGCCCTGGCCAGTAGCCGCGCCAGCGGCCCCGGCACGTGCACCGGATCCTGGGGGTCGCTGTGCGGGCATGCCACCGCCGCGTCCCTGCCGGCCCAGCCCGTGCCCTGACCGGGTCAGCCGAGCAGTTCGCGGACCCGCGGGACGACCTGCCGGCCGTACAGTTCGATGGTGGTCATGAGCTGATCGTGCGTCAGGCCCGGAAGGCCGTACTTCAGGTCGAACCTGGAGGCCTCCAGGACACGCAGGTTCGCGGCGATCTTCCGCGCCACGGTCTCGGGGGAGCCGACGTACAGTGCCCCGTCCGGGCCGGTCTCCCGGTCGAACGACGCCTCGGTGGGGATCGCGAAGCCGCGCTCCTCGGCGACCAGGGCGATGGTGTCCCGCCAGGCCGGCCAGAACTCCGCCTTCGCCTGCTCGTCGGTGGCCGCGACATGGCCCGGCGAGTGCACCAGCACCGGCCGCGGCGGCCGGCCGAACTTCTCCAGGGCTCGCCGGAACAGCTCCGAGTACGCGGCGAACCGGGTCGGCGGGCCGCCGATGATGGCCAGCGCCAGCGAGAACCCGAGCCGGGCGGCGCGGATCACCGACTGCGGGTTGCCGCCCACGCCGATCCACACCGGGAACGGGCCCCACTCCAGGTGCGGCACCACGTCCTGGTTCAGCAGCGGCGCGCGGGTCTTGCCGTCCCAGGTGACCGGTCCGCCCTTGAGCAGCTCGGCGAACAGTGTGGCCTTCTCGTCGAACAGTTCCTCGTAGTCGGCCAGGTCGTAGCCGAACAACGGGAACGACTCGATGCTCGACCCGCGGCCGAGGATGACCTCGGCCCGCCCGCCGGAGACCGCGTTCAGCGTGGAGTACCGCTGGAACACCCGGACCGGATCGTCGGAGCTCAGCACGGTGACGGCGGAGCCGAGCCGGATCCGTTCCGTCCGGGCCGCGATCGCGGCCAGGACCACGTCCCCGGCCGGCATCGGGAAGTAGTCCGTGTGGTGCTCGCCGATACCGAAGAAATCCAGGCCGGCCCGCTCGGCGAACACTCCCTCCTCGACCACGTTGCGGATCGTCTGGGCGTGCGACAGCGGCGTGCCGCCGGCCTCGCCTTCGCGGTCGCCGAACGTGTCCAGCCCGAAGGTGTACGTCATGACAGGCTCCTCGCATCCTCGTCCACGGCCCGCTCGAACTCGGGCAACGTCAGCACCTGGCCGAACACCGGCCCGCCCGGCTGCAGCACCCGGCCCGCCCGCAGGCTCCCCAGCCGGACCGGGTCGTAGCCGATCCGGTCGGTCAGGTCCGCGACGGCGGCGACCGCCGCGGGATCGTCGCCCGCGAGGCCGGCCGCCCGCCGGTCCGGGGCGCCGGCCGGCCGCGCCCGGTCCTCGAGCTCGTGGTAGCCGATGTGGTTGAGCGCCTTGACCACGGCCGAGCCGGCCAGCCGCCGGGCCACGACCTCGCTGCTGCCCCTCCCGCCGCGGACACTGGCCTCGAAGGCCTCCAGCACGCCGTCGCTGGCCGGCCAGTAGTTCATCGCGTCGACCACGAGCTTGCCGGTGAGCAGCCCGGGATCGACGTCAGGGAACCGGTGCAGCGGCATCGCGAGCACCACGGTGTCCGCGTCCGCCACCGCGTCGCTGGCCCACTGCGGCTCTGCGCCGGGAATGACCAGCTCGGTGATCAGCGCGATGTCCTCCGGGTCACCCGAGGTGGCGATGGCCACCGGATAACCGGCCCGGATGGCCAGCCGCGCGATGACCGGCCCGACGTGGCCCGCGCCGAGCACCGCGAGCCTGCGTATACTGTGCATGGCCAGCTAAACGGACTGTACCCCGCTTATATTCCACCCGCCGGACGCGCCCTTCCGGCCCCTGGTTTTAGGGTGGGACATGGCAGGCTTCTGGCACAGGAAGCCGGGAGCCAGGATCTGTAAGAAGGTGTCCCCCGTGAACCTTTCCCGCCAGCAGATCGTCAGGTTGCTTCGCCGGGCCGGGCTGGACGAGCTCGCCGAAGAAGCCGAGGCCACCCTCCCCGACCCGGTCGACACCCAGACCATGAACCAGTTCTGCGCGGCGCACGGGATAACGGCATCGGACCTGATGGACCGCATGGGCGCCAGCCCCTGAGCCGGCCGCACGACCCCGGGCCGCGCGGCCGGCTCAGCCCCGGCCGCGCGGCCGGGCCCGGACGTGCATGCGCTCGCCCTGCGGCCCGAACAGGACCAACAGCTCGGCGGGCTCCGTCCCGGCGCTGCCGAACCAGTGCGGGACGCGCGTGTCGAACTCGGCGGCTTCCCCCGGCTTCATGACGAAGTCGTGCTCGGCGAGCCGCAGCCGTAGCCGCCCGGACAGCACGTACATCCACTCGTAGCCCTCGTGGCTCTTCTGCTCGCCCGCGGGCTCGCCCGCCGGGACGAGCATCTTGTAGGCGCGGATCCCGCCCGGCCGCTTGGACAGCGGGATGAGCGTGCGCCCGTTCCGCCGCACCGGCCGGGGGCGGACCCGGGGGTCGCCGGGCGCGGGCGCGCCGACGAGCTCGTCCAGCGGCACCTGATGCGCGCGGGCCAGGGCCAGCAGCAGCTCCAGGGTCGGCTTGCGGCCGCCGGACTCCAGCCGGGACAGCGTGCTCACCGAGATGCCGGTCACCTCGGAGAGCTCGGCGAGCGTGGTGCCGCGTCGCTGGCGGAGGCAGCGCAGCCGCGGCCCGACCGCGTCGAGCACCGGATCGTGGTCCATCCCCTTATTGCTAGTTCGGCAACAGGATTTGTCAAATTGCCGCCGATGGAGCGATGGTCGACGCATGGAAGAGAGCTATGACGTAGTGGTGGTCGGCGGCGGCGCGGCCGGGCTGAACGGCGCGCTAGCGCTGGCCAGGTCCCGCCGCTTGGTCCTGGTGGTCGACGCGGGGGACCCGCGCAACGCCCCGGCCGGCCACGTGCACAATTTCCTCAGCCGGGACGGCACGCCGCCGTCCGAGCTCTACGCGGCTGGGCGCGCCGAGGTGAGGCGGTACGGCGGCCGGGTCGAGGCCGGGCGGGTCACCGCCCTGGCCCGGGACGGCGACCGGTTCGGCGTCCGGATCGGCGCCCCGGGCGGTGATCAGAGGGGCGCCGGGATCGGCGCTTGCACGGTGGCGGCCCGGCGGCTGCTGGCGGCCACCGGCCTGCGCGACGTGCTCCCGGATGTGCCGGGGCTGGCCGCCCGGTGGGGCGTCGACGTGCTGCACTGCCCGTACTGCCACGGCTGGGAGGTCAGGGACAAGCGCATCGGCATCCTGGCCACCGGCCCGGCCGCCGTCCACCAGGCCCTGCTGTTCCAGCAGCTCAGCCCGCACGTGACGCTCCTGCAGCACACCGGTCCTGCGCCGGACGCCGGGCAACGCGAGCAACTCGCCGCCCTCGGCGTCACCGTGGCCGAAGGCGAGGTCGAACGGATCGAGGCAGGCCCCGGCGGCCTGACCGGGGTCCGGCTGGCCGGCCACGGCCACCTGGCCCTCGACGCCGTGGTCGTCGCGCCGCGCCTGGAGGCTCGCGCCGAGCTGCTCGAACCGCTCGGCCTGAAGACGGCCGAGGTGCTGATCGGCGAGCACCCGGTGGGAAATCGCATCGAGGCGGACCGTACCGGCGCGACGGCCGTCCCTGGGGTGTGGGTGGCGGGCAACCTCACCGACCCGCAGGCCCAGGTCGTCGCGGCCGCGGCGGCCGGCCTGATGGCCGGCGCCGCGATCAACCTCGACCTGATCCTCGAGGACGCCAGACGCCGCGGCTAACCGCGCCGGGCCGGCTGGTCGCGCAGAACAGGACAAGGCGACGGACTTGCCTCTATACCGTCCCGAACCTGGACCTCTTGGACCGAACGACAATTATGATCTTCGAACCGTGGCAGGCTGAGGCCCGTAGTGAATGAGGGAGACGAGTGACTGCGGGTATCCGCTGCCCAGGTGTTCGCACGACCGGCACGCGGGAGGGGACGTGGTGGTCGTGCGCGGTGATCGCGGGAGCAGGCTGCAGTGGAGACTGCGGGTCTCGGGGGCGCTGCTGCTGGCCGTGTCGGCCGGCATCCACCTGGACCTGTACCTGACCGGATACCGGAAGATCCCCACCATCGGCTGGCTGTTCCTGCTGCAGGTCATCGTGGGGTTCATGCTGACGATGGCGGCGCTGGTGACCCGCAGCCGGCTGGCCGCCGCCGCGAGCGCGGCGCTCGCGCTGTCCACGCTCGGCGCCTACCTGCTGGCCGTCTGGATCGGGTTGTTCGGCTTTAAGGAGATCCGGACCAGGGCGGGGATCGCCGCCGGCCTCATCGAGGTGGCCGCCTTCGCCACGCTGGCGCTGGCCGCGGTCACCGCGGATCCCGCGCGGCACGCCGGCGCGCCGGCCCGATCCGGCCCCCGGGTGCGGGCGCAGGCCGCGGTGTCGATGGTGGTCGGCGCGGTCAGCGTCGTCTCGGTGGCCGCCCTGGCTCTGCTCGGCGTCGCCGTGGTCAGCGCGGGCGGGTCACCCGTGGCCGCGGCCGACGTCGGAGCCACCCTGAAGACCGCGAAGATCGGCGGGGTCAACGTGCTCACCAACGCCAACGGCCTCACCCTGTACTGGTTCGCCCCCGACACCCCCACGAGTTCCATGTGCACCGAATCGTGTGCCCTCTACTGGCCGCCGGTCTCCGGCAGCCCCGAGGCCGGGCCCGGCGTCACCGGCAAGCTCGGCACGATCAAGCGCCCCGGCGGCGGTCTGCAGGCCACCTACGACGGCCACCCGCTCTACACCTACATCGGCGACCGCGGCCCCGGCCAGGCTAACGGCAACGACCTCGACCTCAACGGCGGCTTCTGGTACGACATCCGCGTCTTATGACCAGGGGGTGACCGGACGGGCGCGGCGTTCGCCGTCCAGGGTGACGTCGATCCGCTCGTCGAAGAACGCGATCAGGTCGCGGACCCGGGCGGCGTCGTGCCGCGGATCGGGGTAGCTCCAGGCGATGTCGGAGACCAGCCGGCCGCCGACCGACACCGAGAAATAGGACGCCTGGCCCTTGTAGGCACACCAGGTCCTGGTGGGGCTGGGCACCAGCTCGGCGGTCACGTCCGCGCGCGGCAAGTAGTAGCGGGTCGGCAGCATGGTCTCGAACAGCAAGGAAGGACGAGAGCTGGCCGCCAGCACCTCGCCGTCCAGTTCCAGCCGGACCTGACGCGAGCTGGGCAGCACGTCGATGCGGTGGTACGGATCACGCGGATGGCCTACGTTCTGCTCGTCCTCCTCGTACCAGGTGTCGAACGCGCCGAAGTCGAGGATCACCAGCCCGGCCAGGTCCGGGTCGGCCGGGCGGAAGCCGGCCCCGGGCCGGCGCTGCCCGGCCGCGTGCACGTCGACCATCTCGCCCTCGGCGCTGTGCACGGTGAAGGGTACCGACGGGTCGAGCACCCGCAGCGCGGTCACGTCAGCCAGGGCGACGCCGACGTCGTCGCCGGGACCGGCCGCGGCCGACCCGGCCGGCACCAGCTCGCCGCGCACGTCCTTGGCCGGCACCGCGTACGACGGCACGATCCGCCGCGGCTCCCAGACCAGCACGGCCCGGGTGCTGTCCACGACCGTCTCGCCGCCCAGCACGGCCTGGATTCGTTTCGCCGTCGGCTCGTGCCGCAGCTGGCCGAAGCCGCTGGCCATCAACTCCCGAACCTGACTGCTCATCGCTGCACCCCGCATCGCATCTTCATGATCGTGGACAGTTTCGACCATATAGCGCCCGAAACTGCCCACGATCATGGTCCGGCGTGTTCCGGGCCCCGTCAGGCGGCGGCGAGCGCCGTGATCATGTTCAGCCGGGCGGCGCGCCGGGCGGGCCGGATCCCGGCCAGGATGCCGGTGACCGCGCCCAGGACGAGGAACAGGACCAGCTGCAGCGGCGGCGCCGCGAACACGCCCAGCGCGGCGCTGCTGGATGACCTGACCACGGCCCAGCCCAGGAAGGTGCCGAGGATCACCCCGCCCACGGTGCCGAACACCGCGATGATCACCGACTCCCACCGGATCATGCCGCGCGCCTGCGCCCTCCTCTGCCCGAGCGCGCGCAGCAGCCCCAGCTCGCGGGTCCGCTCGTGGATGGACAGCGACAGCGTGTTGGCCACGCCCATCAGCGCGATCACGATGGCCAGCGCCAGCATCACGTAGACCAGGCCGAGGACGGTGTTCACCCCGCTGGTGGCGCTGGCCCGGTACTGCGCCGGGTCCTGCACCCGCGGCTGGCCGGCCGCCGCGGTCGCGGCGGTGACCTCGGCGCGCGCCCGGGCGAGCGCGGCGCCCGGCTTCAGCTTGATCAGGATCGTGGAGTCGATGGCCTGCCCGGCGTGCGGTCCCCACCCGGCCGCGGCGAACAGGTAGTCGCCGGTGATGTCGGGGTGGTCGAAGACGGCCGCCACCCTCAGATCGCCGCGGGCGCCGTCGGGGTAGACGACCGGCACCGTGCTGCCGACCCGCCAGTGCTGGTCCGCGGCGGCCTTGGCCGACACCGCGAACGAGCCGGCGTCGACCGCGCCGAGCGAGCCCGCGGTGACCCCGAGGTTCAGCACCGCGCCGATCCGGCCCGGGTCGGCCGCGGCGATCGTTTGCGCCTGGCCGTCCAGCAGCACGCTGCCCCGGCTCACCCCGGCCGCCACCCCGACCGCGGGCAGCCGTCCCAGGCCGGCCGCGAGCCGCGGGCTGAAGCCGGCCAGTCCGGCGTTGCCGCCGTACCCTGCCTGGTCCACCACCAGGTCGGCGGTCAGCGTGGTGTCCACGCCGTGCGCGGCGCTCGCCTTCAGCGACGCGCCGATCACCGTGAACATGGCGGCCACGGCCACCCCGACCATCAGGGCCGACGCGGTGGCGGCGGTGCGCCGCGGGTGGCGCAGCGCGTTGTCGCGGGCCAGCCGTCCGCCGACGCCGCGCAGCGCGGCGATCGGCGCGCCCAGCACGGCCGCGGCCGGCCGGATCGCGACCGGGCCGAGGACCACGAACCCGGCCAGCGTCGCCACCGCCCCGGCCAGGGCCGCCCCCTGGCCGCCGCCGGTGGCGCCGGCGATCACGGCGCCCACCCCGCCCGCGATCAGCAGCAAGCCGAGGGCCGAACGGATGCGGGACACCCGCGCCGGTTCGGCGGCGAGCTCGCGCAGGGCCGCCAGCGGTGCCACCCGCGAGGCCCGGACGGCCGGCAGCACGCCCGCCAGCACGGTGGCCGCCACCCCGGCCGTCACCGCGAGCACGGAACTTGACGTTCGCAGCACCAGACCGCCCGCGGGCAGCGCGAAGCCGAAGCCGTCGAAGACCCCCTTGAGCAGCGCGGCGATGCCGATGCCGCCCGCCCACCCGGCCACCGAACCCAGCACGCCGACCGCCAGCGTCTCGGCCAGGCCGGCCACGGCGAGCTGGCGCCGGGTCGCGCCCAGCGCGCGCAGCAGCGCGGACTCGCGGCCGCGCTGCGCCGCCAGGATGGAGAACGTGTTGTAGATGCTGAACGCGGCCACCAGCAGCGCGACCGCGGCGAACGCGGTCAGCCCGGTGGACAGGAAGCCGAGGAATCCGCTGTTGATCTCGTCCAGGCTCTCCGCCGCGAGCTGCGCCCCGGTGATGGCCTGCACGCCGTCCGGCAGCACCGGCCGCAGCCGGGCCGCCAGCTCCTGGGCCGGCACCCCGGGGCTGGCCTTGACCAGGATCTGGCTCACCTCGGCCGGGCCGGAACCCGTGAGGCCGGCCAGGTGCGCCCGCGCGGCGTGCAGCGTCATCCCGGTGAACGTGGACGCCCCGAAGCCGTCGGCCGTGCCGAAGGTGGTGATGCCGACGATGTGCACCCGCAGCGGCTGCGGAGTGAGCAGCGTGGTCGTCATGCCGAGCGCCAGGTGCCCGGTCCTGGCCGCGCCGCGGTTGACGACGACCTCGTCGTCGGCCCGCGGGGCGTGCCCCTGGACCAGCCGGTACGGGTTCAGCGCGGGGTCGCCGATCCAGTTGGCCGCCCGGGTCGGCGGCCCGTTGCCGCCGATCGTCTGGCCGTCGCGGCCCACCAGCTGCCCGTAGCCCTCCAGGTAGGGCTCGGCGTCGGCGACCCCGGGCACGTCCCTCACGCGCCGGAGCAGGCTGGCGTCGATGCCGGTCCGCGCGCTGGGACCAAAGGCGTCCCCGACCTTGGTCGCGCCGCGCAGCACGACGTCGGTGTTCCCGTCGGCCTGGGTGAAGAGCCGGTCGAAGTTGGCCCGCAGCGTGTCGCTCAGCAGCAGGGTCCCGGCCAGGAAGGCCACGCCGAGGCCGACCGCGAGCAGGGTGGCGACCAGCCGCCGCTTGCGCGCCCACAGGCTCCGTGCGGTGATGGCGATCATCTCCGCGCTCCCGCCACGACCCGCCCGTCGGCCATGAAGACCGTTGAGTCGGCGAAGCCCGCCGCGACCGGGTCGTGGGTGACCATCGCGATCGTCTGGCCGAACTCCTCGCGCGCCGCACGCAGGAACTTCAGCACCTCGCCGCCGCTGCGGGAGTCGAGGTTGCCGGTCGGCTCGTCGGCGAAGACGATCTGCGGCCGCGCGGCCAGCGCCCGGGCCACCGCGACCCGCTGCTGCTGGCCGCCGGACAGCTCGGCCGGACGGTGCGCCAGCCGGTCCCTCAGCCCGACCCGGTCGATCACCGCGGCCAGCCAGTCCGGGTCGGGCGCGGTCCCGGCGAGCTTCATCGGCAGCGTGATGTTGTCCAGCGCGGACAGCGTGGGCACCAGGTTGAAGGCCTGGAACACGAACCCGATCCGGTCCCGGCGCAGCAGCGTCAGCTGCCGGTCGGACAGGCCGCCCAGCTCCGTGTCGCCGACGAACACCTGCCCGGCCGTCAGCGTGTCCAGCCCGGCCAGGCAGTGCAGCAGGGTCGACTTGCCCGAACCGGACGGGCCCATGATGGCGGTGAACCGCCCGGCGGGGAGCTCGATGCTCACGTCGTCGAGGGCGGTGACCGCGGTGTCCCCGGAGCCGTACACCTTGACCGCGTGCTCGGCGCGCACGGTGCTCGTGGGCGGCGCGCCGGTTCTCGTCTGTATCGTCGTCATGCCTCGATGGTCGGCGCCGGACCCGGGCCGCGTCGCCGGCCAGACGCGGGCATCTGCGCTACCGCGGCCACGGTAGGTGTCTCAGCTCGCCCAGCCGGGCCGGACCAGCCCGGCCTCGTAGGCGAACACCACCAGGTGCGCCCGGTCGCGCGCGCCCAGCTTCATCATGGCCCGGTTGACGTGGGTCTTCACGGTGGCCGGGCTCAGCACCAGGCGCCGTGCGATCTCCCCGTTGGACAGCCCCTCGCCGACCAGGCCGACGAGCTGCCGCTCCCGTTCGGTCAGGACGTCCAGCGATTCCGGCGGCGGCGGGGTCTTGGCCCGATCGGCGAACTCGCTGATCAGCCTGCGGGTGACGCTGGGCGACAGCAGCGCCTCGCCGCTGGCCACCACCCGCACGGCCCGGACCAGCTCGGCCGGCTCGGTGTGCTTGACCAGGAAGCCGCTCGCCCCGGCCCGCAGCGCCTCGAACACGTACTCGTCCAGCTCGAAGGTGGTCAGGATGACCACCCGCACGCCCGCCAGCCGCTCGTCGCCGGCGATCTGGTGCGTGGCCTGCAGCCCGTCGAGCCCGGGCATCCGGATGTCCATCAGCACCACGTCGGGGTTGAGCTCCCGCACCAGCCGGACCGCGTCCGCGCCGTCGGCCGCCTCACCGGCCACCTCGATGCCGTCCTGGGCGTCGAGCAGGGCGGCGAACCCGGCCCGGACCAGGACCTGGTCGTCGGCCAGCAGCACCCGGATCATCGCGGCTCCAGCGGCAGCCGGGCCCGGACGCAGAACCCGGTGCCGTCCCGGCGCCCGGCGGTCAGCTGCCCGCCCAGCGCCGCGGCGCGTTCGGCCATGCCGCGGATCCCGCTGCCCCCACCACTGGCGCCGCCGCGGGCCGGGTCGCCGGGCCGTCCGGCTCCGTCGTCCTCGACCTCGATGACCAGGGCGCCGTCCTCCTCGCCGATCCGGACGCTCACGCGCGACGCGTCCGCGTGCCGCACCACGTTGGTCAGCGCCTCCTGCACGATCCGGTACCCGGCCGCGTCCACGCCGCGGGGCAGCGCCAGCGGGGTGGCCCGCATATCGACCGCCAGCCCGGTCGCCTCGGCCCGGCGCACCAGCTCGCCGACGTCCCGCAGGCCCGGCGCGGGCGCGCGCGGCATCTCCTCGCCCGGTCGGCGCAGCGCGTCCAGCACCGACTGGACGTCCCCCAGCGCCTCCCGGCTCGCGTGCTTGATCGCGGTCAGCGCCGTCCGGACCTGCTCCGGCCGCTGCTCCATCAGCTCCAGCGCCACCGAAGCCTGCACGTTGATCAGCGACAGGCTGTGCGCCACCACGTCGTGCAGGTCCCGGGCGATGCCGAGCCGCTCCTCGCTCGCCTGCCGCCGGGCCGCCTCGTGCCTGGCCAGGGCGAAGGCTCGCCGGTTGCGGATCAACTCGCCCCCGGCCAGCAGGAACAGCAGCCACGCCGCCAGCCCCGCCGCCGCCCAGGCCGACGGCGCGGGCTGGACGTTGACCAGCGCGGTCAGCCACAGGAAGCCCGCGTAGCCCGCCAGCAGCGAGACGTAGGCCGCGATCCGGTGGCCGGCTATCAGCGCGGTGCCGAACGCCACGATCAGCGCCACCCAGATCGGCCCGCCGGGATAGCCGAGCAGCTCGTAGCCGAGCGTGGCCGCGAACGCCACCACCAGGACCGGGACCGGCCACCGGCGGCGGGCGACCAGCGCGGCCGGGCCCGCGGCCAGCAGCAGGTACCCGAACACGTCGAGCGTCCTGGCGTCCGGCTGGTGCCGCGCCGCCAGCGCCGTTCCCCCGACCTGGACCAGCCCGGCCAGTACCGCTATGACGACGTCTCCGCGCCCGCCGCGGACCAGCCGGCGCAGCGTCGAAGCCCTGTCCATCCGAGCACGGTAGGCCGGATCGCGCCGTCCCGTCATCCGCCACCCGGTGTAACCCCGTCTACCGCGCCCGCGGTACCGCGGTTACTCCCCGCGGAGTACGGCAAGGCAGCCTCACCAACATGCGCGCCCCGCGCATCACCGCGTAACCTCGCACGGCACAATCCGTCCCTTACGCCTCAACGCAGAACGTATGAATGTGGCGTTGTGCACGTTCTTTGGTGCACAACGCCACATTCATTACAAGCGTGCAGGCTACGCATCCCCGCGCCGCATCCGCACCGCGGCGAGACCAAGCAGCACGGCCGCGTACGCGCAGAACACCCCGAACCCGGTCCACGGCGCCAGCGACGTCGCCGGATCGGGGTGCACCGACGTCACCGCCAGCCCGGCCGCGCCGGGCAGGTACTTGCCGATCTCGTCGGCCAGGCCTCCGGTCAGGAAGCCGACCACGATCGGGATCGCGAACAGCAGGCCGAACAGCGCCGAGATCCCGCCCGCCGTGCTCCGCAGCAGCGTGCCCAGGGCCAGCCCGAGCAGCCCGGCCACCGCCAGGTACAGCGCGCTGCCGATCACCGCCCGGACCACGCCGGGATCACCGAGGGACACCGACAGGTGCTGGCGGCC
>Ga0306924_10002453_pt1 | contig 17499 bp, 19 predicted proteins | sample sta12Can44000111_FD_203756 | JGI IMG/M metagenome (GOLD analysis project Ga0306924, IMG submission 203756) | Lab enrichment of tropical soil microbial communities from Luquillo Experimental Forest, Puerto Rico - statanox.12C.anox.44.000.111 (v2)... | ecosystem: Environmental > Terrestrial >... | reverse complement strand
TGTTACTGGCGGCTTCCGAGGAACCCGGGATATATTTCTCTTGCGCTTCGGCAGAAAAAATCGCAAGTACGCCAACACCCGTGTGGAATTCTGCGTACTGTTCACCAGACCAGCGTGCTTTCATCCCGAGAACGTTCTCGTAAAAGTTCACAAGCCGGCTGACGTTCGTGGTTATCAAGCAGGTGTTTATCAGAATAGGATTCGGCTGAGGTTGCGGGTTGTTAGCGCCGAGGCGCAAGCAGACCACCAATGCTGCAGCACCGAGCACGATCAGACAGATCAAGGACTTGAGGCCGTTCATCTTAATTCTGCTCCCTCAACGATCCTGCTTCTCTTCTTTCCTCTTTGCCAGAAATAAAACACGGAGCAGGTCCCGTGCAAATCGTCCATATAAAGTTCTAGAACTCGACTTGTCCGATTTGCCGACAAACCAGGCAGTGGCCGGTTCGCTCCTGGTAGAAACTTTATGCTAGGATGACGGCTTCAAGGACACCTCAATCGCCCTCAACCAACGGAGGCCCGCCCCCAGGACCGCCAAAGTAAGCGGTACGGAGGAAATCAATGACAAACAAATCAAGGAGCGTGTTCCAGACGGGCATGCACCCCAGCATTTGCTTCCTCGCAACGATCTTGTTTTTACCCCTAGCGCAAACGCAAGCTCCTGCAGAGGGTCCTGTTGTCAAGATCACCCAAGAAGACAGCTCGATTAAGTTCGGCGTGAAGGCGTCCGTTTCCATCGAGGGCACTTTCGACAAGTGGGACGCCACTTTAACATTCAAGTCTACTGATCCAACAACAGGAGTGTTGGATGTCAAAATTCAAGCAGACAGTGTCAATACTGGAAGCGGCTTCAAAAACGATAAGCTGAAAGGCAAAGATTTTTTCGATGTCGAGAAGGATCCCTACATCACGTTTAAGTCGACAAAGGTTGTACAGACCAGTCCCAGCAGCTTTGAAGTGGATGGTAACTTTACCATACGAGGAGTGACGAGAGCTGAGAAGCTGACGCTAACAGAATCCGGCGGGGGGACAGGCTCAGGCACGATTGAGGGTACCATGGCCTTCGACCGTAAAGAATACGGCATGAACAGTGGTATCCCCTTCATAAGGATCGCCGACCGCGTCGAAGTGAGTGTCGACCTCAAAGCGAAGCGAGTCAGCGGACCACCGCTGAACTTTAAGCGATAGCCAACTTGGCTTCCGGATTTCTCAAGTCAATTTTGTTTCCACTTAGAACGTTTATTCTCCGACTGTTGCTTACAGGTCTTGCTACACCATCACACCTGTGGGGTTTAAACGCAATTACACTGACGTGGTCGTATTTCAACGGAGGAGTGAACTTAAAATGGAGCCGTCCCCATTGCCGTACCTCTTGAGGTAAGGCATCGCCGTTCACCGAATTCCAGATTTAGTTCAGCCAAATAAGCTCGAGATAGACGAAGCCTCGTAAGAGTAACAAAATGGACGTTCCGGATTTCATACGGTTACACGCTTTAGCTCTCCCACCTTTCGCGAAGTTTGCACTTGCGATGGCGATCATCGTGGGCATTCCCGCTCTCTCTCGCCGCATTAGGATCCCAGGTGTTGTTGGCTTGCTGCTCACTGGAGTTGTTATCGGGCCGCATGTCCTCAGGTTGTTTGCAGAGCATCACCCGGCTGTGGATTTCCTGGCCGAACTGGGAAAGCTGCTGCTCATGTTTTCGGCTGGCCTTGAGATTAACCTGGCCCTGTTTCGCCAGGCACAGCGCCGATCAGTGATCTTTGGGCTCTTAACAACCTCGCTTCCCCTGCTGCTCGGTACGATCGTTGGGCTGTGGTCGGGCTATCAATTCGTTTCAGCCGTCGTATTATGTTCTTTACTCGCCTCTCATACCCTTTTGGCGTTCTCGATCATTCTCCGACTTGGGGCAACCCGCCTTGAGCCAATCGTGATTACGGTGGGCGCCACCGTCATGTCTGACACCCTGTCCTTGATCGTCTTCGCAATCTGTGCTTCCACCTACCACAGTGGGTTCTCCGTTTCGATTCTCGCCATTCAAATCCTCGAGATCGCCATCTTCGTTCCATTCATCCTGATCGGTCTGAGCCGCCTGGGCGCGTACTTGCTGAATAAAGTGGAAGCTGACGAGAATGCGTATTTTGTCGTTATGCTCGGGATCATGGGCGTGGCCGCCGTGCTCGCGCAAAGCATCAACCTGCCAGGCATCGTTGGGGCGTTTCTCGCCGGATTGGCGGTCAATGCGGCGGTCCAGGAAAAGCCCGCCAAGGAAAAGTTGGAGTTCTTTGGAAATTCGTTTTTTATCCCCATTTTTTTCCTTGCGACTGGATTCTTGATCGATCCGGTCGTATTTTTCCGAAGCATTGCTCAGCATTTCGCCCTGACCGCAGGAATCATCCTTGTGCTGTTCGTTGGCAAATGGGTCGCCGCCGAGATAGCTGTTCGGGCATTCAAATATAGCCGTGCCGCGCGGATGACCATGTGGTCGCTCACCTTGCCCCAAGTCGCGGCCACCCTTGCTGCAACGCTTGTCGCCTACGATACCTTCAACCCGGCCGGGCAACGTTTGGTCGACGGTCATTTGCTCAACGCCGTGCTCGTGCTAATGCTGGTCACCTCCATACTTGGACCGACCCTGACTGAACGCTTCGCTCCGGCTCTCCTTCAGGAATCCCCACAACCGGTCCTTACTTCCCGATAAAACGCGCCAATCGGTAAGCGAGTAACAAGCACGACGTGCCGGTTTCCGGGCAGTCGAACACGAGATCAGTCGCCATTGCTGGATAGCCGCGTTATCAGAGTAGCCGACAAATCAACTCAGAAAATCTGAAAGCCAGGGTGACAATTACTTAAAGAGTAATGGAGATCCGCTGACCCGCTTCACCTTGAAGTCAATTGTGACCTCCACACGGTCGGCAATCCTGATGAACGGAATGCCGCTGTTCATCCCGAACTCCTTGCGATCGAACGCCATTGTTCCTTTGATCTCTCCCGTGCCCTTCCCCTCAGGGTCATCCGTGAAAGCCAGTGTCTCCTGTTTCGAAACGCCGCGAATGGTAAATGTTCCTGGAACATCAAACGTGTGGGGACCCGTCTGTACAATCTTCGTGGAACGAAACGTTATATAGGGATCTTTCTTCGCGTCGAAGAAATCATCGCTCCTCAGCTTGTCGTCCTTGAAGCCACTTCCGGTATCCACGCTAGCCGCCTGGATCTTGACATCGAGAACGCCTGTCGAAACGTCCGGCGCAGTAAATGTCAGGGAGGCATCCCACTTGTCGAAGGTCCCGTCGATGGAAATCGAGGATTTAACAAAGAAAGTGATCTTGCTCACCACGGGGGTGACCTTGTAAACGGGAGCCTCTTTCGAAGATTGCGCCTGAGTCACGGGGCCGAGCAGGAAGGAAACAACAAGGCCCAGTATCATCATTCCATTACCGTGCAGCCAGAGATCCTTCAGATTTCTTTTCATCTCGCCACCTCTTTTCAATTTTTATTTCGTGTCGATTGGTCCCGAAACCAGCACCATCTCCGCAACGCTTCCCCCGATCTATAACTGTGCTTCGAATTTGGTATCGTCCCTGCCAGTCGCTTCTAGGCTCCCGGCGGAAAATGCTTGAGGAGTTTGTTTACGCCTTTGTTCAACCTCTCCATATCTTTCTGGGGATTGCCACTCGGATTGAGCGTTTCTGCCGCGGTGCCGCGCCAAATCAGCTGCTGCGAAGTGGGATCATAAAAATCGACCGCCAGCATTCCATTGGTGATCGTGGAACTCTGGGCGCTTGCCATTCCGCCGCCCCAGCGGAGTCCACCACCCATGCCCCAGGCGCTCCATTCGCGTTCCCGGTCAACGGAACATTGATAGCCGACGTTGAGATCGGCTTTGTCACCTGTCGCCAGTGTAAGGCCTTTGGCCGCGAGTACGTTGTTGACAGCATCGCGGATTTCCTGGGCCACGATTTGATTGGGATGAACATTCGACGGAATGTCGACCCATTTGTAGGTGTGATATTTCGAAAAGTCGGTGCCAGGCATGTAGTTGTAGACTACGTGCTGCGCCATGGCGCCGCCGCTCATGAAGAAGAGAAGAAGCGCCATAGACGGAAACCGAACAAAAGTTGAATTCACCTTGAAAGACATCTCGATTCCCCTTTCTCCCTAAACTGCGGTGTGAGTCGAAATTCCGGTGCTTCTGAACATGGCGTATCTAAACAGAGGGACTCCAGCCCTCGCCCGGGTTGTATTCCGTCATCGCGCCGCCCTGGTCTGTGGTTTTTTCGCCTAGATCCTTTTGGTAGATGACACCATCCTTTCCAATAAGGAACGTCATGATGCCCGTGTTCCGGTATTCCACTGGATACGCCAGAATTGCGAACCCCCCTGTCATTTTCCCGTCCACGATGTAGTCTTTCGAGCCACCCTTTACTGTGGCGCCTTGCTTCGTAAGTATCCGGTAGTAGTAGCCGTTGAATGGCTGAGCTTTGTCGCCCGCGTTGGGGTAGCCCAGCGCCTTTGCGAAGTCACCAAGGGGACCAAGGGGACTCGCCGGCCGGCCTTCTGCAACGGGCCAGTACAACCCGTTTTGTTTGCCCTGGTCGCTCGCGAACCTTTGGGCGTACTGTTTAACTTTGCTGAAGTATTGGTCTTCCGCTATGGCTGCGGTTCCGCAGGCCGCCATCGCCGTCAACTCGCCTCTGCCGATCCGCCGGGCGAGGATTTCGTCATTGCCTGCCGCCGTGTCGAAGGACCACTGCCCAGAGGAATTCTTGTCCAACGGGATCGGAAACGGGAAGTTGTCCGCTCCGGTGTAGAGAACTTTGCCTCCTGCCTTGAGGTTGCCCCAGCGATGCATCTGGTCGTAGGACGCAACGAAACCCTTGAGATTGTCCTGATCATTTACCGTGTCTCCAGTAAACAGGACGTGCTTGCTGTCCGGACCGAAAATCGCGAGCAATGTATTCTGATCACCCGACTTGGCTGCTGCCACGACCGCCGCCCCAGCTTCTTCTGGTGACGCGAAGGTCTTTTGCGCGGTCTGTTCTGACACAGGTTTTTCCGTCTTGTTACACGATGTCAGCAGAATTAGCACCGCCAACAACGTCATCGACATCCGCCAGGGTCCGGCTGCCTGATTGTTCCAACTTATGCGCAACATAAGTGCCTCCAAACTTGATCTGACAACGGGTCGCTGGGCCTAGCGCCGAAAACCGCCGAACCTGCCGCCGCCAAATCCACCGCCGCCGAATCGCCCGCCGCCAAAGCCGCTCGAGCGCATGCTCCCCCAACCGCGATCACTGTCCGCTCTGGATGACCAGCCACTGTCGGAGAAGCCGCCACTTGAATGACTTCCACCCCAGCCGCTGAAAGCGCTCGATTTCCCGCTATCGTTGTGGTCCCACGAATCGCTGTGTGCCCACGAGTCGTTGTTGAAGTTACTGCGGTTCAAGTTGTTGTTGACGTTGACGTTCCGGTTGATATTGGTGTTCCGGTTGTAGTTGTTGTTGAAGTTCCGATTGAACGAGTTGTTGTAGCCATAGCTGCCGTGGTACCCGCCGTTGTAATAGCCGCCATGCCACCCAGCGTTTCCGTAGTAACCGCCGCCGTGATAGACGACAGCCGTGCCGTGCCAGCCGCAGTTCCAGCTGCTGAACCCCCAGCTGCAGCAGCCACCACTCATCATGGCTCCCACAGCGATCCCGGCGCCGAAGCCAATGATGCCGGCGGCTGCCACGTCGCCCGCGGTATACGCGGGAGCTACATAGCCGGGGACAACATAAGGAGTGCCGTAAACCACCGTCGGATTGTATTGCGGAACGTACACGATCTGTGGGTTGGCGGGTTGAATGACAATCGTTTGCGGTGACTGCTGCACGACCGTGATTTGCGAGCTGGACTTGAGGGTGCCCTTGTCTTTCGCTTGTACGCGAAGCGTCTGAATGGCTGCCATCACTTCGGACTGCTGGTTGTGATAAGCCTCTCCGAGAGAGGACGTCCAGGTTAGATTCTTCGCCAAGTTATCGAGCACGGAAGGAAACTCCGTGAGCGCCTTAACGCTTGGATCCCACGATTGCTTGTCGACGGCTTGCATCAACGCGCTACCTGTAAGACTCTTGTTTTGTTCAAGCCAGTAGCTTGCAATGGCCACCTGGTCCGGGAAGGTCGCTGCGGTCAGAATTTGCGCCACCAGAGAATCCGGATACAGCGCGATAGGCGCCGCTAACGACTGTAGTTCCTCTTTGCTCATCGGGGCACCTTCTGTACCACCGCTGGCCTCGGCTGTGGCCGGCGATCCGGTAGTCTGATATCCGAAAACGCAGAGAATCTGAGAGGGAGCGGAAAGCAAAATGAGGCTAAGGACTACTGTCAGTATCTTTTTCGTTTCCTTTCTGATCATTTGCCTCCTCCATTTCATTGAGCCGTGCTCGATCGCGCCGCAGCCGTGGCTGTGTCACTGTCCGAGAGCGACCCAAGCGAATTTGTTTCAGTGAATGTCTCCGTTCATCAGCAAATCCCACTCAGTTTTTTACGCCAGTGGACTTAGGTATACGAAGTGTCCAGGAGCCGCCAAACACGAGTGTGTTGCCGAGCGTGTGCGAATAGGACGAATACTCGTGTTCATACTTGAAAAAGAGGGCAAAACTCTTTTCCGGCATGATGAAATTGACTTGACCACCGACCGCATGCACCTAATAGGGTAGGGTGTTTGCGGGCAAGATGATGGTGTTGCCGAGAGGCCCAGTCAGCGCAAATGTGCCGCCGTTGTCCGTTATCTGCCATTGGTCATAACCGATCGCGCCGATCTGAAGCAGTTTGCTGAGATTCTTGCTGAGAGGTAGGACCTGACCGACACCCCATTCATCGGTGAAGGCTTGGCCAGGGCTCTTATAGGTGCCGTTGGTACCTTGCTTCTGACCGTGGACTTCCCAGTCGGTAAAGATGTTGGCGCTGGTGCCTTTGTTCTTGGTCAGGTAAACGGTGGTCCCCATGATCACATCGATGGCGTCGCCCACAAAGATGTCCGCTCGATTTAGGTGCCAGCTCACCGTGAACGGCTGGACCCAGGTGTCCGCGATCCCCCATGTGGTTCCGCTAAAGTTGACCTGCTCCAGCGTCAATGAGCCATTGGCGATCGTCGGGACGATGATCGCGAAAACGAGCTTGCCCCCGAGAAACTTGGCGTTCGTCGCATATATGAGCCAATTCTCGACGACCCAAAGATTCAGACTTGGCTTCGCCGGCAGGGCGTTGCCCTTGCTATCGTTGAGCGTACTCGTATCGTAGTTGATTTCCATGTTCTGGTAGGTGAATCCCGTACTAGGCATAACTCCCGCATTCAGCCCGAACTGGCCCGGCATGTATTGGCCTTTTTGCTGCGCTCCAAGCGGCAGCGCTCCGGCCAAGACGGCGCAAAGGACGATGAGCGGCGAGAGTCTAAAACTCATAGCGATCCTCGCTTTCCTAACAAACGCGAAACAACTGCGAAACACCCGCTCCTTTAGCCGCTATCCCGCGAACACCCTGTTTGATCCCAGACGCGCTCCGAGACGGCTAGTCCTCGCAGTGGTGCGCATTGTCGGAGACACGATAAACGGACCCACATGCTGTCCGCATAAGCTTCCTCCTGTTGAGCAATTCTTGTTTTTGGTTCTCTTACGAATTGGACAAGGCTTCGCACCACGGCATGAAACAGAATTCCGAGCAGCGCCAGGTTTGCAGCAAAAAACACCAGAAGAGCCGCGCAAGCCACAAACAGCAAAAGCTCACGCACGATGTAAACGTGCAGAAAAGCAACACCGGCTGCGAGGCCCAGTGAAAAGTTGAGCAATGTAAACCCTCTTTTCGCACCGTTCATTTGTTTCAGCTCCACCGAGGTTCTGCCTTCCGATTTCATTGGCCTATTCTCCTTTTGAGAAAAGAGCAGTGCTCTCTCTTCCGACCGATCTGACTAAAATTTTCTGACAGAGAGGATAAGGTCTGACCTTGTCTCCTTACTTGCGAAGGAACGTTACCAAGCGCAGGCTGGGCCGCCCACCTAGACTGCCCTTTGCCTGTCCTTTCATCCTCTCTGCCTGACCCAGCCAAGTCCGGCCGGGATCTCGAGCAAACTCTAGACGGGCACCTCAAGTCGGAATACGCCGCCTACTGTCACAGGCGACAGGTGCCGCGAATTCATCTGCGAAATACGCCCGCGGCCGAATCGCAGTTAAGAACGAAACGATGCGACTTAAACCACTTAGGAAATCGTCGGTAAGCGTACCTTTCCTGATGTGCCTGATTGCTGCACTCACCTTCGGGAAAGGAATTGAAGCGCAGGAGGATCCAGCGGATAAGAAACAAGTCTCTTCAGACACACAAAAAGGAGCAGTCTCCGAGAACGAGTCTGCGGCCGCAGAGGAAGAGTTGCAAAGGCCGTGCAAAACCCGGTGGCCAGCCTGATGAGCGTTCCGCTGTAGAACAACTCCAACTTTTCGTTAGGCTCGTTCAATCGCACGCAAGACGTGCTGAACATTCAACCGGTGATTCCCGCGCGGGAGGTATCAACTTTCGATAGCCCAAGTTCCTGGCCAACTACTGCTTGTCATAGACGCTCACGTTGGTGAAATGCTTTCCGCTAGCGTCCGTGCCCTTTGTTGTGATGGTGAGAACCTTCCCATCTCCGGAGACAACGCTAGTCGCCGTTGCCACGACTTTACCCCCCTTTTTCAAAGTGGATTGAATCGTATTCGGAGCGGTCAGATTGGCCGCAATCGAATCCGCCCCGTAGGGCCCGTCTCCGGTGATGGGATAACTCTTGTTGTCCAAGTTGCTGGTGTATTCGAATTCCTGAGTACTGCCATCTCCATTAACGCGATCGACGCTAACCTTCAGACCCGTGGGACCCGTTACCACAATCCGGGTTTCACTCTTTCTCGGAGGACCAGGGACAAACTTGGATTTCTCCACATTCAGCTTCCATGTGCCGAGAAACGCGTCAGTTTGTCCGAGCAGCGGCTCCGTAAGACACAAGCCCAGGGTCACCATAGCCAAGAACGAAAACAGCTTCTTCATTGTTACTTCCTTTCTGCAGCCTCGGCAGAGCCTTCAGAATCGGACTGAGGTTTGTCGATCCAAGACTGGACGGCCCCTGCAGACTGTTAGCGCAAACCCCGAGAGTTCCCAGGGCCGCCGCAATGTTATTGGGGGGACAGCTGCTAAGCGGCCCCTGCGGGGTACATCGCTGATTTTTGTTTACGCCGTGTAGCGCGCCTGCGGAACTGTCGCTCTTGACAGGCCATGCCCAGAGCGCGGTAGGTGCTTCACGCTTTCAACTTTTGCAGTACTTCATGAGGTACGGCTCTGGGAATTGCCGAGTTCCGGCAGGAACTCTCATGTCAGTTGTTGCCAATTATCGCTCCGTTGGTCACAGCCTCCATCACTCGGTTGAGGTTGAACGTACCGGGTCTCTGGCTCGGTGGAAATTCACGGAAGCTTTGCAGCCATTGCCCAACATAAGTCGCCGCCGGAGCCAAAATGAAGATGTGGTCGATAAACCAGCGACCGTAGTCGATGCCCTGCTAACCACGTCGCTGAGAACACGTCTCCCATCGTTCTTCACGCGACAAGCACTTCTAGGCGCATGCCCACTGCGAACCGAAGGTCAGGGCCTGTTCAATTCGCGTGTGACATTCATAGGCCTGCCAGGAAAATAACGTAATTAAACGATTTTTTTTTGGAACGGACGAAGTTTTGTCAAAAACAGCCCATAACGGAAAAGCTTTCTGAATTATCGCCTGTACGTGTGGGCAGCTATTTCTTTCAGCAATCACGATTCCCATTGCTCGATGCACCGCCTTCCCTTGCACGTACGATTGGGTTGTCAGGGAGGCCAAACGACATGAAGAGCTTGATCAGGGCAACACTCCTCGTTGCGATGCTGTTAATCACAGCTCGGGCCAGTGAAGCACAGGTTTCCGTGGGAATTATGATTGGCGCGCCACCGCCGTCCCGCGTAGTTGCCGTTGTCCCCCCAATGCCGGAGCCAGGGTTCGCATGGGTAGAGGGTTACTGGTATCCCCTGGGAAAACACTACAAATGGCATGAAGGCTATTGGACTCGACCTCCGTACGAGGGAGCGCATTGGGTGGCACCGCACCACGACGGCGAACGGTATTATGCGGGCTACTGGGAGGGAAAACGCGGCCGTGTCGAACACGACCACCACTGGGATCATAGCCGAGACCGTGACTTCAAAGATCATGACCATGACCGACATGACGATCATGACCACGGCCGCGACGATAGGTAGCTAACGGAAAGGCAACGTTACGTCAGAGCGAGAGGGCTTGCCGATGGATGGCAAGTCCTCTTTTTTCCTGGGACGGATTCGAAGCGGGACTTATTGATTGGCAGCCAACTGCCGTTAAGGCCCAACGAAAAAGCCGTTCTGTTGCGTTCTCCTCTGGCACCGCAGTGGCTGTGCCTCGCCAAAACTCCGACCGATCGTGGAATCAATAAGATAGCCGCTGTCGTCGACACAAGTGTTCTACTATAACTCTCCACCATGGTCTCTTTCCTTGGACTCTGCCGTCTTTTGGACGATCACAACTACGCAGACGTGGCTCGCATTCTCAACGAGAACGGGTTTAAAGGAGGTGATGGCTTGAAGTTGACATCGCCAGCCGTCGGTTACGATCGAACGGCCTACGGACTCAGGAGTCGCTTCGATCAGCTTCGTGCACGAGGGAGGCTTACCATGCTTGAGATTTCAAAGAGGTACGGCGTTTCAACAAACACAATTTCGGATTGGCGACGAAAGGGTCGAATTCCTGCGCATGCCATTGACGATCGAAACCAATTTCTCTTTGAAGATCCGGGCCCTAATCCACCGAGGAAGCACGCTCGAAAGGTTTTGCGTAGTCATTGCATGAGAACTGCCGAGCTTCTAGTAACCGTTGGACTAACCATCGCTTCAATTGGGGCCGCGGCACAAGATTCGGAGTCCGTTGCGCTTGCGTTTGAACGATTGCAATCAGAATCGCCGACAGAGATAAAGCAAGGGAGTGAGCAGTTAGTACGACTAGAGAAGTCTGATCCCAAGGCCCGAGAATACATTGCACTCCATCTGCCACCCTTGATCGATAAAGGGCCGAAGGATTATCTGGGGCGTTGGATCACTCTCGTGCGTTTAGCTGGGGAATTGAAGATTGCTGAGCCGGCTCCTGCATTGGCTAATGGCTGACCATAGACAACATCGGCGAAATTAGCACAGCTGGATTTATGAAACTCGAAAACAACCCGGCAGGTGCAGCCCTCGTGCAAATAGGCGACCCGGCTATCCCAACTGTTATAACGGTCTTTGATCACGGTACATTACGAGAACGGCGATGCGGTTTATGTCCTAAATCAGATGAATTCGCCTAACGCAAAGAGATCCCTCCGTGAGCAGCTGAACCGTGAACCCGACGAGGATCTCCGAGACTTTATTCGGAAGAGCTTGTCCGGTTCGGCCGCTATGTCATGAAGAGGTACAGTATGAAGCGCGAATCGATCACCTCAAGCACTCGAAATTCGGAGGCTTGAGGGATGATAAGGAACCGAAGGCGATCGTTAAAGAACGACCGGGAACGATTGAGAGCAGCAACGGTTAGGCAGAACGAAGGCGCTGACGCCAGTTCCTGTGTTCGCAGATAGAAAAATGTGACTAAGAGAACAAGGGGCCCGAAAAGGAAAAGCAAGAAACCGGGTCTTAAGAGGGCTGGACGACTCCTCGTCAAGACCATTTGGAAATATCTCGTGCAGATTCCAGAGGAAGAACGAGAAAAGGACATTGCCGCGATTGAACGAATACTGGCAAGGAAATTCAAGCAATTAAGGACAAAGATAGTGAGAGGAGGCTAATTTGATTCTGGAGCTTCATTGGTTGCCTCGGAGCGCGTTCCATAAGCCGGATTTGACGAGATGGGAGTGTGCGTCAAGTTCGCCGAGTAGAAGGAGAATCGGGTCTTTGCCTACACTTCGGGTAAATTCATAGAAGAGTGCGGTGCACTCCGTGTTTGGGACAATAGGAGTGATTGCGATTGAGGCAGGCAGTACAAGTTCAACAACTTACCCAACGTTGCGAAATTCGATCAGTTGGGCAAGTTGGGCATTTGACGAAGATTTTGGCTCCTCGCACGGCACTCGCGAAGAGCCGAACCGCATTCACACGTAACCTTGGGATTGCACCTGGCCTGTGGACACAACTCCGTATGTTGTTGAAATCATGGGTGTCCAGACTATTGGCAAGTTACAGCCCTGCCTCGCCGCATTCTCGCCGGCGCACTTGACCGATGCTTTGGGTGTATAATCCCCGCCAACCCTCTTGGAGCGGGTCGCTCTTGGATCTGGCGACGACAGCCAACCTGTGGATTCCGGTCTGCTGCGAGCGCGTGATGCGCTTCAACCTTTTTATACAGAAGAACGGCACGCCCTATGGCTCCTTGGTCTGTACCGTATGCAACAAAAGTGTTTCGTTTGAACTCGAACACCAAGCCCACTTGACCGAGTATGGCGAAGGTGCGCGCGCCCTAAGCATGCTGGGATCGCCCAAGCCCCCTAAAGACGTGCGGCGCAAAGTTGACGAGAATGCGGCCATGAACGACAAGACTCTATAACCGCCGCCGTTCCCACCCCGCGATGATTGGCCAGACCATCTCTCACTACCATATCCTCGAAAAGCTCGGTGCCGGAGGCATGGGGGTAGTGTACAAAGCCGAAGATGCGCGCCTTCACCGCTTTGTAGCACTGAAATTCCTGCCAGATATGACGCAAGACTCGCAGGCGCTGGAGCGCTTTCGCCGCGAAGCGCGAGCCGCATCCGCCTTAAATCATCCGAGCATCTGCACCATCTATGACATCGGTGAGCACGAGGGCAGGCCGTTCCTCGCCATGGAGTTCATGGACGGCCAGACGCTGCGGCATCACATCAATGGTAAGGCGCTTCTTTTCGAAGAAGTGCTGAAGTTGGGGACTCAGATCGCCGACGCGTTGGATGCAGCGCACACCGAAGGAATCATCCATCGCGACATCAAACCCGCCAATATTTTCGTGACCAAACGTGGACAGGCGAAGGTCCTTGATTTCGGGCTTGCCAAGCTTCTTCCCAAAGGCGTTGCGCGCGGGAGTGCAGAATCCAGAGGCGAACTGGCGGACGCTACTTCGATCGTTGGAATCATCAGCGGCACTCCTTCTTACATGTCACCCGAGCAGGTTCGCGGAGACAATCTTGACCAGCGCACGGATATCTTTTCGCTCGGTCTGTTGTTATATGAAATGGCGACCGGGCAGCAAGCGTTTGGCGGCAACACTGGGGGAGTGATTATCGAAGCGGTTCTCACGCGGTCGCCTGCTCCGGCGCGAAGCATCAATCCCGATATCCCAGCGGGGTTTGAAGACATCATCAACAAGGCACTTCACAAGGATCGAGACCAACGCTATCAGCAGGCCCGCGACCTACTCGCAGATCTCCAACGACTAGAGCGAAGCGACCATTTCGGTTGGCGCCCTCCGGCGAGAGAGGCAGAATTTGTTCCGAGGGAACCGACGGAACGGAATGCGACCACGAACTCCGGCATTCTGCGGCCAGAGCGCGTATCGAAGCTTATTGACTCACTGGCAGTTTTGCCTTTCGAAAACACTAGTCGCGATCCGGAGCACGAATACCTCTGTGACGGAATCGCGGGCAGCCTGATCAACATTCTTGCGGGCGTCCCCAAATTGCGAGTGATGGCCCAGAGCACGGTTTTGCGTTACAAGGGCCGCGCAATCGATCCGCAAGCCGTCGGTCGCGAGCTGAATGTCCGTGCCGTGCTTACCGGACGAATCATGCAAAGCGGTGAATCTTTACGCATTGGGGCGGAATTGGTCGACGTAGCGACGGGTTCTCAATTGTGGGGCACACAATACGATCGCAAGCCCGGGGATATCTTTGCGATTCAAGACGAAATCTCGGAAGAAATATCGGGAAAATTAAGGTTAAAGCTCAGCCGTGCGGAAAAGAAACGCCTGACTAGACGCCAGACAGATGATGCGGAGGCGTACCGGCTATACCTGAAGGGCCGTCATCACTGGGACCGCTGGACCGAAGACGGGTTCTATAAAGCGATCGAATACTGTCAGCAAGCTGTCGAGAAGGATCCCGGCTACGCTCTCGCACACGGAGGAGTGGCTGATTCGTATGTACTGCTGGGATGGAATAGCTACCTCCGGCCAAAGGACGCGTTTCCTAAAGGCAAAGTGGCTGCCATGAGGGCCCTGCGCCTCGATCCGAATCTCGCCGAAGGCCATACACCACTGGCAGCCGTGTTGTGGCTTCACGATTGGCGATGGGCCGAGGCTCGGGCGGAATTCATGCGCAGCCTTGAATTAAATCCTACCCATGCCACTGCGAATCACTGGTTCGCCGAATATCTAATGACGATGGGACGCCATGGGGAAGCGGTCGCCAGAATGAAAAAAAGCCAGGAGCTCGATCCGTTGTCCCTCATTATCAGCGTCGCGATTGGGTGGGCCCTTTACATGGCTCGACAGTACGATGACGCAATCGAACAACTCACGCGAACTGTCGATCTGGAGCCACACTATCCCGTCACCCACTGGATTCTTGGCCTGTTACTCCGGAAAATGGGTCGCTATGAGCAGGCCATTACCGAGGGGGAGAAGGGCGTGAACTTATCCGGAGGCAGCCCTCTGATCAGCGCGGCCCTAGCGCAAACTTTCGCCGAAGCGGGAAAAAGAGACCAGGCAATCCAGATCCTCGATGATCTGACCAGACTGACAGAGCTACGCTATATCGCACCTTACTTTTTCGCTGGAATCTACACTGGCTTGGGAGAAGGCGACCGTGCGATCGAATACTTGGAGAAATGCTACGAAGAACACTCCCACTGGCTGATCTACCTTCACATGGATCCCGGAATGGACGGTTTGCGGTCTCACCCACGTTTCCAGGACCTGTTGCGGCGCGTCGGCCTTCCCTTATAGTACGGTTTTCAGGGTGACCCTCTTTGGCCGGATTTGCGTGACCTCTGAGGAGCGATTAAAACCCCTGGAAGGTTAAGGCCAGGCTTGTGAAACAACGCTCTAAAGATCGTTCGCATTGCGCCAGACGGATCCTACGTGGTTTTTCCAGGCGGAGGCACGGCGGATGACGCCGGAAACGGAATCGTCATCACGCCGCATGGGGACGTCATCACCGTCGTAAACGGTGGCCGCTCCACCTCAGATCCAAACCCAGCGGTGGTCGCGATTCACGGACTCACTCCCTGCCGAGTACACGACAGCGACGACAGGTAGGCTACAATACAGGTCCTCTCCAGCGTTGCGTGGCATTTATATGCTCGCTACGAAAATAACGTAATTGAACCATTTTTTGGAACGGACGAAGTTTTGGCGAGGAACAGGCGAAAAAGTCACTCTGTCTGAACTGTCACCAGCGACGGAGCTGGCTTCCCGGTTAGGACAGCGTCGATGTTGTCGAGGGCAACCATTCCCATGAGTGTTCGACTCTCCACTGTTGCGCTCCCAATATGAGGCAGCAAAAAAGTATTTTTTAGCCCGGCGTAACCGGGATTCAATTTCGGTTCACCCTCGAACACATCCAGCCCTGCCGCTGCAACTCGGCCACTCTTCAGGGCTGCAATGAGATCGTCATCGACGATCAATCCCCCGCGGGCAGTGTTAACCACGATTGCTCCAGGAGGCAGAAGGGCGATGGTCTTCGCATTCAGGAAGTGATGCGTCTTTTCCGTTTCGGGAGCGTGAAGGCTCAGAAACTGACTCACGCGGAGAAGTTCCAATGGATCGGCATGGAAAGCCGCATCTCCGGCCTTTTCCTCTGACAGCTGATGAAGGTTCGAGTAGTGGATCCTCATCCCAAAAGCGCGGGCACGCTTCGCGACGGCTTGGCCAATTCGACCCATGCCTAGGATACCAAATATTTTACCGGTCAATTGCCAGCCCAAGAGGGCGCCACTGCGCGGTACCGTCCACTCGCCGGTTCGGACTAACTCCTGTGCCTCAAACGCCCGACGCGAGGCACCCAAAAGCAGCAGCATAGCGATGTCTGCCGTTGCGTCCGTCACGGCGGTCGGCGTGTATCCAATTGCAATGTGTCTTTGCGCCGCAGCCCGTAAGTCAATATGATCGACACCAACTGAATATGTGGAGATTACCTTCACGGAAGGAGAGACGCGCTCAAAGAAATCGGCATCAAGTCTATCGAAAGGGGTGATGAATAACGCATCCGCTCCTTCGGCAGCAGCAAGGAGTTCACTATGCCGAAATGCTGTTCCGTCGGCCTTCCTCCGCACCTCAAATTCATTATCGATTCGAGTCTCAACTGGCTTAACGAAGTGGGTCGTCACAACTAATATTGGCCTCTTCACAGACATTCTCCTTGAGCAGGCGATGATCGATTTGTCCCTTCCTGCATTTCAAAGGCAAACACGCCGTCAAACGGTATTTTGCCGTCGTCTTCGCTCTACTCCAATCAGTTAATTCCGGCTCCTGCCGTAGTCACGATCATTCCCGAATCGCAGGTCCACATTCGCACGTTGTTCCAAAGGAGAAAATGTGAGCAACCGCTAGCTCACAGGGATGCGACCCAGCATCTTTATCTTTATTGATTCCGGGTAATGGCTGAAGGAACCGCGCCGAGAATGCCGACAGGAGCAGCCCGGGTATGGAGGGGCGGCCTGTCACCCAGGAGGCCGCGGGTTCGAGTCTCGTCGCTCCCGCCAATTCCCTTCTGTGCATCGCGAAAATCCCGAGATGCCTGAGGCGAGAAGGCAGAAGGCCGCAGGTTCGAATCCGCCGCTCTCCTTCCTTCGCCCCAGGGCACATCGAAACGGAGCAAAAATTTGGCAATCGAGAACGGCAGAGAAAGGCATCCGACAACTTTGTGGATTGGTACGGCCTGGAGGTCCCGGCTGTTGCTTTTCGGAATGCTTGAAGGAAAGAACTTCGGCAAGCTCCTCATCCGTATCTGCGAGTCACACTGAGGTTGGTCTACAGATTTGGTTTTGAGTGGGAATTCACCGCTTCGTCCCTTGCCCCTTCATCCTCCCGGTGTACGACGAGGGACTGCCTTGATCAAAAGTACATATTCAGGATCAACTCGAACTGATTTAGCTGCTGATTCGGCTTTTTGCTGGTGATGTTCTGATGTTCATAATAGGGATCGAACTGGAAATGCTTGCTGAGCGGAAGGAGACAGCCGGCGTAGAGTGCCGTGGTGTTCCATTTCCGGTACTGACTCTCATAGAAAACCTCAGCACTAACGTAGGGTCCTGGGTGGTACGAGCGCACCGCGAGCCTCCGCTCCAAAGTTAGCCTATTCCGATAGCGCCAGGTGAATTGGTTTTGGGACCAGTCAAGGTCCATGCGGTTGCGGTCGGAAAGCAGGATGCTCCATACGAGCGGAAGCCGGGGAGTAGCGGCCACTATCAGGCGCTCGGTATGGGGTTTATCTGGTGAAGGAACAT
>Ga0306924_10002444_pt1 | contig 17533 bp, 12 predicted proteins | sample sta12Can44000111_FD_203756 | JGI IMG/M metagenome (GOLD analysis project Ga0306924, IMG submission 203756) | Lab enrichment of tropical soil microbial communities from Luquillo Experimental Forest, Puerto Rico - statanox.12C.anox.44.000.111 (v2)... | ecosystem: Environmental > Terrestrial >... | reverse complement strand
CACGTCCTCGGCGACCTCGCCCTTGAGGAGGTGCGGGATGCCGGTCGCGAACTCGACCACCTCCAGGCCGCGCTGGAGGGAGCCTGCCGCGTCGGGCAGCGTCTTGCCGTGCTCCTCGCTGATGAGTCGGGCGAGCTCGTCGCGGTGCGCCTTGGCGAGCTCGTGGAACCTCGCCAGGATGCGGGCGCGGCGCAAGGGCGGCGTGTTGCGCCAGGCCGGGAAGGCCGACTGCGCCGCGGCGACGGCGCGCGAGACGTCATCGCGGCCCGCGAAGGCGACGCGACGGACGACCTGGCCCAGCGCGGGGTCGAAGACGTCGCCGAGCCGGCCGCTCGTGCCCGCGACCTCTTCGCCGCCGATCCACAGCTTCAGGGAGGGGAGCGTCATGAGGGTGACGTAGCGTAAAAAAGTGGTTCGTCCGTTTTCAATGCCGGACCCTCCAGGGTGGCTTTGACGCATCGTGACGTCGTTCAGCCTCGAGGGTGCGGCGGCCGTGCGCCCGGGCCGGGAGGGAGGCCGCGCGGGGCCGAACATCGCGTCGCTTCGTCCGATTCTGCGAGCGGCGTGCCGTGCTAGCGTCGGGTGCGGTGACGAAGCACCACGGCGCGCCGCCCCCTGGAGCCACCAGAATGAGAGTCATCCATTCCGCACTGCACGCTCGACACGACGGTGGCATGGAACTTCACCGCGGTGAGCTGGTGCCATGCTTCGAGGCTCCCGCGCGCGCGGACCTCATCCTTCGGGCGGTCCAGGGCGCCGGCTTCGAGGTGAGTGAGCCTCGGGCCTTTCCGGCCGGGGCGCTCCAGGGCGTCCACGACGCGGGGTTCGTGGAGTTCCTGCGGACGGCCCACGCCGAGTGGCGCGCGGTCGGCAAGCAAGGGTTCATGTTGCCGAGCGCGTTTCCCGCCCGTGGGCTGCGCCGTGACCACATCCCCTCCGGCATCAACGGGAAGATGGGCTACTACTGCTTCGACCCGGGCACACCGATCGTGGAGGGCACCTGGGTCGCCGCCTTCGCGTCCGCCGAGTGCGCCCTGACGGCCGCCGCATGCGTCGCCGAGGGTGCGCGCAGCGCGTACGCGCTGTGCCGTCCCCCCGGCCATCATGCCGGCCGCGCCAATTACGGCGGCTACTGCTTCCTCAACAACGCCGCCTTGGCAGCGCAGCATCTCCGCGATCGGGGCTTTCGCCGGGTGGCGGTGCTGGACGTGGACGCCCACCATGGCAACGGCACGCAGGACATCTTCTGGGAGCGCGCGGACGTGCTGTTCGTCTCGATCCACGGCACCCCCGAGACCGAGTACCCGTACTTCCTGGGCTACGCCGACGAGCGTGGGGCCGAAGCGGGAGAGGGCTTCACCCACAACTTTCCCATGCCGCACGACACGACCTGGGCGGAGTACAGCGGCACGCTCGACACGGCGCTCGACGTCGTCGCCGAGTTCACGCCGGATGCCCTGGTCGTGTCGCTCGGCGTGGACACCTTCGAGGGCGACCCCATCAGCCCGTTCGCGCTCGGCGGCGATCACTATCCGCTGATGGGCCAGCGGATCGCGTCGCTGCGGGCACCGACCGTGCTCGTCCAGGAGGGCGGCTACGCGGTGGCGGAGATCGGCGCGAACGTCGTCGGTGTGCTCAGCGGCTTCGAGGCCGGGCACTGAGGTGCCGACCTTCCGCGTCGTCATGTCCCGAACTACTCATCGCGACTAATCCAGCGGGACGATGTGCGCCGGGCCGCGTCCTTCGCGGGCGAGGTCCCAGCTCGCGGTGAGCTCCGCGCGATGTTGAGCCGCCCACTCGAGGACGAGCGCATACGCGCGCTTGGGCAGCCAGCCCTCGAGCACCTCGAGGGTGGGGATGGCGATGAGCGCCTCGTGCTGGTCGTAGCGGGCGTGGAAGTGCGGAGGTGCGTGATCGCTGTGGTTCATCGCGATCACGATCCCGAAGAACTGGCTGACGCGCCCGCCAGCAGGGCCCTCGAGGTCGAGAGGTGCACGATCGCTTTCGCGAGACATCAGACCCTCCCGTGATCGGTGGCGGCGGCCCGCTCGCTGGCGCCCGCCAGGAACGCGTGGATCGTCGCGATCACCTGCGCACCCTCGCCGACCGCGGCGGCCACACGCTTCGTCGAACCCGCCCGCACGTCGCCGATCGCGAACACGCCGTCCCGGCTCGTCTCCAGGAGGCTGCGCCCGGCGCCGATGTCCGCGCCCGTCCGCACGAACCCCTTCGTGTCGAGCGCCACGCCCGAGCCGGCCAGCCAGGACGTGTTTGGCTCCGCGCCGATGAACAGGAACAGATGGCGGACCGGCCGGCGCGTCTCCTCGCCCGATGGCACATGGCACCAGCGGACCGCGTCCAGGACACCGCCCTGTCCTTCGAGGGCGGACACCTCGGTCTGGAGGAGCACCTCGACATTCGGCAAGCCGGCGATGCGATCGACGAGATAGCGCGACATGCTCGCCTCCAGGCTCCTGCCGCGCGCGAGCACCCAGACCTTGGCGACACCGCTGGCGAGGTACACCACGGCCTGGCCAGCGGAGTTGCCGGCGCCCACCAGTGCCACTTCCTGCCCGGCGCACAGCGTCCGCTCCAGAGGTGAAGCCCAGTAATGGACCCCCGCCCCTTCGAAGGCCGCGAGATTCTCGACATCGAGGCGTCGATACCTGGCACCGCTCGCGATCACGATCGCGCGGGCCCTCAGCCGTTCGCCGTTCGCGAGCCACACGTGAAAGCGCGCTCCGTCGACGTCCTCACGCTCGAGCCGCACCACCTCGTCCGGGATCGCCATCTCGGCACCGAACTTCTGCGCCTGGTTGAAGGCGCGGGCCATCAAGGCCATCCCGCTGATGCCGGTCGGGAATCCCAGGTAGTTCTCGATCCGCGCCGAAGCGCCCGCCTGCCCTCCGAAGGCGCGGGAGTCGAGCACGATGATGGACAGGCCTTCCGACGCGCCGTAGACGGCGGCAGCGAGACCCGCCGGCCCGGCGCCGACGATCGCGACGTCGTACACCTTGGTTGGATCGATCGCACGGACGAGGCCGAGGCAGCGGGCGAGCTCGTCCTCGCCCGGATTCATCAGCACGCGGCCGTTCGGGCAGAGCACGATCGGCAGCTCCGACGCGTCGAGGTGAAAGCCCTCGATGAGGGTCCGCGCGCTCACGTCAGCGTCGGGATCGAGCTGGACGTGAGGGTGCCCGTTCCGCCTGAGGAATCCAGCCAGCCGCAGCACGTCGGCCTGGCCTGCGCGGCCGACGATCACCGGTCCGCTGACGCCACTCTCGAGCAGGCCGACGCGCCGCAAGATGAGCGCGCGCAGGATGCGCTCCCCGACCTCGGCCTCGGCCACCAACACGTCGCGCAGCGTCCGAGAAGGAATGACGAAGGAGTCGACCGGCTTCGTCGCGCGCGCGTCGACGAGCGCGGGTTGGCCCGAGAGCTGAGCGAGCTCCCCCATGAACGAGCCTGGGCCGTACGAGACGATCGGCTGGTCGCGCCCCAGCAGGCTGTGCTGGCTGACGGCGACCTCACCGCTCACGATGACGAACATGCCGGGGCTGACCTCGCCGGTCGTCACCAGTCGTTCGCCCGCGCGGTAGGTCCGTCTCTCGCCGAAGCGCCGCAGCCGTTCCATCTCGGCCGCATCGAGCGTCGGGAACATCTGATCGTAACGGGTCTCGAACGTCGAACGTGCGGGGGAAGCCACGGTGCTCCACGTGTAGCGGCGCCGGGGGAGCCGTGGCACCGCTACACGAGGGCGACCCGATCGGGGACGCGCGGGAGCGGCCGAGGCGATGGATTCAGTGACGCGCCAGCGGAACGTGGTGGCGAGGGCGTCAGCACTGTTTCCAGAGCTTCACGCCTCCCAGCAGCCCGGACACGTTGTCCACCCGCTTGACGTGAGGCGGCAGGTCGATGGCCACCCTGGTCGAGTTGCCGCCCCCCAGGTAGAGCGCATCGAAGTTGAAGGTCTTGGCGAGCTGTTCGATGGCCCGCGCGAGCATCCGGTTCCACTTCTTCTGGCCGTGGCGGGCCAGCCCCTTGTTGCCCAGCAAGTCCTCGTACGTCTTCCCCTTGTGGAACGGGTGGTGACCGAGCTCGATGTTGGGGACGTATCCTCCATCGAGGAACAGCGAGAAGCCGAAGCCGGTGCCGAGCGTCACGCAGACCTCGACGCCCTTGCCTCGAATGGCGCCGTACCCCTGCACACCGGCGTCGTTGAGCACCCGGGTCGGCTTGCGGGTCTCCCTCCGGATCACGCCCTCGAGGTCGAACCCGGCCCATGACGGGTCCAGGTTCGGCGCCGTCCTCACCACCCCTTTCACCACGACGCCGGGGAAGCCGACCGAGATCCGATCGTAGGTGCGCGGTTCGGGGAGGATGGTGCGCAGCGCCGCCTCCACCGCCCTGGGCGTGGCGGGGTGAGGCGTCTCGATGCGCAATCGCTCGCTGAGGGGCTTGACGCGCGACGACACCACCATCGCCTTGAGCCCGGTCCCCCCGATGTCGATGCACAGGGTCCTGGGTTCGGTCCGGGTGCCAGCTCGAGCAGCCATGAGGACCTCCTCTCGCCGCAGAGTCATTGCCGTCTTCACGACTCCTCCATCAGGTCGTAGCGCTCGTTCCAGCTCCGGATGACGCGTTGCTCGTGCTCGTGCCCGAGCACGCTCAGCGAGGCCGCGTCGAGCGCGAGGTAGCGGCCTCCGGACGCCAAGAGCCCGAGCCAGCGCGCGGCCAGGATGCGGAGCACGTGCCCGTGCGCGAAGAGCGCCACGTCGCCCCCCACCTCCGCGCAGCGGGCGATGATGCGGTCGCCTCGCGCGCCCACCTCCTCGGCGGACTCGCCGTCGCGCACGGCGGCGGACCAGATGGTCCAGCCTGGAGCCTCCTGCCGGATCTCGCCGGTGGTTCGGCCCTCGTACACGCCGTAGTCCCACTCACGCAGATCGGGCTCTTCGCGGGCGGCGCCGCCGTACCCCGCGAGGCGGCAGGTCTCGCGGGCTCGCTGCAGCGGGCTGGTGAGCACGAGCGCGAACTCACGCCCGGCGAGCCGGCGGCCCAGGAGCACCGCCTGCCGCTCGCCCTGCTCCGTGAGCGGGATGTCGGTCCGGCCCGTGTGCTGTCCGGAGCGGCTCCAGGCCGTCTCGCCGTGGCGGATGAGCCAGAGCTCCCCCATCGTCGCCCTCAGCCCCCGGCCACGAACCAGCCGCCCGGTACCAGGCTGTCGGCCTGCTTCGGCCCCCAGGTGCCCGGTTCGTAGAAGTGGATGGGAGTCCGCGCCTGGACGAGGGGATCGACGATGCGCCAAGCCTCCTCCACGTAATCTTCCCGCGCGAAGCGGAAGGAGTCCCCGGCCAGCGCGTCCCCGAGGAGCTCCTCGTAGGGCTCCCGCTCCGTGCCCGGGACGTGGTTGAGCTCGAGCTCCACCTCCTCGCCCGACAGCGCCTCGCCCGGGGTGCGGACGATCGCGCCCAGCGCGATGACGAAATCCGGGCTGAGCCGGAACCGGAAGTAGTTGGGTGGGAAGGCGAGGCCCTCGACGAGGTTGGGCGCCTGGCGGAGGTGGACCACGACCTCGGTGCGGGTCATCGGGAGGCATTTGCCCGCGCGGATGAAGAAGGGGACCCCCTGCCAGCGCCAGTTGTTCACGTGCAGGTGCAGCGCCACGAACGTCTCCGTGCTCGAGTCGGGCGCCACGCCCGCCTCCTGCCGGTAACCGCGAAACTGGCCGCGCACGACGTCCTGTTTCTCGACGGGCGGCATTCCCTTCAGCACCTTCACCTTCTCGTCGCGCACCAGCTCCGGATTATCCGTGCGCGGGGGCGGCTCCATCGCGACGTTCGAGACGATCTGGAGCAAGTGGTTCTGGACCACGTCGCGGGTGGCCCCGGCGCGATCGTAGAACGCGCCGCGCCCCTGGACGCCGAAGTCCTCCGCCATCGTGATCTGGACGCTCTCGATGTAATGGCGGTTCCAGATCGGCTCGAGGAAGGCATTGGCGAACCTGAAGAAGATCAGGTTCTGGACGGTGCCCTTCCCCAGGTAATGGTCGATGCGGAACACGTCCTTTTCCGCGAACCACTGGTGCAGCACATGGTTGAGCGCGCGCGCGCTGGGAAGGTCGTTCCCGAAGGGCTTCTCGATGACGAGCCGCGCGCCCTCGGAACAGCCAGCTCGGGCCAGCTGCTGGACGACCACCTCGAACAGCCCCTGTGGGATCGCCAGGTAGTGCGCGGCCCGGTGGGCGCCGCCCAGCGCCTGCTTGATCGCGTCGAAGGTGGCGGGATCCGCGTAGTCCCCGTCGACGTAGCGCAAGAGCTCCAGCATGCGGCCGAAGGCCGCCGGGTCGACGCCGCCGTGCTTCTCCAGGCTCTCCTTCGCCCGCGCCTGCAGCTGCTCGAGGCTCCAGCCCTGCTTGGCCACCCCGATGATGGGCACGTCGAGGACGCCGCGCCGGACGAGCGCCTGCAGCGAAGGAAAGATCTTCTTGTAGGCGAGGTCGCCCGTCGCCCCGTAGAAGACGAGCGCGTCCGCTCGGCTCGCGCTCACGATTTCTTCTCCTCGTGCCCGCCGAACGCGTGGCGCATGGCGGAGAGCACCTTGTCGGCGAAATCAGCCTCGCCGCGCGACGAGAAGCGCTGGTAGAGAGCCGTGGTGAGCACGGGCGATGGCACGCCCTCGTCGATGGAGGCGTGGATGGTCCAGCGCCCCTCGCCGGAGTCCGAGACCCGCCCCGCGAAGCCCTTCAGCTCCGGGTCCTCGAGGAGCGCGCCCGCCGTGAGGTCGAGCAGCCACGACCCGACCACGCTCCCCCGCCGCCACAGCTCCGCCACGTCGGTCAGGTTGAACTCGTACTGGTAGTGCTCCGGGTCGCGGAGCGGCGTGGTCTCGGCGTCCTCCGCGTGGCGCCGCTTCCCCACCGAGGCGCCGCGCAGGATGTTGAGCCCCTCGGCGTACGCGGCCATCAGCCCGTACTCGATGCCGTTGTGGACCATCTTCACGAAGTGGCCCGCGCCGCTCGGCCCGCAGTGCAGATAACCCTGCTCGGCGGTCCCGCGCCCTGGCTGGCGCCCCGGAGTGGCTGGCGCCGAGGCCATGCCGGGGGCGAGCGACGCGAAGATGGGATCGAGGTGCTTCACCGCCGCGTCATCGCCGCCGATCATCTGGCAGTAACCGCGCTCCACGCCCCACACACCGCCGCTGGTCCCCACGTCGACGTAGTGGATGCCCTTCGGCGCGAGCTCCCGCGCGCGGCGGAGGTCGTCGACGTAGTACGAGTTGCCGCCGTCGACGAGGATGTCGCCCTGCTCGAGGTGGGGCAGCAGCGCGGCGATCGTCGCGTCGACCGCCGCCGCCGGGACCATGATCCAGACCGCTCGAGGGCTCTTCAGCTTGCGCGTGAGGTCCTGCAGCGACGTCGAGCCGATCGCCTTCTCGCGCGAAAGGGCCTCCACCACCTGGGGCGACATGTCGAACACGACGCATTCGTGCCCCGCCCTGACGAGCCGGCGCACCATGTTGGCGCCCATCCTGCCGAGACCGACCATCCCGAGCTGCATTGGACTCGCTCCTTCCACGATGTGGCGGCCCGCGCCGGCGAGCCGCTCACGAGGTCACCCGCGGCCGTTCACTTGGCCCCGGGCCAGCGCCAGCCGACGATCTCCGGCGGATCGATGCCGTGTTCGTGAGCATGGAGGAGGCACTGGATCTGGCGGTTGCGCAGGCGTTCCTTGGCGTGGGCCCCGGCGCTGTGCAGCCGCGGCACGCGGTCGATGACGTCCATCGCCAGGCTGAACCGGTCCACCTGGTTCTCGATCGCCAGCTCGAGGGGCGTGTTGATGCTGCCCTTCTCCTTGTAGCCGCGCACGTGGAGGTTCGCGTGGTTCCGGCGGCGGTAGGTGAGGCGGTGCACCAGCCAAGGGTACCCGTGGAAGTTGAAGATGACGGGAGCGCTCGCGGTGAAGAGCGAGTCGAAGTCTCGGTCGGAGAGGCCGTGCGGGTGCTCGGTCTCCGGCTGGAGCTTGAACAGGTCCACCACGTTCACGAACCGCAGCTTGAGATCCGGAAACGCCTCGCGGAGCAACGCGGTGGCGGCCAGCGCCTCGAGCGTGGCGATGTCTCCGGCGCACGCCATGACCACGTCCGGCTCCTGCCCCTCGTCGCTGCTGGCGAAGTCCCAGATGCCGAGCCCCTTGGTGCAGTGGGCTATCGCGGCATCGATGGGCAGGTACTGTAGGTGGTCCTGCTTGTCGGCCACGATCACGTTGACGTAGTTCTCGCTGCCCAGGCAGTGGTCCGCCACGGACAGCAGGCAGTTCGCGTCGGGCGGCAGGTAAACCCGCGTCACGCTCGAGCTCTTGTTCAGCACGACGTCCAGGAAGCCAGGGTCCTGGTGGCTGAAGCCGTTGTGGTCCTGGCGCCACACCGTCGAGGTGACGAGGAGGTTCAAGGACGCGATCTCCTCCCGCCACGAGATGTGATTGCAGATGTCGAGCCACTTCGCGTGCTGGTTGAACATCGAGTCGATGATGTGGACGAACGCCTCGTATGACGAGAAGAACCCGTGCCTGCCCGTGAGGAGGTAGCCCTCGAGCATGCCTTCCAGCGTGGTCTCGGACAGCATCTCCAGCACGCGCCCGTCCGGGGCGAGCTGGCCGCCGTCCGAATCCTCGGGCAACGTCTCGGCGAGCCAGAGCTTGCGCGACGCCTCGTAAACGGCGTCGAGCCTGTTGGAGGTCGTCTCGTCGGGGCCGAAGAGGCGGAAGTTCTCCGGGTTCGCCCGCATCACGTCGCGCAGCAGCGCTCCGAGCGGGCGGGTGTTCTCGGCGTGGACCGCCCCGGGCCGCTCCACCGCGACCGCGTAGGCGCGGAAATCGGGCAGCCGGAGCCCCCGCTTCAGCAGCCCGCCGTTCGCGTGCGGGCTCGCGCCCATGCGGCGCGGCCCCCTCGGCGCGGCCGCCCGGATCTCCACGCGCGGCGCGCCGGCGGCGTCGAACAGCTCCTCGGGCCGGTAGCTCCGCATCCACCGCTCCAGCAGGGCCAGGCGCTTCGGGTCGCCCTTCACGCCGGGGATGGGGACCTGGTGCGCGCGCCACGAGCCCTCGAGCTTGTGGCCGTCCAACTCCGCAGGCGCGGTCCAGCCCTTCGGAGCGCGCAGGACGATCATGGGCCAGGCTACGCGTGCGGCCACCCCGGTGCGCCGCGCCTCCGCCTGCGCGCCGCGGATGGCCTCGACGCAGGCGTCGAGCGTCGCCGCCATCGCCTGGTGCATCGACTCGGGATCGGAGCCCTCGACGAGGTACGGGGTCCAGCCGTAGCCGCGCAGGAGCTGCACCAGCTCTTGAGTGGGGATGCGCGCGAGCAGCGTGGGATTGTTGATCTTGTAGCCGTTGAGGGAGAGCACCGGCAGGACCGCGCCGTCGCGGATCGGGTTCAGGAACTTCCCCACGTGCCAGGACGTGGCGAGCGGCCCGGTCTCGGCCTCGCCGTCGCCCACCACCGCGGCCACGATCAGGTCCGGGTTGTCGAACGCCGCGCCGCACGAGTGCGCCAGCACGTACCCGAGCTCACCGCCCTCGTGGATCGAGCCAGGGGTCTCGGGGGTGCAGTGGCTGCCGATGCCTCCCGGAAACGAGAACTGCTTGAAGAAGCGGCGGAGCCCCTCCTCGTCGAGGCTCTTGTCCGGGTAGACCTCGGAGTAGGTGCCGTCGAGGTACAGGGGCCCGAGCACGCCGGGCGCGCCGTGGCCCGGACCCGCCATGAACAGCACGTCGAGGTTGCGGGCGCGGATGATCCGGTTGAGGTGCGTGTAGATGAACGAGAGCGCAGGGCTCGCGCCCCAGTGTCCCAGCTGCCGGTCCTTCACGTGCTCGGGGCGCAGCGGCTCGCGCAGGAGCGGATTGTCGCGCAGATAGATCATGCCGAGCGCGAGGTAGTTGCACGCGCGCCAGAACGCGTCGAGGGCGCGGACCTCCTCGGGCGCCAGTGGCGCGCCCGCCGCGGTGGCGCGTGCCCGGCCGTAGGCGGAAGGCGACGCGGCGCGTTCCAGGCTCGACGCTGAAGAGGCCATGGGCGGTTCCTCCTGCGTGGCGCGGCGCCGCGTAGCGAGCACGCTGCGCGCCTGCCGGACCATCATCAACTCCTCGTCCGTGTGGACGACCCACGCCGCCACCCGGCTCCCGGGCGTGCTGATGCGCGGGCCGCCCGCGGCGTTCGCGCGAGGGTCCAGCTCGACGCCGAGCCAGGCCGCGTCGCGACACACCCGCTCGCGAATGGCGATCGCGTTCTCGCCGATCCCGCCCGTGAAGACGATCGCGTCGAGCCCCTGGAGCTCGGCGGCGATCGCCCCCAGCTCCCGGACGATCCGGTACACGAAGAGGTCGATCGCCAGCCGAGCCTTGGGATCGCTCGACGCGAGCAGGGCGCGCATGTCGCTCGTCGTGCCCGAGACGCCGAGCAGACCTGAGCGGTCGTAGAGCAGGCGCTCGACGTCCTGGGCCTCCAGCCCGCGCGCGTCGATCAGCCAGAGGACGGCGGCAGGGTCGAGCGCGCCGCACCGCGTCCCCATGCACAGGCCGTCCAGGGCGCTGAACGACATGGTCGTCGCGACGCTGCGGCCGCCGCGCAACGCGCACATGCTCGCTCCGTTGCCCAGGTGCATCACGGCGGCGCGCCCTCGCGCGGCGGCCGGATCGAGCTCGCCCAGCGCCGCCGCGACGAACTCGTACGAGAGCCCGTGGAACCCGTACCGCCGCAGACCCGCCGCGTGGAGCTCCTCGGGCACCGCGAAGCGCTCGGCGACCGCTGGCTGGGAGCGGTGGAAGGCGGTGTCGAAGCAGGCCACCTGCGGCAGCTCGGGCGCGAGCTCGCGCAGCAGCCGGATGGGGCCGAGGTTGTGCGGCTGGTGCAAGGGCGCCAGCGGGACGAAGGTCTGGAGGCGCGCCAGCACCGCGTCGTCCACCAGCACCGGCGCGTCGAAGACGGCTCCGCCGTGGACCACCCGGTGCGCCACCCCCGCCAGCGTCTCCCGGCCGAGCGCGTCCCGCACGAACGCGAGGAGCGTCCTCAACGCGCCGGCGTGGCCCAGGTAGGCGCGGCCCGGCCATCGGCGCTCGTCGAGGACGGAGCCATCGGCTCGCCACGCGACGAAGCGCGGCTCGCCTTCGCCCGTCACGCGCTCGAACTGGCCTCGCACCTCGTGGCGGAGCTCGCCGTCGCTGTCCGCGATCAGCGCGAACTTCAGCGAGGAGGACCCCGCGTTGACCGCCAGGAAGAGCTCGGACATGGCCCGACCGCCAGTGCGCGCGATTATCCCGGGCGCATCGAGGGGGCAAGCGCGCCGGGAGCACAGACCCAAGGGGAAACCGAGCACTGTCCCACGAACTCACAGCGTGCCAGCCCGCTCGGCCGGAGGGCTGGCGCCTGGGATGGGTGGGAGGGTGCTGGGTTCTTCGCGATTACTTGGGCGGAGGCGGCACGAGGCAGGTGACGCAGCCGGAATCTGCTGTACACACCTCCAGATCGCCGGCACCCTTCAGGTGGAACTCGACGACCCCGGCCATCTTGTCCGTGTCGGGGAACTTGGTGCCGGGAGCCTGGGTGTACTTGATGAGGGTTCCATTGACGAAGGTGTTCCCTGGTCCATTCCCGCCGGGAAACGTCATGCCAGTGCCCAGGTCGATGAGTGTGACGTCGGCTGTCCCGGTGCCGCAGACCTGCGGTTCGTTGGGCGGCGGCAGGCTGCCAACGAGGAAGAAGCCATCGGGGTTCTGACCAGCCTTGGGGGCATTCGTGGGTGGGAACGGCGTGCATGTCGGAAGCGACCCCGCCTGTGGGATGTTCTTACCGGCAGGGTTCACACACTGGACGCAGCACGGTGGGTGCGCTCTCGCCAGTGCCGGTACGGCCGCGAGTGCAGCCATCGCGATGAGTGCCGCGCACCGCGGCCAGAGAAAAGCCAACGCTGAAGCAGGTCGAATCGGCCGTTGCAGGGTCGAAGTCATTCCCGTACCCCCTGAATTGCTCGTTTCTGGCAGGTCGCAGCCTGCCAAGACGAACGCTAGGGCCTGGGATCCGCTACGGCCAGAAGGGGGCGTGCGTCGAGCACGCCTTCGCCCCCGCGACTGAGAGTGTGAGCTCCTGGCGTCTCCTCATCCTTGGGGCGCGCGCCGGACGGCAGCACCCGCGCGCGCGCCAGCGAGGACGAGGTCGACGAGCTGCTCGGCGAAGGCGAGGTCCGGCTCCTGCGCGAAGATGAAGAGGTGAAACTGAAGCGTCCCAAAGATCGGCTCGATGACGAGGACCGGATCGGTGACGGGCGGCAGCTCGCCGCGGGCGATGGCACGCTCGACGGCCGACATGATCGGCCGATGCCACCTCTCCTGCACGAGGCGGGCGAGGGCGAGCAGCCCGGGGTCGGCGAGCTCCGCCATGTTCGCCCGCAACAACCCCATGGCGCGCTCGCGCTCACGGCGGTTCTCGATGAGCCTCAGCCGGATGAACTCGACGAGGTCTCCCCGGAGGCTGCCCGTGTCGTGAGCTACGGGCTGCGCCTCCGCCAGGCGCAGGAGAGCGGCACGGACGAGCTCGTCCTTCGATGACCAGCGCCGGTAGATGGTGGTCCTGGAGACGCCGGCGAGCTCCGCGACCGCGTCGAAAGACAGCGCCGCGAAGCCGGTGCGGGCGAGGACGTCGACCGTCGCCTCGAGCACGTCGTTGACGACGCGCGCGCTTCGGCCGCCCGTGCGGCGGCGAGGTGCGTGGCCCTCCAGACGACCTCGTTCCATGCGCGTAATGGTACGCAAGTGTAACGTTAGTAGTCAAGGTCGTGGCGGAGCTGAAAGCGTCGCTGCGGCGCACGATTACGCGGTGTCGTCATCCAGCAGGGACGCTCAGGCGGGCTATAACGATACACTGTTGTTGCGTTTAGTTTTCGACCCGTGCTACGGGCTAAGGCGACACAAACGTCGCGTTTAGGGGCGGATCGCCTGCCCCGCCCGAGGCTCTCGATGACGAAGACACGCCGCACCACGTTCCTCCTCTCCGCTGCGCTCGCCGCCGGCGCCCTCGGCTGCTCGCGAGCGAGCGCCGGTCCGGCGGCGCTCCCCGCGCGCGACGCGGCGCAGCCCACGGTCGCCGTGCGCGTCACCAAGCCGCTCGCGCGGCTCGACGGCGAGACGTCGCGCGCGACGGGCGAGCTACGCTCGAAGCTGCAGGCGACCCTCTCCGCGAAGGTCTCGGGGACGATCCTGAAGGTTCACGTCCAGTCCGGCGACCGCGTACGGAAGGGCGACCCGCTCGTCGAGCTCGATCCCGCCACGCTGGTCATCCAGCTCGACGAGGCCCGAGCCGCGCGAAAGATGGCGGTGGCGGCTCGGGCCAACGCACGCGCCGAGCAGGGGCGCACCCAGCAGCTGTTCGACGCAGGGAGCGCGCCGCCCGCGGTCATGGACAAGGTCAGGGCGGCCGCAGATCAGGCTGACGCCAGCGTCGAGCAGGCGGACGCGCAGGTGCGACTCCTCGAGCAGAACCTCCGCGACCACGTCGTGCGCGCACCGTTCGACGGGATCGTCACCAGTCGCATGAAGAACGTGGGCGACTACCTCGCGATGATGCCGCCCACCCCGGTCGCGACGCTGGTGTCGGTCGACGCGGTCGAGGCGAAGCTCGCGGTCCCCGAGGGCCTCGTGGACCCGCTCCGGCCCGGCGCCACGCTGCGCGGGCGGACCATCCCCGGCGGCGTCGCGTTCACCGCGCGCGTGACGAGCGTCGGCGCGGTCGTGGACCCCGCCACGCGCGCGGTCGAGGTCCTGGCGGACGTGCGCGCGCCCACGGGTGCGCGCGGGGCGGTTCGCCCAGGCGGCCTGGCGGAGGTCGACCTCGGCGGAAGCGGCGCCGGCCAGGGGCCCTTCGTCCCGGCGCAGGCGGTGGCGCGGGAGGGCGAGCAGCGGTTCGTGTGGGTGGTGGACGCTGGGGCCGCGCACCGTCGCGACGTGCAGGTCGAGCCGGTGACGCCGCAGTGGACGCGCGTGCGTGGCGGGCTGGGCCCGGACGAGGCGGTCGTCGTCGAGGGCGTCGGGGGCCTCGCCGAGGGCACCCGGGTCGCCGTGGCGAAGTAGGAGGCCGACGTGGACGCCATCAAGACCTTCATCACGAAGCCCGTGTTCACCGCGATGCTCGTCCTCGCGGTGGTCGTGTTCGGCCTCAACGCCTATCCGAAGATGGGCATCGACCAGTTCCCCGACGTGGACTTCCCCGTCGTCACCGTCACGACGGTGCTCCCGGGCGCGGATCCCGAGTCGATGGAGCGCGACGTCACCGACCAGCTCGAGGAGCCGCTCAACTCGCTCGGTGGCCTCGAGTCGATCCGCTCTGTCAGCGTCGAGTCGGTATCCCAGGTGATCCTGCAGTTCTCGCTGGAGAAGAACGTGGACGTCGCGGCGCAGGACGTCCGCGATCGCGTTCAGGCGACCCTGTCGAAGCTCCCCAAGGACGCCGACCCCCCCGTCGTCGAGAAGTTCGACGTCGGCGCCGCGCCCATCCTCACGCTCGCGCTCTCCGGGTCCATCGCCCCGGACGAGCTCACGCGCCTCGCCGATGACGTCGTGAAGCCGGCGCTGCAGCGCCAGAACGGCGTCGGCTCGGTCGACGTGATCGGCGGCCGCAAGCGCGAGATCCGCATCGTCGTGGACCCGGCGCGCCTCCGCTCGTACGGCGTCGCCGCGAGCGACGTCGTCCAGGCCATCAAGGCGCAGAGCCTGGACGTGCCGGGCGGCCGCGCCGAGGACCCCGGCGCCGAGCGGGTGGTGAAGGTCACCGGCGAGGCCCGCACCGTCGATCAGATCCGTGAGCTCATCGTGGCGACCCCGGGCGGCGCGCCGATCCGGGTGCGGGACGTCGCCGACGTCGTCGACGGGCCGGCGGAAGCGCGTTCAGTGGCGGCGCACGACGGACGTCCGGCCGTCGCTCTCGTCGTGAAGAAGCAGTCGGGCGCGAACACCGTCCAGGTGGCGGACCACGTCACCGCGGCGTTGGCCGACGTCCAGAAGCTGCTGCCGCAGGGAGCCGAGCTGAAGCTCGTCCGCGACAACGCGCGCTTCATCCGTCGGTCGATCGAGGGTGTCCAGGAGGACCTCGTCCTCGGCGGCCTCCTGGCGGTGGCGATCGTGCTGGTCTTCCTGCGCAGCTGGCGCTCGACGGCGGTGTCCGCGCTCGCGCTCCCGACGTCGATCGTCGGGACCTTCGCCGCGATGCACGCGCTCGGCTACACCTTCAACATCATCACGATGCTCGCGCTCACGCTGTCGATCGGCCTCCTGATCGACGACGCGATCGTCGTCATCGAGAACATCAGCCGCCACGCCGAGCACGGCCAGGCGCCCGCGCAGGCCGCTCACGCCGGGACGAAGGAGATCGCGCTCGCGGTGCTCGCGGTCACCCTGTCCATCCTCGCCGTGTTCGTGCCCGTGGCGTTCATGGAAGGCCTCGTCGGCCGGTTCTTCTCAGCGTTCGGCGTCACGGTCGCCGTGGCGGTCGCCATCTCGTACTTCGTCTCGATGACGCTCACGCCGATGGCGTCGGCGTTCGTGCTCCGTTCCCACGGCGAGCCGGGGCGCGTCTCCCGCGCGATCGAACGCGCGCTCTCGGCCATCGAGCGCGCCTACCGGCGCGTGCTCGCCTGGGCGCTCGACCATCGCCTCGCCACGATCGCGATCGCGGGCGCCACGCTCGTCGCGACGGTCGCGCTGGGGCGCTTCCTGCAGTTCACCTTCATCCCCGCACAGGACATGAGCGAGGTGAAGGTCACGCTGGAGCTGCCCGTGGGGACGCCCCTCGAGCGGACCGCGCGAGAGCTCGAGGCCATGCGGCAGCAGCTCGCCGGGCTGCCTGGCGTCACGAGCGTGTTCGCGACCGCCGGGGGCGGCGTGCAGGAGGAGGTGAACAAGGGAGAGCTCGACGTGTCGATGGTGCCGATCCACGAGCGCGCCTACGGACAGGAGGATCTCAAGGCGTGGCTGCGCGCCAACCTGCGCCGCCCCGCGGACGCGCAGGTCGCCGTCCAGGACATCGCGGCCATCGCTGGCGGCGGCAGCCGGCCGCAGCCGGTCCAGCTCAACGTCCGCGGGCACGACTGGGACGAGGTCATCGCGTCGGCGGAGAAGATCCGGACGCACATGAGGGGGAGCGCGCTCTTCTCCGACGTGGACTCGACCTACCGGCCCGGCAAGCCGCAGGTCTCGGTGCAGATCGACCGCGAGCGCGCCGCGGCGCTCGGCATCCCGGCGGCGGTCGTCGGTCAGTCGATCCGCGCCTTCCTGGGCGGCGACGACTTCGCCAAGTTCCGCCAGGGCACGGATCGATACGACATCAGGCTGAAGCTTCCCCAGGACCAGCGCGGAGCGGATCGGCTCGGCGAGCTCACGGTGCGTGGTGCGCAGGGGCAGCTGGTCGAGCTGCGGAACATCGCCACGCTGCGCGAAGAGGCGGCGATGTCCCAGATCGATCGCCAGTCGCGGCTCCGCCAGATCACGCTGCTCGCCGAGCTGCCGAAGGGCGCGAGCCTCGGGGCGGCGATGCAGGACCTGAGCGCGTTCACGGCGAAGGAGATGCCGCCGGGCGTGATCACCGACTTCGAAGGGCAGGGCAAGGAGCTCGGCAAGACGGGCAAGTCGTTCCTGCAGGCGCTGTTCCTCGGGATCGTGCTCGTCTACATGATCCTGGCGGCCCAGTTCGGGAGCCTCGTCGACCCCTTCACCATCATGCTGTCGCTGCCGTTCGCGGTCATCGGCGCGCTCGCTGCCCTCCTCGCCAGCGGCCAGTTCATGTCGATGTTCGCGATGATCGGGATGATCATGCTGATGGGGCTCGTGACGAAGAACGGCATCCTCGTCGTCGAGTTCACGAACCAGCTCAAGGAGCAGGGGCGGTCGACGCGCGACGCGCTGCTCGAGGCGGGGCCCATCCGACTCGGGCCGATCCTGATGACCACCATCGCGATGATCGCCGGCATGATCCCGGTCGCGCTCGCGCGGGGCGACGGCGCCGAGATGCGCGTCCCCATGGCCATCGCGATCATCGGCGGGCTGCTCTCGTCGACGATCCTGACCCTCGTCGTCGTCCCGGTCTTCTACGCGATCTTCGAACGGCTGAAGCGCCGCCGCGGCATCGTCCTCGTCGAGCAGGTCGCGGCCGTCGAGCCGGCCGACGTCGAGGTGAAGCCGACCGGCACCTGATCGGCGACGGCGGCGGCGTCCGGAAGGGGACCTCGCCCGGCGCGTCGTGCCACCCAAGCGCCGCGAGCGTCACGGACGCGGGTGGACGGGGTCGACCCAGATCTCTTCGGGCCGCTCGGCGGGCTCGATGTCGAGGTTCACGACGACCGGTTCGGCCCCGCTCCGCACGATGACGCAGTCCAGCGCCTCGTCCGAGCTCGCGTTGATCTCCTGGTGCGGCACGAACGGGGGCACGAAGATGAAGTCGCCCGGGCCAGCCTCCGCCGTGAACTCGAGGTGCTCGCCCCAGCGCATCCGCGCCC
>Ga0306924_10002443_pt1 | contig 17537 bp, 12 predicted proteins | sample sta12Can44000111_FD_203756 | JGI IMG/M metagenome (GOLD analysis project Ga0306924, IMG submission 203756) | Lab enrichment of tropical soil microbial communities from Luquillo Experimental Forest, Puerto Rico - statanox.12C.anox.44.000.111 (v2)... | ecosystem: Environmental > Terrestrial >... | reverse complement strand
TCACGGCCTTGCGAGAGCATCAGGAGCTGATGATCTTCCTCACCCTGGCGGTCGGCTTCTTCATCGGCCAGCTCCGGTTCGGCACGTTCAGTCTCGGCACCGTCGTGGGAACCCTGCTGGCGGGCGTGCTGATCGGGCAGCTCGACATCAAGGTGCCGGGCACGGTGAAGAACGTGTTCTTCGATCTGTTCCTGTTCACGATCGGCTACAAGGTCGGGCCGCAGTTCTTCCGCGGCCTCAAGAAAGACGCGATGCCGCAGCTGGCGGTCACCGTCGTCCTGTGCGTCACGTGCCTGGTCAGCGCGTTCACCGCGTCGAAGCTCCTCGGATACGACATGGGCACGGCGGCCGGGCTCCTGGCCGGGGCGTTCACCGAGTCCACGGTCATCGGCACAGCCGGCGACGCCATCAACCGGCTCGACCTCCCCGCGGATGTGAAGACCGCGCTGGTGAACAACATCCCGGTCGCGTACGCCGTGACCTACCTGATCGGCACCGCGTTCATCGTGTGGTTCCTGCCGAACGTCGGCCCCTGGCTGATGCGAATCGATCTCAAGGAGGAAAGTCGGAAGCTGCGGGCCCAGGTGTCCAGCGGCGGCGAGGCCGAGCCCGGCGTGATGTCGGCCCTGCATCGGTTCGCGGTACGCGCGTACCAGGTGACGAACGAGCGGTTGCTGAACCGGACCGTCGCCGCGCTCGAGGCGCTGCCGGTCGGCCAGCGCGTCTTCGTCTCCCGGATCCGTCGCGACAAGGCCATCGTCGAGGCGCGGCCGGAGACGATCGTCCATTCGGGCGACGTCGTGGCCGTGATGACGCACTCCGGGCTCTTGATGGCGCGGGGCGCCGAGATCGGTCCGGAGGTGCACGACACCGAGCTCCTCGATTTTCCGGTCGAGATCCTCGACGCGGTCGTCACGAACCGGGCCAGGGCCGGCAAGACCTTGAAGGAGCTCGCCGCGCTCGAGTCGGCGCGGGGCGTCTTCCTGCGAAAGATCGTGCGGCTCGGCCAGGAGATGCCGTTCACGACCGAGACCCGTCTCGATCGAGGCGATGTGCTGACCCTCGTCGGCGCCCAGCCCGACGTCGAGCGCGCGGCGAAGGATCTCGGCTACGCGGATCGGCCGACGGTCACGACCGACATGATCTTCGTCGGCCTCGGTATCTTCCTCGGCGGGCTGGTCGGGCTCTTGACGGTCACGATCGCAGGACTCCCGCTCACCCTCACCGCAAGCGGCGGCGCCCTGATCATGGGACTCGTATTCGGCTGGCTCCGCGCCGTGCGGCCGACGTTCGGCCGTATTCCCGAGGCCGCCATGTGGGTGTTCGAGACGGTCGGGCTCACGGTCTTCATCGGCGCGGTCGGTCTCAGCGCGGGGCCGAGCTTCGTGACAGGGCTGCAGAAATCAGGTTTGAGCCTGGTTCTCGTCGGCCTGATCGTGGCCGTGCTACCTCACACCGCGGCGATTCTCTTCGGCCGTTACGTCCTGCGGATGAATCCCGTGATCCTTCTCGGGGCGTGCGCCGGAGCGGGGACCATCACGGCGGGCCTCCGCGCGATCCAGGAGAAGGCGGAGAGCACGTTACCCACCCTCGGCTATACCGTTCCGTATGCGCTCGGCAACATCATCTTGACGGCCTGGGGGCCGGTGATCGTGGCGTTGATGCGGTAATGCAATTTCACGATCTGCTGATCGGGCTGATCGTCATCCTCCTCGGCGCGAAGCTGGCCGGCGAGGCGATGGAGCGGCTCGGCCAGACGGCCGTGCTCGGCGAATTGGTCGCCGGCGTCGTGATCGGACCGGGTGTCCTCGGGCTCGTGCGCGAATCCGACGTCCTCCATGCGTTCGCCGAGCTGGGAGTGCTGGTGCTCCTGTTCGAGGTCGGCCTGGAATCGGATCTTGCGAAGCTCTTGAAAGCCGGGCCCCAGGCAGTCCTAGTCGCGGTGGTCGGCGTCGTGGTCCCGTTCGTGGCCGGCTACGGCTTGATGCGCTGGCTGGGCCACCCGGCTCTCGTCGCCATCTTCGTCGGGGCCACCCTGACCGCGACGAGCGTGGGCATCACCGCTCGCGTGCTCACGGATCTCGGCCGGCTTCACGATCCGGCGGCCACGGTGGTGCTGGGGGCCGCGGTGGTCGACGACATCCTCGGCCTGCTCACCCTCGCGGTCGTCACCGGCATTGCCGCGACCGGCGGCGTGTCGCTCGGCGGCATCGCCCTTCTCGCGGTCAAGAGTGTGGTCTTCCTGGTCGTCGCGGTGCTGCTCGCGCTGTGGCGGGCGCCGATCCTGGTCGGCCTGATCGGGCGCCTGCAGGCCCGCGGCGCGCTGGTCGTGTCGTCCCTGGTGTTCGCGCTGGCCGCGGCCGCGGTGGCCGAGTGGATCGGGCTCGCCGCGATCATCGGTGCCTTCGCCGCCGGCCTGATCCTGTCGCGGACCGAGCCCCACGCCCAGATCGAGGACCGCATCAAGCCGGTGGCCGACCTGCTCGTCCCGATCTTCTTCGTCACGGTCGGCATGAAGGTCGAGCTGTCCAAGCTCAATCCATTTGCGGAGGGCGCCCAGCTCGGGGTCGCGCTCGCGCTCGCCGTCGTGGCAATTGCATCGAAGCTCGTTGCGGCCCTGGCGGTGTATCATCCCGGCACGCGCCGATGGCCGGTCGGAGTTGGGATGGTGCCCCGGGGAGAGGTAGGCTTGATTTTTGCCGGGGCTGGGCTGGCCGCTTCCGTCGTCGCTCCGGATCTCTACTCGGCGCTCGTGGTCATGGTGATGATCACGACATTCGTGGCGCCCGCGTGGCTGAAGCTCGTGTATCGCCCGGCAGTTGCCACGGCCGTCTGATGGCCAACAATGCTCGAGGAGACATGGAAAGAGACATGAGATTTACAGGGCTCAATCGCCGGCTCGATCGACCGCTGAGGGCGTGCGCCGCCGGCATCGCATTGCTGGCTGTCCTGACCGGGTGTGGGCGTGGCGACGCCAAATCCTCCAAGCAGGCACCGGCCGCGCCCACGCAGACCGTCATCGTGACCGAGGTCGCTCAGCGAAGCGTGGGCGTCGGTGCCGAGTTCGTGGCGCGCACCGAGGCGGTCCCCACCGTGGAGCTCCGGGCGCGCGTCTCGGGAGTACTGGAGCAAGTCCGGTTCCGGGAAGGGTCCGAGGTGAAGAAGGACCAGACCCTGTTCGTGATCCAGCAGGAGGAGTACAAGGCCTCGCTCCAGTCCGCCAAGGCTCAGCTGGCCAAGGCCGAGGCCGATCTGGTTCGCGCGAAGGACACCTCGGTCGTGGATCGCTACAAGGCGAGCCTCGAGCAGGCAAAGGCCGATAACGGCAAGGACCGCGCCGATGTGGCGCGCTACCGTCCGCTCGTCGAACAGCAGGCGATTCCGAGGCAGGATCTGGACACCGCCGTCTCGCGCGAGCAGGCGTCGGCCGCGGCGGTCCAGTCGGCAGAGGCCAATCTCAAGGACGCGATCCTCGTCCAGCGCACGGCCGTCCAGCTCGCCGAGGCGGCGGTCGATTCCGGCAAGGCCGCCGTGACCCAGGCCGATCTGAACGTCAACTACACCACGGTCGAATCGCCGATCAACGGCATCATCAGCAAGCTCAACGTCGACACCGGCAACCTCGTCGGCAAAGGCGAGCCGACCTTGCTGGCCACGGTCTCCGCGATCGATCCGATGTACGTGGACTTCGCGATCACGGAGGCGGACTACCTGCGATTCGTCAAGCGGATCCCGGGGCTCGGGCGCGGCGAGGTGCCGCGCGATCGCGCGCCCTCGCTCGAGCTGATCCTGGCCGACGGCAGCGTGTTTCCGCAGAAGGGACGGCCGATCTTCGTCGATCGCGCGATCGACCAGAAGACCGGGACCATCCAGGTCCGCGCCGAGTTTCCCAATCCCCAGCACGTGCTGCGCCCCGGACAGTTCGGCCGCGTGCGCGCCGTCACGGAAGAGGTGCCCGACGCGATCCTGGTGCCCCAGATGGCCGTGCAGGATCTCCAGGGCGCCAAGACGGTGATGGTGGTGGGCGACGACAACAAGGTGGCGATGCGCACGGTGACCCTGCGCCAGCCGTACCAGGACTTCTACATCGTCGCGACGGGGGTCAAGCCGGGCGAGCGCGTCATCGTCGAGGGCCTGCAGAAGGTGAGACCGGGAGTGGAGGTGAAAGCCGAGCTGAAACCGGCCGGCGACGGAAAATCGGCGCCGGCTCCGGCGACTCCAGCGCCTCCGGCCGCGGCCCCGCCGGCGCCGCCCGCGTCGAAGCCGAAGAGTGGAAGCTAGCAAATCATGGCTGAATTTTTCATCCGCCGCCCGATCGTCGCGATCGTCATCGCGACCCTCACCGTGCTGCTCGGCACCTACTCGCTGCTCAAGCTGAGCTTCGAGCAGTACCCGTTCCTGGCGCCGCCGACCATCCGGGTGACCGCCACCTATCCCGGCGCCTCCGCGGTGGCGGTCGAGCAGTCGGTGGCCACGCCGGTCGAGCAAGAGGTCAACGGCGTCGACCGGATGATCTACATGAAGTCGTCGAACACGAGCGACGGCCGCATGCTGCTCGACGTCAACTTCGAGGTCGGCGTCGACCAGGACACCGCCAACGTGCTCACGCAGAACCGGGTCTCGTCGGCGCAGGCGCGCCTGCCGCAGGAAGTCGTGGCCCAGGGCGTGACCGTGAAGAAGCAGAGTCCCAGCATCCTCATGCTGATCTCGCTCTTCTCGCCCAACGGGGCCTACGACGCGAACTTCCTGATCAACTACGCCTCGATCAACCTGCGCGACCAGATCCTGAGAATTCCCGGCATCGCGCAGGTCGATCTCTTCGGCGGCACCGACTACGGCCTGCGCGTCTGGCTCCGGCCCGACAAGCTCGCCAAGCTCGGGATCACGCCGTCCGACGTCATCTCGGCCATCAAGGATCAGAACCTCCAGGCTCCGGCGGGCCGGGTCGGCCAGGCGCCGACGCCGGCCGATCAGGCGTTCACGTTCACGGTGAGCGCGCCGGGACGGCTCGTGACGGCCGAGGAGTTCGAGAACATCATCATCCGCGAGGCCCAGACCGGAACGCCCGTGCGCATCCGCGACGTGGGCCGCGCCGAGCTCGGCAGCCAGGACTACAACTCGTTTGGACGGCTCAACGGCAAGCCGTCGGGCGCGATGGCGGTCTACCTGCTGCCGGGAGCCAACCAGTTGCAGGCGGCCGAGACGATCTACAAGACCATGGCCACGGCCAAGGCACTCTTCCCGCCGGACCTCGACTACACGATCGTCTATGACACGACGCCGGCCGTCCAGGCCTCGATCCACGAGATCGTGAAAACCTTCGTCGAGGCGCTGATCCTCGTCACCTTGGTCGTGTTCATCTTCTTGCAGAACATCCGGGCGACCATCATCCCGCTGCTCACGGTGCCCGTCTCGATCGTGGGCACGTTCATCTTCTTCCCGATGCTGGGGTTCTCGGTCAACACGCTGTCCATGTTCGGCCTCGTGCTCGCGATCGGCATCGTGGTCGACGACGCGATCGTCGTGGTCGAGGCGGTCATCCACCACATCGAGCACGGCATGAGCCCGAAGGAGGCGACCTCCCAGGCCATGAAAGAAGTGACGGCGCCGGTCATCGGGATCGCGCTGATCCTGTCGGCCGTGTTCGTTCCGGTCGCCTTCATCAGCGGTCTCACCGGGCGCATGTACCAGCAGTTCGCGCTCACGATCGCGATCTCGGTGCTGCTCTCGGCCTTCAGCGCGCTCTCGCTGTCGCCGGCGCTCTCGGCGATGCTGCTCAAGCCGGCCAAGCCGATGCGAGGCCCGCTCGGCGCGTTCTTCCGTGGGTTCAACAAGGTATTCGACAAGACGACGACGGGCTACGTGAGCCTGGCCCACCACCTGATTCGCCACGGCATCATCACGATTGTGATCATCGGCGTCGTGATCGGGGGAATCGTCCTCCTGGGCCGCGCGCTGCCGGCCGGGTTCATTCCCGACGAGGACCAGGGACTCTTCGGCGTCAACGTGCAGCTGCCGCCGGGCGCCTCGCTCGAGCGGACGAGCGCGGTGCTCCGCAAGGTCGAGGGCATGCTCCAGAAGATGGAGGGCGTCGACTCGTTCCAGACGATCGGCGGCTACGGCGCCGTCACCGCCACGTACCAGCCGAACTTCGGCAGCATCTTCGTCCGCCTCAAGCCGTGGGAGGAGCGGCACGACGCCTCGCTGCACGTTCAGGGCATCATGCGCAAGATGGCGGTGCAGCTCGCGACGATCCCCGAGGCCGTCGCGTTTCCGTTCAACATCCCGACCATCTCCGGCTTCGGCGCGGCCGCGGGCTTCAACTTCCTGCTCCAGGACCGCAGCGGCTCGCTGACCGTCGAGGAGCTCGGCGCGCGGACACGCGATTTCCTGAACGCGGCGCGGCAGCGGCGCGAGTTCGCGTCGATCTTCACCGCGTTCGATCCGACCTATCCGCAAGTGAAGGTCCAGCTCGATCGGGAAAAGGCGCGGACGCTCGGGGTGCCGGTGAACGACGTGTTCCAAGCGATGTCGACGGCGATGGGCGGCAGCTACGTGAACGACTTCAACCGCTTCGGGCGCCTCTATCGCGTCTACGTTCAGGCCGAGGCCGACTACCGCCGAAAGCCCTCGGACATCGGCGACGTCTACGTCCGTAGCAAGACGACCAACACCATGATCCCACTCTCGACCCTGGTCACCATTTCCTCGACGACGGGTACCGAGCTCACCACGCGGTTCAACCTGCTGCGTTCGGTCGAGATCAACGGCGCGCCGGCGCGCGGCGTGAGCTCGGGCCAGGCGCTGGCCGCGCTCGAGGACGTCTTTAAGCAGACGATGCCCAAGGAGATGAGCTTCGCCTATTCGTCCCTGTCGTATCAGGAGAAGGTCGCGCCGCCCGCCACGCCGACGTTCGTGCTCGCGATCGTGTTCGTGTTCCTCTTGCTGGCCGCGCTCTACGAGAGCTGGCGCCTGCCGTGGGCCGTGCTGCTGGGCTCGCCGCTGGTCGCCCTCGGCGCCTTCTTCGGCGTGTGGCTCTCCGGCTTCGACAACAACGTCTACGTGCAGATCGGCTTGATCATGCTGGTCGGGCTCGCCGCCAAGAACGCGATCCTGATCGTCGAGTTCGCGAAGGCCAAGCACGAGCAGGAGGGCCTGCATCTGCACGAGGCCGCGCTCGAGTCGGCCCGGCTGCGCTTCCGGCCGATCTTGATGACGGCCTTCGCCTTCATCCTCGGCGTCGTACCCCTGATGCTCGCGCGCGGCGCCGGCGCCGGCGCCCAGAACGTCATGGGCACTGCCGTGTTCTGGGGCATGCTGATCGCTACCGGGCTCGGCGTGTTCTTGATCCCGGGCAACTTCACCTTCGTCGAGGCGCTGGGGCGAAAGGGCGCGCTGGAGAAGCGTCCCGCGACGCCGCCGGGGGCGCCGGCTCCCGTCCCGGGGGGACAGCACGCATGAGATCTCGCGCGCTGATCCTGTCGGCTGCGCTGCTCGCCGGCTGCACCGTGGGGCCGGACTACCACCGGCCCGAGCTGCCGGTCCCTCCTGACTTTCGCGGACGCGCGCCGGATGCGCCGGCCGGTGCCGAATCCCTGGGCGACCTGGCGTGGTGGCAGATCTTCCAGGACGAGACCTTGCAGTCGCTCATCCGCGCGGCGCTGGCCGAGAACTACGACGTTCGCATCGCCGCCGCGCGCGTCCTCGACGCCCGGGCCCGGGTGACGATCGCCCGATCGTCGCAGTTACCGGATCTCAGCGCCTCGGCGGCCGCGCCGTACGCGTACATCCCCGGCGACCGATCGCCGCTCCAGTTCAGGGAGGTGTTCAACCCGCAGGCAGCCTTCGACCTGTTCTGGGAGCTCGACTTCTGGGGCCGGTTCCGGCGGGGCACCGAGGCGGCCCGCGGCGATCTGCTGGCGTCGGACTCGGCGCGGCGCTTCGTCGTGACGACGCTCGTCAGCGACGTCGCCACGGCCTATTTCCAGCTCCGCGAGCTGGATCTCGAGCTCGAGATCTCGCGACGCACGCTCGCGAGCCGGGAAAACTCGCTTCGCCTCGTCAGGCTCCGACAGCAGGGCGCCGTCGCGTCCATGATGGACGTGCGGCAGGCCGAAGTGCTCCTCTACACCGCCGCCGGGACGGTTCCGGACGTCGAGCGTCGCATCGAGCAGACCGAGAATCAGATCTCGATCCTGCTCGGCCGAAACCCCGACGCGGTGCCGCGAGGGCGGCCATTGCTGCAGCAGCTTGCGCTGCCGGCCATCCCGCCCGGTTTGCCCTCGAGCCTCCTCGAGCGCCGACCGGACGTCCAGGAAGCCGAGAGCCAGCTGGCGGCGGCCACGGCCCGCATCGGCGTCGCCAAATCCGATTACTTTCCCCGGGTCTTTCTCACGGGCGCCGCGGGCGCGGGCGGCGTCAAGCTCGACGGCAACTGGTTCGGGCCGCAGGGACTCCTGGCGATCGCGCCACAGCTCACCCTGCCGATCTTCAACGCCGGTCGGGTCGGCGCGGGCGTCGACTCGGCCACGGCCCTGGCGCAGGAGACGCTCGAGCGCTACCGGCAGACGGTCCAGCAAGCCTTCCGCGACGTCTCGGACTCCCTCGTCGAGCACCGCAAGCGCGGCGAGTTTCGCGTCCAGCAGGAGGCGCTCGTCGTGTCGCTGCGCGACGCCGCCCGGCTCGCCGACGTCCGCTATCGCGGCGGCGTGACGAGCTATCTCGAGGTCCTCGACACCGAGCGCCAGCTTTTCGACGCCGAGCTGCAGCTGGCGCAGGCTCAGCGTGACGAGCTCTTGGCGGTGGTACGGCTCTATCGTGCGCTCGGCGGCGGCTGGGTGCCCGAGCAGGCCGCGAAGACCGCCGAGGCGAACACGGACAACCGCACGCGGTAGACCTCGGCTCGCGGTCGGCGCGCCCGAGATGGCGAGGCGCCGGCGCGGTCGCTACCGGCCCGCGGCCGGCCGCTCGGGGAGGCCCTCGCGGATGAACGCGGAGAAGTCGCCCCGGTCGCCGGCCGCTCGGGCGCGCGCCGTGATGTCGCTACGCCGCCGAAGCTCCGCGAACGGCAGGCTCGTGTTGATCTGACCCCGCTGATAGCCCAGCTCGTCGAGGTATCCGTTGGCGAGGATGCGCCAGTCGAATGGATTGCCGGGCGCGATCTGCTGGACGTGGTACCGGATCATCGTCGTGCAGTTGTGGGTCAGCGCGTTGTACCACATGGGCGTCTGCGCGAGCCGGTTGACCTCGCGCAGATAGTCGAGGAGCAGCGCGCGCGCGAACGCGGGTGTGCCCTTGATGCGATAGAGGTGCAGCGTCTCCTGCCGCGGACCGGCCCGGACGCCGATGACGTCGCGCTCGTCGGCGACGACGTAGTACAGCTCGAACTGACGGAAGAAGCCGAGCAGCGCCGAATACTCCTCGCCCTTCTCCTTGCGGGTCTCGATCGAGATCGCCAGGTGCTGCCCGTCGGAGAACTCCCAGCTCGAGATCGTGTGGGCGATGCCACGGGCGCCCCAGGAGGAGATGAACATATCGAAGCCGACGACCTGGTCGAGATCGAACGTGCGCTTCTCCCAGCGCTCGACGATGGTCCTCGGAGAGGGATAAGCAAAGTTCCGGAGGTTGCGGATCACGACGCGGTTGCCGTCGATCTCCGCGCTCGGCAGCCGGGCGACGTTGGGCTGCCAGTTCCGCGTGTTGCTGGGCGCAAGCGAGAGCCACCAGCCGAGCACGATCGCGAACGGGACGAGGGCCGCCGCAGAGCCCCACCACCACGGCCGGACGAGGAGGAGCAACAGCAGCGCCGCGCCCGCCACCACGACGCAGAGCGACGCGGCCAGGACGCGGCTCTTCGGGCCGTCGATCCAGACCGCCGCCACGCTCCACGCGATGACGACGGCGATCACCGTATAGAGAGTCACGCGAAGCGCGCCGCCGACCAGTCGGCTCACTTGGCGGCGACGTGCTCGCGCAGGATTCGCCGCACCTCGAGGATGGTGTCGGGCTCACCCTGGCACGAGTGCGGGGCCCGCACGACCTTCTCGGACTCGACGCCGTCGAGGTGGGCGCTCTCGTAGGCGACGACCCCGTCGGTCTTGCCGCTGACCGGACCTTCGCCCAGCACGGCGACGATCGAGTTGGCGGTCACGCCCGGCGCGATCGGGCTCGCCGAGTACGTCCGGACGAAGCGATTGCCGGGGCGCATGTTCTCGACCGCCGTCGGCATGTCCTTGACGGCGTCTCGTGCGGCGGCGAGCTCGGGATTCTCGGCGGCCAGCACGCTGAGGTTCCTCACGGTGCTCACGGGCAAGGTGACGATGCGGCGCACAAGGTCCGGCACGATGGACACGGCGCGGAAGCTCCCCCGATGCGGCGTCGCGATGAAGACTACGCGCTTGACGTACGGGACCGGCTTGAAGAACATCGCGTCCCTGACGAACGCGATCGCGTCAGGCGGCCCTTTGACCTCGGAGAAGGGCACGTGGGATACGTTGTTCCAGAAGCGGTCGCCGCTGTCCGTCGCCATGAGTCGCGCCAGCATCCCGCCCTGGCTGTGCCCGATCAGCACCATCCGGCGCAGCGCGGGGTCGAGCTCGTCGGGATCGAGGTCCTTGACGATTTGCAGCAGCACTCTGCGGAGCTCGGCGGCCGACTCGAGGATCGGATTGCTGGTGGAATAGGTGAAGAGCCAGAACTGGATGCGGCCCCGCAGCACGGGGTCGTTCATGAGCTCGTTGATCATGTCCGCCCACCGTGCGGGGCTCGACGCGGTCCCGTGGATGAGCACGATCGGGATCCGGCCCGGGCGGTAGGGATGCATCAAGTAGAGATTCACCCCGGACGTGCGGCTTCCCGGCTTGAGAAAGAAGCCGTATTCCGTGTCCCACACAGGGGCTCCCTCGAGAGCATAGGCGAGCACGGCGCTCGGCTCGAGCTCCAACGGTAGCCGGCGCCCCTCGACCTCGACCGTGGCCGCCTCGTCGGCCGGATAGAGCTCGAGATTGCCGCGGAACTGACCGTCGGCTATCGCCTGCATGACGTTGTCGAGCCGCACGAACGCCGTCACCGGCACCTTGACCCGCTTCGGGATGTACTTCCGGGCGATCTCGACCTCGCGTCCCGTCCCATCCTGGCTCACCTCGGCCGCGAGTGGTACGCCGATTCCCGGCTGGCGATAGCGATTGCGTAGCCCGCGAATCTTGAACTCGCCGACCGAGATGAACCGGTTCATGCGCAGCGCGCCCCACAGAAAGTCGGCCGTGTCGCCGCGAAGCTTGAGCGCGCCGAACGGCAGGGCGAGCGTACGATTGGTCAGATCGATTTCCATGGCCTCCGATTCCGCCGCAGTCCGGCCGGGCACTGGCAGGCGAGTCTCACCCGGCACCGGCGCCGACGGCGCGGCGAGCGCCAAGCCGAGGCCGAAGTTGTAGAGATCGGCGGCGAGGCGCGTACGCGCGTCCAGCGGCTCGTCGATGGCGCCGTCCTTGCGGAACAGAAAGGCATACGCGTAGACGGCGGAGGCCAGGTAGTAGTCCTGGCGGTTGCCCTTCTCGGCGTACAGGAAAGACAGCTCGGCCAGCGCGAAGAGTCGGTCCGGGCCGAGCCCCGTCCCGTCGCCGCGGATCTGGGCGAGGACGCCCGCCGGGTCGTCTTCGAAACGGTCGGCGAGCCCCAGGGAATGCAGGGTTTGCGCGGTCGGACCGCTCGGCTCGTCGCCGTTCAGCGCGCTCCGTGTGACGAGACGATGGACGTCTTGCGGGTCGGTCAGGGAGACCCCGATCGGCGTGGCGCACGCAGCCGCCAGGAGGAGAACGCCGATCAGCGCGGCGAGACTTGGAACTCTACTTGACCGAATACCCGCGCCCCGACAGGCACGCCGCGTAAGCCTTCTCGTAGTTGGCGTAGCCGGCCTGTTGTTGCGCTTGCGCCTGCTGGGAGGCCGCGGCTGCCTCGCGGTTCGCACGGTTGTTTCGCATCACGGTCGCGGTGCCGCCGACGGCCGCGCCGACCGCTGCGCCCTTGCCTGCGTCGCCCGCGATGGCGCCGCCGACGGCACCGACCGCGGCTCCGCGCGCCGCACCCCTCACCGCACCGCCCTGCTGCGGCGGCGGCGCCCCGGCGGCCGCGGGCGGCGCGGACGGATTGTAGCCCGTCTGCTGCGCGGCCCAGTTGTGGCACGCGTACTGGTCGCTCTCGAACTCCTGCTGGGCCTGTCCGGGCTTGGGATAGACGTAGACTTCGGCCTGTGCCGCGCTCACCAACGCACACGCGGCGAGTCCGGTCACGATCGCGGTGGTCCTGCGCTTCATATCTGCCCTCCGTGATGCGGATCGCATCTCAAATATTGGTTCAGTCGACGGCCCTACTCAGCGCGCGAGCGGCACGACGGACGCGAGCTGAGCATTGAGCACGGCGTCGAGCTTGTTGTCGGCCTGGAAGAAGCGCATCACTTTTCGCGCCGGCAGGATCTTCTGGAAGCGCGAAATGTACTTGCTCTTGACGTCCATCTTCGCCTTCTCGATGCTGAGCCACTCCTGCATGATCTTCTTGGCCTGATCATCGGTCAGCGTGTCGTACTGCCCGGAGTAGTCGACGAGCAGCCGCTGGACGCGATCACCGACTTTCGCCATCGCGATCCGGTACTCGCGGTAGAGAGGCCAGAAGGTCTGCGATTCCGAGGGGGTCAGATCCATCACCGACGTCACGATCGCCTGACGGCGGAGCTGGATCGACGCCCTCGTCAGCGCGAGATCGCTCGTGAGGTCCTCGTCCGTATCCTGCGGCGTGCTCGCACCCGGCTGAGCCGGCGGGGCGGGTTGCTGAGCCGGCGGCGCCGGCTGCTGGGCCGCCACCCAGCCGGTCATCGACACGGCGAGTCCGAGCGCCATCAAGAGCATGATCGTCCGTCGCGCTGCCCTGGTCATCCGAATTCTCCTTGAATGCGTACGTCTGACGTCGAGCGCGGCACGTCTATTCGGCCGGTGGTCGTGTCCTACTGGAGGCCGGCGGCTCGCCGCGGCGACGCGCTCATCGCGCCGCTCTGGTGAAGGCCGACAACAGTGTTTCGTTGGGGTCCGCCTTGCAATAGCCGACAGCCCGCTCGACCAGCTCGCCGACCTTGCGCTCATCCCAGACCCTGTTCTGGCGCATCCCATCGACGTAGCCGTTGAAGTACAGGAGGAGCCGATCCGTTCGCTGGTCGGAGGCCGACTTGAGCTCCGAACACTTCACCTGGTCGATCTGGATGACGCGCGGTGTGAGCGTGACCTGGGCCGGCGCGCGCTCGGGCAGGAGCTCCGCCGCCGCCAGGGCCAGGCACGACGCGATCAGTACCGGAGTGCCCCGATTCACGCCATCCCTCCCGCCATCTGCCTGGGCGTGAGCCCAGGCGCCGTATGGTACTCGGGCCACCCGCGTTCCAACAACCCCGCCCAAGGTCGCAGGGGGCCCGGTCCGGAGTCTTAGATGCGCGGGCGCGTCTCGCGCGCGAACTTCTCGTAGATCGCCGTCATGTCGTCGAGGCCGCGGACGCGCGACTCGAGGATCACGTGGCTGACGCCGAGCTCGGCGAGCTCGCGGATCTCGCGGACGAGTACCGCGCTGTCCTGCCGCGCCGGCAGGCCGACGCGGGCGCTGATGGTCAACGAGCCCAGGTCGCGCCCGACTTGCCGGCACGCGGTCGCAAGATCGGCGAGCCCGGCCGTCATCTTCGCGGCGCTCGGGAACGCGGCGTGCCAGCCATCGCCGAGCGTGGCCACGCGGCGGAGCGCGCGCGGCGTGTGGCCGCCGATCCAGATGGGGATCGTGCCCTGCGCGGGCTTGGGCGCCACGCCGAGCCCCTCGAACCGCACGAACTCGCCGCGGTGGCTCACCCGCTCGTCGCGCCAGCAGGACTTCATGACCCGGATTGCCTCGTCGCTCCAGGCGCCGCGCTGCTTGTAGGGCACACCGAAGAGCTCGATCTCTTCCTTCATCCAGCCCACGCCCGCGCCGAGGATGACACGCCCGGGCGCCAGGTGATCGAGCGTCGCGAGCATCTTCGCGGCGAGGACCGGATGACGGTGCGGCAGGACGAGCACCGTCGTGCCGAGGCGGATGCGCGCGGTCACGCCGGCGACGAGCCCGAGCGCGACGAGCGGCTCCAGGAACGTGGTGGCGGGCGCCAGCGGAAAGTCGCCGGTCGGGTTGTAGGGGTAACGCGACGCGATCGCGTACGGGATGACGATGTGGTCGCTCGCCCAGAGCGAGTCGTAGCCGAGCGCTTCCATGCGGTGCGCGAAGCCCAGCAGCACCTCGCGCGTGGCAGCCGGGCCGTAGACGGGCAGGTGGCAACCGAACTGCACAGACACGCCTAACCGGCGGCGGGGACCGGCCCCGCGAAGGCTCGTTGCGCGCACCGCGACTCTGCATGACGACAAGACATTCTGCGGTGAGCATCGGGAGTTGACACGGCGGTCGCCTTCACTCCTGTCCCTTTTCCCGCCCAACTATACCCGACCGACGCCACGGATGTCTCGTCACCTCCCTCCAGACATCCCTGGTTTCCATGAGATTGGCGAGGGCGCCTGCCGCCGGGGAGCCCAGCCCGGGTCGGTGCCGAGACCTAGGTCTCATAGCGATTTCACACCCGACTCGTACCGTATGCAGTCAGCAGGATTCGATCTTGAAGCTGACGACGGCCGCCGACGTTCCTTGCACGAGTACGGTCGTAGGTTCGCGGCGCGCCGATGCCAATCCACGTTCCCGTCTCGTCCATGACTTTCGACGGGCGCTCTGACCGCTGATGCGCCGACAAACCCGGCGAGATCGCTCGTCCCGGACGCACCAGATCGGGTTACCAGCGCTGCTCGCGTTCGTCATGGCGGCCTGGCTCGGCGGTTGTGCCCCGGAGCCACTGCTGCCGTACACCACCGACACGACGCCGCTCGTGCTGTTTCCCGCGGTGGATGCCGGCATCCGGGATGGGCGTGCGCGGTTTCGCGAGATTTACTGTTCGGTACTCGAAGCGCGAAGGAACGAGTTGCCAGACTATCGGTCCTGCGATGAGGCCTTGACGCGTGTCGGCCACGAGCCGGCAGGCAGCGGCGCTCCAGTGGATCTGGGGCCGTCTCGTCGGCGACTGGCCCTCGCGGTCGTTTCCGGCCTGGCTTACGATTGTTTCGAACCATGGCTCGAGCCGCCCGGCACGGTCTCAGCGCATCTGGCCACGCAAGGTTATGAGTCATCGTGGGTCCGTGTCGAGGGTCTGTCGAGCTCTCGGCGCAATGCGCTTCTCATCCGCAATGCCATCATGGACGCTCCGCCCGAGCCCGGTTCGCCACGGATCGTGCTTGCCGGCTACTCGAAGGGGGCGCCCGACGTCCTCGAGGCAATCGTGGCGTACCCGGAGCTCCGGCGGCGTGTCGCGGCGGTCGTGGCCGTGGCCGGAGCGATTGGGGGATCGGGGCTCGCCAACGGCCTTGAGCAATATCAGGCCAACTTGCTCCGGTATTTCCCCGACGCGAAGTGCGCTCCCGGCGACGGTGGTGCGATGTTGAGCCTTCGACCTGACGTGCGCAAAACATGGCTCGCCGCCAATTCGCTGCCTCGTGACGTGTGCTACTACTCCCTCGTGACGTTTCCACGGCCCGAGCGCATATCGACGATTCTCAAGTCGTATTACAACAAGCTTGCCAGTGTCGACGCGCGGAATGACAGCCAGCTCGTCTTCTATGATCAGGTCGTCCCGAGTAGCACGCTGGTGGGATACGTCAACGCCGACCATCTGGCGGTCGCGATGCCGGTCGCCCGCACGCACTCTACAGTGGGATCAACGCTCTTGACGCAGAACGCCTATCCGCGTGAGGCGCTGGCCGAGGCAATCCTGCGCTTCGTCGAGGAGGACCTCGATACGACGTCAGCTTGTCGGGCCGGAGCTGCTTCGACCACGATCGACCTCGCGCACTAGCCGAGGAGCTTCACCCATGTGTACACGGCGCACCCCGCTCGTCATGGCGGCGATGGTAATTGTGGCCATCCTCTCCGGCTGCGCACGCCCGCCCGACAAAATGTGGACGAAGCCCGGCTCGAGCCAGGAGATCTTCGGGCAGGATCTGAGCCACTGTATGCACCAAGCGAGGACTGCATACTCAGAAACCAAGATCGATCCGCACACGGGAATCAGCAGTTCTTCCGGCCAACTCGTCGATGGCGCGGTGTTCGACAACTGCATGGAAGCGAAGGGGTGGCGATTGGTGGGAAGGCAGACCGAGTAGCTCTCGCCGAGTCGTTCCGCCCGAAATCTCGTACTACTCGAGTCCTCGGCGAAGGCTCGTCTTTGTCGAAGAGCGCTCGGGCTTAGGTTTCGGCGCCAGCGCGAGCCGCGCGACGATTTCGACGAGCTGATGGTGCGCAGCGCTCCCGGGGTCGCGAAAGTCGGCAACCTCATGCTCGTCCGCGAGCCGGCTCAAGCGCAGGAGCTCGCGGGAGCGCTGGCGTCTGTTCAACTGCAGCTCAGCCGGCCGATATGCGAGCAACAGCCGCCGCATTTCGGCGGGGCCGAGGAGCTGAGTGAATTCCGACGCTGTCACATAGACGAGGAACAACGCCAGAATCCAGAGTGAGATGGCGGTGAAGCGATTCCAGGAGAAGGTAGAGATCAGATATGCCGGGAAATCCGCCGGCGGATGGCCGTCGACGACCGCGAAATGCACCAGGCGCTCCGCCAGGCGCGCAAAGAATACCGCGACCCAATAGACAGCCGTCTTGAACAGAATCGGCTGGAGCAGCGGTGCCCGATCGAAGAGTTTGACGAAGGGCGTGGCGTTGGCCGTGATCACGGCCTTGCCGACGACGAGCGCTGCCAAGGTGGCGAGCATGAAATTGCTGACGGCGGCGCCATAGTCGACGACGAGGAGGTTCGTTGTTAGAACGATGAAGTTGAAGCCGATGAAGAAGAAGATCGTCGGCGGCAGCGCGCTTCTCAGTTCGCGCAGTATTCGGGCGCCGACGCGCCGCGCAAGCATGGAAACCACGGGGGCCCGTCCCCCGGGCCCGGATTGCGGGCCCGGGGGTTGGGTCTGCTGCGCCCCTGGCGCCTGGTTCGGCGTCAGCACTTCGGGGCCGAGCGATGGTGGTCGTGAAGCTGTGGCGGGCTCGCCGTCCCGCCGTGCCGCTCGAGGTCCTTGCAGGCGTCGATGATGTCGTTGGCCAGTGTATCGATGACGGTGAGGTTCAGATGTGGGCGCACGACCACGCGCAGGCTCCGTACCTCCTGCGCATCCGGTGGCATCGTGTACGCCGAAAGCACCCAGCCGCGCTCCCGCACCCTGTGGGAGACGTCGAATTCGTTGAAGTTCTTGACCTTCTTGTCCAGCGTGAGCGCGACGACCGGGATGCGCTGCGTTTCGTTCATGATGACGAAATAGCCCGAATCGAGCAAGCGCTGACGCAGGTGAATGGCATTGTCGAGGGTGTGGCGCATGACCCGCGTGTAACCTTCGCGGCCCAGACGCAGTAGCATGTAGGCCTGCACCGCGATCGGCGCCGTTCCGCGG
>Ga0306924_10002441_pt1 | contig 17539 bp, 13 predicted proteins | sample sta12Can44000111_FD_203756 | JGI IMG/M metagenome (GOLD analysis project Ga0306924, IMG submission 203756) | Lab enrichment of tropical soil microbial communities from Luquillo Experimental Forest, Puerto Rico - statanox.12C.anox.44.000.111 (v2)... | ecosystem: Environmental > Terrestrial >... | reverse complement strand
GCCGTGAGCTTTACGTCGGCGTGCTTGGCAATGAGCGGCTGCGCGTGTTTCCGATCTGGGAACTCGACTTCGGCAGCATGCCGCAGGGCGCGCACCTCATCGCCACCGAAAAGGTCAAGCACGATCTTCAATACCAGCAGCGTCACAACATCGCCGTGGGCCCGGCCAAGGACCTTTCGCCGCAGCTCGCTGAAGCGATCAAGCGCGCGGCGAAGCGCATCTACCGCACGCTCGACCTCGACGGCTATGCTCGCATCGATTTCCGCCTCTCCGCCGACGGCATTCCCTATTACATCGAGGCCAACCCCAATGCCGAAGTTGCCCGCAACGAGGAATTCGCGTCGGCGGCCAAGCACGACGGGCTCGAATATCCGGCGCTGATCCACCGTATCTTGGCGCTGGGGCTCAGCCGGGCGGGAGCGACGGGGATTGCGGTGTGACCCGCCGGCCGCCATTTCGGTCAAACCAAACCTAGACGAGTTGGCGACCGGCCGTGCGTGCTTGAATGAGCTCCCACACCCGCGGCGGCGACAGCGGGAGTTCGCGCGGCTGGACTCCGAGCGAGCCAAGCGCAGCCGCAACCGCGTTGGCGAGAACGCCGCCGACCGGAATGATGCCGCCCTCGCCCGAGCCCTTGGCACCGAGCGGATTGTTGGGCGAGGGCCTTTCCTCGAGTGCGATCGCGCGGATATGCGGAAAATCGCTCGCGGTGGGCATGAGGTAGTCCGCGAACGAGCCAGTGAGCAATTGCCCATCCTCGTCATAGACGAAATGTTCGAGGAACGCGCCGCCAAGACCCTGCACGATGGCGCCCACGACCTGACCGTGTAGCGTCAGCGGGTTGATGATGCGCCCGGCGTCCTCGACCGCCACATAATCGAGAAGCTGCACGTGGCCCGTCTTCGGATCGACGGCGACGTGGGCGGCGTGAGCGCCGTAGCTGTAGGTGCGCTTGTTGCTGGCGTACGTGCTTTCCGCCGAAGTCGCGGCAAAGGCGGCGAGCGGAAGCGCTTGCTGGTTCGGGCCGTGGACCGTGCCAGCGTCAATTTTGACATCATTCGCGGGGCAACCCCAGCGCTCGGCCGCCGCGGCGCGAACGGCGTCGCGCAGCTTTGCCGCCGCGCTGACGATTGCGTTGCCGCCCATCACCACCGCGCGCGAACTGTAGGAGCCGCAGCCATCGCTCACGTGATCGGTCGAGCCGTGAAACACGCCCTTGATCTCGTCCATCGGTATTTCGAGCGCGTCCGCCGCAATTTGCGTGCAGACGGTTTCGAGTCCCTGGCCGATGGAGGAAGAGCCGACATAGACCGAGATCTTGCCGTCGGGTTCGATCGCCAGGCGCGCGTTCTCCTTGGGGCCCGATGCGCCGCCCTCGAGGTAGCAGCCGATGGCGGTGCCGCGGTAGCGCCCCTCGACCAGCTTGCCCTGCATCGCCGCCTTCGCGGTCCAATCGATCTCCTTGAGGCAGCGCGCGAGCGTCATCGCGTAATCGCCGCTATCGGTCTCACTCTCGATCGCGAGCGGTTCGACGGTGGCGAGCCGATACGGCATCTCCGCCTCGCTCAGCAGATTGCGCCTGCGAAACTCCACGGGATCGAGACCAAGCTCGGCGGCCGCGAGGTCGAACAGCCGCTCGCGAAAGAAGTCCGCCTCAAAGCGTCCCGGTCCGCGATAAGTCCCGGCCGGCGTCTTATTGGTCATCAGCAAGGAGACGTCGATGTGGATATGGGGAATGCGATAGGGGCCGCTGAGCACCTGCGCGATATTGCGCGCGGCGGTCGGCCCATTGGTGCGGATGTAGGCGCCCTGGTCGGTCAACGCGTGGCCGCGCAGCGCGCGGATGGTGCCGTCCCTGTTGCAGGCGATCTCCAGCTCGCATTCAGCTTCGCGGGCATGGTTGGTGGCAGCGAGATGCTCGCGGCGATCCTCGATCCATTTCACCGGGCGGCCGGTGAAGCGCGCCGCGAACGGAATCAAGAAATCCTCCGGGTAGAATTCGCCGCGCGCGCCGAAGCCGCCACCGACGTCGTTTTCCACCATGCGGATCGCGCTCTCCGGCAATTGCATCTGCTTTGCCAGAATGCGCCGGTTGAGGAAGGCGACCTTGGCCGCCCCGAACACGGTGAGTGTGCCGCGCGCGGCGTCCCATTCGGCGAGCAAGCCGCGCGGCTCCATGGGCACCGCGCCGTGGCGCTGCACCGCGAATTTCTCACGGCGCACGTAAGGTGCGTCCTTGAAGGCGCCATCCGCATCACCGCGCACCCCGCTCAGCGTCAGCGGGCGATTCGTTCGTGCGCCTTCAAACAGGAGTATCTCGTCGGTTAGCGCGCCGGCGGTGGCGACGACCGCCGGCAATGGGTCAATGGCGACGCTGATCGCATCGAGCGCGTCTTCGGCGGCCGCGGCGGTCTCGGCCAGCACGATCGCGATGGGCTCGCCGACATAGCGCACCTTGTCGTGGGCGATGACCGGCTGCTCGAATAGTCCGAAGGCGGGGGAGGAATCTTGCCGCAAAGGGATGGTCGGGATGGCGGCGCCGAGCTCCGCCGCCGTGATGACGGCGTGGACGCCTGGGCGCGCCCGCGCGGCAGTCGCATCGATGGAGCGGATACGGCCGTGCGCCACCGAGCTGCGCAGGATCACGGCATGCAGAAGATCGTCACGCGCGAGATCGTCGACGAATTCGCCGCGGCCGCGCAGCAGCCGAAGATCCTCGACGCGTTCGATCGCGCTCCCGATGAAGACATTGGTTCGGCGCTTTTGGTCCATGTCAGATGACGATCATTGCTTGTTCGTTGATCAAAGCCCGCGCGACGCTCAACGCCGCCAAGGCGGAGGTCTTCGGATTCGTGCGCGACGGCTTGCCCTGCAGCTCGATGGCAAAGCGACCGCTCGCGCCCTCGGCTTCGATCTCGTGAATATTGCCGGGTGCGTCGGGATCGGCGACGAGCTCCACTTCCGTAGCGTCAAATCCCAATCCGGCAAGGGCGACCGTGGCGGCGACGTTGGCATTCTGCGGGTAGAGCAACGCCGCCTCTCCGGCCGTGCCCTTATACAGCACGGTTCGTTTTGCGAGCTTGCCGAGGTCGACCAGCCGCTCCGCCGGGGAACCGCGCCAGGCGAGCGGCGGCTTGCGCGAGCGATACCGTACCGAGGTTAAGCCGCCGAGCCGCATGGCAGCGATGGCATCAACGCCGCCGATAGCGCCAGCCGGCAACAAGATACGGCTCTTGCCGTCGCGTGCGGCTGATTTCAGGCTTGCGAGCAGCTTTGCATCGGCGAGCGCGCCGATAGAAATGACCAGGCAATCGATCCCCCTGCGCAAGACGGCGGGGCCATGCTCCGCCACGGCCGCCTGGCTTGCAACTTCGGCGATGATGGCGGGTTTGCGCGCGATGAGATCATCGAGCGCCTCGACGATATCGATCCCGCACAGCTTCGCGCGTGCTGGCTCGGCGCGACCGGGCCGGGCGAGCGCGCCGACGATCCGCACAGCACTTGCCGTGTCGGCGGCGCGCAACGCGGCGACCACGTCCTGCGCCATGCCGCCGCAGCCGATGAGGCCGATCGTGGTCATACGTCGATCACTGCGGATTGAGGCGCATGCCCGTGAACTTCCACTGCGACAGCTCCTCCATGGCGTAACGCACGCCTTCGCGTCCAAAGCCGCTCGCGCCGACGCCGCCGAAGGGATAGGTATCGAGCCGGAAGCGGCTCGCGTCGTTGATCCAGAGCGAGCCGACCCTGAGCTTGCGCGAGACCTTGAATGCGGTTTCGAGGCTCGTCGTGAAGCAGGCACCCTGCAGGCCGAATTCAGAGGAATTCGCGAGCTCGAGCGCGGTGTCCACGTCGGCAACGCTTTGTACGACGACCACGGGACCGAATGCCTCCTCGCGCATGAGGCGGGCTTGCGGCGGCGCTTCCGCTACGATCGCTGGACCGAGAATGGCGCCACGGCGCTCCGGTTTGAGCACGAGCTTGGCGCCTTTCTCAACCGCATCCTTGATCATGCCTTCAACGCGATCGGCGGCCGCGCTGCTGACCATCGGGCCGACGTCGGTGGCGGCATCGTCCGGATCGCCGACCTTGAGCTTCTTCGCAGCCGCGACGAACAAGTCGAGAAAGCGGTCGAACACCGGCCGCTCGACGATCACCCGCTGGGCCGAGATGCATTGCTGGCCGCTCGCCTCGAAGGCCGCGCCGGCAATGCGCGTCGCTGCATCGTTGAGATCGGCATCGGCACAGACGATGTTCGCGGCGTTCGAGCCGAGTTCGCCGACGAATTTCTTCGCGCCCGCGGCGCGCGCGAGTTCATTGCCGGCCGCGGTGCTGCCGGTGACCGTGACCACCGCGACCAGCGGATGCGCGGCCAGGAGCTTGGCGGTTTCGCGCCCGCCGGGCACGACGTTGAACAGCCCGTCGGGTATGCCCGCCGTCTTCACCGCTTCCGCCATCAGCAGCGCGACCTCCGTGCCGGGCGGCGACGGCTTGACCACGATGGCATTGCCGACCGCCAGCGCCGGGGCGACTTTCTGAATGAGCAGATTGGCGGGCCCGTTGAACGGCGTGACCGCGGCGACCACGCCGTACGGCACGCGCGTCGTGAAGCCGAAGCGGCCTGCGCCGGTCGCCATCACATCGAGCGGGAGCACTTCGCCCATGAGGTGCGGCAGTTGCGCGGCGCAGGCGCGCATGAACGTTCCCACGCGCTTGGCCTCGAAGGTCGCGGCCCGCCGCGGCTTGCCGATGAAGCGAATGAGCGAGCGGATCAATTCGCCTTCGATTTTGTCGATGGCGTCCGCCGCCGCCAACAGCCACTCGACGCGCTTGGCTGTGGTGGCATCCTGATGCTTGAGAAAGGCCGCATGGGCATGGCTGACCGCGGCATCGACGACCTTGGCGTCGGACTCAATCATGTGTGAAGTGACGCTCTCGTCGATCGGGCAGACGAGCGGCGAGAGGCCGGCTTCGAATTTCACCGGCCCGCCGATCCATGGCATCAGCTGCGGTATGGTCATGGATGCTTCCTCCGTTTCGATCTCACACGTGCTGGCCCTCGCCCAGCGGAATATCGCGTAGCGTGCTCGGCGCGAACAGCTCCTCAAGTTTCACGCGGCGGTCGGTCAGTCCATGCTCGTGGGTGTACTGGAGCAGCGCCTCGATCGACGGCCGGTTCGGCTCGATGCCGTAGGCAAACCAGTCCGGCCCGAGGACCGCCTTTTCCTCCTCGATCAGCGGCTGCAGCCATGCCGAGGAGACTTTGGGCGAGCCCATGTCCGCCAACAGATGATAGGCGTAGTCCTTGGCGCGGCAGAGCGCCTTGTACATGCTCAGCGCCACCCAAGGATCGCGTTCGTACACGTCATTGCGGATCACCACCGTGTGCATGATCGGATAGATTTTCGTGCGTCGGTAATAATCCTTCTCCACCTCGGGATAATTGGGAAATAGGCGGCGCACCTTGGGCGAGCCGCGCCGGAACGCGAGCGGATTATTCGCCGTCATCATGAAGTCGATCTCGCCGCGCTCGAGCAGATCGCCGAGTTCGGTTCCGGGCGGCGCCTGGGTAAGGCTGATGTCGGCGGGCAGCTTGCGGCCGAGTCGGTCGGCGCGGCCCTGGACCCATTCCACGTCGCTCGGTTTGACCCCGTATTCGTGCTGCAGCAGCCCGCGCATGTAGACCGCCGCCGTCATGGTGTATTCGGGCACGCCGCCGCGCTTGCCCTTGAGGTCGGCGGGGGTCTTGATCCCCTTCTCGGTGTTGATGAAGAAATAGCCGTGGCGGAATACGCGCGACGGAAATACCGGGATAGCAACGAACGGCGCCTTGCCGGCGCTCACCAGCGTGGCGTAGTTCGACAGCGACATTTCCGAGATTTCGAACTCGTTGAATTGCAACATGCGCCAGAAAATGTCCGGCGGTTGCGAGGCGATGTAATTGAGCTCGATGCCCTCCGGTTGCACCGACCCGTCGCGGAGCGCAAGCGTGCGGTCGTAAGGGCCGCACGCAAATGTCAGACGCAGCTTGCTCATTGTTATTCCTCGCCGTTGGCTGCGACGCTGTCGCGACGCTCGAGTGCTGTCAAGCCAGCGCAGCTCCGGCTCTCAGACGAGGCGGTTCAAGCGCACGGGCAGGTCGCCCCGCTTGCGGCCGAATAATGCGTCAATTCGACCGCTATCCATCGCTTATAACTGCATGGCTTATGCGCTGGTCGGCAACGCGGGAAATGACGTAGTTTTCGGCTGTCGGCACGAAATGAAAGCGCGTGGAAGGTAACGGGATGGCACAGGCCTTACGCTTTTTCTGCATCGCCGTTCTATCGCTGTTTTTGGCCACGGTTCAGGCGGCGGCGGAGAATTATCCGGATCGGGTCGTCCGCATCATCAATCCCTACCCGCCGGGCGGATCGGTCGACGTGATGGCGCGAATTCTGGCACAGAAGCTCACGGACGGCCTCGGCCAGCAGGTCATTGTCGAGAACCGCTCGGGCGGCGGCGGCAACACGGGTAGCGATTTCGTCGCCAAGTCGGAGCCCGACGGCTACACGCTCCTGTTCACCGCGCCCGGACCGCTCACAGTCAACCAGACCCTTTACAGCAAGCTCCCCTTCGATCCGGCGAAGGACTTCGCGCCGATCGCGCTGTTTGCGACCGCGCCCATCGTGCTGATCGTCAACCCCGGCGTGCCGGCGAAGGACGTGCAGGAGCTGATCGCGCTGGCGCGGAAGCAGCCGGGCAAAATCAATTTCGCCTCGGCGGGCATCGGCACGACCAATCATCTCTCCGGAGAGCTGTTCAAGAGCATGGCCCATATCGACATTGTGCACGTGCCGTATCGGGGTGCGGGCCCGGCGATGAACGATCTCATCGCAGGGCACGTGCAGATGTTCTTCGACCTGATGCCGGTGGTGTTGCCGCAAATCGCCGCCGGTCACGTGCGCGCGCTCGCCAATGCGGGACCGAAGCGGCCATCGGCACTGCCCAACCTACCCACGGTCGCCGAGCAGGGGCTTCCTGGCTTCGAAGCCTCCTCCTGGTATGGCCTCGTCGCCCCGGCGAAGACGCCGGAGCCGGTGCTCGCCAAATTACGCCAGGAAGTGGCCAAAGCGCTCGAGGCGCCGGATATGGTCGCGCGCATCCGCGAGCTCGGCTCCGAGCCGGGTACGGCCTTCGGCAACGATTTCGCGGCGTTCCTGGCGGCGGAGACGAAGAAATGGGCCCAGGTCATCCGTGCCTCGGGCGCGAAAGCGGATTGATACGAAATCCGATTTGATTGAGCGTCAAACCCCGCGAAAGCGGGAACCCATATTCCAGGGCGCTAATTTGCACGAATGCCTGCGGTGGTGATGACCTCGCGCCACTTGAGAAGGTCTGCGCGGATGCGCGCGCCCAGCGCCGCGGGTGAGCTCGCTTCCGCCTCTATGCCGTTTTTTGCAAACGTGGCGCGCACCTCGGGATCAGCGAGAACGGCGCCGACCTCGCGGTTCAGCCGGGTGATGATCGCGGGAGATGTAGCCGCCGGCGCGACGATTGCCTGCCACAGCGAGCATTCGTAGCCGTCCAACCCCGATTCGGCGAGCGTCGGCACCTCGGGCAGGATCGGATTGCGTGTTGCCCCCGTCACCGCCAGCGCGCGCAGTTTGCCCGCGCGAATATGCGTCAGCGTCGGCGGGATGGTGCCGAACTGCATCTCCACGCGGCCTTCGAGCAGATCGAGGGTGGACTGCGCGGTGCCGCGATAAGGCACGTGGGTGAGCTCGATCTTGGCCATCTTCTCGAACAGCGCGCCGGCGAGATGTGCAAGCGTCGCGGGGCCCGCGGACGCGTAGTTGAGCGTGTGCGGTTTGGCTCTCGCCAGCGCGATCAGCTCTTGCACGCTCTGCGCGGGCACGCCGGGGTAGAGGGCGAGCACGAAAGGGGAGTTACCCACCATCGACACCGGGGCAAAATCCTTCACGGGATCGTAAGGCAACGGCGCGACGCTTGGCGCAACTGCGTGCGTGCTGGTGTTGGCAAGGCCGAGCGTGTAGCCATCGGCATCGGCGTGCGCGACTTCGCTGCTGCCGATTCCACCGCCGCCGCCGACGCGATTTTCAACGACGAGCGGCTGGCCCAAGCGCTCGCTGAGCTTTTGCGCCACTAACCTCGCGACGATGTCGGAACTGCTGCCCGCCGTGAACGGCACGATGAGCCGGATCGGACGCTCGGGCCAGCGCGCATCGTTCGACTGCGCCGGCGCGACATTCGTTCCGAGTAGTCCGGCTAGCAGCGCCAGCGCCGCGCATGTCGGACTTCGGGTTTTCACCAGCGCCATTCGGCGGTCCAATTCATTCATGGGATGCGCTCGGCTTCGCGCAAGCTCTCGATCAGTGAACTGCGCAACAGAAAGGCGCGCGCGAGCTTGGGATCTTCGGCCGTGCGGTGCAGCTCGTCGTGGTTGCGCTTGCGTACCGCAGGGTCCTTTTCCGCCAGGAGCCGCTTATTGCGGATGGTCTGCGCCTGCGTGTGCTCTAGCGCGACGTGCCGGCGCTGACGCTCGTAGCGATCGAGCACCTCCTCGCCAGCTTCGCTCCGCAAGACTTTCGTCAGCTTCTCCGCGAGGTTGAATGCGTCGTGAACGCCGCTATTCATGCCCATGGCGCCGATCGGGCTGTTCACGTGCGCGCTGTCGCCGGCGAGGACGGCTCGACCGGCCCGGAATTTCGTCGCGACCCGCTGGTGCACGACGTACAGGTTGGAGGCGACGATGTCGAACGGCATTCCGGTCGGCAAGAAGCGCTGCAGCCGCGCCTGCAATGCATCCGGACGTATGAGCGCCGCTTCCTCGTCCTCGGACTCGGTGGGAAAGTGCACGCGCCAGCGATCGGGCGGACCCTTCCAATGAAACAGGTTCGACCATTCGTCCGGATCGGAGATGTAGTTGCGCTCGGTATAGCCGTGCCGTCGGAAATCATACGCGACTTCGATGTTCAAGGTACGATCGGGATAGGTGAACCCTTCGAACTCGATGTCGAGCTGCTTGCGCACGATGCTGCGCGCGCCTTCGGCGCCGACGAGATAGGCGCCGCTCAAGAATTCCGCTTCCCCCGCCGAATTGACGACTTGCGCCGTCACGCCGTCGCTGCCCTGGGTAAATCCTGTAAACGTGGTGGATAGGCGAAGCTCGATATTGGGATGCGCCTTCGCCAGTTTGAGCGCTTCCTCGACGATCTTGATGCGCTCGCATTGCAGCACGTAAGGAAAACGCGTGTCGTCCTTGAGATGGGCATGATCGAATTCGGCGATCAGCCGGTGCTCGGAACGATCCCAGTAGTGGAACAGCGGGGCGATGATACCGCGAGGCTCGAGCTTGTCGTAAAGGCCGATACGATCGAACAGCTCGAGCGTCGCGGGATGGTTTGTACCTGCGCGCGGCACCTGTTCGAGGAAATTGTTATCGCCCAGCGCCTCGATCAGGCAGACCTCGACGTCTGCTTTCGCCAACGCCAGCGACAGGCAAAGCCCCACCGGCCCGGCGCCGATGACAATCACACGGTTGGAAGTATCCATGCGAGTCCGCTGGATGCGCCGCCCGTTTTGAGAGTGTGCGCATAGGGCGCCACGTCAGTTCTTCGCCGCCACCACGTCCTTGACGGCACCGACCCAACCGGTGTGGGTGAGGTCGAACACGATGCCGAGTGGATCCTTGTATTTTGCTTCGTAGTAGGAATGCGCGGTCTCCCCCGGCTTCCCCGGCTCCGGCCGGCCGGCAAGATACTTTCCGCCGGCGCCCACCACCTTCTTCTCGGCTTCGTCAAGATCATCCACCCACATCCCGAAATGATAGATCCCGACCTTCTCGTCCCCTTCCTGCTTGAGCAGCGCGACGTTGACAGTGCCGTCGGAGACGTAAAGGCCGCGGCGGGCCTTGCCTGCCACTTTCATGTCGAAGGCCTGCTCGAAAAACTTGGCGGCCTTTTCCGGATCGGGAACGATGAGCGCGATGTGGCGAAGCTTGGCCATGACCTCTGTCCTTCGTGAGCCGTGGAGCGAGGGAGCATAGCGAGGAACCGCGTCTGACCACAAGGCGCAGGGCCTGCTATGCTGGTCACGCGGGCTGCGGCAGGGGCAAAACAATGTACAGGGACTTGCGCGAATTCATCGAGCTTGTCGACAAGCTCGGTGCGCTGCGGCGTATCGAGGGCGCCGATCCACGTTTCGAGATCGGCGCCATTACCGAAGTGGCGGCAGGGCGATCCAACGGCCCGGGGCTTCTGTTCGACGCGATCACGGGCTTTCCGCGCGGCTTTCGCATCTTCACCAACGCCACCACGAGCCCGCAACGGGCCGCGCTCGCGCTCGGGATCGACCCGAACCTGCGGCCGCTCGATGCGCTGAAGGCCTGGATGGAGAAGCGCAAGACGCTGCAACCGCGCGCGCCCGCTACCGTCAAGGACGCACGCTTTCTGCAACACTCGATCAGCGGCAAGGACATCGACCTCGGCAAGTTTCCGGCACCGATTTGGCACCGCCACGACGGCGGCGCCTTCATCGGCTCAGGCTCGATCGTCATCATGCGCGATCCGGACGGTGGCTGGATCAACGCTTCGATCTATCGCGTGCAGGTGCACGGGCGCGACAAGGTGAGCGTGCAGTTTGATCATGCCGGGCGGCACGGCGCGATCATCGCCAAGAAGTATTGGGACCAGGGCAAACCCTGTCCGCTTGCGGTGGTCAACGGCGAGGACCCGGCCCTGTTCGTCGCCGGTTTCGAGTATCTGCCCGCCGGGCAATCGGAATACGAGTTCGCCGGCGCCATCAAAGGCGCGCCGATCGAGGTCCATCCCGGTCCGGTAACGGGGCTGCCCATTCCGGCGCATGCGGAGATCGTGCTCGAAGGCCATCTCCTGCCGATGAGCGAGAGCGTGGCGGAAGGTCCCTTCGGAGAGTTTACCGGCTATTACGCCTCTGAGGCGCGGCCGGCCCCGGTCATGCAGGTGAGCGCGGTGCATCATCGCGCCGATCCGATCCTTTTGGGATCGCCACCCATGAAACCGCCGCGCTTTCATTTCGGCCTGCCGTTCCGCGCTGCCACGATCTGGCAGAATCTCGAGGCCGGCGGAGTGACCGATGTGGTCGGCGCCTGGCAGCACGTCTCGCAACTCATGACCGTGGTGGCGATCAAGCAGCGTTACGACGGCCATGCCAAGCGCGCCGCGCTCGTGGCCGCTGCGCACAGCTACATGGCCCGCCTGATCGTGGTCGTCGACGACGACGTCGACCCATCCGATCTCAACGACGTGATGTGGGCGGTCGCGACCCGCTGCGAGCCGACGGAGCAAGTCGACATCGTCCGCAACGCCTGGAGCTCGGCGCTCGATCCGCGCATTTCCGCCGCCGACAAGTCGCGCGGCGTCACCTCGCATTCGAAGCTCATCATCGAAGCCTGCCGGCCGTTTGCCTGGATCGAGCAATTCCCGCCGACCTCGTCGCTTTCGCTCGCTGAGGCGCGGGCGATCGAGCAGAAATGGGGAGCGGCGCTGAAGTAGACCCGCCCTCATGCTTCGAGACGCATCGCAGCGCAGCCGTATTGTGAAAGCTGGTCGCCAAACCGGCGCTGCGATGCTCCTCAGCATGAGGCCGAGAAAGCCCGCAGCCTCCTCACTCCACCGCGTTGGCCGAATTGAGGCTGTCGATGAGCGCAGCGCGATAGAGAAACTGCTTGTGCAAGTTCACGTCCTCGGAGATGCGGCGCAGCTCGTCGAGATGCTGGCGGCGGATCACCGGATCCTTTTCCTCGAGCGATCGCTTGTTCTGGATGGTCTGCGCCTGCACGTAATCGACTTGCGCCTTGCGCCGCTGCCGCGTGTAGCGGTCGAGCACCTCGGGCCCGGCGCGGCCGAACCAGACATCGGCGAGCTTGGCCGTCAGATTCATCGCGTCATGGATGCCGCCGTTCATGCCCATGCCGCCAATCGGATTGTTGACGTGGGCGGCATCGCCGGCGAGCAGCACCCGCCCCTTGTTGAAGGTCGTGGCCACGCGCTGATGCACGGCATAGAGCGCGTGATAGGGAATCTCGTACCCGCCACTCCTGGGGTGGATGCCCTGCAAGCGGCGCTGGATGCCGTCCATGCTCAGAGCCTGCTCGTCGGATTCGTCCGGCGGAACGGGCATGATGCCGCGCCAGATTCCCGGCGGGCCGTTGCCCTTGACCTTGAACAGGTTGAGCCACTCCTTGGGATCGGAAAAATAGTTGCGCGTGCAAAAGCCGCGGCCGGTAGCGCCGAAGTCGAAGCTCGTGCCGATCTTGATGAAGCGCTCGGGCCAGGTGAAGCCCTCGAACTCGATGTCCGCGAGTCGCCGCACGGTGCTGCGTCCGCCGTCGGCGCCGATGACGTAGCGGCCGCGAATCTTCTCGGTCTTGCCGTCGGCGTTGCTCAGTGTCACCTCGACGTAGTCGGCACCCTGTTCGAGGTCCGTCACCTTGGTGGAGAAACGCACGTCGGCGATGCCGCTTGCCTCGATATGCGGAACTGCCGCCCGCACCAGCTTGTACTGCTCCCATTGCACCACGAACGGGTAGGGCACCTCGCCCTTGAGCAGACTGATGTCGAACACGGCAACCAGCTCGCCGGTGATGCGGTCGCGAAAATGGAAAAGCGGCGCGGTCATTCCGCCGCTCGCATCGTTGGCGAAGGCTTCGTCCTCGAGCCCGAGCTCGACCAACATTTCCACGGTCGGCGGATGGATGGTGGCGGCGCGCTGATCCTCGGGCGGTTCCGCTTCGGCCTCGATGAGGATGACGGGGATGCCTTTTTTGACCAAGGCAAGCGCGCTCACCGCCCCCACGGGGCCGGCGCCGACCATAATCACCCGGTCATCCTGACGCATCATCCGCTCCAAGGCGGCGCACTATTTGAGCCCCGTCGTCCCTGCTTTCGCGGGGACGACTCGATATCACACCTTCGAAATCTCGAACATCGACGGATGGAACAGCTCCTCGACGGCGACCTTGCGCTCGACCAAACCCTGCTCGTGCAGATACTGGGTCAACGCGGTGATCTCGCGTATGTTCTCGGCGATGCCATAGGGCCAGAAATCTTTTCCCATGAGCGCCATGGTCTCCTCCGTTTCCGGGATCAGCCAAGGCAGCGTCACCATCAGCGCGTTGACGTCGAGGAGGTCGGTCACGGCCAGCGCCTTGGCCTCGCAGAACGCTTTGTAGACGCTCGACGGCAACCACGGATATTTCTGCACGAGCTCCTTGCGGATGCCGACGAGGTGCATGAGCGGGAACATGCGGGTCTTTTTGTAGTAGGCATGTTCGGCTTGACGCGTGTTGGCGAACAGCCGTTTGATGTGCGGTTCGCCGCGCAGGAACGACGAGGGCGCCCGCGCCGTGAACAGCGCGTCCAGCTCGCCATCCCTCAGCATACCGACGAGCGTTTGCTCTTTACCGATGGGTTTGAGGTCGAGGCCCGCAATCGGCTTGAGCGGGGTACGCTCGTCGCGTCCCGGTTCTTCTTGCCCGCCGCTGCGCCAATGGATCTCCTTCGGCAGCACGCCGTATTCGTGCTGTAGCATGCCGCGCATCCAGACCACGGCGGTGATTTGATATTCGGGCAAGCCGATCCGCTTGCCCTTGAGATCAGCGGGGGTGCGGATACCGGCATCGCTGCGAACGTAGATGCCGGAATGCCGGAACAGCCGCGAGACAAAGGCTGGGATGCCGATATAGGCCGAATTGCCCGCGGCCACGGTGCGGATATAGCTCGAGAACGAGAGTTCCGAGACGTCGAACTCCTGGTAGCGGAAGGCGCGGAAGAAGATCTCCTCGGGATAGAGCGGCAGGTAGGTGGCAGCGCAGCCTTCCACCTTCACCCGGCCATCCCTGATGGCGCGCGTGCGGTCGTAATTGCCGCACGCAATGGTTATCGGCACCTCGACCATTGGGCCTCCTTTTCACGGCGGAATGGGATGGAGCGAGAGCGGAAATTCAGGTTCGGCAAAGCGTACTTGTTTCTGTTTTGGCTGTGAAGCGTCGCCTTGTTGTACCCTCCGTTGAACGATATTTTCATCCCCATGACGCGACCCGATGGGCGCACTCTTGCACGCATCGGAATCGGCCCAAGGAGTTAAAGTCATGATGTCGAGCGTGATCGGCGGCGCCATGCTGCCCCATGCGCCTCAGTTCTTCACCATGCCTGACACCGAGGACAAGAAGGTCGTCGAGCACGTGCGGGAGGTCGCGGCCGAGATCGGCAAAAAGCTGCGCGCGTTGGAGCCCGACCTCTGGATCATCTTCTCCAACGATCATGCCGAGCAGTTCTTCCACGCCACCGCGCCGCCGTTCACTGTCCACGTGGGCGGCGAGGCGACCGGCGATTTCGCCGGCCGGAAGTTCCACTGGAAAATTCCGAGCGAGATCGGCTTCGAGATCGTGCGCCAGCTCTACCGGCAGAACTTCGATCCCGCCTTCACCAGCACGGCCAAGATCGACTACGCGATCGGCATTCCACTGACGCATCTCGGCCACACCGGTCCGGTGCTGCCGATCTACGTCAATGCCTACCTGCCGCCACAGCCCACGATGGAGCGCTGTTACGCTTTTGGACAGGCGGTGGCGCGCACGGTCACTGCGCTCGGCCTTAAAACCGTGGTGCTCGCGAGCGGAGGCATGTCGCATTTCCCCGGCACCGACCAGTACGCCAATCCGCAGCTCGAGTGGGACAAGCGCGCGCTGGACAAGCTCAAGAGCGGGCATTTGAAATCGCTGATCGGCTACGACGAGACCGAGCTCGACGACACCGGCAACATCGAGTTGCGCTGCTGGGCCTGTGCGGCCGGCGCGCTCGGCGAGCGCAAGCCCGACGTTGTGTCCATGGATCCGAGCTGGCATCACAACTATGCCTCGCTGGGCTGGACCGGCGGGGAGGGCGAAGCGCAGCGCGCGGCGCATTATCCGTCGATCAAGCCGGAGCTGGTCGAGCTTACGTCGGCGTTGCACGGCCTCGCCCATGATGCCGAGCTGCGCGCGCAATACCTTTCCGACGCGCCGGCCTTCGCTGACAAGTTCCAGCTTTCGCCCGACCAGCGTGAAGCGTTGATCAAGCTCGACCTTCCCTCGATCGTGAAGATGGGCGCGCATCCGTTGGTTCCGTTCCTGGCGCAGTTACAGATTCAGCGCCAGCGCCCGCGGCCGTAGCGGCACATCGGCGCCGCTGGCGCCAGCCCATACGGGTTAACGTAGGAGCACCCGAGATCGTTGACGGCGGGCTGTAGTCGTATTCAACTAGCACCGACTGCGCCGTCGAGCGGCGCGATGATTCATCCCAAGCGCCGGAGCAAATCCATGAAAAAGCTGGTCTTGGAGACCACGGCACCGTTCCAGGGACTGCCCGAGTTGGTCGCTTATGACGAGGGATTGTTCGAGAAGGAAGGGCTCCTGGTCGAATGGGCCGACCGCGAGAAAGGCGTCGAGAAAAAGGTGGAGACGGACGTCACCAGCCCCAAGGGCGTCAATCCGTTCGCCAGCCACGGCAAGCTGTTCGAGCAGGGCAAGGCGGACATGTATAACGCCTGCGAGTGGGGCAACTACTGCCGGGTGCAGGAGACGAGCGCCGGCAGCCGCCAAGTCGGGCGGCGCGCCATCATCACCTATTCTGCGCTGGTGGTGGCGCCCGATTCGCCCGTCTACACCCCGCAACAACTCGCTAATCGGACCATCGGCGTGCCGTTCTATTTCGGCACCCACTACATCGCGCTGCACATGCTTGAAGGTTTCCTGCGGCGCGAGGAGATCAAGCTCTGTCGCGCGCCCAACGGCTCACGCTATCGCCTGGCCGCGCTGATGAAGGGCGAGGTCGACGCCACCACCTTGACCGAGCCGCATATCACCCTGGCCGAGAAGAAGGGCTGCCGTACGATCTGCTCCGCGTTCTTCCACGGCACCGAGGTCGCCTCCGATCGGGTAGACGTGGAGACCTACGCCGCCTTCAACCGCGCGGTGCGCGAGGCGGTGCGGCGCATCAACGCCAACAAGCGCGCCTATCTGCACTACTTCATCGACTACCACGCCAAGAGCGATCCGGAGATCGCCGCGCTGAAGGTCGAAGACCTGCGCGAGAGCCGTCTCGTGGTCTGTGATCCGGCGCCGATTCCGCTCGACGAGATGCAGCGGACCTACGACTGGCTGAAGAGCTGGGACATGCTGGAACAGACGGCCTCCCCGCTCGATCTCGTCAACGTGGACGTGCAGCGCTACGCCCATCAGGCGGCGGAGTAGGGCTGAAGGCCAGGGGCCGCACCGCGCTATTGGCCTCGTGCTGAGACAGCACGGTAGAGCGGCTTAGCTATCGAGGTTGTGGCGGAGAGGGAGGGATTCGAACCCCCGATACGGTTACCCGTATGCCGCATTTCGAGTGCGGTGCTTTCAACCACTCAGCCACCTCTCCGTCATTGATAAACCTAGAGATCCTGCGCCTCGACGCAAGCGCGGAAGGCCATTTGCTACCGCTTTGCTACCATTTCTTTTTGGAGGCGCCGGTTTATAGCCTCTCGCGCCGCGAGGTCAACGCGGGCGGCAGCATCAGCCTGCATTCCTGGCAGAACGTGACTATAGAGGTCGAGGGTTATTCCCACCGTCGAATGCCCGAGCCGTTCACTGGCAATCTTCGGATGCACGTTACCGGCGAGCAGGTGTGTGGCATGGCTGTGTCTAAGATCGTGGAATCGAATACGTGGTAGCGTTGTTCGCGCCCGGAACCGATCCCAACCATGCGTTAGGCTCCGAGGCTGGATCGGCTGACCATCTTCGCGGGCGTAGACAAACGACTCGCCATCTTGTCGGATTCCAATCCGCAACAGTTCCTGCGCCTGCTCAATCCGATGCCTGCGTAGCTCTTCAACGACGAGCGACGGAAGCGCCACAGTGCGGGCGCGGCCGGTTTTGGTTTCCTTCAACCGAGTTGCCTTGCTGGTCTGTTCAGTGCTCTCGACAACAGCGAGTTGCCCAGCGTCGAGATCGACGTTGCGCCACCGGAGCGCGGTTATCTCGCCACGGCGCAAGCCGCAGAGCAGGGCGAGCAGTACCGGCACATAAAGCCGCGTAAGCCGCGTTAGCGCTAATGCCTCTGCGGTCTGCGCCATGTCGTAAGTCTGCATCCTCGTACGCTCGACACGCGGCGGATCAACGGAATCAACTGGGCTGCTGGGAAGCAAGCGCCATTTAACGGCTTGCCCAAGCGCTTTTTTCAACACGCGGTGCTGATAATGAACGCTGGCAGGCGAAAGGCCGCCCTTGCCGTCCCTACGGCCGCTGGCGAGGGCATTAGCGTAAGCTTGGGATATGTGGGTCGGTTGCAGTTTCGTGAGCGTCAGGCCGCCGAGCAGCGGCACAATGTTCTTACGGCACAGTTCCGCATAGCGTTCGTGCGTGCGTGGCGATACCTGTCCCTGCATGTGCTCGATCCACCGCTCGAGAAAGCTGGCGACGGTCTCCCGCTTCGTCTCGATGTAAGTGCCGCGCTCCATCTCGGTGATCAGCCTCGCAAAT
>Ga0306924_10002439_pt1 | contig 17551 bp, 19 predicted proteins | sample sta12Can44000111_FD_203756 | JGI IMG/M metagenome (GOLD analysis project Ga0306924, IMG submission 203756) | Lab enrichment of tropical soil microbial communities from Luquillo Experimental Forest, Puerto Rico - statanox.12C.anox.44.000.111 (v2)... | ecosystem: Environmental > Terrestrial >... | reverse complement strand
CGGGGAGTACGACCTCGACCGGCGGTTCCGCCTGGTGGAGGACGGCGGCCTCTTCAGCCTCCGCTGACCACGGTTCCGGCGACGGGGTCGTAGTAGCGGGCGTACTGCCAGAGCCCACGGGAGACGAGCGCGTCGTCGGTAAGCGGACCGAACCGGCCCGGCGCGAGGTCCGTCATCCCCGGCGGCGGAGTCTCGCCGGTGATCCAGGTGGCCAGGGCCTCGCCGATCGCGAGGGAGGACGAGAACCCCGAGCCATTGCACCCGCTGGCTACCCACAGGCCGCATCGACCACCCGGGCGATCGCGTCGGCCGGGTCGACGTGCGTCGCGGGCTCGGTGATCAGCAGCTGATGGCGGACCGGGGCGACCGGCACCCGGGCTCCGGCCAGGCCGGCCACCTGCCGGACCCACCCGCCTGCCGCGTCCACGACCACCGGGGCGGCGATCGACCGCTTCTCGGTCTCGACGCCGGCCGCACGGCCCGCAGAGACCGGTATCCCGATGACCGGCTCGTTCTCGGCCACCAGGGCCCCGTGCCGTCGGCAGGCCGCCAGACAGGCCTGGATGAAGCTGGCCGGCTCTTCGATGTAGACGTCCTCCGGGCACCACAGGGCGAAGTCGCGGTCGGCCGGCTGATAGTAGCTGAGCTCGGTCCGGGGGGCCTCGCGGACATCGGCGCCCCAGCGCCGGGACTGCGCCAGTTCCTGGCAGAGGTACTCGCGATGCTGAGTGGTCCGGGCGATCAGGAAGCTCCCCGAGCGGACCACCGCCAGCGGCACTCCCGCCCAGTCGGCGAAGGTGAGCGCCTTGGTGATGCTGCGCCGGGCGAGCCGGGTGCGCAGTTCGTCCGCCTGGACCGACTTGAACAGGCCGGCCGCCCGGCTGGAGGCCTGTGACCCCGCGGTGTGGCGTTCCACCACCACGACCGACCGGCCAGCCAGCGCACAGTGCAGAGCGGTGCTCAGACCCAGCGCGCCAGCCCCGATGACCACGACATCGGCGTCCATCAGGCCATTGTCCCTCAGCCTAACGGGCCGGGTTTCTCCCAGACCGAGACGTGCTGGCTGCTCTCGCCGGTGAAGGGCTGCCGGTCCCACCCCTCCCAGCGGTCGCGCAGCCGCATCCCGGTCAGCTGCGCCATCAGGTCGAGCTCGGACGGCCACACGTACCGGAACGGCATGGTGCTGTATTCGCCCCGGCCGCCGGTGAACTCGACGTAGTGCCCCCGCATCGCCTGCGTGGCCGGGTCGTATGAATACGACACCCAGCGCTCATCGCTCAGGTGCCAGGGCAGCACATCCTGCCCCGGCGGGAGCCGGCGCAGCTCAGGCACCCTGCACTCGACGACGAAGCAGCCGCCGGGCTCCAGGTGGGCCGCGGCGTTACGGAAGCAGGCCACCTGCGCATCCTGGCTGGTCAGGTTCATGATCGTGTTGAACACCAGGTAGACGAGCGAGAAGCTGCCGTCCATCGTGGTGGTGGCCATGTCGCCGATGGTGACCGGGATGGCCTCGCCGCCCGGCTTGGCGCGCAGCCGGGCGACCATGGCCCGGGACAGCTCGATGCCGTGCACGTCGACGCCACGGCGGGCCAGCGGCAGCGCGATCCGGCCGGTCCCGATGGCCAGCTCCAGCGTCCGGCCGCCGCCGGCCAGCCCGGCCAGCACTCCGGCCGTCGCCTCCACCGCCCCTGGTGCGAAGACCCCGGTCGAGCCGTCGTACGTCGCGGCGACGCGCTCGCCGAAGTAACCGTCTTCATCCTCCATTGTCCGGACAGTACCCCAGCCGCCGGCGCCTAGCCGCCGGGCTGGCTGCCGAGCCAGGCCGCGGCCCTGGCGCGCGAGGCCTGCGCGAGCCAGGCGTCCTGGATTATCTCGGTCAGTTCGCGCACGGTGAGCTCACCGATCCGGCTCCCCCGCACCAGCACCGACGGGTGGCCGTCGAAGTGCGGCGTGGTGAAGAACGGTGAGCCCGGATCCTGGACCAGCGCCTGCTTGTCGGATTCCGACGGCACCCAGAACACGATCACGTCCGGGTAGCGCTCACCGGTGGCGGGATCGACGGCGTCCGGGCGCGGGGTGCGGAAGAACACGAAGGACTTGCCGCCGACCTGGTAGATCGGGTTGCCGTGCGACCCGCGCCAGATCGTGACGTGAGGCATGCGCATGGCCAGTTCGTGGACGTCCGCAAGCCGGGCCCGGCGCGATCGTGCCGCCATCTCTCCAGGGTAGGCGCGGGCTAGCCCGATCCGGACGACGCGCGTGAGGTGACCGAGGTGAGCGCCGCGGCCGCGCCGGTCAGGGCCGCGCCGCCGGCGGACGCGGCGACGAGCCACCGGGTCACCCGCGGCAGGTCACGCCACGAGGCCAGGCTGGCCACCACGTCCAGGGCATCGGACAGGGCACCCGCGGCGACCCAGGCGGCAGCCGATCCGGGCTCGGCGCCCGGGCCCTGCAGGGCCGCCAGCGCCCCCAGTCCCAGCGCGACGTCACGCGCGCCCAGGGCACGGCCGAACACCCGCGCCGCCAGGTCGTCCGCCGAGGCGCCGACCCACGGGCGGGCCGGTACCGCGGGCCAGGCCAGGGCGGTCAGGCCCAGCGCCACGCGCCCGGCGGCGACGGTCAGGGCGCCCCGCTGGAGCAGGGCCTGGATGGAAGTCGAAGTCAGCTGCTCAGGCACCGGACGATCATAGCGAGGACGGCGCTCATGGCTGGAGCACGGCCTCGAGCTCGATCTCGATGCGGATCTGGTTGGAGACCACGAGCCCGCCGCCGTCCAGCGGCAGGTTCCAGGTCAAGCCCCAGTCCCCCCGGTCGATCGTGCCCGCTGCGGAGAAAACGGCCCGGTGGCCGCCCCAGGGGTCGGCGGCGTAACCGAGGTACTCGACCTGCAAGGTGAGCGGCCGGGTGACGCCGCGGAGGGTCAGCTCCCCGGCGAGCACTCCCCTGGTGCCCCGCCAGCCGGACGCGCGGGCCGAGAAGGTGGCTGTGGGGTGGCGCTCGACGTCGAAGAAGTCCGCCGAGCGAAGGTGCTGGTCGCGCGCCTCGTTGCCGGATTCCACCGAGGTCATGTCGATGGTGACCTCGGCCGTGCTGTCAGCGGGCAGCTCGGCCACCTCGATCACCCCGGTCAGGCCGGTGAACCTACCGCGGACCTTGGTCAGCATGAAGTGGCGGCCGATGAAGGCGAGTTCGGTGTGACCTGGGTCGATCTGCCACCGGCCCGGCGCCGGGAGCTCGCTCCCGGCAACGACCCGGGTGACGACTGGCCCGCACTCGGTCTGGGTCATGAGATCCTCCTGTCAGAAAAGAGTGTGCGCACGCACATAATATATGTGCTCGCGCACGCACGCAACTGGTAGGCTGGCGGGCGTGACAGAGGGGCTGACGGGCAGCGGCAAGGCGCAAGCCGACCTCGCGGCGGAAGGCTCCCAATCCGGCCGTGCGGCCGAGGATGCCGTGGTCGACGCGTGGCGCGGCTTGCTGGTGGCGCACAGCAGGCTGGTGCCCGTGGTCGAGGCTGACCTGCGGGCCGCGGGGCAGGTGCCGCTGTCCTGGTATGACGTGCTGCTGGAGCTGAACGCCGCGCCGGACCTCAGGTTGCGGATGAGCGAGCTGGGCCAGCGGACGGTGCTGAGCCGGACCCGGGTGAGCCGGGTGGTGGACGAGCTGGCCGCCGCCGGGCTGGCCGAACGCCAGCCCGACCAGGCCGACGGCCGGTCGAACTTCGCCGTTCTTACTCCCCGCGGCAAGGAGGCGCTGCGGCGCGCCTGGCCCGTTTACCGGCAGGCCATTCACCGGCACCTCGGCGGCCGGCTGACCACTGAGCAGTGCCGGGAGCTGGCCGCGCTGCTCGGCCAGGTGATCGCCAAGGTCGAGATCGACCCGCCGGCCCGCTCTGGGGGTGTGTTTGGCTAACCGGGATGGGCTTCGGCGACGTTCTTGAGCGCCGCGAGCGTGACGGGAATGCCGCGGTGGGCGGCCTCGCTCCGGCTGGCGATCTGGGCCTCGGCGTCCGCGCCGAACCGGTCGCGGAACCCGGCGATCCCGTCGGGCAGGAACTCCCAGGACTCGGTGACCTGCGTCCCTCCTTCCACCGGAGTGAACGTGTAACCCCACCGGACCCAGCTGCCGCGGACCATGAAGGCGAACTCGCGGCCGCGATCCGCCGCCACCACCCGCGAACGGGTTTCCCAGGTCCGTTCGGGCAACTCGTTGCGGCCGGTGAACCAGGCCCCGGGTCGCGGCCCGTCGCCCTCGTCCCACCAGCAGGCCTTGCAGACCGGGCTCCACTCCCCCATCCGCGTCACGTCGGAGACCATGTCGTACAGCGCCTCCGGCGAGCGGGCGACGACGACGGACTCGGAATACCGCAGGTTGGTCATGCCCTCAGTATCTGCCTCAGGCGGCCTCGAAGACCGCGGCCACGCCCTGGCCGCCGCCGACGCACATGGTTTCCAGCAGGTATCGGCCGTTCCGCCGGCGCAGCTCGCGCAGCCCGGTGGCGAGCATCCGGGCACCGGTGGCGCCGATGGGATGGCCGAGCGAGATGCCCGAGCCGTTGACGTTGAGCTTGTCCGGCTCGTTCCAGCCCCAGCCGGCCAGCACGGCGAGCACCTGGACCGCGAACGCCTCGTTGAGCTCGACCAGGTCGATGTCGCGGAAAGCCAGGCCCGTTCGGGAAAATAGTTTGTCCACGGCCGGGACCGGGCCGATACCCATGGTGGCCGGCTCGCAGCCCGCGGCAGCCCAGCCGGCCAGGTAGCCCAGCGGTTCCAGGCCGAGCGGCCCGAGCCGGTCCTCGGCCACCACCAGGCACGCCGCGGCCGCGTCGTTCTGCTGGCTGGCGTTGCCCGCGGTGACGGTCCCGCCCGGCATGATCGTGCGCAGCTTGGCCAGGGTCTCGGCGGTCGAGTCGGGCCGCACGCCCTCGTCCCGGCTGACCGTCGCCGGGTCGCCGCGGCGCTGCGGTACCTGGACCGGCACCACCTCGTCGTCGAACACGCCCGCGTCCCAGGCGGCCGCGGCGCGCTGGTGGCTGCGGGCGGCGTAGGCGTCCGCCTCGTCCCTGGTGATGCCGTACTGGGTGGCGAGGTTCTCCGCGGTCTCGATCATCCCGGAGATCTTGCCGAAGCGCCATTCCGGCTGCGACCGCTCCCGGCCCCGGTCGATGCGGTCGTACAGGACCTGGTTCCCGGCCCGGGCGCCCCAGCGGACCGAGGTCGTGTAGTGCTCGGCGTTGCTCATCGACTCGGCCCCGCCGGCCACCACCACGTCGGCGGCGCCGGTCTGGACCATCATCGCCGCGGTGATGACCGCCTGCAGCCCGCCGCCGCAGCGCCGGTCGATCTGGAACCCGGGCACGCTCACCGGCAGGCCCGCGTGCAGCGCCGCCCACCGCCCGATGCAGGGCGTCTCGCCGTTGACGTAGGACTGGGCGAAGGAGACGTCGTCGACGAGCTCCGGGTCGATCCCGGTCCGGTCGAGCACCGCCTTGATCGCCGTAGCGGCGAGTTCCTCGACGGGGACGGCCCGCAGGCTCCCGCCGAACGTGCCCACCGGAGTCCGCACCGGCGCGACGATCGCTGCCCTGCGAATGGTCATGGTCCTGTCCTCCGTGCCGTCCCTCAGGCGCTGGCGTACCTGGCCTTGAGCTCCTTCTTCATCAGCTTGCCCGCCTCGCTGCGCGGCAGGCTGTCGACGAAGCGGACGGTCCTGGGCGCCTTGTAGCCGGCGATCTTCGACTTCACGAACGCGATGATCTCCTGCTCGAGTTCGGGTCCCGGCACGGCTCCCGGGGCGGGCTGCACGAACGCCGCCACCGACTCGCCCATCTCCGGATCGGGCACGCCGATGACCGCGACGTCGTAGACGGCCGGGTGCAGCGCGAGCACGTTCTCGGTTTCCTGCGGGTAGATGTTGACGCCGCCGGAGATGATCGTGAACGCCTTGCGGTCGGTGAGGAACAGGAAGCCGTCCTCGTCGAGGTAGCCGATGTCGCCGAGGGTGGTCCAGTTGGGGTGGTCGCGGTGCTGGGCGGCCCGGGTCTTGTCCGGGTCGTTGTGGTAGGCGAACGGGATCTCCTCGCTCTCGAAGTAGACGCCGCCGGCCTGGCCCGCGGGCAGTTCGGTCCCGTCGTCGGCGCAGATTCGCACCGTGCCGCTGATGGGGCGGCCGACGGTGCCCGGCTTGGTGAGCCAGGTAGCGCTGTCGATGGCCGTCATGCCGTTGCCCTCGGTGCCGGCGTAGTACTCGAACAGGACCGGGCCCCACCAGGCGATCATCTTCTGCTTCACCTCGACCGGGCACGGCGCCGCGGCGTGGATGGCGACCCGCAGGCTGGACACGTCGTAGCGGTCCCTGGTGTCCTGCGGCAGCTGCAGCATCCGGACGAACATCGTCGGCACGAACTGCGCGTGGGTGACGTGGTAGTCCTGGATGGCCGCCAGGACCTGTTCGGCGTCGAACCGCTTCGTCATGACCACGGTGCCGCCGAGGACCTGGATGGAGCCGCACCAGCGTAGCGGGGCCGCGTGGTAGATCGGCCCGGGCGACAGGTACACCGAGTCCTGGTTGACGCCGAAGAACATGCTGGCCAGGCCGGCCAGGGCCTCGCCGGGCTCGGTCACCTGGCGGTCGGGCAGCGACGGCCGGACGCCCTTGGGCCGCCCGGTGGTGCCCGAGGAGTACAGCATGGTGGAACCGTTCGGCTGGTCGGCGAACGGCGCGTCCGACGCGGTGGCGATGGTGTCCTCGTAACCGCCGTAACCCTTAACCTGCCCCCCAAAGGCCAGCTTCAGCTTCACCCCGGTGGTCAGGCCGGTGATCGCCTCGGCGGTCGCGGCCTGCTCGGCCGACACGATCAGCGCGGTAGCGCCGCTGTCGTTGACGATGTACGCCACCTCATCCGCCTTGAGGTGCCAGTTGACGGCGGTGATGTACAGGCCGGACCGCATCGCGGCCCAGTACACCTCGAAGGCGCGCAGGTTGTTCTCGGTCAGCAAGGCCACCACGTCGCCGGGCCGCAGCCCCGCCTCGTGCAGCACGTGCGCCAGCTGGACCGAGCGCCGCTCGAGGTCTCCGTAGGTGAGCGTCTCGCCGGTGCCGGTCATGACCGCCGCGACCCGGTCCGGTGCCTCGGCTGCGTACGTTCCTGGGTACATGGTCCTCCGCCGGTGCGGCCCGCTCAAGGTCTGATTTATTTAGCTTTAAAGTAACCGTGGCTCCTCATCGGCGGCAACCCCGGCCCTGAGCTGGGGTTCAGCCGTCGATGGCCGCGTATGCGGCGGCCCAGAAGTCCCGTACGAGTTCGGTGGGCACCGGCGAGGTCATCATCCGCTGGGTGAGCAGGATCCCGGTCAGGCCGGAGCCGGTGTCGGTGCGCCAGCTGGTGCCGGAGCCGCCGTCCCAGCCGAACCCGCCGGGTATGGCGGGTGTGCCGGGTGTGCCGGGTGTGCCGGGTATGCCGGGTATGCCGGGCTGGCCGGCCTGGCCGGGCCCGCCGGGCTGGCCGTTTCCCCCGGCCGGGACGAGCATCATCAGGCCCCAGCCGCTCCGGTCGCCGACGAAGACCCGGTTCTCCGCCCGCTCGGCGGCGGTCATCCGGTCCGTGGTCATCAGCCTGACCGACTCGGCGGAGAGCAGGCCGCCGCCGTCCGCGGCCAGCATCGAGGCGAACGCCAGCAGATCGTCCACCGTCGAGACCAGCGAGCTGCTGGCGTCGGGCAGCTTCGGCGGCGCCGCCCACCAGCCATCCGGGCGGTCGAGCACGCGCAGGCCGTCCCGATCGGGAGCGTAGAAGGTGGTGAAGCGGTGCCGCTTGGCGGGCGGGACCCAGAAACCGGTGTCGGCCATCCCGAGCGGCTGGAACACCCGCTCGCGCAGCACCTCGGCGAGCGGCGCGTCCGCGACCCGCTCGATGAGCACGCCGGCCACCGTCGCGCCGGTGTTGTACCGCCACCGGGTCCCGGGCTGGTCGAGCAGCGGCAGGCGGCCCAGGGCGGCGATCCACTGGGCGGGCGTGAGGTCCGCGGGCGGCCACGGCGGCCCGAGCGTCTTGAGGCCGAGCTCCTGCTCGGCCCGCTGAATCGGATAGGGGCCGGGAGTCATGATCGAGCCGAAGCCGAGGTGGAACGACAGCACGTCCTCCACCGTGATCGGGCGCTCGGCCGGGACCGTGTCGTCCAGGCCCGACTCCAGGCTGCGCAGCACCCTCGGCTCGGCGAGTTCGGGCAGCCACCGCCGCACCGCGTCGTCCAGGGCCATCGCCCCGTCCTGGATGAGCAGCATCGCGGCCGCGCCGGCGATCGGCTTGCTGACCGACGCGATGCGGAAGATGGCGTCCCGGCCGATGGGTTCGGCATCACCGAAGGCCTTGTGCCCGATCGCGGCGACGTGCACGTCGTCCCCCCGGGCCGCCAGGGCGACCAGCCCGGGCAGGTCACCCCGGTCGACGTGCCGAGCCAGCGCCTTGTCCAGGGCCTCGACACCCTCGGCGGTGAGCCCTCGTGACATGCCTCTCCCCTCGTTCACGTGGTCAGGCCAGTGTCCCAGACGCCCCGACGCCCACCGTCTCATCAGTTCCCGGGACGACCGCCGTGCCGCCACCCCTCGGCTCCGCCACCCCTCGGCTCCGCCACCCCTCGGCTCCGCCACCCCTCAGCTCCGCCACCCCTCGGCTCCGCCACCCCTAGGCTCCGCCGCATCCGGCCCCTGTCGACCTGCCCGCAGCTGCCCTAGCCGGCATGGCGTGCCATCCACCGTAGCCGTCAAGCGCCGCCACGCACCGCAGCCGCGGTGGTTTGCCGCCATTCGCCTCTCGCGTCACTCGCGCACCAGCCCCACCGCGCACAGCCCCGACTTCTGTCCAGCCATGGTCGTGCCGCAGCGTCGGCGAAACAAAAGTGGACATCAGCCACTCCGGCACCGTCCGTACCGGGATCTGATGGCGTGGATGCCACATCCAGGTCGTATGAACAACATGGCTGGGACATCCACGCCGTATGATGCGGGCGCCGTGAGGGCAGCGGGCGCCAGCGGGGCGTCTCAGTGGCCACGGCGGTCTGCGGGGAGCGCAGGGGTACCACGAGTTCCGCGGATGAGGTCAGGCCCATGACGACCGCCCGCTTCTGGCTTGGGCAAGATGGCGTCGGCATCGCTTCGGCCGGGAACCTCAGGGGCATCGCTTCGGCCGGGAACCTCAGGGCATCGCTTCGGCCGGGAACTGCAGGGGCATCGTCTCGGCCGGGAACTGCGCGGTGCACGGTCCGGTGGCCCGGCCCGGATGGCGAGAGGGCCAGTGCTTCTATTCCAAAGTAAAAGCTTCCCTTTCCGATGCCGTCCATGACGCCCGGGCCGGGCGGTGCGGATGGGCCGGAGCATCGCGTGTCGCGCGTGAGCTCGCGGCGGCGGCCCGGGCAGACGGGGACCACGCAGGGCCGTCAGCCTATAATTCGATTCGTGCCTAGAAAACGGGAGGTGGCGGCGCCGGAGGAAGCCGGTTCCAAGTCCGCGCGGACCAGGGAGCGGATCCTCGATGCCGCCGCGCACGTGCTCAGCCGGAAAGGCTACGCGGGCACGCGGCTGAGTGACGTCGCCGACCAGGCGGAGATCCAAGCGCCGGCCATCTACTACTACTTCCCGTCCCGCGATGACCTGATCGAGGAGGTCATGTGGTCGGGCATCGCGCACATGCGCGAGCACGTGACCAGGGTCCTGGCCGCGCTGCCGCCCGGCACCGACCCACTGGACCGGATCGACGCCGCGGTCGAGGCGCACCTGCGGTACTGCCTGGAGATCTCGGACTACACCACCGCCTCGATCCGCAACGCGGGCCAGGTCCCGGAGAGCATCGCGATCAGGTACGCGGCCGAGGCGTCGCAGTACGGCGACATCTGGCGCAAGTTGCTGCAGGACGCGGACAACGCCGGGCTGCTGCGGCCCGACCTGGACCCGATGGCGGCCCGGATGATGGTGCTGGGCGCGCTCAACTGGGCCGCCGAGTGGTGGAACCCGCGCAGAGGTTCTCTGGACACCGTGGTTCGGACCGCCCAGTCGCTGGTCAGGCACGGTCTCGGCCGTCGGCAGCAGAGCGGTGGCGCCGGGACGGCCGGGGCTCCCGGCTCGGCGGTGCGCAAGCCCAGGGCGCGCAAGCGGCCCGCGTCCGGCTGATATCCCGGCGCGCCGGAACAGGCGCCGTTCTACCTTTACACCGCGTTCGCGCTGGCCTACATCAAGGACCGGGCTCGCCTACGCCGGCAGCGGCCTGGGCTACCAGGCCGCCTCGCTGATCGCCGGCGGCCCGGCGCCTCTGCTCGCGACGTGGATGCTGCCGACCTTCGGCTGGCAGGCGATCGCCGTTACATCATCGCGTGCGTGGTGATCACCCTGGCCGCCGCCGCCCTGCTGCCGGACCGCAGCAAGGCCGACGTCCCCGCCACGCCCGTGCTCGCCCCGGCCGGGCGGGTCGCGGAAGGCTGACCCGGAGGATCCGGTCAAGGCCTTCTCGGGGACGCCGCCCTCGCCGTATGGGCCACGATGGCGTCGGCCCGCCAGGACAGGCCACGCGCCTCAGCGGTCCGCCAGGGCGGATTCGAGGCCGACCCGGAGCTTGGGCGGCACCGACCGCTTGCCCGAGCCGTCCGTGCTCACCACCACGTAGACGGTGCGGCCGGTGGACCGCACCTGGTCGCCGACCCGCACGCCGAACGACAAAGTGAAGCTGGTCGAGCCGATCCGCTCGGTGGCCACGTCGATCACCACCTGCTCGCCGTAGCGCACCGCGTCGCGCCAGTCCGCCTCGGTGTGCACCAGCTGAACGTCGAGGCCGTCGGCGTTCAGCGCCGTGTACGGGTAGCCGACCTCGCCGAGGAACTGGGTCATGGCGTCGTCGAACCAGCCGAAATACCACATGTTGAACACGACGCCCTGCTGGTCGTACTGGAAGTACGAGGTGGCGATGGGCACCGGCACCGTGACGGCGGTCATGAGCCCCCTCTCCCGGGAATTCTTAATCGGCATTAGAATATTATCGGCCTTCCGGCAGGCCCGCGCTTTCCCATGGCCGGGCGTTCGCGGTCGGGAGGAGCACACGCCCAGCCCGTTCGGTCCCATGACAATCCTTGTAACAGCAGTTTTTTAACTTAGATTAGCCCGAGCCAGGTCACCGCCGGAGGGATGCCTCGATGCCGTCGAGCACATTCAGTTATACGTCAGCGGACGGCACGCATATCGCCGCCTACCGGTGGGATCCGGCGGGCGAGCCGCGGGCTGCGCGGCGCCGGAGTGCGCCGGCATGATGTGACATCGTGCCGGCTGTGTGCGGCTCAATGTGACATCGTGCCGGTTCGGCGGAGCGTACGAGCTCAGCGGTAGCGGGGATGGACCGGGTACCGCGGCGGCGGGGAGGCGGCCCGGACGAACAGGCCGATGACCACGCCGGCCAGGAAGCCGAAGATGTGGGCCATGTAGGCCACGTCGCCCGCGCCGGAGGCGGCGTAGCCGGCCGAATACACCCACTGCAGCACGAACCACGAGCCCAGCACCAGCCAGGCGGGGATGCGCACCGGGATGAAGAACAGGAACGGGAGCAGCGACCAGACCTTCGCCCGCGGGTAGATCACCAGGTATGCGCCGAGCACGCCGGCGATCGCGCCGGAGGCTCCGATCAGGGGCTCCACCGAGGTCTGGTTGACGAGCGCGAACCCGTACGCGGCGACGTAGCCGCAGAACAGGTAGAAGAACACGTAGGGGATCTTGCGGAACCGGTCCTCGATGTTGTTCCCGAAGACGATGAGGAACAGCATGTTGCCGAGCAGATGCAGCCAGCCCGCGTGCAGGAACATGGAGAACAGCACGGACAGGGCCGGCTCCTTGTGGTACGGGGGCCTGCTCACGTAGCAGGTATCCGGCCTGGGCCCCGGCTGGCCGGTCGCGACCAGCGGAAGCTGGTGGCCGGTGGTCAGCTCGCGCGGGATCGCCGCCCAGCGGTCATAGAAGGCCGCCTGGCTGCACAGCTGCGCCTGAGCGGTCGGGCCGGTGACCGACTCGCGCGACGCGGGGGTGAGCAGGAGCACGATGACGTTCACCGCGACCAGGCCGTAGGTGACCCACGGGGTTCGGCGCAGCGGATTGAGATCGTGAACCGGCAGAACCACGGATTCAACATAACCCTCCGCGGGTGAAGCGCGGACGCCCGGCCGCGCGAGAGCCTGGCCGGGACATGAAACCGGGGATCGTGGCCGGCCCCGCCCGGCGCAAGCTCGTCCTGGCCGCGTGCGGCCTCGCGCTGCTGGCCGGATGCTCATCCGGCAGCGCCACGTCGGGCAGCTCGCCCTCCGCCGCGGCCCCGGCCACCTCGTCGTCCGCGGCGGCCTCGCCGGCGAGTTCGACCCTGTGCGCCGACGCCGCCGCCGTGCGCACCGGGCTGGACCAGCTCAGGCACGTCAACGTCCAGCCGGGCGCGGTGAGCGAGATCACCTCTGACGTCAGCAACGTCAGGACGGCCCTGACGACGCTCGTCAGCAACGCACACGGCCGGTGGCAGACCCAGACCAGCGCGCTCAGTGCCTCGCTGAACACGCTCGGGACGGCTGTCAGCAGCCTGCGCGCGAGTCCGGGTGTCAGCACGGTATCGGGTGCGGTGTCTGCCCTCGGCCAGGTCAACACGGCGGGGCAGAACTTCCTGGCCGCGGTGAACACGGACTGCCCTTCCGCGTCCCCGTCATCGAGCGGCTGAGCGATGAATATAAGCTGGGCCGGCTCTGCGGATACGGCGTGGATGTCCCAGCCATGTCGCTGGAACAGCATGGATGTGGCATCCATAACGGTCCTTACGGGCGGCGCCGGAGTTACTGAAGTCCGTTTCCGCGCCCTGTGCGTCACCCACGGCCGGTGCCCGCCGCGCCAGGTCCAGCCGCGGCAGGCACCGTGCACTTCATGAACGACGGGCCCCGGTGGAAGGTGCCGCGGAACCACGACGATGCCACATCGTTATCGTCAGGACCACGACGATGCCACATCGTCGTGGTTGCGTTTGCCGCCCGTGGGGCTGGCGGGACGCGAGGGGTTCCACGACCCGGCGCGCTAGCCCTTGCCGGGGTTGAAGATCTCGCGGGGGTCGAGGGCGCGGCGCACCGCGGCCTGCAGCGCGAGGGAGCCCGGATCGAGTTCCCGGCGCATGCCGTCCCGTTTCAGGATGCCGACGCCGTGCTCGCCGGTCACGGTGCCGCCCAGCGCGATGGCCACGTCGAGGAACTCCTCGAACGCGGCCTGGGCCGCCGCCTGGGCGGCGGAGTCGCCCGGGGGGGTGATCAGGCACGGGTGCAGGTTCCCGTCGCCGGCGTGCGCGACCGTGGCGGTCCGCACGCCGTGCCGGGCCGCGATCGCGCTGATCTGCTCCAGCATCGCCGGGACCCGGGACCGGGGCACGCACACGTCCTCGGTGAGCACCGGGCCGAGCCGCTCGAGCGCGGGGTAGGCGAGCCGCCGGGCGTCGAACAGCGCCTCGGCCTCCGTGTCGTCGGTGGACTGCTCCGCCCACAGCGCGCCCGCCGCGGTCATGGTGGCGGCGATCGCGGCCGCCTCGGCCGCGCCGGAATCCCCCGGCGTGTCCACCCGGGCCAGCAGCAACGCCGCCGCGTCCGTGCCGATGCCCAGGTGCTTCCACTCCTCCACCGCCTCCAGGCAGGCCCGGTCCAGCAGCTCGAGGACCGCCGGGGTCAGCCCGCGCCGGGTGATCTGCGCCACGGCCTGCCCGGACGAGACCAGGTCGGGGAAGGCCCCGACGACGGTCAGCGGCGTGCCGGCCGGCGCGGGCCGCAGCCGCAGCGTCACCTCGGTCACTACGCCGAGCGTGCCCTCGGATCCGACGAACAGCCCCACGAGATCCAGCCCGGCGACGCCCTTGGTGGTGCGCCGTCCCAGCCGGACGGCGTCGCCGTACGCGACCGGCCCGCCGACGACCGCGCGCAGGCCCAGCACGTAGTCGCGGGTGACGCCGTATTTCAGGCAGCACAGGCCGCCCGCGTTGGTAGCGACGTTGCCGCCGATCGTCGACCACGGCGCGCTGGCCGGGTCCGGCGGGTACCACAGGCCGTGCTCGGCCACGGCGGCCTTGACGTCGTTGTTGACCGCGCCCGGCTGCACCACGCACACCAGGTTGTCCGGGTCGATCTCGAGGATCTGGCTCATCCGGGACAGGTCGAGGATGACGCAGCCGCTGACCGCGTTCGCGCCGCCGGACAGGCCGGTGCCCGCACCGCGCGGCACGACCGGGGCGCCGAGTTCGGCGCAGGTGCGCACCACGTGCTGTACCTCGGCCTCGGTCCGCGCGCGCACGCCGGCGACTGCCTTCCCGGCCGGGGCCCACTCGGCGTCGTCGCGTGAGATGGCGGCCAGCACGTCCGGGTCGACCACGAGGCGGTCGCCGGGCAGGCCCCGGCTCAGCGCCTCGACAAGGGTGGCGGCGACGATCATGATACGACCCTAGGCTTCTCCTCATGGCATCACCACCGGGCTGGTTCTCCGCGGCGCTGGACGCCCCCGTTCAGGAGCGGGCGACCGTCGTCGACGGAGCCTCGATCGCCTACCGGACCTGGGGAGACCCGGGTGGCCGGAGCATCGTGCTCGTCCACGGCGGCGCCGCCCACTCCCGCTGGTGGGACCACATCGCCCCGCTGCTGACCGCCGGGTGGAGGGTGGTCGCCGTGGATCTGTCCGGTCACGGCGACAGCGACCGGCGGGACCGCTACAGCCTCGACACGTGGGCCCGCGAGGTGCTCGCCATCGTGGATGAGGCCGGGACCGCCGCCGCGTCCGTGGTCATCGGCCACAGCATGGGCGGCCTGGTCACGCTGCGGCTCGCCACCCTGGCCGGGTCACGGATCGCCGGGGCCGTCGCCATCGACTCCCCCGTCAGGGACATGGCCCCCGAGGACCGCGCGGCGCGCCAGCACCGGGCGTTCGGGCCGCTGCGCGTCTACCCGACCCCCGAGGCGGCCGAGGCCCGCTTCCGCCCGATCCCGGATCAGCCGACCCTGGCCTACATCGCGCATCACGTGGCCGCCACCTCGATCCGTCCGGCCGAAGGCGGCTGGACGTGGAAGTTCGACCCGCGCGTCTTCGTCCGGGACCACCTCACCCCCGAGCTGCTGACCAGGCTCGACTGCAGGGTCGCGCTGTTCAGGGCCGAACACGGCCTGGTCACCCCGCAGCAGGGCGAGGTCCTGTACGACCGGCTCGGCCGCGTCGCGCCCGTTATCGAGATCCCGGTCGCGGCTCACCACATCATGCTCGACCAGCCCGTCGCGCTCGTGGCGGCGCTGCGGACGCTGCTCGCCGACTGGGACCACTCGATACCGCATGGCTGAGCCCGGGCCGGCGGCGGGCAGGAAACCCAGTCCGTTCGGGATCAATGAACGTCCGTGCAGCGGCGGGTCAGGCGGTGATCCGGGTCTCGAGCAGGTGGTCCAGGGCCGCCGCGGCGTCCAGCGGGTGCTCGACCGGGCCCCAGCGGGCGCCGGCCAGCCCGGCCAGGTGCGCGGCCTGCTCACAGTCGCCGGCCGGGGCCAGGATGACCAGCTCTGGCAGGGCACGGGCGGCCGGAAGCGTGTCGTCCTCGTCGGTGCTGCGGCAGTCGGACAGCAAGATGACCACCCGGCGGCGGGCCCGGGCCGGCGCCAGCTGCTCGCCCGCGGCCGTGAGCGCGGCGGCCAGCCTGGTCACGCCGTGCCCCCGCATCCGGAGCAGCCGCTCGGCCACCGTGGCGGGCGCGATGTCGCTGACCAGGGGGCGGATCACCTCGACCGAGCCGGCGAAGGACAGCACGGCGTGCTCCTGCGGGGCGCGCAGCGCGCAGGCGGCGGCGACCGTCGCGGCCGCGGCCAGCCTCGGTCCGCTCATCGAGCCCGACCGGTCGACCACGACCGCGAACGCCGTGTGCGCCTTCGCCCACTGCACCGTGGTCAGGTCATCGGCCACCACCGGCCTGGCCTCGGAGCGGGCGGCGGACACGCCCTCGACCGAGGCGTCGATGTCCAGGTCGCCGTCGGTCGCCCCGCGGACCGGCCGTAGCCGGGAGATCCCGCGCATCGAGGGGCGCCCGGCCCGGGCACGCTCGAGCACGATGCTGGCGCTGAGCCGGATCGCGGCGGCGCGCAGGTTCTCATCGGTCGCGGTGGTCATGGCGGCCAGCAGCTCGAACGCGGCCGGGTCGTCGGCCAGGGCCTGGCTCATCGCCCGCTCGTCCAGGACGCCGACCTCGGGGCTGATCTCGGCGAAGCGGGCGTGCCTGGCGAGCTCGCGCCGCCCGGTGGTCCCCCCGTCGGGACGGCCGGATTTCGGCACTCTGGGGTTGGGCCGCTGCTGCTGCCGCCCGCCGGGCCCGGGAGCACCCGGCGGGCTGGTCATTCCCCCGGGTGGGGTTCGCCTCCATCCGCGGCAGCGGCGGCCCGCACGCGGCGGAAGATCTCCTCGATGATCTGGTCGGCCGACCGCTGGCAGGACTCGTGCCGCCGGACCCGCCCTGACAGCGTGGTCAGCGCCGCGTCCAGGCCGGCCTGCTCGTCGTCGGCGGGGACGGAGCGGACCTCGGCGAGTTCGGGCACCAGCCGCGCGTAGTCGATGGCGCCCCGCACCGAGGCGCCGGAGCGCAGGTCGGGGTGCTCGCGGGTGGCGCGGGTCAGCTCGACCGCCTCGGCGATGAGGGCGGGCTTGGCGCGCCCGGCCGAGAGCTGCACGATCTGGCGTTCGTGCTCGGCGTCCTGGTAACCGACGGCGATCCGGCAGGTCCGGTCGTACAGCGCCATCGACAGCCGGGACGTGCCCACCGAGTCGTACGGGTTCATGGCCGCGACCAGCCGGAAACTCTCGTCGGCGGGGACGCGGCCAAGCCGCGGCACGTTGATCTCGCCCTCGGACATGACGGTGAGCAGGACGTTGATGGTCTCTTCCGGGACCCGGTTGAGCTCCTCGACGTACAGCAGCCCGCCGTCGCGCATGGCGCGGACCAGCGGCCCGTCGGAGAAATTCTCCGGGCGGTAGCCCTGCTCGAGCACGAGCGCCGGGTCGAAGGACCCGATGAGGCGGGCCGGGGTCAGCTCGGCGCTGCCCTCGACCAGCACGAACTCGGCGTGCCGGGACGCCGCGACCTGCCGCAGCAGGGTGGACTTGCCGGTGCCCGGAGGGCCCTCGAGCAGGATGTGGGCGCCAGACGCGAGCGCGGCCCGCACCAGCTCCAGCTCGCGCTGGCGTCCGACTACCTGTTTCGTCAATGTGGTCAATCAGTGCTCGTGGACGATGACGCCGCGGACGTTCTTGCCGGCCAGCAGGTCGTCGTAGCCCTCGTTGACCTGGTCCAGGGTGTAGGTCTGGGTGATGATCTCGTCGAGCTTGAGGTCGCCCGCCTGGTACAGGCCGAGGATCTTGGGGATGTCGGTGGTCGGGTTGCAGTCGCCGAACAGGCTGCCCTTGATCGACTTGCGGAACAGGGTCAGGACGGACCCCGACACCGTGACGGTCGGGATCTCCAGCTTGTTCAGCCCGGTCACCACGACGG
>Ga0306924_10002438_pt1 | contig 17556 bp, 13 predicted proteins | sample sta12Can44000111_FD_203756 | JGI IMG/M metagenome (GOLD analysis project Ga0306924, IMG submission 203756) | Lab enrichment of tropical soil microbial communities from Luquillo Experimental Forest, Puerto Rico - statanox.12C.anox.44.000.111 (v2)... | ecosystem: Environmental > Terrestrial >... | reverse complement strand
TGGGCGGGCCGTCCCGCCGGCGAGGTTCAGATTAGGTTGCACGATGGGGCCGCCGCATATCACGACGAGATCGAGATCCGGACCACAGGCCTGCCGGCCTTCATAACACGATTGCGCGGAACTGGTATAGCCGAGGGACGCCTGGCGGCCGACCGGCCGGCCGAGCCGTCCCGTTACGATGCGATTTACGACCTGTGGAAACGCCGCAACAGCCACATCAGCATGCGCTTTGTCACCCGCGCCGGCGCGGTCGTCGCCGAGCGCGGCCCGGAAGACACCAGCCGCAAGCCGCCGCTCGCCGAGAAATTCCGCAGCAACGCGGTCGATCCGGTCACGGCGTTCAAGCGTGTCCGCGATGCGTTGCGCGCGCCGCGGCGTTCGGTAGATGGTTCGTTCGCGGTCCCGGTCTATGACGGCGCACGCCGTTTCGACATCCTCGGCCATATCCTGCCGAAAAAGGATGCGAACGAGGGCACGCTTCGCGTCGAGCTGACCCTGCGCGCGATTGCCGGGTTCAAAGGCGAGTCGAGCGAAGACGGCGACCCCGACGACGCCCCGCGCAAGGTAGACCTGCTTGTCCCCGATGACGGGCGAATGATGCCGTTGTCGATAACGGTCCCGGTGTTCTTCATGCCGCTGGTTGTGCAGTTCGTTGAGTTCTGCGCGACGGCCGAGACCTGCCCCGAGGCGAAATACAACGAAAATCGCGATGCGACGCGCGAAAAGCCTGCTCCGCCACCTCCAATAACACGTTAGATCAATCTGTTAGATCGTCAATTTGGGCTTCGAAGAACAACGTATTCGACACCGGGTATCAACCGAACCTGCACACCCGGCAGGGAGCGGTAACAACGCAAAACACGCGCCGCCCGAGGATACCTGCGGTAAACAATCCGCCCGGCGCGAGGCCGGGCGGTTTTTGCCCAAGACAGCTCGTCATCGCCAATGGTGGTGGTAGTAGTGGTGGTGAGGACCGAACGTACCGCCGATAAAAAAGCCCCCGGGATACGCATAGCCCGGGTATCCGTAATAGCCGTACGGATAGTAGGGCGCCGGCGCATAATATCCCCAACTAGAAAATGGAATGCCGACGCCGACAAAGACTCTTGCTTCGGCAGGCGTCGATCGCAAGGTTACGGTGCCGAGGGTTACCACTGTAACCAAGACCACAGCGACATGCTTTAGCCAATGACTCCGTGTGAAAACGGACACGGCTTACCTCCAATTTTGTCGCGACCGCTACGGTCGCTGATATTACTTATACGCCGCAGCGCGTATTTTTATCCCCGGCATCTCGCGATCATTAACGTTGCTCAGACCTACCTCAGGTATTTCGCTGGCTTCTGCGGTATGCTGCACATCTACGGCAAGTCCGATGGGACAATACTGGCGCTGTTGCCCGGAAAGCATCTACACGAACAGGATGGGGATCTGATTCGAGGTTTTCCCCAAGAACGAACGCACATTGGGTGAATATCGGGCGAGCATCGAGCCTTTCTGGAATCATGCGACCGAGGCATCGAGAACGGCGTGCTTGATGCGCGGTCAACATGGCCATCGCCGGGTACTGGGCTTATCTGATGGTCTGCACACCGGCGTGGACCTGTGTGGCCGCGAAAACGCGCGCCCACCGCGCGATGTGCAGGGCCAGAGCATACGGCATCCTGCGTATCGAGGCTGGCAAACCGGATGCGAAGCTCGAGCAGATGCTGGCCGCCCTCGATGCCGGGCGCTATCGCACCGAAGTCGAGGTCAGACGCAATTCGGGCAAGGAGCGCGGTCGCGCTGCCCAAGCTCGCTTGGGTGCTGTACAACTCCGACCGGACCGGTGATCCGCAACCTGACAGATCGCGAATTCATCACCCAGCCACAATCCAGTCGCCTTCAATGATCCCAGACTATGGCGACCAACACGAGGTCCCGGTCTCTCGAGGTATCCGACAAGAACCCCGCCCCTCTGCCTTTATGGTTTTTGAATCCGCGCGGCGAACCAGACGAGCCGGATGTTAGCCTCCCGCCGCGCCATCACCTTCAACAGGCCAACGTGTCAGTGCGCGGCGTCGACCGGGTCAGCCATGCAGTTGCGCAGGAACATCATCGATCCTCCCTCAGGGTCTCGGTAAGACTACGATCTTGCCGATCGCACATCCAGGAGCAGCGTTATGATCAAGTTTGGAGTCGGCCAGCCGGTGACCCGCCTCGAGGATGCGAGGCTGCTCAAGGGCAAAGGTCATTACCAGGACGACACCAACCTGCCCGGGCAGCTCCATGCGGTATTCCTGCGGTCGCCGCATGCGCATGCCAGGATCAAGGCGATCGACACCGCCGCGGCCGCATCCGCGCCCGGCGTGCACGCGGTCTACACCGGTGCCGATTACGCGGCCGACGGGCTCGCGACGCCAAAGGCGGCGATGCCGCGCAAAAAGGCTGACGGGTCGCCGATGTTCGCGCCCCAACGGCCGGCATTGGTCGTCGATCGCGTCCGCTATGTCGGCGACCCGGTCGCGATGGTCATCGCCGAGACTTTGGCGCAGGCGAAGGACGCCGCCGAGCTGGTCGATGTCGAATACAAGACCCTGCCCTCGGTCACGTCGACCGCCGACGCGGCATTGCCGGACGCACCGCGAGTGTGGGACGAGAACCCTGACAACATCTCTCACACCTACGAACGCGGCGACAAGGCCAAGACCGAGGCGGCTTTCGCACGCGCCCGGCACATCGTCCGGCGGCGCTATGTGATCAGCCGGGTGCACGCCCAGTACATGGAGCCGCGCGGGGCCATCGGCACCTACGACGCCGGCGAGGACCGCTACACGCTTTATGCCGACGTCAACTACCCGCACCGCGTTTGCAATATGCTGGCGAACATGGTCTTCAAGGTGCCGGAAAGCAAAGTCCGCGTTGTCTGCCACGATGTCGGCGGTGGATTTGGCGCGAAGGGCTGGCAATATGTCGAGCATCGCCTGACCCTATGGGCGGCAAAAAAACTCGGCCGTCCGGTCAAATGGAGCTGCGAGCGCTCCGAGGTCATCCTCGCAGACGAGCATGGACGCGACAATATCGGCGAAATCGAGCTCGCCTTTGACGACAATGCGAAAATATTGGCGTTGCGGCTGCACATGCTCGCGAGCATCGGCGCCTATATCGCCTCGGACCGCCAGCTGCTGACCCCGTTCGGCATGATCGGTACCGTGGTCGGCGTCTACGACATACCGGCCGCCTATGTCAGCATCGACGCGGTGCTGTCGAACACGAGCCCGACCGCACCCTATCGCGGCGCCGGCCGGCCGGAGGCGATCTATCTGATCGAGCGCGCGATCGAAGACGCCGCCCGCGAATTGAATCTCGACCCGGTCGAGCTGCGGCGGCGCAACATCATTTCGACGACGGCGATGCCTTACCAGACCGCACTCGGGCTCAACTACGATTGCGGCGACTTCACGAAAAACATGGATACCGCACTCGCCGCCGCCGATTATGCGAGCTTTGCCATGCGGCGCGATGCGTCGAAGAAGCGCGGCATATTGCGTGGCATCGGCCTCGTCAATGCGATCAAGGCCGCTGCCGGCCCGGTGCCGGAATATGCCGAGATCCGCTTCAACCCAGGCGGCACGGCGATGTTGCTGATGGGCACCAAAGCGCACGGCCAGGGGCACGAGACAGCATTCAAGCAGATGCTGTGCGAGCGGCTCGGTCTCGACCCGAACGACATCCAATACATCGACGGCGACACCGACCGCGTGGCCTTTGGCATGGGCTCGAACGGCTCGCGCTCGATGGTGGTCGGCGGCTCGGCGCTGCACTTGGCAGCTGGCAAGGTGATCGACAAAGGCAAGCGGCTTGCCGCCCATCTACTCGAAGCCGCTGAGGCCGACCTCGAATTCGCCGACGCCAAATTCATTGTCGCCGGCACCGACCGCAGTATTCCATTGACGCAGGTGGCGCGGGCGTCGTTCCAACCGGCGCGCCTGCCGCCAGGGATGGAGCCAGGCCTTTTCGAGAACGCCACTTATGCGCCCGAGCGCGCCACCTTCCCCAACGGCTGCCATGTCTGCAAGGTGGAAGTCGACCCCGAAACCGGCGAGGTCAGGCTTGTCGACTACACCGTCGTCGATGACGTCGGGACGGTGATCAACCCCTTGACCCTGAAGGGCCAGGTGCATGGCGGGCTTGCCCAGGGCATCGGCCAGATCCTGATGGAGCAGGTCGCCTACGATCGGCAATCAGGGCAATTGCTCTCGGCGAGCTTTATGGACTACGCGATGCCGCGCGCCGACGTGATACGCGATATCGAGGTCCACGAAAACCCGGTCCCCACCAAGACCAATCCATTGGGTGCCAAGGGCGCCGGCGAAGCCGGCTGCGTCGGTTCGCTGCCCGCGGTGATGCTGGCGATCATGAACGCGCTCGAGCCGCTCGGCGTCAAAGAACTCGACATGCCGGCCACTAGTGAGCGTGTCTGGGCGGCTATTCAGAATGCCAAGGCTAGCGCCTAATCATTGATGCGAAAATGGGCCGGGCAGGGTTAAGCGCGCGGCGCGGATAATTCAGGTCCCGAATTTGCCGAGAGTCTTAAATATCTGGCTAAACCCTACATCCGTGGCGGGGTGCGAGCCACGGAGAATCGTCACGTTAGCGTGCGGCGTCAGCCAATGGACGAAAGTCCCCGCTCCGACCAAGTCCAAGATCAAGGCCAACAATATTCCCGCTGTCGCAAGCTTTCGCAAGTTACCCAATCCGTCAGTCGAACTCAGCCATCGACTAAGGTCGATAATCCGCCAACCAGACGGCGTCAACAGATTTCCCAGGTTAAGGCAGCCTTTGTCCGACATACGTTCGGTATGCGATGGGATGGTCGATCGATTGAGTGGGCGAGCTACGCAAATCGGCCTCGTGTGGCTTGAACGGCCGCCCGCGGTACAGCCCTTTGACGTGAGCCCGATCCTGTGGCCCACCACGCGGTGCCCTTCGGCCGGCCTGATTACAACCCGGGCGCGCTGGATCGCGTAGGCGTCCTCAACAGTCGCCGTCGGATAGTCCGCCGAGATGGGCCGCATCGGCCGGTGCGTCCCGCGCCTCCTCGATCCTGGCGACCAGCGGGCGGATCGTGCTGTCGTCGAGGGTTGCTCCTCTCCCGCTACAGCACCTGGCCACCATCGACCGCGATGGTCTGGCCGGTGACCCAGCCGGCGAACGGCGAGCACAGGAACAATGCGACTTGCGCCACCTCCTCCGGCCTGCCCAGCCTGCCGAACGGGATACTCCTGAGAATGCGGCCATAAAGGTCGGGGTTGTTGAGCCGCGCCCGCTCCCAGGTGCCGCCGGGAAATTCGATCGAGCCGGGTGCAATGCAATTGACCCGGATGCCTTTGCGCGCCAGCGCGGCGGCCTCGGTCAGCGTGTAATTCACCACCGCCGCCTTGACCGCCGCATAGGGCGGGGTGCGGGGTGTGGCGCGCAGCCCCGAAATCGACGAGATGTTGAGGATCGCGCCGGAGCCCGATTTTTCTAGATAGGGCAAGGCCGTGCGGATCGCCCGCACCGTCGCCATCAGATCGACTGAAACGCTGACCGCCCAGCCTGTCTCGTCGTCGGACGCGCCAAAGCCGGAGGCGTTGTTGACCAGGATGTCGATCCCGCCGAGTGCGGCTGCGGCTTCCTCGACGTAGCGCGCGACCGCCGCCGCGTCGGCGAGGTCGCAGACGGCCGAATGGGCGGCACCGCCGTGCCCGGCGATCTCTTCGCGCGTGGAGGCGAGCCGCTCGGCGCCGCGGGCGCAAATCGATACCCCGGCACCGGCCTCAGCAAAGGCGAGGGCGATCGCGCGTCCGATGCCTCTGCTGCCGCCCGCCACAATCGCACGCTTGCCGGCCAGATCGATCTTCATGTGATTGCTCCTCAGGATTCGTTTGCGAGTTCAGGACGGATCGTTTGTATCACGCCGACGATCCCGCCGTCCGGGTTGCGGCCAAGCGAGCGCGCCTCGCCGCCAACCCTTCGATGACGAAATAGAAGGTCGGAATGAGGAACAACGTCAGGAAAGTCGCCGGCAACAGCCCGCCTGCCACGACAGTTGCGAGGCTGCGCTGCACATCGCTGCCGACCCCGGTCGCGAGCGCTGCCGGCAACATGCCCACTGTTGCAACGGTGGCCGTCATCAATACCGGCCGCAAGCGTTCGCGCGCGCCGATCAGGACGGCATCGATCAGTGGGACATCGACATGGCGGACCCGATTGAGGTTGGCGACCATGATGACCCCATTCATGACGGCGACGCCAAACAACGCAATAAAGCCGACCCCGGAGGCGACATTGAGCGTGACACCGCTGACATGGAGCGCGATCAACCCGCCCAGCATTGCCAGCGGCACGACGCCGAGAATGAGCATCACTTGGCGGAGGGCACCGAATTCTGCATACAGCAAGACAATCATCAGCCCCAGGATCGAGCCGAAGATCAGCCCGAAGCGGGCTTCCGTGCGCTCTTCGCTCTCGAACTCCCCGCCCCATTCGAGCCGATGGCGGCTCGTGTCGAATGAAACCTTTTCCGCAATGGCCTTTTTGGCCTCCGCCAGCAGTGCCGGCAAGCTACGGTCGTGGTAATTGAGCTTTACCATCAGGTAGCGGTGGTTCATGTCGCGATCGATGGTGCTCTCGCCGCTCTGCAACTGGATATGCGCGACCTGCCCCAATGGCACCAGCGCGCCGGTGCTCGAGGTCAGCGGCAGGCTGCCAATGGCTTCGGGGCTGTTGCGAGCTTGCTCCGGGACGCGCACGGTGGCGTCATAGTGCCGCTCGCCGATGAACACCTGGCTTACGGCACCGCCGCCGATACCCGTCTGAATAAGGGCTGAAACGTCGGCGACATTGATGCCGTAGCGGGCTGCCGCTTCCCGATCGACCTTGATCACGACCTGCGCCAACGGCGGCCGTTGGTCGATCAACACGTCCGCCGTCCCGGGTATCGTCTTGAGAACCTCGACGATTTCCTTGGCGATCCGGCGCAGCTCGCCAAAATCGTCGCCGATTATCTTGAGCCCAAGTTGGCTGTGGGGATCGAATACCTTGTCGAGGACGCTGTCGATGATCGGTTGGCTAAAGGCGATCTCGTAGCCCGGCAGCTGGGCGAGCCGCGCCGCCATGCGCCGCACGAGATCCGGCTTGCTGCCGCCCGACGGCCAGGTGGCATAGGGGCGCAGTGTGATGCCCGCCTCGAGGTGCGATGGCGTCCACGGATCGGTGCCGTCATCGTTGCGACCGACATGTGTCACGATGGTCGAGACCTCGGGAAATTCGAGGACGGCTTTGCGCAGATCGGCGTCCATCTCTGCGGCTTTCGCCAGCGAGATTCCGCCGGACATCTCGGCGTGGAGCCAGATCGAGCCCTCATTGAGCTCCGGCAGGAATTCGCGCCAGACCGTCATGCCAAGCCCGACCACGGCGACCGCCGCAGCGGCGGTCAGCAGGTAGGCAATGCGCGGCCGGCGCAACGAACCCAGCAACGCTCGTCGGTATTCCGCCTCGAGCCAGCCGAGGACGGAATTGCGAAAGACGCGCCGCGGCTTGCGGTATGCGAGATAGGCCAGCCCAGGCACCAACGTCAGCGCCAATAGCAACGCACCCAATTGGGCAAACCCCACCACATAGGCGATTGGGTAGAACAGCTTTGCTTCGATGCGCTGAAATGCAAACAGCGGTAAGTAGGCTGCGATTATGATCAATGTCGAAAAGAAGATCGGCCGCGCGACCTGACGGGCGGCTGCGGTCGCGTCTTCTTCCGTCAGAGGCTCGTTGGGTTTTGCCTCGCGGCGCCGCAAGATGGTGTCGGTCATCACGATGGCGCCGTCGACGATGATACCGAAATCAATGGCACCCAGCGACAACAGATTGGCCGGGATATTGACGAGCTTCATCATGATGAATGCTGTCACCAAAGCGAACGGAATCGTGACAGCAACGATCAGCGCGCTGCGCGGACTGCCGAGGAAGAGAATGAGGACGATCAGCACCAGCCCAATGCCGAGCAAGATCGTATGTGAGACTTTGTCGAGCGTTGCATCGACGAGGTTCGAGCGATCGAGATAAGGCACGAGCCGCACGTCTTCGGCCTTCAGGCGCTCGTTCAGCTCCGCGACCTTCTCGTGAACACCTTTCACAACCTCGGAGGGATTGGCGCCGCGCAGCAGCAGGACTGTGCCCTCGACGCCGTCGCTTCTGTCATTGTAGCCAAGGATGCCGTGGCGCTCTTGGTTGGCGAGCTTGAGCTTGCCGAGATCTCGTAGATAGGTCGGCGTGCCATTGCGCTGCGTGACGACGATGGCGCCCATGTCGCCTAGTGTCTGCACCAGCCCCAAGCTGCGAATGACAAAGCCGAGCTCGCCGCGCTGCACGACACTGCCGCCCGCGCTGCTGCTATTGGCGCCGATGGCATCGGTGACGTTCTTCAAGGATAGGTTGAAGCGCATGAGCTGCTCGGGATCGAGCTCGAGCTGAAACTGAGTCGTGATGCCGCCAAAATTCCCGACGTCGGCGACCCCGGGCACCTGCTTCAGCGCCGGAATGACGGTCCAGCGCTGGATCTCGGAGAGCTCTCTGAGGCCCTTCGTGTCGGATTGCAGCGTATAGTAGAAGATCTGCCCTGTGGGCGAAGTCACCGGGTCCAAACCCGGGGTCAGCCCGGGTGGCAGCGTGACATTCTGAATTCGCTCGTTGATGCGCTGGCGCGCCCAATAGTCGTCGATGCCGTCGCGGAAGACGAGCGTGATCAGCGACAGGCCGAACGTGCTCTTCGAGCGCATAAACAGCATGCCGGGGGTGCCGTTGAGCTCACGTTCGAGCGGGATCGTGATCTGTTGCTCGACCTCCTCGGCCGCGAGCCCGGGCGCCTGGGTGATGACCTGGGCGCTGACATCGGCGATGTCCGGATAAGCCTCGACGGCAAGACCAGTCCAGCAGTAGTAGGCGTAAATCGCGGCGAAGCAGCAGATCATCGCCACCACCAGGCGCTTCTGCAGGGCGATGCGAACGAGCCGATCAATCATTGAGCAGCACTGCGCCCTTGACGACCACGCGCTCACCGGCCTTGAGGCCGTGCGTTATGACGGCTTGATCCCCCTGCTGGAATTCGATCTCGACAGCGCGCGCCTCGAACGTCCACGGTGCAACCTCGACGAACACCTGATCGGTCTCGTTTCTCAGCACGAGGGCGGACGTCGGGACGATCGGCGCCGTTTGCTTCGGGGTCATGAACGTGGCGTTGGCGAACATGTTGGGTTTCAACCGCATGTCCGGGTTCTGGAACGCAATTCGGACTCTGATGCGCCGGGTGTCCGGATCGAGAATGTCACTGACGAAGAGGACCTGGCCCTTGAAGACCTCGCTCGGATAGGCCGTGAAGACAACGTCCACGGACTGATCCTGCATCACCAGAGCCGCGTCGTTTTCGGGGACGTTGGCAGTGACCCAGACTTCAGCGAGATTAGCGATCGTCATCATCGCGGCCGTGGGGTCATTGAGATAAGCGCCGCGTGCCGCCTGAAGATCGATCACGCTGCCGGACACCGGTGCTTTAAGCGAAAGGACGCGCCCTGCTTCCTTGGGATCGGCCGAGACGCCGATCGCCCGCAGCCGCGACTGCGCTCGCGCAAACTCGGCCTGGGCCTGGGCATGATCGTTCTCGGCCTGTTGGCGGTCCTTGACGGACCCGGCAGAGTATTTTTCGAGCGCGACGGCGCGGTCGAGCGTTTGCTTGGTCATCTTGACTGCCGAGCGCGCCTTGTCCTCGTCCGCGTAGGCCTGGGCGAGATCGCTCGAATCAATTACCGCAAGCTCCTGCCCATGTTCGACACGTTCGCCGAGTTGGACCTTCAGATCGATCAGGCGGCCGGCGACCGGCGTCAGCACCTTCACGGTGCGCGCCGGATCGGCTTCGACGATGGCCGGCAATTGCAATTTCCGTTCGATCTGCTGCTGCGCGACAGTGCCGATCGTCAGCTTGCCGCGCAGCGGTGAGCCTTCGGGGACCGTGACCCGCGAGCCGTCTCTGACGAGATTGGGCACCGCCCTTTGCGGCACGGCCGCAGGCGCGGGAGACGGCCGACCCGACAAGTCCAGAATCAACCGATAGGCGGCAAGTCCGGCACCTGCCGTCAACAAGACCAGCATCAGCACTATGCTGGGGCGCATGTAGCTGCGCTGGAGTCCTGCGCTGTGCTGGGTATCCGACGTGTCGGATTGCGTCGTTTGGGGCATCTCAAGGCAACAGATCGCGCCACGACCGTGGTCGAGGCCAGTCGCAGGGGCGGTGCCGCACCGGGTGTTTGGTCACTGCCCGGAGCCGGCTAATTCAGTAGATCAGACGAAGGGTGGCGCGCGTGCCTGAAAAAGGAGATGTGGTAACGCAGCCGGTATGATCTCGGCGTTTTTCTCAAATCGTTCCCGCGGAACGACTGCTGGCATTGGTAACACCGGCGCCGCGGTCGGCCTGGCGGAGCTCGCCAAGACCATGACGGCGCAGATGGCGCAGTAATCAGAGGCAAGGCCGATCGGTTTTGCCGGCGTCGAAAAGGCATCCGACCCTGGCAATGCGGCACCGGTGCCGATGGCGGACCGGTTCGCCGACGCCGATCCCCACGGAAATTCGGCGCGGTGGACGTGCCCGAACGACAGGGCGAATTGAATCGCGAGTGCGAAAAGCGCGCACCACGATCCGAGCCTGATGTTCGATCGAACCCAACCCATGTCGGCGGTTGCCTTGGGCAGTCCCCGGCGACGTCGATACCACCGGGCCACAGGAAATGCATCAAATTATAGTTTTATGTCTGCTGCCTCGCCGGCGGCAGACCGAGAAGACCCTATGAATTGACCCGCCCCGGTGACCGCTTCAGCATGCTCGCCGCGCACAGCTGTGAAAGGGCCAACCGCGATGATCAAAAGTGTAGGATTACTGACCCGTAAGGCAGGCCTGACGCACGAGGAATTCGTCAAGCATTGGCTCGAGGTCCATGCACCGCTTGCCCATGCGGTGCCGGGAGTGCGCCGCTACGTCCAGTCGCATATTGTCGAAGAGCGCACGCGTCCCGACATTCCGACAACGGACGTCGAGATCGATGGCATCGCCGAGCTCTGGTACGACGATCGGGCGGCGATGGAACGCGCCAACGCGTCACCCGAGGCCAAGCGGCTGCACGCCGATGGAGCGTTGTTCATCGGGCGGATCAAGAGCTTTGTCGTCGAGGAAAAGGTGATCATTCCACGGGAGTGAGCATGAGCAAAAAAGCGCTGCGCTATCTGTCGGGCTTTGGCAACGAGCATGCTAGCGAGGCGGTGCCGGGGACCTTGCCCGAGGGCCAGAACGCGCCGCAAAAACCGCCGCGCGGTCTTTACACGGAGCAGATTTCCGGCACGCCGTTCACCGCGCCGCGCGGCCACAACCGGCGCTCCTGGCTCTACCGCATCCGGCCCTCGGCGATGCACCCGGCCTTCCGCCGTATTGAGAATCGCCTGATCCGCAATGCGCCGTTCGACGAGATTCCGGCGCCGCCAAACCGCCTCAGATGGGATCCATTGCCCTTTCCCGACGAGCCGGCCGATTTTATCGACGGCCTGGCCACGATGGGTGGCAACGGCGATGAGAGTGCCCGCTCGGGTGTCGCGATCCACATCTACCGTGCGACCCGGTCTATGGAGCGCCGCGTCTTTTACGATGCCGACGGCGAGCTGTTGATCGTGCCGCAATCGGGGCGGTTGCGGGTGGCCACCGAGTTGGGTGTGATCAAGGCGGGCCCGGGCGAGATCGCCGTCCTCCCGCGCGGCATCAAATTCCGCGTGCGGCTACTCGACGATCGGGCGCGCGGCTACGTCTGCGAGAATTACGGCGCGCTTTTCCAATTGCCCGAGCTCGGGCCGATCGGCGCCAATGGTCTTGCCAACCCGCGTGACTTCCGCATTCCGGTCGCGGCCTTTGAGGACGAAGACGAGCCGTGCGAGGTGGTCACGAAATTCGAGGGTAATCTGTGGGCCGTCGAACTCGACCATTCGCCGCTCGATGTCGTCGCCTGGCACGGCAATTACGCGCCCTACGTGTACGATCTCGCCCACTTCAATACGCTCGGGACGGTCAGCTTCGACCATCCCGACCCATCCATCTTCACCGTGCTGACCGCGCCGAGCGAGACCCCCGGCACCGCCAATTGCGATTTCGTGATCTTTCCGCCGCGCTGGCTCGTCGCCGAACACACCTTCCGCCCGCCCTGGTTCCACCGCAATTACATGAACGAGTTCATGGGTCTGGTGCACGGCGTCTACGACGCCAAGTCCACGGGCTTTGTCCCGGGCGGCGCGTCGCTGCACAATTGCATGTCCGCGCACGGCCCGGATCGCGCTACCTTCGAGAGGGCGGCTGGCGCCGAACTGAAACCGCAAAAGATCGAAGACACGCTCGCCTTTATGTTCGAGACGCGTCTGGTAATCCGCCCGACCCGCTTCGCCCTCGAAAGCCCGGCTCTGCAGCGTGATTACGATGCCTGCTGGGCCGGGTTCGAAAAGCTGTTCAGGGGATAATCAGAAGCGGGCCCCTCACCCGGCCTCCTCCCCGCGTCCGGCGAAAAGGAGGGACCCGCGGATCCCCGAATCTAGCCCGGAAGGAGCGTGAAGGGCGGCAAGCGACTGGTGTCGGTTTTGGCCCGCTATTTGACCGCCGAAAAGCTGGTCGGCTGGAGGATGCTGTTCTCCACCCTGGCGACGATGGCACCATTTTTCTCAGTCTCGGCCCGCTTGGTATGCCATTCGGGATCGGCCTGGAACGCATTCCATTTCTTTTCGCGCTCGGCGAGCGATTCCCATTTAAGCAGGTAATAGAGCGTCTGGTTCGATTCGCCAATGCCGGTGGTCCAGAAGCCGGCCTGTTCGATGCCATGGCGCTTCCAGATGCCGAGGGTGATCGTGTCGAACCGCCTCAATAGATCGGGCAGGCGCCCCGGCACACAGTGGTAGATGCGCAGTTCATAGAGCATGTCGATTCCTCCTCTACTTCACCGAGGAAAAGCTGGTCGGGTGCAGGATCGTGTTGGTGATCGAGGCGACGATCTGACCGTTCTTCTCCGTCTCGGCGCGCCCGGCGACCCATTCGGGATCGGCCTGGAACCCGGCGAAGCGCTTTGCCCGGTCATCGAGCGATTCCCATTTGAGCATGTAGGTAAGGTCCTGATTCGACCGCCCGATTAGCGTCGTCCAGAACCCGGCCTGTTGGATGCCGTGCTTTTTCCAAAGCGGCAGGGTGAGCGTGTCGAAGCGCTTGATCAGATCGGCCAGACGCCCCGGTACGCAGTGATAGACACGCAACTCGTAGATCATAGTGTCTCCTCCTCTCGGGTGAACCCGCGGTAAAAATCAGCGTAGTCGCGCTTCGACCCAGGCGGCGGCGTCGAGCAAGGCCTCGTCACGAAAGCGCGGACCGATCAGCTGGACGCCGAGCGGCAGCCCTTTGCGTCCGGTGCCGGCGGGCAAGGTTATGCACGGCGTCCAGGCCAGGGTCCAGATCGCGTTAAAGCGCGCGTCGCCGGTCGAGCCGAGACCTTCCGGCGCCTGACCGACCGCATTCGGCGCCAGCAACACGTCGAATTCACAAAACAGATCGTCGAGATTGCGGCGGAAGGCCTCCGCCGCCTCGATCGCATCGACATAAACCGACAGCGGCAGGGCGCGGCCGGGGGTCAACAGCCCGTCGCGCAACGCGGCGCTCAATTTGTCGCCGTGCACTTCGTATTCGTGGGCGTAATTGCGCGCTGCCTCGAACTCGAAGATCCGCCGATGGTGGTTGAGAATATCGGCCGGGGTCAGCGCGACATCCTGCACCGTGGCCCCGGCTCCCGCCAGCTTGGCGGCGGTGCGCTCGAGCAAAGTGTGGGTATCGCCGTCGGCGTGCTCCCATGCTGGCGTGCGGCAAAAGCCGACGCGCGGCGCGCTCGACCCGCGGTCAACCGGGTGCAGTTCTTGCGCTGTCAGTACGGCGCGCATCAGCGCCACGTCCTCGAGGCTGCGGCAAATGACACCGAGCGTGTCGAGGTTGTGGCACTGCATTTTGATGCCGACGCGGCTGAACTCGCCAAAGCTCGGCTTATAGCCGATGACCCCGCAAAACGCGGCGGGCCGGATCGTCGAGCCGCCGGTCTGCGTGCCGAGGCCGACCGGCACCTGAAAATCGGCGACCGCGGCGGCGGAGCCACTCGACGAGCCGCCCGGGGTGTGCGCCGGGTTGTGCGGATGAACGGTTTCGCGCGGGTCGCGGTTGGCGAATTCGGTGGTCACGGTCTTGCCGAGAATAACCCCGCCCCCAGCACGGATCAGCGCGACGCAGGCGGCATCGGCAAAGGGCCGGTAGCCCCGGTAGATCGGCGAACCGTGCTGGGTCGGCATATCCACGGTGTCGATGACGTCTTTGACCCCGACCGGAACCCCGGCCAGCAGGCCCGGGCGTCCGGCCCGGTCGGCGGCGCGCGCCTGGGCCAGCGCGTGTTCCGGGTCGAGCCAGACCCATGCCTTAACCTCGGCGCGGGTGTTGGCCCGCTCCAGGCAGTCGCGGGTTAAGGCCTCGGCGGTCAATGTGCCGGCGGCGAGGCGTGCCGCTGCTTCGCTAGCGGTCAGGCGTTCGGCGCCGCTCATGGCCGGTCTCCTTGACCCAGCCGGCTTTCGACCCAGAGACCGACTTCGAGCAGCCTTGCGTCATTGTGCCGGCATGCGACCAGCTGGATCCCGACCGGCAACCCGTCGGGCCCGTGACCGGCGGGCAATGTCAAACACGGCATCCAGAGCTGGGTCCACAGCGCGTTGAAGATTGCCGACCCGGTCGATGCCAGCCCTCGTGGGGCTTGCCCTGGGGCCGGCGGTGTCAAGATCGCATCGAAACCGCCGGCCCACTCGCGCGCCGCCGTTCGCGCCCGCTCGGCGCCGCGGCAGGCATTGCGAAAGGCCTCTAGAGGGAGCTGGCGGCCGCGCGCGATCTTTGTCTCGCGCAGCCGCGTGCTGAGCAGCGCTTCGTGGCGGTAGAGCTCAGGCATGTGGTTACGCAGTCCCTCAAAGGATCCGATCGTCGTCTGCCGTTCGTCGCCTTCGGCGCATTCGCGCGGCAATTCGGTCTCGCGGATCACGGCCCCAGCAGAGGCGAGGCGGTCGGCGGCCGCTTCGAGCATGGCCCGGCCTTCCGGCTGCGCTTCGTCCCAATGCGGGCCACGGCACAGGCCGAGCCGCGGCGCAGTCTCAAGCAAAGCCGGGGGCTCGTAAGGGATCGCCGTCATCGCCGCGCGGAACAGCGCGATGTCGCCGACCGAACGCGCCATGATCCCGACCGTGTCAAGGGCTTCGGTGTTGATGCGCATGCCGGCCGGCGGAAACAACCCAAAGCTCGGCTTGAAGCCGACGACGCCGCAATAGGCGGCCGGGCGGATCACCGACCCGCCGGTCTGCGTGCCGATTGCGAATGGCACCATGAAATCGGCCACCGCCGCCGCCGAGCCGCTCGATGATCCGCCCGGCGTAAAACTGGGGTCGTGCGGATTTGTCGTCGGGCCGGGATGGACATTGGCGAACTCGGTGGTCACCGTCTTGCCGAGCAAAATGCCGCCGGCCGCGCGCGGCAATGCCGCAGCGCTAGCGTCATTAGCCGGCCGGCAGCCGACATAGATCGGTGAGCCGTAGGTCGTCGGCATGTCGGCGCTGTCAAAGATGTCCTTGAGGCCAAACGGCACCCCGTTCAGCAAAGTCTTCTTGCCCGATCTGTCGCGCTCGCGGGCCTTGGCCAATGCCGCCTCGCCGGCGAGGTGGGCCCAGGCACGCACCACCGGCTCGCGCTCGGCGATCCGGGCGAGACAGCTTTCGACCACCGCCTCGGCGGTCAGCTCGCCGGCTTCGATCAGGCGAACCAGGGTGGTGGCGGCAAGACGGTTCGGTTCGGCGTTTGGCATGGCGCAATCCCGGGGAGCCGAGGTCAGCCCTATCTACGCACATCTGCGGGCTGGTGGACATGCCCCAATTTACCCAGACGGCTGCCGCTGCTCCCCGGACAGCAGATGCGTTACGTCGCCAGCCTCTGCAATCAGTCGGATCGCGGTGCGATCGAAGCTGCCGAAGACCTCGCCGCCCGATGTGCTTGTTCCCGATTATCCAGTACCGCGGCTTGCACGAGAACATTCGTGTCGACCGTGATTATGAATGGCGACCCGCCCTACCTTCTGCCGCGATCTCCGCCATTTCTTCGATCGCAAGCGGCTTGGTCCCGGGCCGGTACCCGCAGCCGATGAAGCTGTCGATCGACTCCCGGATTTGCCCGCGCGCACTTCCAGACGGCCGCTCGGCAGCAGATCTATCTTCACTTTCTGGCCTGGGTGACGCCGAGATGCCTCAACACTTCCTTGCAGAGCGCGTGACCTGTCCTTTCGCGGTAACCGCGAAAGTTGTTCTCATGGATTCCTCTCAACACCAAGAATCAGCAAGATGAGCAGCACTAGACTATGACACTTTACGGACACCAATAGCGCGAATATCTAGCCCACTTACGCCTGCACGCTTTTGCCGCCCGTCGACCCCCGCGCGTACCCGCAAATCATCGATCATTTTGCGCTGTCTTCTGCATGAACAAGGCCCTTGGTTTTCAAGGTTCCAATTTTCGTCCAAATATCCTGTGCCGTGGCGTCCGGTGCTGAAGGTCCTGCCGTCGCTCGCCAGGCAGCACCGCCCATGACCCGCTTCGGACATTTCAATTAGGCATTGCGCGCATCAGGGAGGCTCGATATCGCCACTGATGATCTTTACCACCTGTGATGCTTCCGCGAACTCGGCGGCCGCGATCGCGAAGGTGACGCTGATAAGATTGTCCCTCGGACGATCGATCTCGATTGACAGCTTCCGCGGCGCGAAATCGACGCGGCGAAATAGAAAATGACCGCAATATTTTTCGTCATGCGTTTCGATATAGCACCAATTGTCATCTGGATCTTCGAATTGCCTTTGGATCAAGAGATAAGCGCTGTCAGGGTCATCCGTATCTTGCTCGGCTTGGAACGTGGCTTTGTAGTAGTCGCCATCGCCGAAGACAGAAGTGGATACGTAGTTGGCGTGAAAGTGCATGATTCCCCTCAACTGCACAGCCAATTCGAGAAAGCCTATTGCGATCCCGGTTGAAATGAAATCGCGTCACCGAGATTCCGACACGGCACACATTGCGGCGGAACGGACATAGCTTTTTTTGAATGAGAGGTTGACCGGCAGCCTCGGCGGAAAGCGTTCAGCCCGTCGCGACCCGAAGCTGCCCTGGCGGCAACTGCGGCGACTGGCTCGAGACAGGTGGATACTCGTCCTTTGCCGGACGGCTCGAACGACACGGAAGCGTAGAGTCGAGATGTGACGCGGTGGCTGTAGGTCGAACATATCTGTAGCCGCCCCTTTCGTCTGGCGGTGCCTCACCGGTTCGGCCGTGGCTCCGTTTCCACATCCACCGGGTCGGCAGAGGCAGTCACCCGCCTCCGCCTCCCACAGATCGTAGCGTGCGGATTTCCCGCACTA
>Ga0306924_10002437_pt1 | contig 17556 bp, 16 predicted proteins | sample sta12Can44000111_FD_203756 | JGI IMG/M metagenome (GOLD analysis project Ga0306924, IMG submission 203756) | Lab enrichment of tropical soil microbial communities from Luquillo Experimental Forest, Puerto Rico - statanox.12C.anox.44.000.111 (v2)... | ecosystem: Environmental > Terrestrial >... | reverse complement strand
GGCGGCCGGATCGTCTTCTTGGAGAATTCAGATGAAATTTTCACGGCGCGCGCTTGTTAAAGCTTCCGCGGCGTCAGTTTTGCTTGGCGGCTTCAGTGCTCCGTCAGTCGCGCGCGGTGAGACCGCCGAGTTCAGCTACAAATATGCCAACAACCTCCCGGACTCCCATCCGCTGAACGCGCGCGCCAAGGAAATGGCTGATGCGATCAAGAGGGAGACCAACGGCCGCTTCGACCTGCAGATTTTTCCGAACAATCAGCTCGGCTCGGACATGGACATGCTGAGCCAGATCCGCTCGGGCGGCATCGAGTTTTTCACGCTCTCCGGACTGATCCTGTCGACTCTGGTTCCCGCGGGGCCTCCATTAACGGTATCGGTTTCGCGTTCCCGGACTACGATACGGTATGGAAGGCCATGGATGGCGATCTCGGCGCCTATGTGCGCGGCGAGGTTAACAAGGCGGGCCTGGTGGTGATGGAGAAGATCTGGGACAACGGTTTCAGGCAGACCACGTCCTCAACCAGGCCTATCAACAATCCCGACGATTTTAACGGTTTCAAGATTCGTGTTCCCGCCTCGCCGCTGTGGACCTCGATGTTTAGGGCGCTCGATGCAGTTCCCGCCTCGATCAATTTCGGCGAAGTCTATTCGGCGTTGCAGAGCAGGATCGTCGAGGGCCAGGAAAATCCGCTGGCGATCGTCTCGAGCGCCAAGCTCCATGAAGTGCAGAAATATTGCTCGCTGACCAACCACATGTGGGACGGCTTCTGGTTCCTCGCTAATCGCCGCGCCTGGGATACGTTGCCGCCGGAGATACGCGAGATCGTCGCCAAAAACATCAATGCCGCAGGGAGCAAAGAGCGCGCCGACGTCGCCAAATTGAATGCTACCCTGCAACAGGACTTGGCCGGCGAGGGTTTGATCTTCAATCAGGTCGCGCCCGCGCCGTTCCGCGACAAGCTGCGTTCCGCCGGTTTCTATGCCGAATGGAAGGCCAAATATGGCGAGCGGGCCTGGGAGCTGCTGGAGAAGGCCGTCGGGAAGCTGTCGTAGTCCGCATAGCTGTAAAGGCCGCCATTAACCGAAATCGAGATCGGCCAGATCGGGTGCGAGTCCCCTCGCCGACCTTCCCCTGGCGTTGTAGGATCGATCTTTCAATGGAGGGTGACCGATGAGCGGCAAGCAGAGCCAATATGACATCGGCCTGGACAAGACGCCGGCCAATTATGTGCCGCTGACACCGCTCAGCTTCATCGCCCGTAGTGCCGCGGTGTTTCCCGACCATTTCAGCGCGGTCTATGAAGATCGCTTCTTCACTTGGTCGCAGACCTATGCGCGCTGCCGGCGCTTTGCGTCTTACCTCTCCACAAAGGGGATCGGCGAAGGCGACACGGTGGCGGCCATGCTACCGAACGTGCCGGCCATGAACGAATTGCACTTTGCCGTGCCGATGGTTGGCGCGGTGCTGAACGCGCTCAACATCCGCCTCGATGCACCCTCGATCGCATTCCAGCTCGATCATGGCGGTGCCCGAATCATCCTGGTCGACCCGGAGTTTTCCGGCGTGATCGCCGAGGCACTTAAGCTGATGAGCGGACCGAAGCCTTTCGTCATCGATGTCGACGACGCGTCCTTTGCGCCCGGCAAGCCTATCGGCGAGATCGAATATGAGGCGGCGGTGGCACAGGGCGAGGCCACTTTCACGCCGCGCATGCCCAACGATGAATGGGACGCGATCGCCCTCTCCTACACGTCGGGTACAACAGGCAATCCGAAGGGCGTCGTGACCCATCATCGCGGCGCCTATCTGAACGCCGTCAGCAACATCCTTGCCGGCAATCTCGGCCAGCATCCGGTTTATCTCTGGACGCTGCCGATGTTCCATTGCAACGGCTGGTGCTTTCCTTGGACGGTAGCGGCCGCGGCCGGCGTCAATGTCTGCCTGCGCAAGGTCGAGCCGACCAGAATCTTCGAATTGATCAAAAAGCACGGCGTCACCCACATGTGCGGCGCGCCGATCGTCTACAACACGCTCATCAACGCGCCCGATGCGCCGAAAGGGGGCGCGGCCAGGCGCGTGGCCGGACTGATCGCGGGCGCGGCCCCACCGGTCGCCGTGCTCGAGGGCGCCGAAAGCATCGGCATCAAGCTCACCCATGTCTACGGACTTACCGAGGTCTACGGCCCCGCCTCCGTCTGCGCGGAGCAGCCGGGCTGGGACAACCTTTCGGTGGCCGAGCGCGCGCATTTCAAGCGGCGGCAGGGCGTGCCCTACCCGCTGGAGGAAGCGGTCACCGTGCTCGATCCCCAAACCATGCGCGAGGTGCCGCGCGACGGCGAGACCATCGGCGAGGTGATGTTCCGCGGCAACATCGTGATGAAGGGTTACCTGAAGAACGACAAGGCAACCCGGGAAGTCTTTGAAGGCGGCTGGTTCCACACCGGCGACCTCGGCGTGCTCGACGAGCATGGCTATGTCATCATCAAGGATCGCTCCAAGGACATCATCATTTCAGGGGGCGAGAACATCTCATCCGTCGAGGTCGAGGATGTGCTCTACAAGCACCCGGCGGTGTTGTTTGCGGCCGTGGTGGCAAAGCCCGATCCGAAATGGGGCGAAGTCCCCTGCGCCTTCATCGAGCTGAAGGAAGGCGCGAAGGCAACCGAAGCCGAGATCATCGCCTATTGCCGTGGCCAGATGTCCGGCTTCAAGACGCCGAAGGCCGTGGTGTTCGGGCCGGTCCCCAAGACCTCCACTGGAAAAATCCAGAAATTCCTGCTGCGCAATCAGGTGGACTCGGCGAAGGCGATTTCGGCGTAGTCTCCAATTATTCCGCGGGTGCACTGACGGCGCCCGACGCGATCCGGTTCGGGATGTGCAGAAACAGCGCGCACACGAGCGCGGAGACAAAGCAGAGCAGAGCCAATCCGTAGAGTCCGCCCGCGTAGCTGCCGGTCAGGTCCTTCATCAGCCCAACATAGGACGGCCCGAAGAAGCCTCCGAGATTGCCGAGCGAATTGATCCAGGCAAAGCCGGCCGCCAGCGCCGGACCGCTCAGGAACATCGGCGGCATCGCGAAGAATGGACCCTTTGAGCCATAGAAGCCCATCGTGGCCATCGACATTCCCACCAGCGCCCACCAGGTGCCCATGGTCATGCCGGCAACGACGAGGCCTATTGTCGAGAGCACGCAGCCTAAGAACAGGTTCCAGCGACGCTCATCCATGCGATCGGAGACGCGCCCCCACACGACCATGGCGATCCCGCCGCAGATGTAGGGGATCATGGTCAGCCAGCCGACCGTCATGTTGCTGTAGCTACCCAGCGACTTGATCATTTGGGGAACGAAGATCAGCATCCCCAGGCTCGCAGTAACGATGCCGACATAGTTCAACGCAAGCAGCAGGACCTTGGGATTGTAGAGCGCCTCCCACAGGGTGAATTTTCGCGCCGCCTCGGTGGCGCGGCGCTCGGCAGCGATCGTGGTGACGAGCCAGTTGCGCTCTTCCTCGGTAAGAAATTTCGCCTGCTGCGGCCGATCGGTGAGCACGAAATAGGTCAGAACGCCGATCACCACGGTCGGGATCGCTTCGGCGATATACATGATCTGCCAGCCGCGCAGGCCGAACAGGCCATCGAGCCCAAGCAGTGACGTCGATATCGGTGCGCCGATCGCCACCGAAAACGGCAGCCCGACGAGAAAGCCGGAAACGATCCGCGCGTGGTGCCGGCTTGGGAACCAGTAAGTGAAATAGAGGATCATGCCGGGAAAGAATCCGGCTTCGGCGACGCCGAGCAGGAAGCGCACGATTGCAAAGCTGGTTGAGCCCGTAGCGGCTGCGGTCAGACCGGCGAAAATCCCCCAGGTGATCATGATCCGGGCGATCCATATTCTTGCCCCGACCTTTTCCAGGATCACGTTGCTCGGCACTTCGAAGATGAAATAGCCCCAGTAAAACATACCGACGGCGAAGCCGAAGGTCCCAGCCGACATGCCGAGGTCGTCGCGCATGGTCAGGCCGGCGAAGCTGACATTGATACGATCGATATAGGCGAGCACGTAGGACAGCACTGCGAACGGCAATAGTCGCAAATAAACCTTGCGCATGGTGGATCGTTGCAGTGCGGCGTCCATCGTTCCCTCCCCGACCGATTTATCGACAGCGCAAGCCTAAGCTCAAGTTCACACGGTGTCACGGCGGCAGCACGGCGCGGGATCGGGAAAAGTGCACATTTGCTGCAGCGCGTCGATTTTCCGGCGGGCCTGGTTCTGCGAACCAAGCCGGGATGACGGCTTTACCGTCACCTCACCTTCAACCGCATACCGTCATAGGCCGGCTCGACGCCGGCCGGCAGGCTCTGGCGCAGCACCTCGTAGTCGAGGTCGGAATGCAGGTTGGTGATGACGGCGTGTCCGGGTTTGAAGCGTTCGATCCAGGACAGGGCGTCGGCGACGCTGAAGTGGCTCGGATGGGGCGCATAGCGCAGGCCATCGATGATCCAAAGATCGAGATCTTCCAGGGCGCGCCAGCTTTCTTGGGGAATGTCGCTGACATCGGGCGTGTAAGCGGCATCACCGATCCGGTAGCCCAGCGCCGGAATGTTGCCGTGCTTGAGCTCGAAGGCGGTCAGCGTCACCGCGCCGCCCTTGCCCTCGATTGTCTGCCTGCCGCCACCTTCGATCGCGTGCTGGGTCAGGATCGGCGGATAGTCGCTGCCCGGCGGCGACACGAAGCAATAGGAGAAGCGGTGCATGATGTCTTTCGCGGTCGACTGATTGAGATAGACCGGAATCCGCCGCCGCATGTGCAGGACCACCGGGCGCAGGTCGTCGATTCCGTGGGTCTGGTCAGCGTGCTCATGGGTCAAAAACACCGCGTCGATGTGGTCGACGTTAGCGTCGATCAATTGCTCGCGAAGATCGGGCGAGGTGTCGATCACGATCCGCGTCGTGCCGTGGCCAGAGGTTCGTTCTACCAGCAGGGAACAGCGGCGGCGGCGGTTCCTGGGGTTGTTCGGATCGCATTTGCCCCAGCCTAGCGCCGGGCGGGGAACGCCGGCCGAAGAGCCGCAGCCGAGTATTGTCAACGTCAGGGTCATGCGGCTGCTTGCGGCGGGACCTTGGAGAACAGGCGGAAGAAGTTCTCGGTGGTCTGCCGCGAAATCTCCTCCAGCGAAACGCCGCGGGCCTCCGCCAGCACCCTGGCGACCTCGACGACGTAGGCGGGCTCGTTGCGTTTGCCGCGGAACTTGCCAGGTGCGAGGTAAGGCGCGTCGGTCTCGACCATGATGCGGTCGGGCGGAAGTTCGGCGGCGAGATCGCGCAGGGCGTCGGATTTCTTGAAGGTGAGGCTGCCGGTGAATGAGATCGAAAGACCCAGCCCGATCGCCTTCATCGCGAGCTCGCGGCCGCCGGTGTAGCAATGCAGCACCGCGCGAAATCCTCCCTTCACCATTTCCTCCTCGAGAATGCGGCCGCAATCCTCATCGGCGTCGCGGGTGTGGATCACAAGCGGAAGGCCGGTCGCGCGTGCAGCCGCGATGTGCGCACGAAAGCCGCGCGCCTGTGCCTGCGGTGAGCCGTTGTCGTAGAAGTAATCGAGCCCCGCCTCCCCCAGCGCCACGACCTTCGGGTGCTGCGTCAGCTCGGCCAATTCCTGGGGCGTAATCCCGTCCTCTTCGTCGGCATGATGCGGGTGGGTGCCGACGGAGCAATAGACGCCGGGAAAGCGCTCGGCGATCGCCAGAAGCTCGCCAAGCCGCCTCACCCGCGTCGAGATCGTCAGCACGCGCCCCACGTCGGCGGCAAGCGCGCGTGAGATGATCGCGTCGAGGTCGCCGGAGAAATCGGGAAAGTCGAGATGGCAATGGCTGTCGATCAGCATCGCTGAAACACTCAGGCTGCCGTCGGCTCGATATAGCGCGGAAACACCGCCTGCGGCGCCGGCAGTGTTGTGCCCGGCGCGATCCGTGTCGATCCGCCAAGCTCCGCGAATTTGCGCGCCTCCCCGTGGGAGATGCCAAGGCTGTCGAGCAGCCTCGCAGAGGCCGCCGGCATCACCGGCTGCGTCAGGATCGCGATCTGCCGCAAGACCTCGGCGGTGACATAGAGTACCGTGCCCTGGCGTGCCGGATCGGTTTTGGCAAGCGCCCAGGGCGCTTCGCCTGCAAAGTAGCGGTTGGCTTCTGCCACCACCGCCCACACCGCGTTGAGCCATTGGTGAATCTGCTGCGTTGTCATCGCCTCGCGCGCGATCGCGATCATGCCGTCGGCCTGCCGGAGGATCGCCTTGTCGCTGTCGGAGAGCGCGCCGGGCGTGGGCAGCACGCCGTCGAGTTGCTTTGATATCATCGACAGCGAACGCTGCGCGAGATTGCCGAGGTCGTTGGCGAGATCGGCGTTGATCCGCGCGACAATGGCCTCGTGGTTGTAGTTGCCGTCCTGGCCGAACGCCACTTCGCGCAGGAAGAAATAGCGGATCTGGTCGACGCCATACTGGTCGGCGAGATTGAAGGGGTCGACGACATTGCCGACCGATTTCGACATCTTCTCGCCCCTGTTGAACAGGAAGCCGTGTGCATAGACGCGCTTTGGCAGCCTTATGCCCGCCGACATCAGGAAGGCCGGCCAATAGACCGCATGGAAGCGGATGATGTCCTTGCCGATGATGTGCAGATCGGCCGGCCAGAAGCGCCAGCGCGGGTCGGAGTCCTCGTCGGGGAAGCCGACGCCCGTGATGTAGTTGGTCAACGCATCCACCCAGACATACATCACATGTTCGGGGTCGTCAGGAACCTTGACGCCCCAATCGAAGGTGGTGCGCGAAATCGAAAGATCCTTCAAGCCGCGCTTGACGAAGCTGATCACTTCGTTGCGGCGCGCGTCCGGGCCGATGAAGTCGGGCTGGCTTTCATAGAGCGCCAGAAGTTTGTCCTGGTAGGCGGACAGGCGGAAGAAATAGGTCTTTTCCTCGACCCACTCCACCGGCGTGCCCTGCGCGCCACGGCGCACGTTATCCTCGCCGACAGTGGTTTCATCCTCGGCGTAATAGGCCTCGTCGCGCACCGAATACCAGCCGGCATAGGTATCGATGTAAACGTCGCCGTTCTGCTGCATACGATTCCAGATCGCCCGGCTCGAGCGGTGATGCTGCGGTTCGGTGGTTCGAATGAAACGGTCGAAGGAGACATTCAGTCGCTCGTCCATCGCGCGGAAGCGGCCGGAATTGCGGGCCGCAAGGTCCGGCGTGGTCAACCCTTCGGCCTCCGCGGTCTGCACCATCTTCAACCCGTGTTCGTCGGTGCCCGTCAGGAAGAACACGTCCTTGCCGTCGAGCCGTTGAAAACGCGCAAGCGTATCGGTGGCGATCGCCTCATAGGCGTGGCCGATATGCGGCTCGCCGTTCGGATATGCAATTGCGGTCGTGATGTAGAAGAGGTTTGCGCGGGAGATCTCGCGCGCCGCGGTGGGAGGCTTGGTGACCGGTGCCAGGGCTGCCGCTGCGTTCTGGGCCGCCCTCTTGATCGCACGACGGGACTCGGTCGTCGGCTTCAGTACTGTTTTCAGCGCCTTCGCCTTCGGTGCCTTCTCCTTGGTCTTTACGGCGGCCTTGTTTGCCGCCTTCTTGACGGATTTTCTCTCGGCTTTCTTCGCGGCCTTTTTGGCCTTCTTGATGCCGCGTTTTTTAGTGACGGCGGACTTGGCAGTGCGCGCGGCCTTCCTGGCTTTTTTCTTTTTCGCAGACTTCTTGGCCACGATGAAACCCTCAAGAAATAGCTGAGCGAGATTTGGTCGGAACGGTTGTCCCCGCGACGCCTATCGTGTCGCTTCCGCAAGCATCGAGAACACCGAGAAAACAAACGGTTTTCGTTCAAGATTATAGTCTTGGGTGTCGCGCGCGGCGCGGGCGATCTTTTCCCATACCTCTGCCAGCCGCGCAAGGCGGGGCAGGTTCGCGTTGGCGTCGAGTTGGGGGTTGTTCAGCCGTTCAGCGATCCAGCGATCGACGCTGTCGATGAAGGCAGAAAGCGCCTCCCGGTCGCTCAGCGGCAGCGCATCTCCCAGCGCGTGCAGCTCGCGCGCATCAAGTTGCGGCAAACTCGCAAGCAGCGCTGCTGTGCGTTGTTGCAGCTTCAGCGCGTCCCCGCCCAAGAGCCTGATCGCGCGCGCCACGCTGCCCTCAGACGCGGCAGCCGCTTCGGCAAGCGCGGGGTCGCTCGGCGCGAGGCTTAAGGCTTTTGCCGCGGCGCTGACCACCTCAGCGGTGGAGAGCGGCCGCAGCGGCAAATTCCGGCAGCGCGACTGAATGGTCGCCAGCACCCTCCCCGGCGCGTTGCTGACCAGGAGCAACAGCGACCGTTGCGGCGGCTCCTCGAGAATCTTCAAAAGCGCGTTGGCAGCGTTGGGATTGAGCTCGTCGACGGTATCGACGATGCAGAGGCGCCAACCACCCGCGGCCGCGGTCGAGCCAAAGAACGGGATCGCCTCACGCGTCTCGTCAACCGTAATTACTGTCCGCAGCGCGCCCCTGTCGTTGAGCGTTCGTTCCAGTGTTAAAAGGCCGCCATGGGTGCCGGACGCGATATGACGCGCCGCCGGCTCGCTCGCGTCGACCCACAGCGTTTCGGCGTGTTGCACGGCACCGGCAAGCGGGTTGCCGTGGGTCAGCACGAAGCGCGCCATGCGGTAAGCTAGCGTTGCCTTGCCGATACCTTGCGCGCCTCCGATCAGCCAGGCATGCGGGATGCGCCCGCTCCCGTAGGCACTGAGCAGGATTTTCTCCGCCTCGCGGTGACCGAACAGATCGAGGGTTTCACGGGGATGCGGGACGGCGAGCTCGATCTCGGCCTTGCGGGCGTTCATGCTGGACTGGCCAAGCCGCCGGCCGGCATCGGAAGGAAGTGGTCGCGCAGCGCCTCCCAGATCCTGGTGGCCACCGTGTTGACATCGGCGGTCGCGTCGATCAGCACGCACCGTTCAGGTTCGGCCGCGGCGATCTCCCGATAGGCATCACGCAGCTCCTGATGAAAACCGAGATCCTCGGACTCGAACCGATCAGGCGTCTCGCTCCCGCGCCGGGCAGCCGCGCGTTTCAATCCGACCTCCACGGGAACGTCGAGAATGATGGTCAGGTCCGGCTTCAGATCGCCGATCGTGACGCGCTGCATGGCGTCGAGAAGGCCGGGCGTGACATTGCCGAGCCTGCCCTGATAGGCCCTCGTGGAATCGAAGAAACGGTCGCACAGTACCCAGGCGCCTTGGCTCAGCGCCGGGAGAATGACCGCGCGCACATGATCGTCGCGGGCGGCGGCAAATAGCAGCGTCTCCGCATCGGCTCCGAGCAGCTTGCCCATACCTGACAGCACGAGGTGGCGGATGATTTCGCCCCCCGCCGATCCACCGGGCTCGCGGGTGACGACCACATGCGTCCTGGCAGCTTCAAGGCGCTCTGCCAATTTCCTGATTTGCGTGGATTTTCCTGCGCCCTCGCCGCCCTCGAAGGTGATGAAGCGTCCGCGGCCCGGGGCGCGCTTGATGGTTGCCTCTGCCATGATCAGAGCTTCTCGACCCCGGCGCGGAACATGCCGATCACCAGTTCGCTCGCGCCATCGATCGCGCGCCGGAAGGTTGATCCCACGCCGATGGATTCCGCGGCATAGACCGGAGCCTCCATCGCGACGTTGCCTCCCCGCCAGACGCGAACGATACCGACCTTCTGGCCGGCCTCGATCGGCGCGCGTACCGGTCCGCTATAGACGAGGCGGGCGATCAGCTTGTCGCCGCCGCTTTTTTGCACCATCACCTTGATCGGTTCGGGGCTCGAAAGCTTCACCGAACGGCTGCTGCCGCCGAACACTTTGGCGTAGCCGAGAGTCTGCTCGGCGGCGAACAGGATACGCGTTTCGAAATTGCGATAGCCCCATTCGAGCATCTTCTTGGCTTCGCTCGCGCGATCCTCGGGATCTTCCAGGCCGTTGATGACAACGATCAGCCGCGTGCCATTCTGCACGGCTGATCCCACCATGCCGTAGCCACCCTCCTTGGTATAGCCGGTCTTCAACCCGTCGGCGCCTTCCAGCGAGTTCAACAGCGGATTGCGGTTCTGCTGCCTGATCTTGTTCCAGGTGAACTCCTTCTCGCCGAACAGTTTGTAGAACTCGGGATAGGTCTGGATGATATGGCGGGCGAGCTTGGCAAGCTCGCGAACCGTCATCTTGTTGCCGGGGTCGGGCAAGCCGTTGGAATTGGCGAAGGTCGATTTCATCAGCCCGATCTCACGGGCCCGCTTGGTCATGACATCGGTTGCGAAAATGCGCTCGTTGCCGGCCATGCCTTCGGCGAGTGCGATGCAGGAGTCGTTGCCGCTCTGGATGATCGCTCCATGCAGGAGATCGTCGACCGAAACCTTGCTGTTCAACACCGCGAACATGGTCGAACCGCCGGCCGGCGCCCCGCCCCTGCGCCAGGCGTTTTCGCTGATCCGGTACTCGTCCGTCAGCTTGATGCTGCCTTCCGTGAGAGCATGGAACACAACTTCGGCAGTCATCAGCTTCATCATGCTGGAGGGCGCGCGCAGCTCGTCCGCATTCTTCTCAAACAGCACGCTGCCGCTGGAAGCTTCGATCAGGATGGCGGTCGGTGCATCGCCGTCAAAGCCGCCTTCTTCCTTCTTGGCGCCCTGAACGCTCTGGTTGGCGGCTTGGACCAATCCGCTCCAGCCGATGCAGGCCACGAGCAGGCCTGCAATCAGCCAGCGCGCCAGGTGCGCACTCCGGAATGCCGCTCGACGATGCGGTAAAAGCGTGAACGCCATGGGTTGCTGTCCTTGACGGCGGCGTTCTAACAGTTGGGAGAACCGCAAACAACACGGCTTTGCGCCGCATCTGTTAGTCGAGGCGGCGACCGGAACCCGCTTAAGCGGCACTAGTGCCCACTTTCCGAAGTTCGTGCTACATCTCAGCACCACCTTTTACGAACTTCGGAAAGTTATGGGCACTAGCAAAGCTATGATTCTAGTGCCGCTTTCTATTTGAAGTTCCTGAACAGAGTTCGCCGCGGTGCAGGAACTTAAAATAGGCGGCACTAGTAGAGTCCGCGCCCGCTCAAAAGCTCGCTTGGGCCACGAGGTTCGATCGGCGCATAGGCCGAAATCGCATAGTGTTCGTCGCTCTCGTAGGACAAGACGCCGGGATTATCGAGAACGCGGCCCGCCGATCGGGTGCGGCTGGCAACAGGCATCTCCGCTCTCGCGTTGATCGAGGCGGTGTTGGCTGAGGCGTTGCCCAGGCTGAACGGCCGCCCCTCCGGTATCGGAATCTCGCCCCGGACCGGGCGACCATAAGAAGCGGTCTCCGGCACAAACGGGCGCGCGGAGGCGACACGAATCAGCGAAGGCGCTGGCGCAGGCACGCCAGTGCGCAAGGTGGCAATCAGCTGGCCGTCGTCGGAGCCTTCAAGCGGAGCACGGCCGACATATTCGACCCGGACCTTCGCCACCCCGCTGCTCCTGAAATTGAGGAGCTCGGCGGCCTTGTGCGAGACGTCGATCACGCGGTTGCCGTGATAGGGACCGCGGTCATTGACACGAACGATCAGCGACTTGCCGTTGGAGAGGTTGGTCACCCGCGCATAGCAGGGCATCGGCAGGGTCGGATGCGCGGCGGTGAGCGAGGCCATGTCGAACACCTCGCCATTGGCCGTCTGCCGTCCATGAAAATCGTCGCCATACCAGGAGGCCAGGCCCACCTCGCGGTAGTTGACGTCCTCCTCAGGCACATAAAGCCGGCCCGCGACGACATAGGGTTTGCCGACCCGGTAGGTGCCCCCGCCCTTCGGCACAATTTCGCCATCGGCGACAACCCGGGGACTGGTAGAAACGCCATATTTGGGATCGACACGGCTGGCGAATTTGTCAGACGAGGCGCAATTGGTGAGCGCAAGGCAGCCGCCCATTACAATGGCGCCAAGCGCCGCTCTTGCTGCCGAATCTGCGCGCAAAATCCCCATTCGCCCCCAACTACCATTCCACCGGTCATCAGCCAATCGGGCAGAGAGACCGGTTGTGGCGTCGACACGGCCCCTCCGCCGCGACGCTCATAAGAAGATATCGCAACCGGAACACGGCGGAAATGGGGAGGGTTTTGGAGTGGTGAATCAATGGTTGCGGTGTTCTTCCGGGTTCTTGAGGATTTTTGGTCCGCCCAACTTTGACACACCTGTTGCGCAAAATCCTCGGTCGAGGGCGATTGTGCGTCCGCGAGCCTGAATTTTTTTGACTGTGCAAGGTCGGCGTTCTCTTCTGCTCGCAGGGGCGAAAAGGACGTTTGAAATGATCGAGACCGTGACAGCAGTAATGGGTTTGGTCGGCGCCGCGATTTTCCTGGCGCATGCATTCGAGGGTATCCGCTCACGGATTTGAAGTGAGCGGCAAAGGTATCGCTTCTTTCGAAATGGCTCGTTCCGAAAGTTTTAACTAGTTCGGATCAACATCGAGATCGGAGGTGTATCATGCAAGATCACGACCTTGTTTCCGATGGCTTCCTTGCACTGACCGCGGCAGGCGTTGCACTTCTGTGCTCAAGCCTCCTGGCATTTGCCTTCGTCTGAGCCGTCCATCGAAAAGCCGGGCGCGCAAGCCGATTCTGCCGCCCGCACGCCGGAAGTTGCCAGTCCCTCCCCCACGTGGTGTTCGGGCGGTGCGCCACCAAGTGAGATTCAGTTGAGGCTCAAGGCAGGCGCGGACTTGCCTATCGGCCGATTCGCTTCCCGAGATCCCAGGCGCTTCCGCGCGCCTCGCAATCCTCGCCAATCTTCACCAATCGATATGCGGTCCATCCACTGCGGGCGCGGGTAGCGAGTTCACGGGTTCAGCCGATTTAGGTCTCCCTTCGCGTTGCCTTCAGGACCCGCGTGCGATAAGCGATTGAAATTCCTGGTTGGAAGGGTGGCCGAGTGGTTTAAGGCACCGGTCTTGAAAACCGGCGTGCCCGCAAGGGTACCGTGGGTTCGAATCCCACCCCTTCCGCCAGAAGCAAATTCCTCTGATGTCATTGGGCGAGGGTGCGCCCAATGATCCACCGATCGACATTGCTTGATCCTGTTGAAGAACCGCTCGATCAAGTTGCGCGCGCAGGCGCAAAGATCGATAAGGCGACCGACTGGATTTTGCGAATTGGCACCGCCCTTGCGCCTTATACCGACCGCAAACAGCCAGCCGAGACCGTGAGCGAAGTCCGGCAGCAGATGGCTGTCGTAAGGATGCCAGAACCGATTTCAAATTCCCAGGAATGGCTCCGGCAATACAAACCTACAAACGTCGATCCCGACAAGCAGCCACCGGCATCTATGATGCAGAAGTTTCAGCATGTCCTGCGGCAATCACACAAACTCGCCAACGAGGCGGGATCTGGGCTGGCCAAATGTCGCCTCTCCACCATGCAGGCCATCTTGCAAGCCTTGGGCAAGCGCGGCGTCGTATTGACACACAGGGGTGTGGAGTTGGTGTCCTAACTATTAGGCATTTTTTTCGCGAAATCGCAATTTCTTGGCGCTCGATAACAAGACCCGCATGCGATTAAGCATGCAAAGTGACCGCGCGCCTTCTCGGAGGCGTGGCGACCTTGACCACGAAGGTAGCCGCCCCGCCGATGACGAAGAGAAGCCTTCATCGGCGGGGCAATTCGGGAACGCCGGACGCAAAACAAAACCCCTGCCGGAGCCGCCACAGCAGGGATCGGCGGATAGGGGCGCCAAACAGGGGCTGTGCGCTGCGCCCGTGTTGGGTGTTACTTGGCGAACGCGTTGCCGCTTTGAACTGAGCAGCTTTGCGAGGAGACCGTCGCTGGCCCCGTGGCCGTAAACGTTATTCCATTGAGACCCTTCCAAACCATAGGGCCTTTGCTGCTCCCGAACATAACGCTCACTGTGCAGCTTTGAAAGCTGCTGTCGAAGGTGACGGTCATTCGCATTCCGGCGTTTCCCGAAGCCGCAAAACCGATCAGCTGTGAACCCGAAAACTGAAAGGAGCCGTGGTTTTCTTGCGGACCAAGCTCGCTATCACTGCCATATGAGCCGGCCCTTAAGGATATTTTGTTAAAGATGCGACCGGCGCTGCTGACATATAACGTCATGTAGTATATCCGCGGCGTGTTTTCTGACTTGCCGTCGGAACCGATGTTCGGGATCGATCGCGCAAACGAAACGTGGACCGTCTTATTGAGAAGGCCCGCGGGGGCAGCAAGCGCTGAGCCGAGGCTGAGACAAAGCGCGGCAACAGCAATTGCAAAACGCAGCATTCCAAAACCCCTTTTGTTGCAGCTCGAGCGCGGGCATTGGGGCGTTGCCTCAACGCTGCCGCCGTCCGTCATTCTGCTCCAGCCTCGCCGGAATCAATGCACTCCTGAGCCTGCTCGGCGGTTTCGAACTTGGCAATGCCATTGCCGACTTTGCCTCCTCTGTAGTTGTAGCCATACCCAGAATTTTCCGGCGCGAAGGGACACTTTCCAGCCGATCTGTTTCATTCCGTCATGCTACCCGATCTTGTCCCGCACTGCCCTGGCGAGTGCCTTTGCCCGTTCCCGAGCCTTCTCGCTATCAACCTGGTCCGGACGGAAGCGCAGGATTTTTGCGTGAACGCCGAGCCTGTGCAAATTAGAGCCGCGCCTTCATGGCGTGGCGACCTTGCCAACCCAAGGAAGCCGCCCCGCCGACGTGAATAACCCCCCGTCGGCGAGGTTCAACGATGCCCCATCACTTTGACTGTCTGCCTATTCCAATTGAAGTCAGGCCGCACATCCGCGCCACGATGGCCGCAGGCGCCACAGATGAATCGCGGCTCTATATCGGACAACCTGGCATCATCCGGCCAGCGGTCGCCATTGATCGCGAGCGAATGGCTGCAGCGGTAGTCAGCGCAATAGACCAGCAGCCCACCGACGCCTTGTTCGCGCATGTCGGCAAAGGTGATCTTTCTGCGGGCGGTCCATGGCCCATGATTGCGCCGATCGTGGCTGGGGTAAAGCCGACATTCTCTAGAACTCGGGAATGTCACCTAATGACCCAAAGCGGAAACTTGGACCTTTTTCTAAAATGATGTAGGTCCACCTGAGAAGTCAGCAGCTTCTTGTTTAAGTAGTTTGCCTCGGACAGTTGTGGAGAAGGGGAAATTCGCCGATGCCCAACGATGGATCGTCCGAAAAACCTTCGGCGCAATTGCAGACGGCGGTAGGTCTTCGCCAACTCGGGAAATTAGAGCAAGCGCAAATAATTTGCGAACAATTAGTGCGAACTGGTCAGTTCGAAGCTGAGGCGTTGCACCAGCTAGGAATAATCGCTTATCAGCGCAAACAGTTCAGCAGGGCGGTTGAGCTGATTGATAAGGCAATTGCGATAAATCCGACGGATGAGGCGTTTTACAGCAACAGAGGTCTCGCGCTGCACGAAATCAAAAAGTTTGATTTAGCAATTGCCGATTTTGATAGGGCAATTGCACACAAGGCTGACTATGTGTTGGCTTATTACAATCGAGGAAATTCGCTACAGGCGCTCAAGAAATTCGATGTCGCACTTGCGGATTACGACAAGGCAATCTCGCTCAAGCCGGATTATGCCGAAGCGTATAGCAATCGGGGCGTTTTGCTTCTAGAACTGCGAAACTCTGACTTAGCAATTGCCGATTTTGATAAGGCAATTGCGATAGATCCGAAGAATGCGGTGTTTCACAACAACAGAGGTCTTGCGTTAAAGGCACTCAAGAAATTAGATGCTGCGCTTGCGGATTACGACAAGGCGATCTCGCTCAAGGCGGATTATGCCGAGGCGTATAGCAATCGGGGCGTCTTGCTGCGAGAACTCCAGAGGTTTGATGCGGCGATAGCCGATTGCGACAAGGCAATCTCGCTCAGGGCGGATTATGCCGAGGCGTATATCAATAGGGGAAATGCACTAAAGGAACTCAAGAAATTAGGTGCTGCGCTTGCGGATTACGACAAGGCAATCTCGCTCAAGAGCGATTTTGCGCCCGCTTATTGGAATAAGGCGCTGACACTACTTCTGGGCGGTGATTTACAAAATGGCTTTGAATTGCACGAGTGGCGATGGAAGGCTTTGAATATAGGGCGGCGGGACTTCGTCCAACCACTTTGGCTAGGTGAAGCGCCGCTACAGGGCAAAACCATTCTCCTGCACAGCGAACAGGGTCTAGGCGATACCTTACAGTTCAGCCGTTACGCAAGCCTAGTGGCGAAATCTGGGGCTCAAGTCCTTCTTGAAGTTCAAAAGCCTCTGGTCGGGATTCTCAAGGGCCTTGAAGGCATAAGCCGAGTCTTAGCGCAGGGAGAGCCTCTGCCTGCCTTCGACTATCACTGCCCGTTGTTGTCCTTGCCTCTCGCATTGAGGACGACACTCAAGACGATTCCAGCGGATATTCCGTATATCAAGGCTGGACAAGAAGAGCTTGAAGTCTGGTCGAATAGGTTGGGGCGAAAGAGGAAGCCTCGCATTGGTCTGGCTTGGAGCGGCAGTCCTCTTCATAAAAAGGACCGTGACCGGAACATCGAAATTGTCTCTTTACTTCCGTATCTGCCGAACGGATGCGAATACTTCGCTCTGCAAAAAGACTTGCGCGAATATGATAAGGCAGCTCTTAACCTGTCGGCAATTCATTATCTTGGCGAGGAATTGGAAGACTTCAAGGATACGGCAGCATTATGCGAATTGATGGATTTAGTGGTCAGCGTTGATACCAGCCTTGCTCATTTGAGCGGCGCCTTAGGGAAGCTCACTTGGATTTTATTACCGTATGTTCCTGATTGGCGGTGGCTGTTGAATAGAGACGATAGCCCCTGGTATCCGACCGTGAAGCTTTATCGGCAGAACAGCGACATGAAATGGGGCAGCGTGCTTGAAAGCATGCGTCAGGATTTGATGATGACAAAGTGTTGAATCAAGGGCGAGCGAGCGAGGGAGCGCCCAATGATCCACCGATCGCGATGCAACTTCCGCGGGCGGAAGCAGATCGGGTCCTTGCGATTGCGCTTCGGTGGGATGTCGGCCCGCGCGCCTTGCTCGCGGGCCAGTCCCCTGATCCAGTCTGCGTCGTATCCGCGATCCGCGAGTAACATGGTTTTTGGAAGCAATGCGCCGAGAAGAACCGAACACAGCCGATTGTCGTGCGCCAAACCGGCAAAAACCAGACAATCGGAATTTCCGAGATTGCCCCCTAACCGGACATGCCGCGGACATGCCAAAATCGACGCAAATGACCCTCAAGAGACATTGCGGGCGATTGCGGTTGGCGTAGGGTGGGCAAGGGCGAACCCCCCAAGTAGGTGCACTAATCGAAACTCCGGGGCCGCCTTTGCCCACCCCTACGCTTGCTTAACATTAGGGGGACGCATGTCGAAGATCACAGCAGTCCTGGGTTCCGCGCTGTTTTTCGTCGTCGCACCGGCGATGATCGCAGGCCTCATCCCGTGGTTGATCACGCATTGGGAATTTCGGCCACCCTTTTTGGCGGTCGAAGCGACGCGCTTGGCCGGGGTCGCATTCATTATTG